>RCUQ01000124.1_pt1 | contig 65069 bp, 57 predicted proteins | sample 2166351 | NCBI WGS metagenome assembly RCUQ01 (sample SAMN09932597, study PRJNA488358) | compost metagenome | feature: garden; material: soil; isolation source: compost soil in acetonitrile-enriched culture | place: Germany: Experimental Botanical Garden Goettingen | collected 2016-01-27
TACAAACTAAGTCGTGCGTTCCATGAAGCCACGGGATTATAAGGGCTTTCCTTCGACATCGTCAAACGTTTGCTATGTGAAAAATACGTAGGCGCGTTGCAAATTGCGCCTCGCAGAAGGAATTGTTTGCGTTCTGTCTATGCGGCAACAGAAATTCGATGTTTAACGAACATTTAACATCGTGTTGCACTGGAACAACGTGGCATTTCGCGCGAGAAACACCGGCTTTGCTCCTGATTCCACTCTTCAGCGCTGACTAAGCGGACAGCCCGTCCCGGCCACTCAGGCAAACTCAGTTAGGAGCTTGCCTGCCAGCACTGCTTCAGGCTTCGGCGCGCAACTTGGCAATAATGCCATCCAGCGCATCGAGGTCAGCAAAATCGACGATCAACTGACCTTTGTTCTTCGCACCCAGTTTGATGACGACCTGGCTAGCCAACAAATCAGACAGCTCTTCTTCCAGGCGGGTAATGTCGCGTGACTTTTCCTTGCCGTTGGCGCGCGGCTTGTTGCCACCGCTTTGCTCCAGCGTGGAACGCACCACCAGTTTTTCTGCTTCCCGCACTGACATGCGTTTGGCCACCACTTGATTCGCCAGCGTGATCTGGCTCGCCGCATCGACTGCCAGCAAGGCACGGGCATGGCCCATATCGATATCGCCCGCCATCAGCATGGTTTGTACCGGCTTGGCCAGATTTAGCAAACGCAAGAGATTCGACACCGCGCTACGCGAACGACCAACCGAGTTGGCGGCTTGTTCGTGTGTGAAATTGAAATCGGCGATCAGGCGATGTATGCCTTGTGCTTCTTCCAGCGGATTCAAATCTTCGCGCTGGATGTTTTCAATCAGCGCCATCGCTGCGGTCGCTTCGTCGTCCACTTCCTTGACCAGTACCGGCACTTCGGTCAGACCCGCCAGTTGTGCCGCACGGAAGCGACGTTCACCGGCGATGATTTCATAGCGTTGACGACCATTAGCGGAGGCAATCGGACGCACCAGGATCGCCTGCAGCAAACCTTGCGCCTTGATCGATGCGGCCAGCTCATTGAGCGCGCCTTCATCCATGCGGGTACGTGGCTGATATTTACCGGCCTGCATATCGGTGACTTGCAACACCGACGGTGCGCCCGGCAATGCAGCGATCGCTTCATTGAAATCAGAGGCACCGCCCAGCAATGCATCCAAACCGCGACCTAAACCTTTTTGTTTTTTCGTGACCATAATTCCTGACTCACATCCTTAGCTGATAGTGCTTGATGACTAGCTGGCGCACACTGCGCCCTCGCCTGCCGCACATTTAAATCGTTTTAATCCGTTCGACCATTTCCGCACCGAAGGCCAGATACGCTTGCGCACCCTTGGCCGACGGATCGAAGTTAATGCCTGGCATGCCGTACGACGGTGCTTCCGCCAGACGCACATTGCGCGGAATGATGGTCTTGAATACCTTGTCGCCGAAATGCTGCTCGAGTTGCGACGACACTTGCTGCGATAAGGTCATGCGCGGATCAAACATCACGCGCAACAAACCAATGATCTTCAAATCGGTGTTGAGCTTGGCATGTACCTTTTTGATGGTGTTCACCAGATCGGACAAACCTTCGAGTGCATAGTACTCACACTGCATCGGAATGATGACGCCGTGTGCCGCACACAAGCCGTTCAACGTCAGCATCGACAAAGCCGGCGGGCAATCGATCAGCATGAAATCATATTCCGCATCGACCACGGCCAGCGCATCCTTCAAACGCTTCTCGCGGTTATCGAGTTCGACCATCTCTACTTCCGCACCGGCCAGTTCACGGTTGGCTGGCAAGACATCGAACTTGCCTGTCTCTGAGGTGACGCGTGCAGTCGCTACATCGGCCATGCCCAGCAAGACTTCATAGATCGATGATTTCAGTTCGGCCTTGTTGATGCCGGCACCCATCGTGGCATTACCTTGCGGATCAAGATCCACCAGCAAAACGCGCTGACCCAATTGCGCCAAGCCTGCTGCCAGATTTACTGCTGTAGTGGTTTTACCGACACCGCCCTTTTGATTCGCAACGCAAAATATTTTTGCCATGTTCTCGTTCTAGTTAGTGGTCAAACATCGTTGGGTCTATCACATTACTTTTATTACTCTGCCGCTGTGTCTTACTTTGCCGCTTCGTCCTGTCTGGTTTTAACCAGCTTGGAAGTATCGAAGCCTTGCGCCGTGACCCGATTGACCAGAGCTTCATAGGTCGCTTCAGGAACACTTGGCGTACGCGACAAGACCCACAGATAATCACGTGATGGTCCGGCCACCGCAGCCAGCGTATAGGCCGGATCCAGATCGATGATCCAGTAGTCGGCCCAGACATAAGGTATCCAGCTCAGCCAGTCCGGTGCAAAACGCACTTTCAACTTGGCGCTGCTGCCGCCCTCACCGACGCGGCCGCGACCGACTGCTTCATCGATCTTGCCGCCTGCTTGCAAACAACGATTGGTCACATCGATATCGCCATCGGCGCGCTTATCGTATTGCGCCGTCACATTGCCAAGGCAATCTTCCTGAAAGCTATTCGGGAACCGTGCAATCTCGTACCACTTGCCAACATAGCGGGCCAAATCCACATTAACGACGGTACTCACCTGCTGCGCCCACGACGGCGCACTCAGGCTGGCAGCAAACAGGGCGACAGAAATCAGCAGCTTCTTCATGGCACTATCCTTTCGATAAACACCAAATGACGCTCGGCTTGCAGCGTGGGGACTTGCAATGCACGTACTTCCTTGACCTGCCAACCAGCTGGCAAGCCTGCTACTTCGGTATCCGGTGCCACGCCTTTGAGCGCGATATAGGTGCCACCCTCTGCCAGCAAATGTTCAGACCAATTAATGAAGTCAGACAAATCCGCGAAGGCGCGCGAGGTAATCACATCGAATTTCAGTGCTGCCTGCCATTGTTCCACGCGTGCCGTATGCACGCTGACATTAGTTAAATTCAGTTCAGCTTTGACCTGCGTCAGGAAGGCGGTTTTCTTGTGCACGGCATCGATCATCGAGATGCGCATCGCCGGTTGCGCTTCCGCCGCCCAGATCGCCAGCACGATACCCGGCAAGCCACCACCGGCGCCGACGTCCAATACATTTTGCGCCGTGCTAAAAGCAGAGACCGCCGCCAGTGAGTCGAGCAAGTGCTGCGTCACCATTTGTACCGGATCACGCACCGCGGTCAGGTTATAAACCGAATTCCATTTCGCCATCAGGGCGAGGTAATCAATCAGTCGCGTGATTTGTGCTTCGCTCAGGTTCAGCGCCAAATCGCGCGCACCGCCAGCCAGTATTGCAGTTAATGCGGGACGATCAAATGCCTTCATGCAGCAGCTTCAGAAGTAGGTGGAGTAATAGGTACTGCAGCGAATTCCTTGAACCCGCCCTTTTTCAGATGCACCAGCATCAGGGAAATGGCAGCTGGTGTCACCCCCGAAATGCGGGATGCCTGGCCCAGAGTTTCCGGACGTTGCTTGGTCAACTTTTGCCGCACTTCTATCGACAGGCCTTTAACCGCCATGTAATCGAACTCTGTCGGCAGTTTCAGGTTTTCGTAATAGTCATGGCGCTCGACTTCTTTGGCCTGACGATCGATGTAACCGGCGTACTTCAATTGGATCTCGACTTGCTCGCGCACGGCATCTTCTGCCACGCCCGGACCGGCCAGATCTTGCCCGTCCATGCCCTTCAGACTCATCAGGGTGTCGTAGCTAACGTTCGGGCGACGCAACAGGTCAGCGAGCGCATACTCACGCTCTATCCCTTTACCCAACACACGCTCCGCTTCTGCTTCAGCCAAAATGCGAGGGCTGACCCAGGTCGAACGCAGGCGTTCCAGCTCACGGGCGACCGCTTCGCGCTTGGTTTCAAACAAGGCCCACTGCACATCACCGACGCAACCGAGTTCACGGCCGATTTCGGTCAGACGCATATCGGCATTGTCTTCGCGCAAGCTCAAACGGTATTCGGCACGGCTGGTAAACATGCGGTAAGGCTCCAGCACACCCTTGGTAATCAGGTCATCCACCAGCACACCGAGGTAGGCTTCGTCACGCCGCGGGGTCCAGCCCTCACGCTCTTGTGACTGCAAGGCGGCATTGATACCCGCCAACATCCCTTGTGCTGCCGCTTCTTCGTAACCGGTAGTACCGTTGATTTGGCCAGCAAAGAACAAGCCCTGGATCACCTTGGTTTCCAGTGTCGACTTCAGGCCGCGCGGGTCAAAGTAATCGTATTCGATCGCATAGCCGGGACGCAGGATGTGCGCATGCTCCAGACCGCGCATCGATTGCACCAGTGCCAGTTGGATGTCGAATGGCAGACTGGTCGAAATACCATTTGGATAGAATTCATTGGTAGTCAGGCCTTCCGGTTCGAGGAAGATCTGATGCGAGTCCTTGCCCGCAAAGCGATGTATCTTATCTTCGATCGATGGGCAGTAGCGTGGCCCTACCCCTTCGATCACACCTGTGTACATAGGGCTGCGATCCAGTCCGCTACGTATCAGGTCATGGGTTTTTTCATTGGTGTGCGTAATCCAGCAAGGCATTTGCTGCGGATGCATCGCAACCGAACCCATCACCGAAAACACTGGGATAGGATCCAGATCGCCCGGCTGCTCGGTCATCACCGAGAAATCGATCGAGCGGCCATCGATACGCGGTGGCGTCCCGGTTTTCAGACGGCCTTGCGGCAATTTCAATTCTTTCAGACGCGCCGACAGCGAGATCGCTGGCGGATCACCGGCACGACCAGCGGAGTAGTTATTCAGACCGACATGGATCTTGCCATCGAGGAAGGTACCCGCAGTCAACACCACCGCACGTGCATAGAACTTGATGCCGACTTGCGTCACGGCACCAATCACGCGATCCCCTTCTACCAGCAGATCATCGACCGCTTGCTGGAACAGCCACAGATTCGGCTGATTTTCCAGGCGCGAACGGATCGCCTGTTTATACAGAATGCGGTCAGCTTGCGCACGGGTCGCGCGTACCGCAGGACCCTTGGAAGAATTCAGGATGCGGAACTGGATGCCCGCTTCATCGGTAGCGATCGCCATTGCCCCACCCATGGCATCGACTTCCTTGACCAGATGGCCTTTGCCGATACCACCGATAGATGGGTTGCAGGACATTTGTCCCAGCGTTTCAATGTTGTGCGTGAGCAAAAGGGTTGATTGCCCCATGCGAGCAGAAGCCAGCGCGGCCTCCGTCCCGGCATGGCCGCCGCCAACTACGATAACATCAAATTTGGTAGGAAAGATCATGGTGCGCCTCGATGAGACCTTAAGTAAGACCTTAAGCAGAGGCGAGATTATAAAGTCTTTTTGGCTTAATTTCCCCGCAAGCCGAATTTAGCGGCAAATTAAGCCACGTTTTGTTCCACGTGAAACAAAAGCTTGCCGACCATAAAGCCCAACTCAAGCCAGGAAGGCGTCGTAAATACTCTTCAAAATCAGGGCGGACACTACCACCAGGAATATCTTGCGTACAAAACCACTGCCATGTCGTATCGCCAGACGAATACCCAATAAAGAACCCAGTACATTACATACCGCCATAATTGCGGCCAGTTTCCACAATAGTTCGGAGCTGTAGCCAAACCAGAGAATGGCGGCGATATTACAGGCGACATTGACTATCTTGGAGACTGCCGATGCGCCTAGGAAGTCAAAGCCAAAGAAGCGGACAAACAGAAATACCAGGAAGCTACCGGTACCCGGGCCAAAGAATCCATCATAAAAACCGATACCCGCACCGACCAATACCGCCATCCACTTCTCTTTGCTACCGATGTGCATGGGGGCATGGATACTGCCGAAGTCTTTCTTTCTATAGGTATAGATAGCGACTGCGACCAAGATGAAGGGCAGCAACTTACGCATGAATTCGGATGGAATCTGCGTCACGGTGAATGCACCGAGGAAAGCAAAGGCAAAAGCGGCGGCGGCGGCGGGTGCCGCCGTACTCCATTGCAGCTTCACTTTACGGGCAAAACCGATGGCTGCAGCACTGGTACCACAGACACTGGCCAATTTATTGGTACCCAATAAGGTACCGATCGAGGCATTCGGAAAGGCAGAAAACAAGGCGGGAATCTGGATCAAGCCACCACCACCGACTACGGCATCTATCATTCCGGCTACAAATGCGGCCGCGGCCAGAAATACATAATCAGTCATGCTTGATCCAAATGTTCATAAACGCGTCTGCAGGATGAATAACACCCGGGCAGACGCGGGGGTAAGACTGCAGCTTATACCGTCGTTGCGCGTATCAGTTGTGCGGCCTTTTCTGCAATCATAATGGTGGAAGCACCTGTGTCACCGGCAGTAATCACCGGCATGATGGAGGCGTCGGCTATACGCAAACCGGCTATTCCACGTACCTTTAACTGGCTATCCACCACCGCCATCGCATCCGTATCCGCTCCCATTTTGCAGCTGCCGACCGGATTACTACCTGCAACCGCTAGCTCCGTTGCGAGGCGGGACAGGTCCGTACCTCGGTTAATTTCCTGCGGGGCATACTGCTGTAAGGCTGGTGCGGCCATAATTTTACGCGTCAATTGGATGGCTGCCGAGGCAATATTCTGGTCTTCCAAGGTATCAAGATAATTCATGCGTATGCTCGGGGCTATGGTCACATCTGCACTCTTTACCCTGACTTGCCCACGCGAAGTCGGCCGCAGATTACTGACGCTGGCAGTCAGTGCCGGGAAGTTATCCAGGCTACTGCCATGTTCTTGCTGTGACCAAGGCTGTATCTGGTAAGACAAATTGGGTCTAGCCTGTGATGCATCGGAGCGCACCATCGCACCGACCGGTGATGGTACGGTCGATACCAAACCATGCTTTTTGACCAGATACTCCAGCCCCATCGCCGCGATACCCAGATAACCCTTGCCACTAGTATTCAGGGATTTGGTGCCGGAGATCTTATAGCGCATGCGCAGAGGCATATGATCCTGCACATTCTCCCCTACCCCTGGTAAGTCTTGCAGCAGCCTGATTCCATGTTCTTGCAACAGACTTGCCGGACCTATGCCGGATCTTTGCAATATCTGTGGACTACCGAAAGTACCTGCCGCCAAGATTGTTTCACGTGAAACGTCCGCAACCCACTCCTTGCCGCCACCGATAAATTCGACACCGGTACATACTTTGCCATGTTCGGTTTCTTCGATAATCAAACGTTGCACTTGCGATCCGGTCATGATCTCCAGATTGCCGCGACGGGTAATGGTGCGCAGAAAAGCCTGAGCCGTATTCCAGCGCAAACCATTCTTTTGGTTCACGTAGTAGTAGGCACTGCCCTCGCCATGATCAAAGCCATTAATCTTCGGAATACCGGTTTGTTCCGCTGCATCACGGAAAGCATCCAATATCGTCCATGTGGATTTTTGCTTTTCTATCCGCCAGTCACCACCGACACCATGCTTGCTATCGGCACCGTCGGCGTGGTCTTCGGTTTTATTAAACAGCGGTAAGACCTGCTCCCAGCGCCAGCTCATATCACCCGTCAGATCGGCCCAGTTATCGTAGTCCTGTGATTGGCCACGCTGGTAGATCATCGAGTTAATGGAAGAAGAACCGCCGAGAATTTTACCGCTGGGATACAGCAGACTGCGTCCGTTCAAACCAGCTTCGGCCTGGGTCCGATAACGCCAGTCGGTACGCGGGTTGTCTATCATGTGGCGAAAGCCGAGCGGGATATGGACCCAGATGTAATCGTCTTTTGCCCCTGCTTCTATCAGCAAGACCGAGGTGCCTTTGTCTTGCGACAGCCGGTTGGCCAATACACAGCCGGCAGTGCCAGCACCTACGATGATGTAATCGTACTTCCCTGCGGATTCTGCCATGGTCTCTATCGCTCAGTTGGATGTTGCAAAGAAGGAACTCCATCATCGCCGACCGTACTTACAGTCGACTGACAAGAGATGGAATTGATCGATCAGGCCAGCTTTTAAATGAATCTCTAAATGGACTAGGAATTCTTAAGTACTTACTTAGCGCTGTACTTATTTACTGGTCGGCATCGCAAACTCCGCACCCTTCGCGATCGATTCCGGCCAGCGTTGCATGATGGATTTGTAGCGGGTGTAAAACTTGATGCCCTCTTCGCCATAGGCATGGGTATCCCCAAACATCGAGCGTTTCCAGCCACCAAATGAATGCCAGGCCATAGGCACTGGAATCGGCACATTGATACCTATCATCCCGACTTCCACCCGGCGCGAGAATTCACGTGCGGTATTACCGTCCGAGGTAAAGAGCGACACCCCATTGCCGAACTCGTGTTTATTAATCAGATCCAGCGCGGCAGCGAAATTAGGAACCCGCACTACGCACAGCACCGGTCCAAATATCTCTTCTTGATAAATTGTCATCTCAGGTGTGACGTGATCAAACAGACAACCACCTAAGAAGAAACCTTTGCTGTGTCCACTAACTTGCAAACCACGGCCATCAACCAATAATTTGGCGCCTGCTTTTACCCCTGCATCGATATAGCCTTCTATCTTTGCTTTATGTGCGGCACTAACCACCGGACCCATTTCGGCATCAGCTTCCATCCCGTTCTTTACCTTGAGGGAGCGCACGCGAGGAATCAAAGCCTCGACCAATTTATCCGCAATATCGCCAACCGCAACCGCGACCGAAATCGCCATGCAACGCTCGCCGGCTGAACCATAAGCAGCACCTATCAACGCATCGACTGCCTGTTCCAGATTCGCATCCGGCATCACCACCAAATGATTTTTTGCTCCGCCCAGCGCCTGTACCCGCAGTGGATAAGCACCGCCGGTACGTGCCGCACCAGTGGCATAGATGTACTCCGCGATCGGGGTCGAACCGACAAACGAGACCGCCTTCACATCCGGATGATGCAACAAGCCATCGACTGCCAGCTTATCGCCCTGCAAGACGTTAAAAACGCCGTCAGGCAGCCCCGCCTGCTGCAGTAGCTCCGCTACCATCAGCGAGGGTGAAGGATCGCGCTCAGACGGTTTAAGGATGAATGTGTTGCCGGTCGCTAAGGCAACTGGCGCCATCCACATCGGCACCATGAAAGGGAAATTAAAAGGAGTAATCCCGGCCGTCACACCCAGTGGCTGACGCAGATTCCAGTTATCAATCCCACCACCAATATTGTCGGTAAATTGCGTCTTCAGCAGTTGCGGTACGCCACAGGCAAACTCAACAACTTCCAGCCCGCGCGTTACCTCACCTTTGGCATCAGAAAAGACTTTGCCATGTTCACGAGTGATAGCAGCGGCCAGGTCATCATGATGTTTTTCAATCAAATCCTTAAACTTGAACAGAATGCGGGCCCGCTTTAATGGCGCAGTATCAGCCCATGCCGGCGCTGCCGCTTTGGCGCTCGCCACTACCGCTTGCACATCCGCATCGCTGGCCAGTACTACCTGAGTACTCGCCTCACCGGTAGCCGGGTTAAACACGTCTTGCAGCCTGCCACCATCGGTGTCCTGCAGGCGCCCATTGATGAAATGTTTAATCTTGGACAGAGTCGTCATCAGTTTTCCTTTTAATAGGTTTTATGGTGGCCCGCAGCTACCCACTCAGGCTTTATATCTGCTCAAGATTAACACGCTGTTCAGCCAAAAATCCTGTGCATAAAGCTCTGCAAAAGCGGTGGATAGCTTGTGGATAATCCTGTGGAAAAACGGACTCCTGTTTTTATCCAAGATCTATCCTGTTTGAGTACACCGTTTATGCAGGCTTTATCCAAATCTCAAGTAATTGATTTCAATCAGGCTTTAGCACTTATCCACAGAAAAGCACTCGCGTTAACTATTACTACTAAACATATATATAAACAATTAACTTAAAACCATAAACCCTTTTTAAAAGCCACAGCCTCTTTGCAAAACCAAATCTAAAACCAGGCTAGGCCTTTAAAACTTCAAAAAGCGCTTTCTGCAAACTGAAGTTCTAAAAATCAAAACTGAAAACCGATTTAAAGCCCTCTCCAGCGATTTTCAGCTCAAATCCTGTCCTACCCCCGTCACCTTCAGCTGCAAATGCCAAGGATGGCAGTCACAGACTTCATACACGCTGATCCGTCTTCAACTAAAGACTTGAGAAAGGCTGAGATGCACAGATCGCTGTTTGCGTAATAGCCGGGAAAAATTAATTGAAAAACCGATTCTTAAGGAAATAGCTGTGGCTAAGCATTGTTTGGAGGCTCGATGTGGCTGGGGAAGGAAACAAAACGGAAAGCAAATGGAGAGCTACAGCAGCTGAGTATTGCCGATAGCCTGAAATGGCAGAGTCTTAACGCAACAAGATGGGGAAGTCAGTGAACGAACGAGGGAAGTGATTTTTACAGAGGCTTTTGGTCTTGAAGTTTTTGAATTTCGAGAAGAAAACGAGATTCTGGTTTTAAGTTAATTGTTTATATATATGTTTAGTAGTAATAGTTAACGCGAGTGCTTTTCTGTGGATAAGTACCAAAGCCTGATTGAAATCAATCACTTGGAATTTGGATAAAGCCTGCATAAACGGTGTACTCAGGCAGGATAGATCTTGGATAAAAACGCAGCCCTGCTTTTCCACAGGATTATCCACAAGCTATCCACTGCTTTTGCAGAGCTTTATGCACAAGAGATATGCCGAACTAGTCGTTTCAAAGCCAAACGCAGAAATCAATTTCAACAATCAGCTGCAGGACTGTACTCAAGGCTGTTTTGGCGCTGCGCCTTTGGCTTTATACGTTTTACCAGGTGGCGGTGCGACTGGTTTGCTACGCGCTTCTTTCAGCAAGCTGGCGCATTTATTGTCTTCGGTACTTCCGATATTAATCAAAGGCAATAAAGCCGTAACAGGTGCAACCACGGCAAGTGCAACTGCACTACCCGCTTTCAAGGCCAGCACGCCTTTATCCACCCCGACCTTAGGCGTTTTGAATTCACCTGTTACATAAATAGGCGCACGCAAGGAGACGATACGCAAACCTTTGCTGACCGGTTTGATAGTGAGATCCAACTGTTCTTTCGCCATATTGACGGTACCGCTCACATACATCACGGCATCATCGGTATCGACTATAAAGGTACGTGTTTGCATCAGACCATTGGTCACGGTCAAATCAGTGGCCATGCAATTGAGCTGAACCTGTTTGTCGCCAAATACCTGTGAAATAACGATATTGCCGATATTCAAACCGATCTGTTCCAGCAACAGTTTGCTAATCGTGCCTTCATTGATCAGTGATTTGATTTCACCGTTTGAGCTGCCTAGTAAGGTTGCGATGGAGTTACCAGTACCGGATAAAGAGACATCGCCATTAACCTCACCGAAGCTGGCTTGCATAGGCTGAAACTCAGGGAATAACTGTTTCAGCTTCAAATGACGGGCCGAGACTTTGGCTTCTGCCTTGATGATGTTATTGCGACCATCGAGTTTGATATCGGACACCATATTGCCGCCCGCTACCCCAAACTTAAGTGGCGATAAAGTGACCACGCTGTCTTGTAGTTTTAAATGGGTATCCAGATTTTCTATAGGCAGCGATGCGCTATGGACGATTTTATGACCAGTGAAGCGCACATCAGCATCGATGCTGCTCCAGCGCTCGGTAGTGAATTTTTCTACAGGTAAGACTTTGTTCGAAGGTTGATTGGCGGCGACGCCTCGTTCTTTTTTACTTTCATTTGAATCGGCACCGATGATGGGGCCCAGATCACTGAACTGCAATAAATTGGAAACGACCGTACCGGATAACAAAGGACGCGGTGTTTTTGATTCATACACCAGGCTACCGGCGATATCGCTATCGCCGACCTTGCCTTTGAATTTGTCATAGGTCCACTTGCCGCCCAGCTTGTTGGTGACACCTGTCAGATGCCCCTCAGTTGAAAACGCCGGCGTCTTGGGTAGGGTGATGCCAGTCAGTGGATAAAGATCGGCCATGCTGGCGCCAGACAGATGCAGGCGCATATCGATGGCTGCCAGTTCCTGTGGTTTGGTCACAGTACCGTTGACGCGTATCGAGGTCTTGCCGACATTCAATTTAGCTTCCAGTGGGAAAGGCTTATCGACGTTTTTCAAGGCAAGCAAAGCGCCTGCCTTACCATCGCCGCTGATGCGTGCACCGTTGAAGGTGCCGGATACTTTCCATCCCATAACAAAGTCATTCACAGCGGCCGGTTCTAAGCTGTCGATATTTGCTTTTGCATCGATGTGTGCAACATCGTCCTTCAGGGTAATTTCACCGCGATAAAAGTACAGACGTTGCAGATCAAGCGTCCAGGCAGATGGTTCGGTTTGTTTGAAGGTCCAGTTATCTTTGCCGACCCCAACGCGTTGCAAGGCCAGGTTGGGATCATCCAGTTGCAGTGAGGGAATGACGATGGTTTTGTTAAGCAATGGCAATGGATTGACCGAGAAAGTGATATGACCGATTTCAGCCATATTGCTGTCTGCTTTGGCCCATTCTGGATTGCCCAGCGTCACATCATGTGCGCTCAGGCGCGGTGCCGGTATCCAGTCACGCCAAGTGCCGGTAGCGGGCTCGGCCGCTTGCCAGGTTAAAACTAAATCGCCATTGATGGCGAAGCGACGTCCGGTGGCTTCACTGACGCGTTCATTGAGCCATGGTTTGGCGCGATTCCAGTCAAACATCAGGAGAAACAGCACCAGAACCAGCAATAGCGCGGAAAAGCCGATTGCGCTCCACATCATTATTTTTTTTGTACGAGACATAAGAGAACTCAAATTTTGGGAGACGAGTAGGTACGACTCCGCAAGAACTTGCGAGTTCAATAAGAAATTCCCGAAAGCAAGTATTGGCGGGCTAAAGCCAGCACTCAGTTCAGTATTTCTTCGCTGTCCGCACAGACTTGGCAGCAGGCAATTTCTTGTCACCACGTTTTTCAACGATGACGCCGGATGCAGCAGCGCGCAAGATCTTGCGGAAGGTCGGGCATTCCAGATGGCTGGGTGCAGAACATCGCGCTGCATGTCGCAAGCCATCGCGCATGGCCGATAATTTTTGTATGGTCTTATCCAGCTCGTCTGCCTTTGCTATCAACAATTGTCGCTTGATATCCAGTTTGCCCTGAGTACTGAACATGCCTGCGATTTCATCGAGAGTAAATCCGGCAGCTTGCCCCAATGCAATCAGTGCCAACTTTTCCAATACTGCCGTATCGAACACTCGACGCAAACCATTCCTGCCGATAGGAGTGATCAAGCCTTTTTCTTCATAGAAGCGCAGCGCGGATGCCGGGACCCCGGATGATTCGACTACTTCTGCAATATCCAGTCTTGCCATGCTTGACCTCAAGTGAACTTTAAGTAGCACCATATCACTTACTATCCAAACAGACCAAGGAAGATGTCATGAATATGGAACGCAAACATCAGGCTGAGCAAGCTACAAGACAAAGCGCAATATGGAATGGTGATGCAGGAAATGCATGGGTCGATACACAAGAATTAATCGAGCACATGTTTAAGCCGATAGAGGACATATTGGTCGGAGGCATCAGCGATCAGCAGCAGGTACTGGATGTAGGTTGTGGCACTGGCAGCACCAGCATGGCGGTTTCGCGTTTGCTTGACGCGCGAGGGACTTGTACCGGTATCGATATCTCAGAGCAAATGATTGCTGCAGCAAGAATACGCGCTGAGCGCGAAGAGTTGAGTACCCACTTTATCTGTGCCGACGCGCAAACCTATCCATTTGCGGCAGCAAGTTTTGATTTAATCATCTCTCGTTTTGGCGTCATGTTCTTCGATGATTTTGATGCCGCTTTCAAGCAGCTGAGAGTTGCCGCACGCGATCAGGCGGAGTTGAAATTAATCGTCTGGCGTAGTCCGGAAGAAAATCCCTTTATGACGACAGCAGAGCATGCGGCGAGGACCTTGTTGCCGGATATTCCGCAACGTACACCGGATGAGCCAGGGCAATTTGGGCTGGCCAACCCACAGCGGATACAGAGCATATTGCAGCAGAGTGGATGGGCTGACATTAACATCGCTGCGCTAGATGTTGCTTGTTCATTTCCAGAGCGCGGATTGACCCACTATCTGAGTCGCATGGGGCCGTTGGGCAGGATATTGCAACAGCACGACGAGCACATCCGTAAGCAAGTTATCGCCAGCGTACGCGCAGCTTTTGAACCGTATGTGGATGGTGATGCCGTGCGTTTTACAGCGGCCTGTTGGCAAGTGAGTGCCAGAGCTTTATAAGGAAGACTAAGAAGCGTCTGATTTGGTATCAGGCTATTTAATCGGATCTTTGCCCGGTACCAAAACTACATAAACGCCCTGCCCGGAACGAAACGCCAACGCGTGGTAAAGTCCTTGTCCTATAAGCACACGGCCAGACGGCCGCGTTGTCCGATTAACCCACACTTTGGTTACGGTATGCACGCACACGTACTACAACATGTCCCTTTTGAAGGTTTGGGCAGCATAGAAGAATGGCTGCTGCAAAGGGGAATGACGATCAGCACCACACGGCTGTACGAGTTCACTGAGTCAGATCATTTCCCCTCACTGGATGGGATAGATTTGCTGATTGCGCTGGGTGGGCCGATGAGCGTGAATGACGAAGTCGAGCTACCGTGGTTGCGTGCAGAGAAGCGCTACATTGCAGAGGCGATTGCGGCACATAAGGCAGTGCTGGGTATCTGTCTGGGTTCGCAATTGATCGCCAGTGCCCTCGGTGCGCGCGTCTATCCGGCGGCGGAAAAAGAGATAGGCTGGTTCCCTATACATGCGGAGCCGGCGATGCTGGATGCGTTGGCCTTCCCTGCCAGCGTTGATGTGTTTCACTGGCACGGCGAAACCTTCGATTTGCCTGAAGGTGCGATTCATCTGGCTAGCAGCGCTGCATGCCGCAATCAGGCCTTCCAGCTGGGCACCCGTGTGATCGGGCTGCAGTTCCATCTGGAAACCACGCCGGAAAGCGCAGACTCCATCATTCGGCATTGCGGCGAAGAGTTGATACCGCAGCGCTATGTACAAAGCGAAGCAAGCTTGCGCAATGTCAGCCCGGGTAACTATGTAGAGATCAATGCGCTGATGGCATCGATACTCGAATACCTCGCCTGCGATATAGATTAAAACCCAGACTAAAACGCAGACTAAAACATCGATTAAAGCGTGCTGGCCGTCAGCAGGCGGCCAGCCTCACTAAGTCGCGTTTCTAAAGCAGCTCCTTAACGCAGCTTCTTGACGCGCCCGATACCTTCTTCGGTACTGGCGCTCAATTGCTCGCGCAACCATTTATGCGCAGGATTACGTGCATCCCTTTCGTGCCACAGCATGTCGACGTGGACGTCCGGTAATTCAAACGGTAAATCTTTTGCTATCAAGGCTTCTGCCATACCGGTAGAAGCGATCAAATGGCGCGGCAATACCGTAATCAGGTCAGAACTGGCAACCACGCGCCCGGCGGTAAAGAATTGATTCACGGTCAGCAAAATGCGACGTTCGCGCCCCAGATTGGTCAGCGCTTCATCCATCAAACCTTTGGCGCGACCAGAGAAACTCACCAATAAATGATGCGCTGCACAATAATTGTCCAGTGTGAGTTCGACTTTGGCCAGCGGATGGTTTTTGCGCATCACGCACACATACTCACCGGTATATAAACGCTCGTGGCGGATTTGCGAAACCGCAGTGTTCTGACCGCTCGCCAATTGCGCCGCCACGCCGGGGAAAAAGCCGATCGCGAGGTCGATATCACCGCGCAACAGCATAGGCCGTGGTTCACGTGTGGTGAGCGGCACCATACGTACATTCAAGCCTGGCGCATCTTTCTCGATCGCGCGGACCAGAAACGGTAGCCACAGCGCGGCGGTGGCGTCGGCCATTGCCATGCGGAAAGTTGTGTTGGCACGTGATACGTCAAAGGTATCCGGGGTTACCGCGGCTTCCAGATCGGATAGCGCACGCCGCACTACCGGCCATAGCTCTTCGGCGCGCGAGGTCGGCTTGACGCCATGCGCGGTGCGGATCACCAGTTCGTCACCCAGGGTCTCGCGCAGACGACGCAAGGCATTGGAAACGGCCGGTTGCGTCATTGCCAACAAATTGGCGGCGCGGGTCAGATTTTGCTCTGTCATCACGGCGTCAAAGACGCGCAAGAGATTCAGATCCAGGGTGAGAAAACTCATATCATTTTTACCAAAAAGAGCTCAATTCAGAGCATACCAGAGAGAAGCAGACATATTCACGAAAAAGATGACTGGTATCCAAAATTGAAATTAGATTTATATCTCTATCCTACCTATACTGCAATGCAACAACAAGGACTATTAGAGAAAAAAGGAAATCATCATGTCAACTTTATCGAATAACTCATACACGAACCCGGCGCTGATCGCTGTTCCTGCCGTTTTGGCTGCTATCGGCCTCGCTTACAGCCCAGCCCGCCCTGCGATCATCGCGGTCGCTGCTGTCGTCGCGGTTGCAGTACTGTTCAAACCACTGACGCTGGCACTGCTGCGTTCGGCTTTGCTGGCAATTACACCTAGCCAATCGGTTGCGGTCGCGAAGAAAAGCGCTGTCGCAGTAGCCAGCCCGGTACAGACCGCATTTGCCCTGAACCGTAAAGCAAACCAAATCGCACAAACGCAACCTGCACTGGCAGCGGAACTGCGTATGCGTGCTGCTTACTCTGCACCACAACGCATCAGCAAACGCGTTGCAGTGCCAGCACAAGCACCGGCTCAAACCGCATTTGCACTGAACCGCAAAGCGAACCAGATTGCGCAGACTCAACCGGAACTGGCAGCCAAGCTGCGTATGCAAGCTGCTTACGCTTAACGCCTGAGCGCGAGTTTTAGTTGAACGGTAATCAAATATATCTGATCAATTTAATGCGTCTGGTAGCAGGCAACCTTTATGCCAGTTATGTCATCCACGCATTACGTTGGTCACCTGCAGTACAAGCGCTGTTATCTGGCGTGGTGTTAAACGGTGGCGGTAGTTTCGCCGCCGCGCTCATTACCCGGGCGCTGCGACCACGAATTGCAGGTATCCGGAAAAGTTTTAATGCCGATACCGAAGCTGTCAGCCCACAAGGATGATGACAGCGGCGGTAACGCTTTTACCAGTGTCTCCTCTTCCCTCTCAAGGAAGTATTCAAGGTCCCGCGAGCGTCAAGCTCGGCGGGATTTTTTTCGTCTCCAGGCAGGATAGCGCCAAAGCATGACTGTTGTTTAAAACGGCTATTTTTTCCGATGTCATGATAAAGAAGCTAATTTCGTGCAAAATACAGCAAGGTAATCGTTTTGCACATCATCTATCCACAGCAGTCCGGGTAGTGCAGTGATGTTGATACTTAATTACGGAGTCAAGCAACTTGGGCCGTCTGATCAAAAACAACTACTCCAATATCGCATTGTTGAAAGACTTGATGACAACGCCGCCAATGACGGCCAAGCAACATGCGGAAATCATGCGTAAGCGCATCGCTCATCGACGTATGCTGGAAGAGGCGAAAGAACTGAAAACCGCCAGCGAAGATGTATTTGAACAGCTGTAAATAAAAAAGCGCGGAATTCCGCGCTTTTGTTTTATGCAGACTCCGAAGTTACAGAGTCTTGCGCACTACGCATGGTTCCATGCGTAGCGCATATTCCTTACTTGGCCGATGGGAAGAAAACCTGTTCGCCATCAATCTTGTAAGCGGCGATTTTCTTTTGGCCTTCTGGCGAGGTCAGGTAGTCGATGAACTGCTTCGCACCCTTATAGTTGATATCTTTGTACTTGGCCGGATTGACTGCAATCACGCCGTACGGATTAAACATCTTCTTGTCGCCCTGTACCACGATTGTGAGGCCGGTCTTGGCCTTGTATGCACCGTAGGTCGCGCGATCCGACAAGGTGTAAGCCTGCAGCTCGCCGGCCATCGTCAGCACTTCGCCCATACCCAGGCCTGCCGATACATAGGCGCTGCCTTCCGGTTTGACGCCGATATCTTTCCAGTAGGATTTTTCCATTACGTCGGTACCGGAATTGTCACCGCGTGAAATGAATTTGGCTTTGCTGTCGACGATTTTTTTCATCGCAGCCAATACATCTTTGCTGCCCTTGATGCCGGCCGGATCACTGACCGGGCCAACGATGATGAAGTCGTTGTACATCACATCGCGACGATCCACGCCATGGCCTTCTGCGACGAATTTATCTTCGGCGGCGCGCGCATGTACCAGTGTCACATCGACGTCGCCGTTCTTGGCCAGTTCCAATGCCTTGCCGGTACCTACCGAGATCACATGGACCTTGGAATTGGTTTTGGCTTCAAATTCAGGCAAGAGGTAAGGCAGCAAGCCGGAGCTTTCGGTGCTGGTCGTGGTGGACAGTTTGATGACCTGTTGCGCAAAGCCGAGCGGGGCAACAAATGCTGAAGCCAGAACGACTGCAGCAAGGCGGAATAGTGGACGACGTGACATGGTTCCTCCTGAAGGGTGTTTTAAGTAAAAATGGCCGCGAACCCCGGAGGGCAGCGCAGCCATGGTAATCGTGTTGGGTTGCCGAGACAACCCGTCACAAAAATTTAGTTCAGCATTTTATGGGCGCGTACCGCATCCAGCACGATCGGTTTCAGGCCTTCGCCATTGTGTTGTTCGACATGTTCCATCAAAGCGCGACGCATACGTGGATCCCACGATCTTTTCAGGTGGCCGGCGATTTCTTCCAGCGACTTGTTACGATCCCGCATGGTTTCAAAAAAGTCGCCGATCTGGTTCGCCATGACGATCAGATTATCTACAGTGCTACCGCTCATTCTGCTCTTCCTTAATTAAATTTATTTCGTATCGCGTATCAGGCGATGCGCTTGCGCATAAACGACATGACTCTGGTCACGCACAAAACCGATCAGCGTGACATTGGTTTCTTCCGCCAGTTGTATGGCCAGGCTGGTCGGCGCTGAAATCGCAGCGAGGAAACCGATGCCCATGGTGGCGGACTTTTGCACCATTTCATAACTGGCGCGGCTGGTAATCAAGGCCGCTCCCTGTGTGAAATCGCGCTTCTCATTCGCCATCGCACCGATCAGTTTATCCAGTGCGTTGTGACGACCCACATCTTCGCGCACCAGGTCCACCGAACCATCCAGATTCAGCCATGCCGCAGCATGGGTGGCACCGGTATGCTTTTGCAGCCGCTGTTGTGACTTCATTGCCTTCATGCCGGCATAAATCTGCCGTGCCGAAAACATCGCATGTCCAACAGTAGCCTGCGGATGGCGAATCGCCTGTTCCAGCGTTTCTGCACCACACAAACCACAACCGGTACGACCGGTCATATTGCGTCGTTTGTCTTTCAGTGTGACAAAGCGTTCTGTCGCGATACGCATTTGCACCTGTATGCCTTCGCAGCCAGGTACAACTTCGCAATCGTAGAGCTCGGACTTGTCTGTCAGTATGCCTTCACTGAGTGAAAAGCCGAGCGCAAAGTCTTCCAGGTCGTATGGCGAGGCCAGCATGACGGCGTGTGAAATACCGTTGTATTCCAGCGCGATCGGCACCTCCTCTGCGACGTCATCCTCACAGATTGTGTGCTGGTCCGCATCCCATTTCTCTACCGGGACGCGAACCAGTGCCGTACGTTCGTCGTCAGTGCTTGCATTCATCACACAGACCTTTACCAGACTTTACTTCGATGTCGACAGTTCCGAACCTAACGGAATCAGCTTCTCGCTAGCAAAGCTTTCTTGCTCGCGGTTAAAGCGATTATACGTACGTTGCCAATCCGACGGCTGGGTAACCGGCATTACCTGCACCGCCGTTACTTTGTACTCTGGGCAGTTGGTTGCCCAGTCGGACGAGCTGGTCGTAATCACGTTGGCACCCGATTCAGGGAAGTGGAACGTGGTGTAGACGACGCCTGGCTGGATACGCTCGGTGATATCGGCACGCAATACCGTTTGACCGGCACGCGATTCAATACCAACCCAATCGTCCTGCTTGATGCCGCGTTCTTCCGCATCGTGTGGATGGATTTCCAGACGATCTTCGCTATGCCACATATTGTTGAAGGTACGACGGGTTTGTGCACCCACGTTGTATTGCGACAGGATACGACCGGTGGTCAGGATCAATGGGAATTTCTTATTGACCTTCTCGCCGCTGCCGAAGTACTTGGTGTTGATGAAACGACCCTTGCCGCGCACGAATTCTTCAATGTGCATGGTTGGTGTACCTTCTGGCGCTTCAGCGTTGCAAGGCCACTGGATGCTGCCGCCCAATTCGTCGATACGCTTGAAGCTCACGCCGGTGAAGGTCGGGGTCAAGGCAGCGATCTCATCCATGATTTCACGTGGATGTTTGTAGTTCATTGGATAGCCGAGTGCGTTCGACAGCATTTGGGTAACTTCCCAGTCGCCGTAGCCCGATTTCGGTGGCATCACTTTGCGTACGCGCGAGATGCGACGTTCTGCATTGGTGAAGGTACCGTCTTTTTCCAGGAAGGACGAACCCGGCAGGAAGACGTGCGCGTATTTCGCGGTTTCGTTCAGGAAGATGTCCTGCACGATGATACATTCCATTGCTTCCAGCGCAGCGGTAACGTGCTGTGTGTTCGGATCGGACTGAACAATGTCCTCGCCTTCGCAGTACAGGCCCATGAAGGTGCCGTCCATTGCAGCGTCGAACATGTTTGGAATACGCAGGCCTGGTTCGGATTCCAGTTTGCAACCCCATACTGCTTCGAATTCAGCGCGTGCGACGGAATCGGACACGTGGCGATAGCCTGGCAGTTCGTGCGGGAAGGAACCCATATCGCAGGAACCCTGCACGTTGTTTTGACCGCGCAACGGGTTCACGCCGACGCCTTCGCGACCGATGTTGCCGGTTGCCATCGCCAGGTTGGCGATGCCGATAACGGTGGTCGAACCTTGTGCGTGCTCGGTAACGCCGAGGCCGTAATAGATCGCTGCATTGCCGCCGGTTGCAAACATGCGCGCTGCGCCACGGATATCAGCAGCCGGTACACCGGATACTTCTTCCATTGCTTCTGGCGAGTTTTCTGGCAGGGAAACGAATTCCGCCCATTCTTCAAACGAATCAACATCGCAACGTGCAGCAATGAAGTCCGGCTTGTGCAGGTTTTCAGTGATGATCACGTGTGCCAGCGCATTGACGATAGCAACGTTGGCGCCTGGTTTCAGTTTCAGGTGGTAGTCAGCCTGAACGTGCGGCGATTTGACCATTTCGGTGGTGCGTGGATCGACGACGATCAGTTTTGCACCTTCGCGGATACGGCGTTTCATTTGCGATGCAAATACCGGATGGCCCGATGCAGGGTTCGCGCCGATGATCAGGATGACGTCAGACTTCATCACCGATTCAAAGGTTTGCGTACCGGCGGATTCACCCATCGTTACTTTCAGGCCGTAACCGGTTGGCGAGTGGCAAACGCGTGCGCAGGTGTCAACGTTGTTGTTACCAAATGCAGCACGTACCAGCTTCTGTACCAGATAGCCTTCTTCGTTGGTGCAACGCGAGGAAACCAGGCCGCCGATCGAATCCTTGCCGTATTTGGCCTGGATGCGTTTGAGTTCGGAAGCAGCGTAGTTGATCGCTTCATCCCACGATACTTCTTTCCACGGATCGGTGATTTTGCTGCGGATCATCGGTTTCAACATGCGGTCTTTATGGGTTGCATAACCCCATGCGAAGCGGCCTTTGACGCAAGCGTGACCCTGGTTGGCTTTACCGTCCGGGTTAGGCACCATGCGGACTACTTCATTACCTTTCATCTCGGCCTTGAACGAGCAACCAACGCCGCAGTATGCGCAGGTGGTGACTTTGCTGTGTTCTGCCTGGCCCATCATGATGACGGTTTTTTCGGTCAGCGTTGCGGTTGGGCATGCGTCTACGCAAGCGCCGCAGGATACGCATTCCGAATCGATGAAGTCTTCTTTTTGACCAGCCGAGACGCGCGAGGTGAAACCGCGGCCGTCGATGGTCAGCGCGAAGGTACCTTGTGTTTCTTCGCAAGCGCGCACGCAGCGGTTACACACGATACATTTCGATGCGTCGTAGGTGAAGTAAGGATTGGATTCGTCTTTTTCCAGCTTCAGATGGTTTTCGCCATCGTAGCCGTAACGTACGTCGCGCAGACCGACCACGCCAGCCATGTCCTGCAATTCGCAGTTACCGTTGGTTGGGCAGGTCAGGCAGTCCAGCGGGTGATCCGAGATGTACAGTTCCATCACGCCACGGCGGATGTCTGCCAGCTTAGGTGTCTGGGTTTTGACTTTCATGCCGGCTTCGGCAGGTGTCGTACACGATGCCGGATAGCCGCGGCGGCCTTCAATTTCAACCAGGCACAGGCGGCAGGAGCCGAATGAGTCCAGGCTGTCGGTAGCACACAGCTTAGGCACGTTGATGCCGTATTCAGCTGCTGCACGCATGACGGAAGTGCCTTGCGGCACGGTGATGGCAACGCCATCGATTTCCAGAGAGATCATGACTTCGGACGTGCTTTTTTTCGTGCCGTAGTCGATACCGTTAAGTTGATTCATTTTTCGCTCCAGTAGCTTAAGCTGCGTTTGCCAATGTTTTTTGATCGCCAAAATCTTCTGGGAAGTGATTCAGGGCAGACAACACCGGGAAAGGTGTCATGTTGCCCATCGCACATAGCGATCCCGTTACCATTACATCGCACAAGTCACGCAGCAGATGGATTTGCTGTGGTCGATTCTGGTTAGCGATGATTTTGTCCATTACTTCCACACCACGTGTCGAACCAATCCGGCACGGGGTGCACTTGCCGCACGATTCTTCTGCACAGAAGTGCATTGCGTAACGTGCTTGTTTGGCCATATCGACGGTATCGTCGAAGGCGACCAGACCACCATGGCCTACAGTCGAGGCAACAGCGGCGAATGCTTCATAGTCGAACGGTGTGTCGAACAGCGATTCAGGCATGTAGGCGCCGAGCGGGCCACCAACCTGGACTGCACGGATAGGACGGCCGGATTCGGAGCCGCCGCCAAAGTCGTACAGCAATTCGCGCAAGGTCACGCCGAAGGCTTTTTCCACCAGGCCGCCGTATTTCAGGTTGCCTGCCAGTTGCATCGGCAAGGTGCCGCGCGAACGACCCATACCGTAGTTTTTGTAGAATTCTGCGCCGCGCGACATGATCAGCGGAACGGCCGACAGCGAAATCACGTTATTGATAACGGTAGGCTGGCCGAACAAACCTTGCAGCGCCGGCAGTGGCGGTTTGGCGCGCACCATACCGCGTTTGCCTTCAATACTTTCCAGCATCGCGGTTTCTTCGCCGCAAACGTAAGCGCCGGCGGCCTTACGTACCTGCAGGTTGAAAGTGCGACCGGAGCCGAGGATGTTTTCACCGAGGTAACCGGCGGCGTTGGCTGCAGCGATTGCTTCGTTCAGGTTGGCGATCGAATGCGGGTATTCGGAACGCACATAGATATAGCCTTCGGTTGCTTTCACCGCGAGACCGGCGATGGTCATGCCTTCGATCAGCATGAACGGATCATCTTCCATCACCATACGATCGGAGAAGGTACCGGAGTCGCCTTCATCGGCGTTACATGCGATGTACTTTTGCGGGGCTTCCGCGCCGAGCACGGTTTTCCACTTGATACCGGTAGGGAAAGCGGCACCGCCGCGACCACGCAGGCCGGAGTCGGTGACTTCCTGCACGATGGCAGCAGGTTCCATTGCGATCGCTTTTTTCAGGCCGACATAGCCTTCATGCGCCAGGTAGTCGTCCAGCGAAACCGGATCGGTAATGCCAACGCGTACGAACTGCAGACGTTCCTGTTTCTTCAGGTAAGGGATTTCTTCGGTCAGGCCGAGAGCTTTCGGGTGGCTGCCGCCGGTGGTGAAGCCAGCGTCAAACAAACCGGCAACTTCGTGTTCTTCGATCGGGCCGAAAGCGATACGGCCGGCGTCGGTTGCCACTTCAACCAGCGGCTCGAGCCAGAACATGCCGCGCGAACCGTTGCGCACCAGTTTGATATCGATGCCGCGTGCCTTGGCTTCGCGTTCGATCGCCGCCGCGGTTTCATTGGCACCGAGCGCCAGTGCGGTCGAGTCGCGTGGAACAAAAATGGTTACGGTCATTGCACACCTCGCTTGGCCTGGATCAGGCTATTGAATTTTTCCTTGGAGACGCGGGCATACAGGTCGTCATCGATCTGGATTGCCGGGCCGCTGGCGCATTGGCCGAGGCAGTACACGGTTTGCAAGGTGAATTTGTTGTCGTCAGTGGTGCCGTGGAAATCACAGCCCAGCAATTCTTTCGCATGGTCAGCCAGCGCTTCGCAGCCGCGCGCCTGGCAAGCCTCGGCGCGGCAGATCTGCACCACGTGTTCGCCGACCGGGTGCTGGCGGAAGAAGTGGTAGTAGGTGATCACGCCGTGTACTTCCGCGCGCGAAATGTTCAAACCTTCCGCGATCGAAGGAACCACGCTAGGCGGGATGTAGCCGACTACGCCCTGGATCTCGTGTAGGATAGGCAAAAGCGCGCCAGGCGTAGCTTTGCGCTGTGCAATAATGGCCTCGACCGCGGCCAAATCGAATGGGGTTTGGGTGCTCACTTAGAGTCTCCTGCTAGCGACACCGATGGCAATACCGCATGCCGCGAGGTCGTGAAATCGAACGAAACCATACTGCTTCCTTGTTAAAAATTATCTTGTATATATGCTTTTTATAGCATATAGTTTGCGGGCGCACCTTTGCAACATGTGAAAGGTAGCACTCGTAAACAGTCGCTTCAATAGGCTATCTTTTGCATAACCTGAAAAGAGGCGTAAACGCTACATGCAATCCCTAGTCGCTTGCATGGGCGATCAGATAGGCGGTATGGCCATGTTTAAAGTTGTCATTAATCCCCATTGGGAAATCACCCACGCCAACGATGCACCGCTGGATACTGCGGTATTGCTGAATCTGCTGATGTCTATCCAAAAGACCGGCTCGATCTCGAAGGCAGCGCGTCTGGTCGACTTGTCATATCGCTATTCTTGGGGCTTGCTGCGCGAAGCGGAAAAGCTGTTTGGTACCGCTTTGTTAAATACCGACCGGGGCCGTGGGACAACATTGACGCCTTTGGCCGAAAAACTGATCTGGGCCGATCGCCGCATCCGCGCCCGCCTCTCGCCTACGCTGGAAAGTCTGGCGTCCGAGCTGGAAAGTGAAATCGGCAAGACCATCATCGGCAAAACCAAACCGATCCGGCTCGATGCTAGTCACGGTTTTGCGGTCGATGCGCTGTTACACCAGTTAACAGAAGCCAACTTGCCGGTGGATCTGCGTTATCGCAACAGCACCGACGCCGTTGCTGCTTTATCAAGAAATGAATGTGATCTGGCTGGCTTCCATGTGCCGCTCGGCGAATTCGAGAAAAAAGCAGTGGAACGCTATACGCAGTGGCTCAATCCACGTGAACACTGCCTGATCCACCTCGCGGTGCGTACTCAGGGCATGTTTGTGGCGCCCGGCAATCCTAAGAAAATTACCGGCCTGCAGGATCTGACGCGACCGGGGATACGCTTCGTCAATCGTCAGATCGGTTCCGGTACGCGCATGCTGCTGGAGCTCATGCTGGCAGGTGCAAACATTTCGCCGTTCGATATCGAAGGCTACCAAAGCAATGAATTCACCCACTCGGCGGTGGCGGCTTATATAGCGAGTGGGATGGCGGATGTCGGTGTCGGCGTGCAAACGGCCGCGCATCGCTTCAGTCTGGATTTCATCCCGCTGGTTAAGGAGCGTTACTTCCTCGCGCTGCCGCTGTCCATCATGGATGACCCGCTGATCCAGCTGGTCATCGACGTGGTGCAATCAGGCTACTTCCGCAAAGTAATTAATGGCCTGGCCGGTTATGAAGCTGGCGATACAGGCAAGATCCTCTTGCTGTCAGAAGCATTTGGCCACGCCAAAATGCCGGTCGCCTAATATCTAGAGTGCCGCAGCGGGCATTGCTATTTAATAATAGCGATGCCCTTGATCTGCGCATATACCGCACTGCCCGCCCTCAGTTGCATCGCCTCGGCTGATTTGCGTGTAATGCGCGCCAGCAAGCGGGTGCCGTTTGCATCCAGCCCTATCATCACCTGCCCTAGCGCATCGTCCGACAGTTCGGTCACAGTGGCCGGGACTATATTCAAAATACTGCTATCGCGCTGTGGCGTCAGGCTGAGGCTGACGTCACGTGCCTGTATGCGCATCCTGAGCTGTCGACCGATGGTGGCAACTTGCTGTGGCAAGTAAAGCTGACCGCCGGAGAACTCGGCACTACTCAGATGGAAGGCGGCATCGTGTGCGGTGATGGTGGCCAGCACCAAGGCGCTGGCGTTGTCGCCATGTGCGACGTTGAGATCCAGCCGGGTTAGCAAATCACTAGTGGCACCACTCGCGATCACCTTGCCGCTTTCCAGCAAGACCAGATGATCGGCCAGGCGCGCTACTTCGTCCGGTGAATGGCTGACGTAGACCACCGGGATATCGAGCTCGTCATGCAATCTTTCCAGATAGGGCATGATCTCTTCCTTGCGCTTGCTATCAAGCGCCGCCAGCGGTTCATCCATCAGCAGGATGCGCGGGCTGGTCGCCAATGCGCGTGCAATCGCGACACGTTGTCGCTCGCCGCCGGATAATTTATCCGGACTACGTTGCAGCAGATGGCCGATATCGAGCAAGGCTACCGCATGTTCAAGCGAGACGCGGTGTGTCGCAGCTGGCACGCGGCGCATGCCGTATTCCAGATTGCGCTGCACGCTCAGATGCGCGAACAGGCTGGCTTCCTGAAAGACATAACCGAGTGTGCGCTTATAGGTAGGCAGGAAGATATTCTTGCTGTCGTCTTGCCACACTTCGCCGTTGACTTCCAGATAGGAGCCGGGGAAGCGCTCGAGTCCGGTCATCGCGCGCAGACAAGTGGTTTTGCCGGAACCGGACGGACCGAACAAGGCGGTCACGCCACGTCCGGGCAAGGTCAGATCGACGTCCAGCTTGAAGGCGCTGTAGGCGATATTGAAACGTGCGCGGATGTCACTCATTTGCGGCGCCCGGTCGGATTCAAGGTGTACAGCGCGATTAACACCAGCATAGAGAACACCAGCATGCCGGCTGCCAGCCAATGTGCCTGCGCATATTCCAGCGCTTCCACATGGTCATAAATTTGTACGGAAATCATGCGAGTCTGATTCGGGATATTGCCGCCTATCATCAGCACCACACCGAACTCACCGACCGTGTGGGCAAAGCCCATCACGATAGCGGTCAGGTAACCGGGTTTGGCCAATGGCAGGGTGACGCTAAAAAAGGTATCGAGCGGGGACGCACGCAAGGTGGCCGCCACTTCAAGCGGGCGATCGCCCATCGCTTCAAACGCATTCTGGATAGGTTGTACAACGAAGGGCATCGAGTAAAACACCGAGCCGACCACCAGACCAGTGAAGGTGAACGGCAAGGTACCGAGTCCGAGCGACTGGGTCAGCTGCCCGACCGGACCATTCGGTCCCAGTGTTACCAACAGGTAGAAACCGATGACGGTAGGAGGCAGCACGATAGGCAGCGCAACCATCGCGCCTACCGGGCATTTCAACCATGAACGCGTGCGCGCCAGCCACCACGCCAGAGGCGTGCCGATCAACAAAAGAATGACGGTGGTGAGGCTGGCGAGCTTGAGGGTCAGGACAATCGCACCGATATTAGGATCGGTAAACAACAAGAACCTCTCTTACAGATCGTAACCGTAGCTACGGATGATCGCTTTGACCGGTTCCGATTTCAGGTATTTGACGAATTCAGCCGCAGCTTTATTGTCTTTGCCTTTAGTCAGGATAACGGCGTCTTGACGGATAGGGTTGTGCAGATTGGCAGGAACGATCCAGGCCGAACCGCTTTTTACTTTGCCGCCTTCAAACACTTGTGACAGCGCGACGAAGCCGAGTTCAGCATTGCCGGTCGAGATGAAGGTGAAGGTTTGGCCTATGCTTTCGCCTTGCACAAACTTCGATTGCAGGCTGTCATACACGCCCAATTTTTTCATCGCTTCTTCCGCTGCCAGACCGTAAGGTGCCAGTTTAGGAGTGGCCAGTGCGATGTGTGAAAAGTTAGTTTTTTTCAGGACTTCACCTTTGGCATCGACGAAGTCAGGCTTGGCCGACCACAGCACCAGTTTGCCGGTGGCGTAGGTGAAGCGCGAGCCTGGCACGATGCCGTTTTCTTTTTCCAGTTTGATCGGTGTTTCATCATCAGCTGCGAGGAACACGTCGTACGGTGCACCATTCGTGATTTGCGCATAGAACTTGCCGGTGGCACCGAAGGATGGTGTCACTTTATGGCCGGTGGCTTTTTCAAAATCAGCGGCGATGACTTTCATCGGCGCGGTGAAGTTGGCAGCAACCGCGACTTGCACTTCTTCTGCCGAAGCAGAAGCGGCGAAACCGAGAGCGAGCAAACCGGAGAGGAGCGAGGTCGTAAGCTTTTTCATGATGATGAATAAACGAGTGAATAAACCTTTTAGGCGGGCACCGCCAGAATGATGTGCGAAGCCTTGATCATGGCGGTTGCACGCACACCTTCTTTTAAACCGAGTACTTTCACGCTCTCGTTGGTAATGATGGATGCCACGGTTTTACCACCCGGCAGTTCGATCACGACCTCTGCATTCACTGCACCTTCCTGACAACGCACCACGGTGCCGGTGAGGGAGTTGCGTGCACTGGTTTTGAAATTTGTTTCTACTGTGAGGATGATCCATTGCGCTTTCACCAGCGCATACGCTTCGCTGCCGACTTCCAGCGCCAGATGATCTGCACTATCGTTGGTGATGATGGCTGCCAGCTGTGCGCCATTGCCGATGTCGAGGATCACCTCGGCATTGACCGCACCCTTCTTGACGGCGCTGACCGTGCCAAGGAACTGGTTGCGTGCGCTGGTTTGCATATCGAATCTCCGACTCATTGTGTAGTACTGATCAAAATCATCCATGGTGCGGCCGATGGCTGCCGGCACTGCTGCCCATTCCTGCTCGAGTCGGCGGTAGGTTGCCACAACGCGTCTGCCGTATTCGGTCAGGCAGGTGCCGCCGCCGGTACTGCCGCCCGGCTGGCGTACCACCAGCGGTTCATGCGACAGATTGTTGATCGATTCGACGGCTTGCCATGCCGCCTTGTAACTCATGCCCATCGCGCTGGCAGCTGCGGAAATGGAGCCGGAGGCATCGATTCGTTCCAACAGTTCCAGATGATCCCAGCGCTTGCCGCGCGACTTGGACAGCCCTTCTAGTTTGATCGGCGAAGTTGTCTTGCTCATGACAGTCACACTCTTAAAAAATGATGTAAGGCTGTTCAGCAAACGTCGCTACAAAGTGGTTATCATACACGATATTACTTTTAACGACATAACGAGAACAGGTGCAGTACCGCCATTCTATTTGTGTATCGTGGATTCCGGTCGCTTATTGCATGTGGATTGCACATGTCGGCAGCAGGGGCATTCGGGAAATTCGTGTTTTAGCGGATAAGATGGATGTGGCTTAGTTTCTTGCCGGCGTACTGCGTAATCACTTCCTGCCACCACTCACTACAGGCTATATCGATGTTTGTACGTCAGCTCGACTATCTCGTCACCCTCGCCCGCGAAAAACACTTTGCCCGCGCCGCAGAAATTTGCTGTGTGTCGCAACCGGCCTTGTCGGCAGCGGTGCGCAATCTGGAAACCGAATTAGGCATCGCCATCGTGCAACGTGGGCAGCGCTTTCAGGGCTTCACACCGGAGGGCGAACGCATACTGGACTGGGCCAGGCAGACGTTGGCGGCACTGGAAGGCTTAAAGCAGGAAGCGTCGATGTCGCGCATCAAACTCAGCGGCACGCTGCGTCTGGGAGCGATACCGACCACCATGCCTATCGTCTCGCTGCTGACCGGTCGCTGCCGCGCGCAACATGGTGATCTGCGGCAACTGGTGTTGTCCCTCAGCACCGAAGAAATCATGCGTCGACTGGATGACTTTGAACTGGATGTTGGCTTGACCTATCTGGAAGACCAGCGCCTGAGCGGCTTCCATGTGCAACCTCTGTACCGCGAACGCTATATGTTGCTGGCGCGGGAAGGCACCCTGCTCGACGGCAAGGCCGAAGTCAGTTGGGAAGAAGCGGCGGAGCTGCCTTTGTGTCTGCTGACTTCGCATATGCAAAATCGTCGCATCGTCGACGCTGCTTTCCGTCGCGCCGAGGTCCATCCGAACGTGGTGGTAGAAACTGATTCTGTATTCGCGTTATATTCCCACGTGCGACACGCTGATTTATATAGCGTGGTGCCGCACAGTTTGCTGTGCCTGTTTGAACTGCGCGATGAAATGGTCGCGATCCCCATCGTGCCCGAGCTGAGTCGTTCGATAGGATTAATCTCGCTCGACCATGATCCTTGTTCACCTATCGTGGTGGCGGCGCGCAATATTGCGGAGAAGATCAATCTGCAAGCGCAATTCGACGCTTACATAAGTGGCGGCTATCAGCCCATCACATCAAACGATTAGACCGTCAAAAACATCCTCCCTAAGATGGCTCTGCTGGACATACATCTTGATGTCCGCTTACAGCAAAAAGAAATGCAGCTGCCGCCAGCAATTCTTAATTCGCTGTCGCTAGCAGTACTCTGCAAACTATCTTATGGAGAAGTAACATGGCAAAAGTTTTATGCGTTTTGTATGATGATCCAGTCAACGGTTACCCGACGACTTACGCCCGTGATGACGTCGCGCAACCATCGATCTATCCTGACGGCCAGACGCTGCCGACACCTAAGGGTATCGATTTCAAACCAGGTACCTTGCTGGGTAGCGTATCCGGCGAACTGGGTCTGCGTAAATATCTGGAATCGAATGGCCATACTCTGGTTGTGACTTCCAGCAAAGACGGAGCAGACAGCGTGCTCGACAAAGAATTGCACGATGCAGAAATCATCATCTCGCAACCATTCTGGCCTGCATATATGACAGCAGAACGTATCGCCAAAGCGAAAAAATTGAAGATGATCGTGACAGCCGGTATCGGTTCCGATCACACCGATCTGGAAGCAGCCAACAAGCACAACATCACCGTTGCTGAAGTTACTTACTGCAACAGCCACAGCGTGGCAGAACACGTTGTGATGATGATCTTGTCGCAAGTGCGTAACTACATCCCTTCGTACAATCAAGTAGTCAACGGCGGCTGGAACATCGCTGATTGCGTGGAACGTTCCTATGATCTGGAAGCAATGAGCATTGGTACCGTGGCAGCTGGCCGTATCGGTCTGCGCGTACTGCGTCTGTTGCATCCATTCGACGTCAAACTGCACTACATGGATCGTCACCGTCTGCCAGCAGCAGTGGAAAAAGAATTGAACCTGACTTACCACAGCACCCTCGACAGTCTGACCAAGGTCTGTGATGTGGTGACGCTGAACTGCCCGTTGCATCCAGAAACAGAGCACATGATCAACGAAAAAACCTTGAAAAACTTCAAGCGTGGCGCGTACATCATCAACACTGCGCGCGGCAAACTGTGCGATCGCGACGCGATTGTGGCAGCACTGAAGAGCGGTCAACTGGCGGGTTATGCCGGCGACGTCTGGTTCCCACAACCAGCACCTAAAGACCATCCATGGCGCACCATGCCACACCATGGCATGACACCACACATTTCCGGCACCAGCTTGACGGCACAGACCCGTTACGCAGCAGGTACTCGCGAAATTCTGGAATGCTACTTCGAAGGTCGCCCTATCCGTGACGAGTATCTGATCGTGCAAGGCGGCAAACTGGCAGGCGTCGGCGCTCACTCCTACAGTGACGGCAACGCAACCAAAGGTTCGGAAGAAGCTGCAAAATTTAAAGTAGCGTAAGAGTACATGGGCAGACCAGCGGATTACCGGATCCGCTGCTCACCAACGATTATTGAATGCCGACGTGCAGTTTGACGTCGGCATTTTTTTCATCCGGATGTCAGTGCCTGGCGCGCTATTGTCGTCGTGACGACAGACATCCATCAGCGAAGGGTTCCCTATGAATTCATTCAAGAAGTTTTTTAGCAGCAGTATGGCGCTGCCCCCTCAACCTAGCCTTGCCAATGCTTTGTTATCGGGGCTGGGCGGCTTCTTTGCGATCAGTGTGATTGCGCTGGCGGCCGACTATACGCAGGCGATTTTGATACTGGGATCATTCGGTGCCTCATGTGTGATCGTGTTTGCGCTGCCGGATACACCGTTGGCGCAACCACGCAATGTGGTACTCGGACATTTTCTGAGCAGCTTGTCGGGACTGGTTTATCTGAACGTCTTTGGTTCGCACTGGTGGGCCTTGGGTCTGGCCGTGGCAACCGCGATTATCGTGATGATGGCGTGTCGCGTAGTGCATCCGCCGGCGGGTTCGAATCCGGTGATTGTTTTTCTCGCAGCGCCAGACTGGAGCTTTCTATTCTTTCCAACGCTGATCGGCGCCTGCATGCTGGTGGTGATTGCGATGATCTACAACAATCTGGTGCGCAGGAATAAGTATCCGAAATATTGGTGATGCAGAAAGGCTGATCTGCGACGGCATACAGCGTGAGCAGATCAGTTGCGTGCGGCTGGTCTACAGCGCGAAGCGTTCGCCCAGCTGGTTGAGTGATTGCATCAACTGATCGCTGGTCTTGGCAGTCGCTTCATCAATGGCCACCTTAACGATGCGCAAGGTCCGTTGCTCTGCTTCGAAGGCAGATGTCTCGCATCCTTCAATGACGCCTTCGATAGGCTGCAAGTTTTCCTTGTGCCACACACGATAAGTGCCACCCCATTCACCGAATGAGAAGCCCCAGGTTTGTTCGGTCGCCGTTACCGAGATAACGTACCCTTTGTATTCAAGCAAAGCCACGATGTTTGTCCTGTTAACGATTCAACTGGATAGCGTGAGTTTCCGACTAAGGAGCGCACATCTTGTGCTGCGTGTCGGAAACTCTGAGCAATAACTGGTTCGGTTATATGCGTGGGAAATTGTGCCGGAAGGGTATATATTTCACGGAATGCGAAACCGATTTCGTTATGCATGCAAGGATATAGCGTTAACCTACATAACGCAAGTCTTTACACCTGCATCCTCGTCATGCATCGGTGAAGATTATCTGAAATGGAGTAATCGCGCAGCAGCTATTTAGCCTGACGCAGCTGGCAAGGCGATCCAAGGCGCAGCCGGCATGCTTGCCGGGAAGCCCTTATTTGCGTGTGGTCTTTGTCGCAGCTTTTGCGGTTTTAGCCGCTGGTGGCGGCGTGGTGGAGAGCAATTTGCTGAACACGGCAAAATCGCTGGCAATCGCTTTGGCGGCTTTGCGTTCCATGGCGCGGTAGCGTTCCACTACGCCGCGGCCGAAATCCGTGACTTGTGCGCCACCTCCGCCACTGCCGCCGGTGCTGGTGATGACCAGCGGTTCGATGAAGGAAGCATTGGTGGTTTCAACCAGTGTCCATGCGCGACGATAAGACATATTCATCTCTCTGCCAGCGGCAGAGATGGAGCCGGTGCGGGCTATCGCATCAATCAGGTCGGCGCGACCCGGTCCCATGGCGGTTAACTCTCCCATCAGCACGCGTACACGTGGTTGCGGGGCGGTGGCTTTCTTAGTCTGGCTTTTAGGCATGGCTGGGACTTTTCTATGAACGCACGTATTTTCGCCCAAATTGGACCGGCAGAGACAGTCTATCTGGATAGATTTTTACACTTTCTTCACACTTTTCTCGCGACCGGCAGCAGAAGGGACAAGCGTAATGTCGTGCGAAATACAACGGTGGCCTCGATTTCATTATGTAGTTAAAAGTAATATCGATTAGAATCTGGCCGCGGATGCAGGTTCGGCCTGCATTGCGCGGAACCAGATTTCTTCGCGCGGCGCGCTCAGGCGCAGATGGCCGCCCCTCTTTTGATAGCACATGAAAACCCTTACCAAGCAAACACATATCACGCGTCGTGCCAGCGGCATGACGGTGCTGGCACTCGCCATCACCAGCCTTTTCTTGCCAGCTCACGCGCAAAACAAGCCAGCCGTGCTGGACACCGTAGATGTAGTGGGCACTGGCGCGCCAGCCTACAAAGCAGATAGCGCCAGCATTGGCCCGCTGGGTGAGAAAAGCGTACTCAATACCCCCTACGCGATTAACGTCGTACCAGCCGAATTGCTGGAAAACCAGCAACTGAAAAGCGTACGTGAAGCCTTCCGTTACATGCCGTCGGTGCAAGGCGAAAACATCCGCCCACAAACGCGTGGCTTGCAAGCCGGCGTAGTGCAAAACACCCGTATAGATGGCATGAACATCGCCGCTACTACTGATTACCCGATAGAACAGTTCGACCGCATAGAAGTACTCAATGGATTGGCCGGTGCCTTGTATGGCCCTGCCAGCCCGGCGGGTACCTTCAACTATGTACTGAAGCGTCCGACCGAAACGCCACTGCGTCGCTTCTCGGTCGGCTATGCCAGTCAGGGTTCCGCTTCGGTCAGTGCGGATATCAGCGATCGTTTTGGCGAAGATAAACGCTATGGCTTCCGCGTCAACCTGCTGGATGAAGGCGGTGAAAGCTATGTGGATCGCAGCAAGCTGGACCGTCGACTCGCGAGTCTGGCATTTGACGTGCAACTGACTAGCGACACCAAGCTGGAAACCAATATCAGCCGTTATCACTACACCAGTAAGGGTTTGCCGGGCACCTTCGCATTGAACAACGCTACTATCGTGTTTCCTGCAGCACCAGATCCTAAACGTGTCGGCTATGGCCAGCCGTTTGCGGGTGATGACAATGTGACCGAAACCTATAGCGCGCGCATCAAACATAGGCTCAATCAGAACTGGAATCTGACTGCAGGCTTGTTGAAACAAAGCAGTGACCGTGCCTCTACAGTACCGACCAATACGCTGAGCAATAATGCCGGTGCATATGGGGTGAAGGTAGCGACTACCAGTTTCAGTCTGGATGAAATTTTAAGCTATACGCTTGCCTTGAATGGCCGTGTAAATGCGGCCGGTATGACGCATGATGTGGTAGTGGCGACCACTGGATTTGAATGGGATCGATACTCTCCATACCAAACCACAAACGGTGGTATCGCTATCGGCAATTCGAATTTGAATAATCCGACTGTGTTTAATCAACCTGCGAATATTCCTAATTTTAAAAACCGGTACAAGGCGCAAACTACACGCCAACAAGCGATAACTGTCGGTGACACTATCGGTTTCAATGAACAATGGTCGGCTGGTTTGTTCCTGAGCCAAAGCTGGATAGATCAAAACGGCACTAATGCGAATGGCACAGTGGCACCGGCGCGTTACTACAAGGACAGCGGGCTGAGCAGCAACGCTACGATTTCGTACAAGCCGCAAAAAAATATGAGCATCTATGCATCCTATGCAGATAGCTTGCAACAGGGTGACACCTCGGGTACGACCACACTCGCGCCATATCGCAGCAAGCAATGGGAGCTGGGTTACAAACTCACGTTTGAAAAAATGGCTTTCGGTGCAGCGCTGATTCAGGTCGAGCGTCCATTTCCCTTTGCTGCAGGCGGTGTATATGCAGTACAAGGCGATCAGCGTAACCGCGGGTTGGAGCTGACCGCAAACGGCGCGCTGACGCGCAACCTCACCTTGTATGGTGGTCTCACCTATCTTGATCCGAAACTGTTGAAGACGAACAATCCGGCGACTTCGAATAAACAAGTCATGGGTTTGTCGCGCATCGTTACCAATATCTTGCTGGACTATCGCATCGCCGCGGTACCTGGTCTGGCTGTCAGCATGAACGTCAATCACGCGGGTAGTCGCCAAGGTGACAACATCAATAGCTACAAAGTGGATGGCTACACCGTGACAGATCTGGGTGCGCGCTACACGACGCAATTAATGGGACGTCCGACCACATGGCGTCTTGCAGTTAATAACGTTACTGATAAGCGCTATTGGGCCAACATTGTACCTAGCGGTCAGAACGGTTATACAGGCACAGATAACGGCACTGGTACCGTGGGTGCGCCACGCACCATCCGTGCATCGATGCAAATGGATTTCTGATATTTGCGGAAAGTTAAATCATCATGAAAAAAGTAAATCCTAGCTATCTGATTTTGCCGCTGGCATTGTGGAGTCTCACTGCCGCAGCAGTCACGCCAGTGTCGTCACCGGCACCCATCAAGGTATTGGCAGCCGGTAGCCTGACCGGCGCGATGACAGCCGTCGCGCAACTCTATACCCAACAGACAGGGCAAAAGATCGATGCGCAATTCGGTCCTGCGGGTTTGTTGCGTGAGCGTATAGAAAACGGCGAGCAAGCCGATATCTTTGCATCAGCCAATATGGCGCATCCACAGGCACTGGCAGACAAAGGCTGGGCCACGCAACCAGTGGTGGTGCTGCGGAATAGTCTGTGTGCGAAGGCCTTGCCCGACTACAAATTGACGAGTGAGAACCTGCTGGAGCGTCTGCTCGATCCGCAAGTCGGACTGGGTACCTCGACGCCAAAAGCAGATCCGGGCGGCGACTACGCCTGGGAAATGTTTGCCAAGGCAGAGAAAGTGCGTCCGGGTGCGCAAGCCATACTGGAAGCCAAAGCACAGCAACTGGTAGGCGGCAAAAACAACCCACCGGTGCCAGCTGGTCGTAATGCGATGGAATACTTCTTTGCGATGAAGAAGGTGCAGATCTCGCTAGGTTATTGCAGCTCACGCCAGACTACGCCTGATCCCAAGTTCAGCAGCGTGCCTTTACTTGCCGCACTGGCGATCACGCCCAACTATGGCTTATCAGTCATCACCCGCGACGACAAGGGCGTGAAGAAATCGCATGAAGCGGCCTATCGCTTCGCACTATTTCTGCTGAGCCCGCAAGCGCAGAAGCTGATGGCGCAGTATGGCTTTACACCGGTTGCACTACCTGCGGAAAACTGATGTAGCGATTAGCAAATGCCAATAAAAAAGCGCGCTCTGAGTAATCAGGCGCGCTTTTCTTTTACGTATCGACGTCAGGCCAATGCTTCTTTCGCCGCTTCTTCCGGCGTCAAGCCGTCATAGAACAGGTCGGTGAACCATTCAATCTGTTCTTCAATATGATCTTGTGCTTCTGCCACGGTGGCACCACCGGCAACCAGAAAGCCCTCTACTTCTATGCACCAGTTAATCAGTGCGAGTGTTTCCGGATCCAGTTCTTCTTTCTTGGCCATGATCTTGTCTTCCATTTGTTCGGTGATGCCGACAGTGTCACATGCGCGCGCAGATAGTGGAAGCAGGATTTTGTAATGCAGGCACCTATAGCGATTCCAAAAAGCGCAGCAAGGCTTTGCGATCTTCGGTCGACATGGCCCGCACCGCTTCCTTCGAATAATTGCCTTCACCACCATGCCACATGATGGCTTCCAGCAAGGTTCGGGCGCGCCCGTCGTGCAGATAACCGGCATCCGGATTGATCTTGTGGGTCAGCCCTATGCCCCACAGCGGCGGGGTGCGCCATTCTCTGCCGTTGGCCAGATAGTCGCTGCGGCCATCGGCCAGCCCCGGTCCCATATCGTGCAGCAACAAATCGGTGTACGGCCGGATCAGCTGATTCGATAAGGCAGGCAAGGCCGCGTCCGGCCGTGTACGCAACGGTGATGCATGGCAAGCAATGCAACGTGCTTGTACAAACAGACGATTGCCGCGTATCACTTGTTGATCGTTGACATTGCGCCGCGCCGGTACCGCCAGCATGCGCAGATAGAACACATTGGCGTATAGCTCGGCGCGCGTTAACTCAGTGGCACCTTCCGACTCGCCGCCGGATGGCGCGCGCTGGCAGGCGGTCTGTACCTTGCTGCAATTTTCTTGCGGAATCAGAGGTGAGGTAATGCCAAGATCGCCGGAGAAAGCGTTGGCGATTTGTTCGGTCAAGGTGGCGACGTTGGCCTTCATACCGAAGCGCCCTATCGCTTCTTTCTGCGCCATCGCATCCCACACGATATTGACGCGCCCGCCGATGCCATCTGGCTTGGACTGTTTAGCCAGCGCCAGTATGGTGTCGTCGCTGATCGCTTCCAGCAAGCCGAGGCCATAGACCGCGGGGCCGACCCGTGGGGACACCATCACATCAGCGCCGAGCGCACCATAGGCCAGTTCCTTGAAATGGACATTGGCTTTTCGCAAATAGACCTTGCTGCCATCGGCCAGGGTTTCTATATGTTCGTCATAGATCAGGTAGCCTATGCCTTCACCGGGTACACCGGGTACGCCGCGCTCATTCAATTGATCGCCATACGCCGGATGTGGCATGGGTCCGCCATGCGGATTGCTGCCGGGTATGCTCAGGCGCAAGAGCATGGCTTGCATCGTGCCATCCGGGCCATCGGGCGCGCCGCCACGGCCGTTTTTGGTATGGCAGGCGATGCAGGAGATGCGATTGTAGAGTGGACCGAGGCCAGCAGCGCGGTCATTCGCTGGTGCCACCACCCATGATTGCCGGAACAGACTGCGGCCCTGTGCAAACGCGGCGGCATTGTCCGGATCCATCACCGGGCTGGCTTGCAAATAAGCTTCGCGGCTGTCGTCAAATACAGTGGCGCTGCCGCCGCTGAGCGACCTGGTATCTATGCTGGAGGCGGCGCTTAATAAAAAGACCGCTGGCAAGATGCTCAGGTAGCCGGCCAGTCGCTTGAATTTCACGGTGTGCTCGCCTGCTTGCCTGTTGCGTTCAGCACTTCTTGCGCGAGTTGTTCGGCGCGTGTGCGATTGTCGCGTATGCGTGTGGTCCAGAGCGTCGTGATCGCATCATTGCGGCGGGCATCCGAGGTTTCATCGAAGGCAAACACGAACTGCGGCGCAAGCGCGTTGGCTTCCGCTTCAGTCAGCGGCATGCTGTCGAGCAAGCTGCGCGCCTGTGCTGCCTTGGCTTTCAGCACCGGAGTATGCGCGGCAGCTTCGGCTTGCATCACCTTATCGTTGGCTTGCCGCAAGCGTGCATGTTCATTGCTGATGAGTACGTCGAACAAGGTATTGTTCAAGCCCTGACGTGCCAGTGCGCGTTCGGTGTCGAATACAAAGGGCATCGCTTGCGCCGCGACAAACGGATCGTAGTAGCCGTCAGGTTTGCTCGCATAGACCGCAGGACGCACCGGCAGTTTGCGGATGTCTTGATGGAACAGAATCTTTTGTCCTTCATCAGACAGAACGAAGCGCACGAATGCGCGCGCCGCTGCCAGATTCGGCGCACCCTTCATGATGCCGACATGAGCCGGTGAGTAACCGGTAATACCGGGATAGGTAAATTGAATCGGCGCGCCATTCGCGATCGCCGATTTAATGAAGAAGTCGATAGAGACGCCGACACTCACACGGCCGCTGCGCACTTCATCTGAAATATTCGGGCCACCTTCACCCAGCAATTGCGCATTGCTGCCTATCGCTTGCAGCAGCGCCCAGCCTTTATCCCAGCCATAGCCTTGCAGGATGATGTCTATCAGCAGCGGTGCGAAGCCGACTTTGCCGGGCACCGGGAACACGATTTCGTCTTTCCATGCAGCGCCGGTCAAATCGGTCCATTGCTTGGGTGGCGCTAACTTCTTGTCTTGCAGTCTTTGCGGATTGAGCGCAAAGCCATAGCCTGCGATTTCCGTCGCGAGGTAGTAGCCAGCAGGATCGGAGATTGGGAAGCCGCCGACTTTGGCCGGCAGGCCTGTCATGTCCAGTTCGGGCTGACGGAATGCACCCTCTTTTGCGAGGGTTTGAAAATTGCGCTGTGCCGGTGTCCAGTAGACATCGACATCGCCTTGATTCGGTTTGCGTAGATAAGACAGCGCATCACCGGAACGACGCCAGAGTATTTCGACGCGGGTGCCGGGATGCGCTTTTTCAAAAGCAGCTTCGAAACGCGCCACCACTTCCTCCGGATAACTGGTCATGACCACGACCTTGCCGGCGGGCTTATCCGCTGCCAGTGCCAGTACAGAGGTAAAACCAAAGATCGCAGCAGCGAACAGCTTACGGAGAACAAGTGATGTGCGTAGCATGTGCAGACTCTTAGAAGCGATAGTTCATGTTAGCGAACAAATTGCGGCCTTGTTCATAGAAGCCTTCAGTGTAGGCGTAGTTGCGATCAAACAGATTGTTTACGCCTGCTTCCAGCGTGACATCTTTTTGTATGGCATAACTAGCCTTGGCATTGACTAGCGTGAAGCCGGATGCGACGCGGGTGCCAGTGTCATTGGTGTAACGCTTGGAGTTGTACTCCGCGCTGGCAATGACATTCAGTTTTGGTGTCGCTGCCCATTTCGCATAAGAGAACAATTTATGCGCAGGGACCTCCGTCAGCAGTTTGGTATCAGACTTATTTTTGCGATCAAGATAAGTATAGTTGCCGCCGATCTCGACCGTATTCGTTACCTCAGCCGTCAAGCCCAGTTCAACACCTTTGCTGCTGACCTTGCCGATATTCTGCATCTGTTTGCAGTAGACCGCCGTGACACCGGAGCGGCAAGCGAGACCCGCGCTCAGCACATCATTCGATTGCATCATATCGGTAATCTCACTGTAGAAAACAGCGACATTGGCACGGACTTTGGACGTCAGTTTTTCCGAGAAGCCAATTTCATAATTGGTCGAATGTTCAGCCTTCAAGCCAGGGCTAGGAATCACTGTGCCCAGACCACCGGAGTAACGATTCTTGATGGTCGGGAAGCGCGATTTACGCGCTACCGTTGCATAGGCATTGCCAGTCTCGGAGAAGCGATAGATCAGACCTGCTTGCGGGTTGAATGCGGAACCGTCACCCAGCGGGAAGTTGTAAAGACCGCGTGTGGTGTCGTATTCCTGCGCAACTTTTCCTTTGCGTTTGTCTAAGCTGAAGCCGGTGACCAGATCCAGTTTTTCTGTCAGACGATGCGTGTCTTCAACGCTCAGCGAGGTCGTCAGATCTTCTGCTCGCTGTACCGGTTCGCCGACGTTGTTTTCCTTATGAAAATCTTTCTTGACGTGCAAGGCAACTTTCAAGGTGTTGGCATTGGAAATCTTGGTGCCAAACTCAGCGCTACCACCGTAGGTGTGGTCTTCGTAAATACTTTGGCGGAAGCCGGCCGGTACGGTGTACGTAGCATTGGTGTAGTTGCGCAAATCATTCGAAAACTTATCGTAGTAGGCGCGGAATTTGACATAGGAATTTGCGCCTATCGCCGTGTTGGAAATGAAGTACAGGCTCTCCTTATTCCACTTCGGCCATTGCCAGTAATTTGCGCTGGTACCAGCGGCTCTGCCAGCATATGGCGGACTACCTTTTTCGCCTTGCTGGTTGATGTAGTTGAGCGAGTATTCATCGGTCGCGTTCGGTGTCAGGCCGACTTTGATATTTACTTTCTTGTCGGTGCTATAGGCATTGCGACGTTCGCGCGTGGGTTGCGCTGCTACCGGGCGGAAGTCGCGCGAGAGTGTGTAGCCGTCGTTGTCTAGATAAGACAAGGCGAATTGTGCGTACCACAGGCCCTGATTGGTACCCAGATTGATATTCGCATTGTTGCCGGTGGAGTCGAACTTGTCATTGGCGCGGATGCCGACACCGATGTTGCCCTCGAAGGCTTTGACCGGCCGACGGCTGATCAGATTGATCGCACCACCCAGTGTATTCGGACCATACAGCACCGAGCTGAAGCCCTTGGCTACTTCGATATTGGCGATGTCGTAGGTAGTGAAGCGCGCCAGATCGACGTAGCCATCATACGAAACATAGATTGGGATGCCATCGATGAATACCGGCACCTGACGGCTATCGAAGCCGCGCAGATACACCATGCGTTCGTTACGCTGACCACCGCCGGTGGTGGTGATGCCTGGCAAGAGCGCCAGCGCATCGACCACGGTTTCACGATTGAAATCATCCAGATCTTCACGCGTAACGGTAGCGCCGCCAGTGGCGACCGACTTCGTGGTCGACCCTGCTACGTTAATTTCACCGAGCGTGAAAATATTGGATTCTTTAGTCGGTTCCGCAGCAAAGCTGCTACCGAACGCCAGCAGCAAGGACGCTGCGATGGTGGTACGAGACAACTGTTGGTAGTTCATCTTACTCCCTCGTTTATTGGCCTCGCCGATTGCCACGCTATAGTCAATCAGGAATAACGACCATTTTTTAAAAAGCGAGAGTATATACGTTATGTATTTAAACGACATAATGATTTAACGAGAAACTAACAGGGATTGATGGCTATTTGCCACATCCGGTCAGCGCTGGCGGGGCAGCAGGCGGCTGTTTGCGAGCGTCAATTTGTCGCTATCGATGGTCAAATTGTCGCGTTTGTGCCGCTATAGCATTTGAGAATATCTGTTATAAATCAATCGCTTATCTAACAATCTCCACATGGCATGTCGATTGCCTATAGATCCGGCCTGGCGAAGAAGCTTCGCTGCAGACCTTGCATGAGCAAGGTCAAACAAAGCCTCGCGGCACATCGATGCTGCGAACAAGATCAAATGAGGAGATTCACATGCTCGATTTTTTTGCTAAAGATAAAAGTGTCGCCGGTCCCGGCTTCAATCGCTGGATGGTGCCACCGGCGGCATTGGCAGTTCATCTTTGTATCGGACAGGCCTACGCCTTCAGCGTATTCAATGGCCCCTTATCCAAACTAATAGGTATCGATAGCCCGGCTCCGGAAGACTGGAAGCTGACTACGCTCGGCTGGATCTTCAGTCTGGCTATCGTGTTTCTGGGCCTGGCTGCGGCGTTCGGCGGCAAGTGGCTGGAAAAAGTCGGCCCGCGCCTGACCATGTTTGTGGCGGCTTGCTGCTTTGGCGGTGGCTTTTTGATTTCTGCGCTGGGCGTCTCGCTGCATCAGATCTGGCTAGTGTATCTCGGCTATGGCGTGATCGGCGGTATCGGTCTCGGCCTCGGTTATGTTTCGCCAGTCTCAACGCTGATCAAATGGTTTCCGGATCGTCGCGGTATGGCGACCGGCATGGCGATCATGGGTTTTGGTGGCGGCGCGATGATAGGTGCCCCGCTGTCGGTGTTCCTGATGGAACACTTCAAGACTGCAACTTCAGTCGGTGTGACCGAAACTTTCATCGTGATGGGCGTGCTCTACTTCATCTCGATGGCGATAGGCGCATTGGCTATCCGCATTCCACCACCTGACTGGAAACCGGCAGGCTGGGTTCCGCCTGTGGTCGAAAACAAGATGATCACCAAGCACCATGTCGATATCGAACAAGCGATGAAAACACCGCAGTTCTATTTGCTGTGGCTGGTCTTGTGTTTGAACGTTACCGCGGGTATCGGCGTGTTGGGTCAGGCTTCAGTCATGATTCAGGAAACCTTTAAAGACACGGTATCCGTCGCGGCTGCAGCTGGCTTCGTCGGTCTGCTCAGCGTGTTCAATATGGGTGGCCGCTTCTTCTGGTCTTCTGCTTCCGATTACCTCGGCCGCAAGCGCACTTACTTCATCTTCTTCACCGTCGGCATCATCTTGTACTCGTGCATTCCGTACACCGGCCACACTGGCAGCGTCGCCTTGTTCGTGATCTTCTACGGCATCATCGTCAGTATGTATGGCGGTGGCTTCTCGACCGTACCGGTCTATCTGGCTGATCTGTTCGGCACCAAGTTTGTTGGTGCGATCCATGGTCGTTTGTTGACCGCATGGTCGGCAGCTGGCGTGCTGGGTCCGGTGCTGGTGAATTACATCCGTCAATATCAGATCGATCAGGGCGTGGCCAAGGGTGAAGCGTATGCGGTCACCATGTACATCATGGCGGGTCTGCTGCTGGTGGGCTTCGTCTGCAACGCGTTGATCAAACCGGTCGATGCTAAACATTACATGGGTGACGACACCGCGAAAGCGAAACAGCCGGTACATGGCGGCAATGTGCAAGCCAGTGCAGCTTAAGCCTCGCCCTCAACAATGATCAGGAGAAACACATGAAAACAGCAGCCAGCAGCAAAACGAGCAGCCCGGTATTGATCGCGATCTTCTGGGCGTACGTGACGATCCCCCTGATATGGGGTGTGTGGTCGACCTTGCAAAAGTCGATGGCGCTATTCCACTAGACGTTTTTGTTCGTCCAGCAAGCGAGGTACTGACAGTACCTCGCTTTTTTATGTGCAGCGGATCTGCAAGCTGCAGGAAGGTGCAATATGGGTTATAAGAAAAACTAATCCATAGTGTGTGCTTGATCCCGCATAGAATTCGATATGAGTGCTGCCAACCCAAGTAACAATCCAGAAGAGCCCTTCGTCGAAGCATTCGGCGGCTGGCAAGAACGTTCTATTCTGATCGTGGACGATGAACCCGGCATGCGCAGCTTTTTGCAGCGCACGCTGGAGGGTCGTTGCAGTCGCGTTGAAGCGGTGGAATCGGTAGAGGCAGCGAATGAGTTGCTGAGCCAGCGCCATTTCGATCTGATCATTCTTGATAACTCACTGCCCGGCAAATCAGGTGTCGACTGGTTGCAGGAAATGCGCGAGCTCGGCTCGCATAACGATGTGGTGCTGATCACCGCCTTTGCCGATCTGGAAACCGCGATCCGTGCCCTGCGCGCCGGTGCCGCCGACTTTTTACTCAAGCCTTTCCGCGTTAACCAGATCTTGAGCGCCATCGGGCGCTGCTTTGATCGTGCGCATTTGCGACGCGAGAACTTCATCCTGCGGCGTGAACTGGATACGCATGGCGATCTGCCTGGTGTTGAAGGTTTGGTGGGTGCATCTGCTGCACTGGAACCGATACGTGAAGCGATCAAACGGCTGGCGAATGTGCCGAGTACGGTATTGATTACTGGCGAGTCGGGTACCGGTAAAGAAATCGCTGCACGTGCGATGCATAATCTGAGCAGTCGCTCGGCGAATCATTTTGTCCCTATCAACTGTGGCGCGGTTGCGCCCGACATCATCGAAAGTGAATTGTTCGGGCATGTCAAAGGTGCGTTCAGTGGCGCTGCCTCAGCGCGCGAAGGTTTATTCTTTTATGCGCAGGGCGGCACTCTCTTCCTCGATGAAGTCGGTGAGTTACCGCTGGCGATGCAAGTCAAACTACTGCGTGTGCTGGAAGAAAAACGCATACGCCCGGTAGGTGCAGAGCGCGAGATACCGGTCGATGTGCGTGTGATCGCTGCGACTAATCGCAATGTCGAAGAGGCGGTGCAGGAAGGACGCTTCCGTCAGGATTTGTATTACCGGCTCAATGTCGTGCAACTGCACATGCCACCATTGCGTGAGCGCAGCGAAGACATTCCGGCACTGGCTGCCTATTTCGTGCGGCAGTTATCGCAACAATTGGGCGTGGCGCCTAAGCAGCCCGACAGCGCCTTGTTTGCGTCGCTGGCAGGATATAGCTGGCCCGGTAATGTACGCGAGTTGCGGAATCTGATCGAACGCTGGCTGATACTCGGCAGTATCTCTGACCTCAATGCAGGCGCTAATAATGCGTCCGCCAATGCAAACGGCGACGTCACGCTGGAAGCGGTTGAGAAGCAACACATACTGAAGATACTGGCTGAGGTGGGTGGTAACAAAACCGAAGCCGGCCGTCGTCTCGGTATTTCACGCAAAACCCTCGAGCGTAAATGCGCCGAGTGGGGCGTATAGGAAGAGCAGCCGGTGCGACGTTTCATGCAATGGGTGGCGACCCGTCACTTCCTCGGCAATGTGTCGGTGCGTACCAAACTATTGTTGGTGGCACTGGTACCGCTGCTGACGGCCTTGCCTGTGCTGTTTGCGTTGATCTTTTACTGGGGCATCGGCTACTACGACCGCTTGCTGACTTTCAAAGTCAGCAGTGACTTGACCGTCGCGCATGAGTACTTCATCCATGTGCGTGAACGCATCGGTCTGGATGTGTCCAGCCTTGGTGACTCATATGGTTTCGTTACCACCGTGCGCGATGACGATCATGCGAACTTGCAGCGCATGCTGGCGGAAAAACAATATGCGCTCAACCTCGACTTCCTGAACTTCCTTGATCCGCAAGGTCGCGTCATCGTGACCTCGAATGGCAAGCCAGCAGCACAGATCGCAGAAAGCTGGCCGGTGGTGTATAGCGCTTTGCAGGGCGAGAAAGCGACCGAGATCGATATTTATTCGGAACAGCAATTACGTCAACTGAGCGATCAGGCAGCACAGCAAGCCTATCTGGAATTGTTGAATACCTCGAATGCGGCCCCAACCAAAAAGACTGCAGAGAAAAGTGGCATGGTGATCCACTCCGCCACGCCGGTGTATGACGACGATGGCAAATTGCTGGGCGTGCTGGAAGGCGGCATGCTGCTGAATCAAAACCTCAGCTTCGTCGACACCATCAATAGCTTGGTCTATGCCGACGGTTCATTGCCGGAAGGCAGTGCCGGTACCGCCACCCTCTTCATCGACGATGTGCGCATCGCGACCAATGTGCGTCTGTTTGGTAATAAGCGTGCACTCGGTACGCGCGCCTCGCAGATCGTACGCGATCATGTACTCAATGACGGCAAGACCTGGCTGGATCGCGCCTTCGTCGTTCACGATTGGTATATCTCGGCCTATGAACCTATCAGCGATAGTTTTGGTAAGCGGGTCGGCATGCTGTACGTCGGCTATTTGGAAGCGCCCTTCCGCAAAGCGAAAGAAACCGCGATCATTTTATTGGCATTGTTGTTCACCGCGATCGGCATAGGTGGCGCGTATTTTTCCTTGCGCGTGGCGCGCAATATCTATGGCCCGCTGCAAAGTATGAACCACACCATGACGGCAGTGGAGTCTGGTGATATGCATGCTCGCACCGGTGTACAGGCGCGTGATGAGCTGGGTAATCTGTCACGCCATTTGGATGAATTGCTGGACACGGTACAACAGCAAAATGCCGAACTGAAGAGCTGGGGTAATGAGCTTGATCGCAAGGTGGTCGAACGCACCGCCGAGCTGGAGCAAACCAATAAGTTGTTGATGCAGGCACAGCAGCAATTGGTACTGGCAGAGAAACTGGCTGCCATCGGTGAGATTACTGCAGGCGTGGCGCATGAGATCAATAATCCGGTCGCCGTCCTGCAAGGCAATCTGGATGTCTTGCGCGAAACTCTCGGTGCAGCAGCCAGACCGGTGCAAGGTGAATTGCAATTGATGGATCAACAGATTTATCGCATCAACACCATCGTCACCAAGTTGCTGCAATTCGCTAGTCCCGGTGAGTTCGCCGGTTATGTCGAGACGGTCGATGTCGATGAAGTGGTGACAGACTCGCTGGTACTGGTGCGCCACTTATTGAATCAAAGCCGTATCGTCGTTGTGCACAAGAAGGAAGCGACGCAGCCGGTAGCGATCAACCGCGGTGAGTTGCAGCAAGTCTTGATCAATCTTTGTACCAATGCCATCCATGCGATGCCGGATGGCGGCAAGCTGACGATTAGCAGTAGCGACAGAGTGGCAGCCGATGGCAAGCGTGGTGTGGCGATCGCGGTCGCCGATACCGGTAGCGGCATCAAGCCGGATGATCTGGCGCATATCTTTGATGCTTTCTTCACCACCAAACGGCAAGGTGGCACCGGCCTCGGACTCTCTATCAGTTACACGCTGGTGGCACGCTATGGCGGCACCATTAGCGTCAAGAGTGAACTCGGGCTGGGTACAGAATTTACTGTGCAGCTATTGGCTTGAAGGCAGGCTGGTGCCTACAACTTGAGTCGATAAAAAACCCGCCTAGGCGGGTTTTTTATCGATAAGGTAGGACAACTTATTTTTTATCGGTGACGCTGGGCGCAGTCGAATGATTATTGGCCTGACCGGACATAGGCATAGCTGCCGATTCTTCGGCCTTGCTTAATTCTTTGGGTGTGGCTTGGGTTGCTCCGGCGGCATCACCGCTACCGGATACAGCACCCGCGGCGGCAGGTGGTGTGCTGGCCTCGGATGGTGGCATGCTGGCAGCCGGTGTAGCAACGGAGCCACCGCTATCTACTTTGGGCACTGGTGGCGTTTCTGCTTTTTTACAGCCGATCAACAGTACCGCCAGAAAAGCAGAAACAAGTATGGAACGGGAGTAAGGCATGTGAGCTCCTTCAGTGGGTTGGTCGTCCCATTGTAGTGAGCGTTGCGGCGGAGGGTAAGGTTTATTTTTCGTTAAGCTGCGAAAGCCGGTTTTTTTGTAAAAGTTACACGCGCAAACACGCAGAGTCAGGCCCGGTACGCTTGTTACCCCTCGTTAGCCGCGGTGCAGCAAATCATTTCGACAACTTAATTCCACTGTCCGGCTCGATTTTCGGATTCACGTTATCCTGTCTGTCTTTCATCCGCGCCGGAAATTTTCTTTCCGTCAACGATCGTCATCATTTCGCCGGACCATTGCTGCTCATGAAATCCCTGAAAAATACTCCCTTATCCGTTCTTGATTTGTCCCCGATTCTGGTCGATGGTACGCCAGCCGATGCATTTCATCGTTCGCTCGATCTGGCGCAGCATGTGGAAAAACGTGGTTACAACCGTTACTGGCTGGCCGAGCATCACAGCATGCCTGGCATCGCGAGTGCGGCAACCTCGGTTGTGATTGGCTATGTGGCGGGCGGTACCTCGACTATACGGGTCGGTTCCGGCGGCATCATGTTGCCGAATCACGCGCCACTGGTGATCGCTGAGCAATTCGGCACCCTCGCTTCGCTCTACCCGGGACGTATCGATCTGGGACTGGGCCGCGCGCCGGGTTCGAATCAGGCCACCGCACGTGCCTTGCGGCGCGAGATCAGCGATGACGGCAGCGAGTTTCCGCGTCAGTTGAATGAGTTGCGTGCCTTCCTGCAGCCATCGAATGAAAACGCCGCGGTGCAGGCGGTGCCGGGTGCCGGTCTGGATATTCCAATCTGGTTGCTGGGCTCCAGCAGCTATAGCGCGCAACTAGCCGGTCATCTCGGTTTACCGTTCGCGTTTGCCGGCCAATTCTCACCGGATTACATGCTCAATGCCTTGCAGTTATACCGTCAGACCTTCCGTCCGTCGGCCATGCTGGACGCGCCATATGCGATGGTGGGCGTGAATGTGTTTGCGGCTGAAACAGAGGAAGAAGCGCAACGCCTGGCCACCTCGCAACAGCAGATGCATCTGGGTCTGGTACGCGGCACACCCGGCAAATTGCCGCCGCCTATCGAGAATATGGATGACGCCTGGTTGCCGCATGAACGTATTTCGGTCGAGTCGATGTTGCGCGCCTCTATCATTGGTGACGCTCCTATCGTGCAAGAAAAACTGCAAGCCTTTCTGGAAACCACGCAAGCCGATGAGATCATCATCAACAGCATGATTTTTGATCATGCAAAGCGGGTGCGTTCGTATGAAATCGTCGCTGATGTCTGGCAGGCCTGATTTAGTGCATCGCTTTTTCTACAAGAAAGCAGCTTATGTTGGATACATCCTTATACAACACTGAAGAGATCGCCCAACTGCTGACCCTGCAGCAAACCGGCCCGGATAAATTCATCGGGCAGAGTCATTTCATGGGTAGTCCGAATGTGTTTGGCGGGCAGGCTCTGGGGCAGTCCCTGTATGCCGCCTGCAGCACGGTGCCGCAACGGCGCCCCCATTCGATGCATGCCTTGTTTATCTTGCCGGGCAACCATCAGCTTCCGATCGAATATGAAGTGGAACGCGTGCGCGACGGCGGTACCTTCAGCACACGTCGTGTCGTCGCGACGCAAGAAGGTCGCCGCATTTTTGTGATGTCGGCTTCCTTCCAGTCACATGAAGAAGGTTTGTCACATCAAAAGGCAGCACCGGTCATGACCGATCCGGAAACGCTGCCGTCCAGCGTCAAGCTGTGGCAGCAGCGCGGCATCGCCACCGGCCGTACTTTTTATCCGGCGCCGGTCGACTTCCGCGCCAATGTGGCGGACGATATTTTTGGTGGTGAACGTGCGTCGGCGGTAAGACAGGTGTGGGCCCGTGCCCCACTGGAATTGCCCGACGATCCGCTGCTGCATGAAAGTCTGTTTGCCTATGTTTCCGATTACGGTTTGTTGTGGACGGCCTTGCAGCCGCACGGCATTCAGATGGGTGACCCGCGTCTGCAGATCGCCAGCCTCGATCATACGATCTGGTTCCATCGCCCGCTGCGCATGGATGACTGGTTGCTGTTTGCGATGGAAAGCCCGAATGCTTCAGGTGGGCGCGGTCTGTGCTTACTGCATGTCTACAATCAATATGGCGTACTGCTGGCGACCGTGGCGCAAGAAGGCCTGATCCGTTTGCGCGACGATAAACAATGAAATCTTCCTATGCCCGTTTTGCCGCCAGTAATCTGATCGGCTTGTTGTTGTGTGCTGTGTTGTTCACCTGGCTCGCGCGCGATGGCGCGCTGGACTTCCGGCTGGCGCATGTATTCTTTGATCCGGTCACACATACTTTCCCCTTGCGGGTTTCTGACGCGCTGGATTTCTGGGGGCATACGGTCCTGAAGTTGTTCACGGTCTGGATACTGGTGATCGCCGCCGTGCTGCTGGTGATCAGCAATTGGGTCGACACACTCAAGCCGTGGCGGCGCGCCCTCTTTCTGTTTGTAGTGATGGCAGCCTGTTCCGCTTTTCTGGTGCAAACCCTGAAAGGTGCCAGCGTGCATTCCTGCCCGTGGGATATCGATACCTTTGGCGGTAGCGCCGCATGGTTTCCCTTATTCAGTTCGAACGTGGTGGCGGTGGGCCCCGGCCTGTGCTGGCCGGGTGGTCATGCTTCCGGTGGCTTCGCCATCATGGCGGCATACTTTGCGCTGCGCGACAGCAAGCCGCTGTGGGCGCGCGCAATGCTATGGTTTAGTCTCGGTATCGGGGCGCTGATGAGCGTGGTGCAAATGGCGCGTGGCGCACACTTCCTGTCGCACAATTTATGGAGCCTGTGGCTGGTATGGGCGACCTGCTTTGTTCTCGATGCGCTGCTGCGCCTGATCTTGCCAGCGAGAGTGCGTGCTTAAGGCTTAGGCTGTAGTTCTTTGCTGATGCGGGCCGCGGTTTCTTCATCGTGTTTCAAACGACGACGGTCCAGCCACCATGCCAGTAGCGGCAATACGATGAAGCCGCCAGGGGCGACAAATAAGACCATATACGGACTCAGTTCCACCAGCTTGTGCAAGTGCACCTTGATGCGCTTGCGATCAAGTTCGGTCCAGCGATAGCCATTGCGCTGCTTCATCAGCAAGGGCAAGAGGCCACGCATCTGCGTCATTTCATCCCACAGACGCAAGCGCTCCCGGCCTTGAATGGCCCAGAGGGTAGTGACGGAATGTCGGATCAAACTTATGGGTGATGCGAGATGTTCAGTGATTCTTGGCACGTATGATCCGCTACAGAAAAGGGTGAGACTGCCCCTGATTCTACGCGAAGCGCGGGTATTAGACGCGCAAGCAGGGCCAGAAAGCCACATAGTTGATACCTATTGAATTGTTTATTTAAATCAATTTGTACTATCAAATAAGAATCCTTATCATTTGTTTCAAGGTCACAGACTAAGCAATTGAAAGGATTTCTCCATGGTTACCGCCGCAAAAACTGTCAGTCAGGTCGCAATGCACATGAGTGTCGCGTTCGCCGTGATGTACGTCGCCACCGGTTCGCTCGCATTGGGCGGTGTGGCCGCCGTGGTTGAACCGATCTGCAACGTCATGCTGATGCCCCTACATGACAAGATGTGGGAGCGCATACGGGGCAAGGTAGAAGCACGCAAAGTGCGTGCTGGCAGCCGCTCCGACATGCAGACTGTCTGAGGCCTTCCGTTTGCGCCTCCCTAGCCGTCGATCATTAAAGTGATCGGCGGCTTTTTTATTGGAAAGCAACTCGGGATAGCCAGCGCTTCGTCGCAAGCTGTCGGATAATAGGCGGCTCAATTTATCCGCAATTTGTGCGCAGCTTGCGCTCCGCGCTGACAGGAATGTGACCATGAAAATCGCGATACTCGACGACTATCAGGATAGTGTGCGGCACCTCGATTGCTATTCGCTGCTAGCCGGGCATGAAGTCAAAATATTTACCAACGGTGCACGTGGCGTCGGCCAGCTCGCGATCCGGCTGGCGAGTTTTGATGCGTTGGTATTGATACGCGAACGCACGGTCTTGTCGCGCCAGTTGCTGGAAAAACTGCCGAATCTGAAACTCATCGCACAAACCGGCAAGGTCAGCGGCCATATCGATTTGCCGACCGCGTCCGCGCGTGGCATCACCATCGTCGAGGGTGTCGGCGATCCGACCGCGCCAGCCGAACTGACCTGGACCCTGATCATGGCGGCCATGCGCAAGTTGCCGCAGTACGTGGCCAACTTGCAGGATGGTCTGTGGCAGATCGCCTCCTTGTCACCGCCGCGCAATACTCTGGGCACTGCACTGAAGGGGCGCACGCTGGGGATCTGGGGTTACGGCCGCATCGGCCAAATGATCGCCGGCTATGGCCGCGCATTTGGCATGGATGTCATGGTGTGGGGCCGTGAAGCCAGTTGTGCTGCAGCACTACGTGATGGTTACCGTGCGGCCGCATCGCAGCAAGCCTTCTTTAGCGAGGCCGATGTACTGACGCTGCATTTGCGTTTGAATGAGGCGACGCGCGGCATTGTGACGGCGCAGGATCTGGCGCTGATGAAGCCGCAAGCGCTGTTCGTCAATACCAGCCGCGCCGAACTGGTCGCTCCCGATGCCTTGCAATCCGCACTGGAACAGGGGCGCCCCGGTTATGCCGTGCTCGATGTGTTCGAGAGTGAACCGCTACCGCCCACCTCACCCTTGTTGCGGATGGAGAATGTGCTGGCGACGCCGCATTTGGGCTATGTGGAAAAAGATAGCTATGAGTTGTACTTCGGCAGCGCGTTTCAAAACATCGTCGACTATGCCAATGGCAATGCGAAGAATGTGTTGCAGATCAAGGTCTAAAGCCGAACGCTGAAGTTCTGCCTGGCTTATTTGACGGTATCGGATTTGCCGCTGCTTTTGCTACCAGCCGGTTTCGGCAATATGGTCGCGGTGGTGCTGGCCAGATGCGCACTGCCGAGTAATTTGGTCCAGCCGGGTGGCCACGGCAAGGCCGGGCCGCTATATTCCGGCACACCGCGCCGCACCGGGATCACCGGCAAGGCTTCTGGAATACGGCCATCCTGTTTATCCCAGCCGAGTGAGAAAGTGTAGTCAGGCAGCAAAGCCTCGCACACCAGATCAAACCACGCCGCGTGATCTTCATCACGCCCCAGCGCCTGCGCCAGACCGGTCGGATCGAACTGCGCCAGCGTGCTGGCAAGTTCTTCGGCGGTTTCACCCGGCGCATCGCCCCAACCCATGACCGGATTGCAGTTGTACTCGGCACCTGAGCCATACCAGCCTTCGCGCCATGGACGCTCCATCCAGCTGCGCGGGCCAGTGAACAAATGCCAGCGCCAGTGCAAGCCAGAAGGCTTGGGCCAGCTATACAAATACAGGCGTTGATAACCGGCTTTATGTAATTCGCGCACCATCGCCATCAGTCGCGCATGGGGCATCGGGTCTGGCGGCGTACGGCGGAACAGGATCGCTTCGCCATCCGCGTGTTGTACCTCATCGGTCGACAGGTTCAAGTCGAGCGTGCGCATCTCGTTGCCGAAGCGCGCAGAAATCCAGCCCGTCATCAAGTTCACGGCCGTAATCACGCCATAGCCACGATGGCGATGGAAGATGACGGTGCCTGGTGCGATAGGTTTCATGGGTAAAGCAGTATTCGTAAGATTCGTAAAGATTCGAAAAACGTGTGCGTTCCGGGTTTCGATCCCGCGCTAGTGTAGCGGGATTTGCTGCTGCGCATGGCGACAGGCGTCAATTATTGAGCTTGATAGCCGCTGCTGTCAGCGCGTCTTGCACCACAGCAGTGCAGCGCAAGCGGCTAAGTATACCGTGTCGACCGTTTGTGTGCGCTTGTACCTGCAGCTCTGACTACGCACACCGAAAAGGCGATTTCTGTGTGCAGATCTGCCGCTCGTAGTTGGTCTGTAAATTGCTTTGAAGCATCTATCGGCATGGTCATCCTTGCCAGACCTCGCTCGCAGAGCAAGGGAGCAACACTTCAGAGTAAGGAGCCCAAGATGAACCCGCAAGCCTCGCTACAAATCGATACCTTCCTGCCTTATATGCGTGACGTCAGCCGCTGCGAGCAGTCATTGCGCGAGTTGAATCTGATGTGGCGCATGATCGAAGCCTCGGCCAAGATGAATTGCCCGGTGGAGGCTAAAGCCATCTTGCCGACCATGGCCGCGACCCGCGCCGGCTTCAATCGCCTGGAACAGGAACTGGTCAGCAGCCTGGTGCGTGAAAAAGTCGCCAACGTACTGGAAGAAATCGGCACCAAGGCACAATACGTGATCGACATCGTGGTGCGTAACTTGTTCGAACGCACGGCCGACGTCGGCTTCCTCGCCACCGACCGCGAGTTGTGCAGCTTCGTCGCCGGCCTGCATGAAGACCGCGATCTGATACGTGCGCGCTTGCGTGCCTATCGCAATAAATACACGGTCTACGATGAGATCATGCTGATCGACGTCGCCGGTAATGTCTTGGTACAGATCGATGAAGCCACGCCGCTGGAAGGTACCAGTGATCCCTTGCTGAAAGAGACACTGGCTTCCGACACCTATGTCGAAACCTTCCGTGCCACCGATCTGCGCCCGGGCAAGCATGAAGCGCTGGTTTATTCACGCCGCATGCATCATCCGGAAACCGGTGCCGTAGTCGGCATCCTCTGCCTGTGTTTCCATTTTGAAGAAGAAATGGCTGGCATCTTCCGTTCGCATCGCGATCCGGCGCAGCGCTCGAATATGCTGCTGCTCGATGGCAGCAATCGGGTAATCGCCAGTGCCGATCCTTTGTGGATACCGGTCGGCACCACGGTGCCGGTCAATTGCGATGCCGATCCGCGGCTGGTGGTCTACGGCGGGCGTGAATATCTGGCGCGTACATTTTCGGCAGATGGTTACCAAGGTTATATGGGGCCACCGGGCTGGCAAGGGCAAGTCATGATTCCGGTGGAACTGGGCTTCACCGGTCTGGCTACCACCGCATTGAAATCGCTGGATGTCGATGTGGCCGACGGTTTGCTGTCGCATGCGCAATCGTTTTGCCCGCCGCTGTTTGAAATCATGAGCGCGGCAGAAACCATCCGCCGCGTGGTGTGGAATGGACAAGTCATGACCGCCGGGCAAAACGGTGAACTGCTGAAGCTCAAAACCATCCTCGAGCAAATCAGTGAAACCGGTGCGCGCAGCAATGAACTGTTTTCGCAATCGATACGTGATCTGTACGAAACCGTACTGTCGTCCAGCCTCAGCGATTCGGAATTCGTATCGCACCTGATGGTCGATCTGCTGGATCGCAATCTCTACGAGCGTTCGGATGATTGCCGCTGGTGGGCGCTGACACCGGAGCTGCAAGTGGCACTGGCGGAGCCGCATCAATCACCAGAGTCGGTCGCGCGCCTGACGGAAATCCTCGACTACATCAACTCGCTCTACACCGTCTATACGCGCATCTTCATCTACGATAGCGCCGGTGTCATCATCGCCAGCACCGACTTCAAGCAAGACGGGCTGGATGTGGTCGGCAGCAATATAGACAGCAGTACGCTCGAACACGTGGCCATGCTGCGCAGCGATCAGCAATATTACGTCACTCCGTTTGAAAACACGCAGCTATATGGCGAACGTCCTACCTATGTGTATCACGCGGCGATCCGTCATCCGGAGCATGGCCATATGGTGGGTGGCATCGGTATTGTGTTCGATTCGGAACCGGAATTTGCTGCGATGCTGAAGGGAGCCTTGGGTGACAAGGAAGACTCCAGCGCACTCTTCATCAATCGCAGCGGCCGCATCATCTCCAGCACCGACGCCAGCCGCCCGGTGGGTGCCTATCTGGACATCGCGCCAGAATTGTTGACGATGGAAAACGGCAGCAGCACTTCACGCATCGTCATCCATGACGGTCATTACGCCATCCTCGGCTGCACCGTGTCGCACGGCTATCGTGAGTTCAAGACTTCGGATGGTTACCGCGAAGACGTGCTGGCGGTGGTCTACAAATCCTTTGGCGAAGAACGGCAAAAACTCAATAACGGCAATCATGTCGACACCACGCTGGAAGTCGATCTGAACGCCGGTGCCGGACGCGAATTTGCTACCTTCTTTATCGATGGTTCCTTGTTTGCGATCGCTGCCGAGCATGCGGAAGAAGCATTGCCGGCCTCGGCCGTGTCACCGGTCTCGATGGGTGGCCGCGCTGAACGCATAGGCATACTCGGTTTGCATCATGACAATGAAGCACAGCGTTTCGTCTGGGTCTTTGATCTGGGCCATCTGATACGCGGCTACCGCTCGGAGATAGACAGCAGCAGTCAGGTCATCATCGTGCGCCGCGGCACACAAAGCATAGGCTTGCTGGTCAGCGAACTGCATGGCGTGCCGGAATTTCAGGAGTCGCAAATCACGCCGACGCCGCTGGCCAGTCCAAGCACCGGCATGCTGGTGACAGAAGTCATTCAGGCCAATGGTGGTCGCTTGCTGATACAGGCGATCAATGTTGATCACTTATTCGCTCTGCTCAACGATGAAGAGATTCCGATCCCGGTAGCGGCTTCGGCTTCGACAGAAATGATGAAGATAGCGGCATAGGCGGCTGCATAAGCGTAAAGCTTGTATGGATAGCCCCGGGTTTGCTGCTGAATTGACAGTCGCAAAGGCAGCAAACCCGACCCTCCATTTGTAAATTTATCAGCTAATAAATACGCGTCCTCTTTTCACAATCGTGCGGCTCGCGTTATGATGTGATATCCACTTTTGGACTATCTCTGTTGTGTGACACCAAATGACACTGCGCATCATCGCTACCGGCGGTACTTTCGATAAGCATTACGATGAAATTACCGGCCAGTTGAATTTCAGTCATGGTCACCTGCCCCAGGTCATCAAGCGGGCCCGCATCACGGTGCCGCTGCAACTGGAACAACTGCCTTTCCTCGATTCGCTCGATATGCATGACGCCGACCGTCAGCGTATTGCGGCTTCTTGTCTGCGCGCCGATGAAACCAGCATAGTCGTGGTGCATGGTACCGACACCATGCGTGAAACCGCAGAAGTGCTGGGCGCCGCACAACTACCGAAGACCATCGTCCTGACCGGCGCGATGATTCCGTATGAAGTCAAAAATTCAGATGCACTGTTCAACTTCGGTTTCGCATGCGGCATTGCACAAGCCTTGCCGCACGGCGTGTATATCGCGATGAATGCACAAATCTTCACCTGGAATAATGTGCGCAAAAACCGCAGCGCCGGGGTGTTTGAAAAAGCCTGAATCCAGCAGTATTCAATATGGCTGCGCGTAATAAGCACCATCTAGTACTATCAAGCACCATCAAATTTAAGTTTGCATCAGCCGCATTTGCCTGTGAGGGTAGCCCTACTGCGGCGCGTGGTCATTGCCACGTTTCCTTTGTCAGTACCATTTGGTGGCCGCGGTCACCATAGTCAACAGCGAGCGCACACATGCACACAGCAGACGACGAACTTTCGATCCCCAAAGCCATAGTCACCGAACGCGTCGCACGTTTGCGCCTGCTGACGGGTTTGCTACAGGGTGCGATTCTGTATGCGCTCTACCTCTGCCTGAAAGAGAAATTCTGGCCCGCCACCAACGGCTATCTGTTTTCACCGTTGACGATGATCTTTGTGTTTGTCCCCATCCTCTTCATTTCTGCGCTGGGTCATTTGAATGCGCGCAGGATGTGGATCTGGATGGCGCTGGCAGCGCTGATCTGCGTGGCGATGGGCGTCTACGATATCTGGCGCGCTGGCCTGCTCGACGTCAATAGCTTCTGGGGTGAAGGCAGCTATCGCCGTACGCCTTCCGGCTTGTTGCTGCTGTTTGTCACGGGCGGCTTCTACATCGCGCATGCACTGGTGCTGGCCGCTGCCGCCGATGCGCGCCGCATTGCACGTTATCCGACCTATTTTGAAACCGCATGGAAGCTGATCATCCAGATCAAGTTTTCCATACTGTTTGTCGCCGTTCTCTGGTTGATCCTGTGGCTGGGCGCAACCCTGTTCATGCTGGTCAAGGTCAACTTCCTGCAAAAGCTGCTGGAACAGCCGTGGTTTGTGATCCCGGTGGTTTGCTTTGCGTTTTCGACTGCGCTGCACATTACTGATGTGCGTCCCGGCATTGTGCGCGGCATACGCGGCTTGTTGCTGGTGCTGATGTCATGGCTGTTGCCGATTACGACGTTGATCGTGGCGGGTTTTTTGCTGACCCTGCCATTCACCGGACTCGAACCTTTGTGGGCGACACGGCATGCGACCTCGGTCTTGCTCGGCGCGACTGCAACGCTGGTGGTCTTGATCAACGCTGCTTTCCAGGGCGGTGAAGTGGGCAAGGAAGTCGCGCGCGTTTTGCGTGTGAGCGCACGGCTGGCTTGTTTGTTATTGCTGCCGATGACGGCGATCGCGGTCTACTCGCTGACTTTGCGGGTGCAGCAATATGGCTGGAGTAATGACCGCGTGATTGCCGCCGCCTGCCTGCTGGTCGCGGCCTGCTATGCCAGCGGTTACCTGTGGGCTGCGCTGGAACGTGGCGTGTGGCTGGCCCGTATCGCGGCGGTGAATGTATTGACGGCCTTTCTGGTGCTGGCGACCCTGATCGCATTGTTCACGCCGGTAGCCGATCCGGCGCGTATCGCGGTCGCCAACCAGCTGGCAAGACTGGAGTCGGGCGCGGTCAGTGCGGATAAATTCGATTTTGAATACCTGCGTTTTGAAGGCGCGCGCTACGGCAATCAAGCGCTGCAGGCCTTCAAGGATAAGAAGGATGGTCCCGACGCTGCACTGATCAGCAAACGTGCCACTGCTGCGCTGGAAAAGAAAAGCCGCTGGAGCCGGCAAAACCCGAATGCCAATGCAGAGTCGCGCGGCGCTAACATTAGCGTCTGGCCTAGCGGCTCGACCTTGCCTGCCGCCTTCCTGAGCCAGGATTGGGGTGATGGCGGGCGTAACTACCTGCTGCCGGATTGCCTGAAGTTGCAAGACAGCAAATGCAATGCGTATCTGATGGATATGAATGGCGACGGCAAAGCCGAGATTCTGTTGAAAAACGTGCAGGACTACGGGCAATTGGTGGTGTTTATGCTGCAGACCGATGGCTGGAAGCCGGTCGGTACGGTGACCGGCAACGCGGGCTGCAAGGAAGTGACAGAAGCGCTGGCGGCGGGGCGTTTCCGCAGTGCAGCACCCTTGTTCCAGGATCTGGAAGTGGCCGGGCAACGCCTGCATATACAGCCTTGGCCGTCGGATCAGCTCAAATGCAATGCTTTGGGCGGGACCCAGTAGTGCTGCGGCTGTACCAACACCCGTTAACTGAGGGTTTTAGATAAATTCGTTTTACTTCGAACTTCCGATTTAAATTTGTACTAGAATTTAAATCGAGTGGCTGTGGAACTGCAGTGGTTCAGCAGCCCTTCATCTGGCTTAAATTAATAAACAATCCGCAACGCTATCATTAAGGGGAATTCGGCTGAACTCTTGAGTATCCAAGTTATCAAACGATGAGATCAAACTGAGAGACATAACGCAATCACTTGGAGGAAAAAAATGGATAAAGCACTGAAATCATGTCCGTTTTGCGGTAGCAAAGCAGAATTGAAAGAAGCCCATTACCTTGAATCCGAATTGCCTTACAGCTACGTGCATTGCACGAGTGAAAGTTGCACCCTCAACCACAACACTGCGCATTTCAGCGGCAACACGGAAGCCAAGAATAGCGAAAACGCAGTAAGCGCCTGGAATAAACGACTGGAAATCCCGGCCCTGCATCACTAGATAAACCTGTGAAGTAAAGATCAATGGCTTGGGCGACCAAGCCATTTTTACGTCTGCGCCCGGTTTCGCGATAGATGCGCAGGCAATAAAAAAGCCCGCCGGAGCGAGCTTTTTGTTTGCAACTGTCAGCCTCAAATCAGGATGATGGCGGCAACGATGCCGAGCAGGATGGACCACTTCACCAGATAGTAGAGCGGCTTGTTATAAGCCTTCAGCTTCTTGCCATTGGCGCGGATCGCATAGATATTCTTGAACGCGCGGTTCACGCCGCCGGTGCGATCTTCCATATCATTCGGTGCCGCCGTGGCCGACATCACCGTATTGCTGAACCAGTGGTTCACCGCTTGCGCCCAGCGCCATTTCATTTTGCGCTCGAGGTCGCAGAACAGGATGATGCGGTTCTTGTCGCTATTGTTGGCGGCCCAGTGGATATAGGTTTCATCGAAGATCACCGCTTCGCCGTCGCGCCAGCTGTAATCGACACCATCCACATTGATGAAGCAGCGGTCATCATTCGGCGTTACCAGGCCGAGGTGATAGCGCAGTGAACCGGCATACGGATCACGGTGTTTGCCGAGGTCCGCGCCGGGTGGCAATTGCGCAAACATCGCGGCCTTGATGCAGGGAATCGAATCGAGGATTTCAACCGTGCGCGGGCAGCGCGCAATCGCCGATGGATGGCTGTCGCCGTACCATTTCAGGTAGAAACGGGTCCAGCCGCGACGGAAGAAGGAATTGAAACCGGCGTCATCCATCTTGGCCGATGCCTTGATGCCGCCTTCGCTTTGCAGCGCAACGGCTTCATCGCGGATCACTTCCCACTGGTCGGCCAGCTTCTTCAATTCCGGATAGCTGTTGACGTCATGGTAAGGCTTGTCCGGCAAGCTCGAAAACAGCGTCATGAACGCATTGATAGGCGCCATGAAAGTCGAATGGTCGGTCGATTGACGTAACCATTTATGCCGTATCTTGCCGCGGTAATGCGTATAGCAAACGCTGGCAAGGAACAGCGTGATGAGAGTCCATTTAATCATTGTTCAGATTGAGTTCAGACGGGGGCCAAAGGCAAATTGTACCCAACTGCAGCGGGCTCTGCAGGATGGTGTTGCTATCTGAACATTATCTTAACAAACGGCGGGGTTTTGGCAGGGAAACCGTGGCTATCCGGTGCAATGGATGGCGTTTAGCCACGAGCGGATCACTGCGCCGACCAGCCGGCCGGGAGTGATCCGCTGTGCGGGTTTAAGCGATGGCGGCCAGGGCCTGGTTCAGCGTTTTGCTTGGGCGCATTGCTTTGCTGGTTTTGCTGACATCCGGATGGTAGTAACCACCGATATCGACCGGCTTGCCTTGTGCCGCTTTCAACTCGGCCACGATGGTGGCTTCATTGTCAGCCAGCGCCTGGGCCAGGCCCTTGAATTGCGCTTGCAGCGCCGGATCTTCGGTTTGCTCGGCCAGTGCCTGCGCCCAGTACAGCGCCAGGTAGAAATGGCTGCCGCGATTGTCGAGGCCGCCGACCTTGCGTGCAGGCGACTTGTCGGTATCGAGGAATTTGCCGGTGGCCTGGTCCAGTGTCTTCGCGAGCACCAAGGCCTTCGCATTGCCGTAGGCGTTGCCGAGGTGTTCCAGCGATGCCGCCAATGCCATGAATTCGCCGAGCGAATCCCAGCGCAGGAAATCTTCTTCGACGAATTGCTGCACGTGTTTAGGCGCGGAGCCGCCGGCTCCGGTTTCAAACAAACCGCCGCCTGCCATCAAAGGCACGATGGACAGCATCTTGGCGCTGGTACCCAGCTCCATGATAGGGAACAGATCGGTCAGGTAATCGCGCAAGACGTTGCCGGTTACCGAAATCGTATCTTTGCCGACGCGGATGCGGTCGATCGAAAACTTGGTCGCTTCCACCGGCGACAGGATGCGCAGGTCCAGGCCTTTGGTGTCGTGGTCTTTCAGGTAGTGATTCACTTTGGCGATGATTTGCGCATCGTGTGCACGCTTGGCGTCGAGCCAGAACACCGCTGGAGTGCCGGTAGCGCGCGCACGATTGACGGCCAGCTTGACCCAATCCTGCACAGGCGCATCCTTGGTCTGGCACATGCGGAACAGGTCGCCGGCTTCGACTTTTTGTTCGAGCAATACCTTGCCGCTGTCATCGGTGACGCGCACCACGCCGTCTGTTGCCAGCTGGAAGGTCTTGTCGTGTGAGCCGTATTCTTCAGCGGCTTGCGCCATCAGGCCGACGTTAGGCACGCTACCCATGGTGACCGGATCGAAGGGACCGTTTTGTTTGCAGTCATCAATCACGACTTGATAGATATCGGCGTAGCAGCGATCCGGGATCACGGCCTTAGCATCTTGCAGATCGCCAGCGGCATTCCACATCTTGCCGGAGTCGCGGATCATCGCAGGCATCGACGCGTCGACGATCACGTCGCTAGGTACGTGCAAAGTCGTGATGCCCTTGTCGGAGTTCACCATCGCCAGTGCTGCGCGCTGGGTGTAAGCCGCTTCGACATCAGCCACGATGGCCGTCTGGGTATCGGCTGGCAGGGTTTTGATGCGGGCGTACAAATCACCGATGCCGTTGTTTGGATCAAAGCCGACCTGCTTCAATACTTCTGCATGCTTGCTCAGTGCGTCTTTGTAGAACACCGCCACCACATGACCGAAGATGATGGGGTCAGACACCTTCATCATCGTTGCTTTCAAATGCACCGAGAACAGCACGTCCTTGGCTTTGGCATCAGCGATCTGCACTTCGATAAAGCTGCGCAAGGCATTGCGGCTCATCACGGCGGCGTCGATGATCTCGCCTGCTTTAACTGCGGTTTTTTCTTTCAATACAGTCTTGCTACCATCGGCAGCGAGCAGTTCGATTTTCACATTACCGGCTTGTGCGATCAGCGCGGATTGTTCGCTGCCGTAGAAATCGCCGTTATCCATATGTGCCACGTGCGCTTTGGAGTCTTTTGCCCATGCGCCCATTTTGTGTGGATGTTTTCGTGCGTAATTCTTGACCGACAAAGGTGCGCGGCGATCCGAGTTACCTTCGCGCAGCACTGGATTGACCGCACTGCCCTTGATCTTGTCGTAACGTGCTTTGGCGTCTTTTTCTTCCGGGGTTTTGGCTACATCCGGATAGGACGGCAGCTTGTAGCCTTGCTCTTGCAATTCTTTGATGGCTGCCTTCAGTTGCGGAATCGATGCACTGATGTTCGGCAGCTTGATGATATTGGCTTCTTCTTTGGTTGCCAGCTCGCCGAGCTCGGCCAGTGCCGGGGCGATTTTTTGGCTGTCATCCAGATAGTCGGGGAAGGCGGCGAGGATACGGCCGGCCAGCGAAATGTCGCGCGTTTCAACAGCGATGCCGGAAGTGCGGGTAAATGCTTCAACGATAGGAAGTAATGAATACGTTGCCAGCGCAGGTGCTTCGTCAGTGAGGGTATAGATAATCTTCGAACGTGCGGGCATGGTCATTTCCTATAGTGCAGAGGTAAAGAAAGATCAAAGCAAAGAGCGGCTCTTGCCGGGTATCGATGCGATGAAACGTTTGTGTGTGGAGCATCTGCTGTATGTGCCTGCCGCCATCCATGACGGTGACAAGTACATGTGCTATTACCTGCCGCAGCAGTTACGGCTGAGTATCACAACGGGTCTCTTGATGGCAGATCTGTGGTCGCCAATTCAGTTCCGCGATGACTAGGGGTCAAATTGTACCGAACTGTCGCTAAACGCGCAGGATTGCGTGCGTCGCGCACAAATTCATGGCAAATAGGTAACGTGCGAGAGGCTGCAGAAAGATTGCAGGAGAGATGCGTGTGGATGAAAGAAAAGCGGGCAGATCAGTTCTGCCCGCTGTGCAATAGTGCTTACTTGCCGATACAGAAGCGGCTGAAGATCACGCCGAGCAAATCGTCGGAAGTGAATTCGCCGGTGATGCTGGACAGACGTTCTTGCGCCAGACGCAATTCCTCGGCAAACAAATCCAGTGCAGGATCAGTCTCTGGACTATCGTGCGCCGCATGTTGCGCCGCCATTTCGAGATGATCGTGCGCTGACTTCAGTGCAATCAGGTGACGTTCGCGCGCGAGGTAGAGCGACTCACCGGTTTGCTGCCAGCCGATCAGGCGCAACAATTCACCACGCAATAAATCCATACCCTGCAAATCGGTCGCCGACACATAGATATGGGTCGAATCCGGCATGCGGTCGATCGCTGGTCGGTGACCGGACAAATCAATCTTGTTCCAGATGCGCATCACCGGGATATTGGCCGGGAAGCGTTCCACGATTTGCTCATCGGCACGCGTCGGGCCGCGATTGGCATCCAGCATGTGGATGATGACGTCGGCCGTCTGTACCGCGGCCCAGGTGCGTTCGATACCGATGCGTTCCACTTCGTCGCTAGCATCGCTCGCATCGCGGATGCCGGCAGTGTCGATCACATTAACCGGTATGCCTTCGATCTGGATGGTTTCGATCACCTTGTCGCGGGTGGTGCCGGCGATGGCGGTGACGATGGCGACATCGCTACCGGCCAGAGCATTCAGCAAGGAAGATTTACCGACGTTGGGCTGCCCTGCCAATACGATGTTCAGGCCGTCGCGCAACAAGGCGCCTTGTGAGGCCTGCGTGAATACACTGCGCAATGCTTCGCGTATACCATCGAGCTGACCGCGGGCATCGGATTTTTCGAGGAAGTCGATTTCTTCTTCCGGGAAATCCAGCGTGGCTTCCACCAGCATGCGCAGGTTGGTGATCTTGTCGACCAGATCCTGGATGGTTTTGGAGAAGGCGCCGGACAGCGATTGCGAGGCCGATTTGGCGGCCGCTTCGGTCGATGCTTCGATCAGGTCGATCACGCCTTCGGCTTGTGCCAGATCCAGCTTGTCATTGAGGAAGGCGCGATGGGTAAACTCACCCGGCTGCGCCATGCGCAAGTCGATGTCTGCACCTGCTTCCAGGCAACGGCTCAGCAGCATTTGCAGCACGACCGGACCGCCGTGGCCTTGCAGCTCCAGCACGTCTTCGCCGGTATAGGAATGCGGGGCCTTGAAGTACAGCGCCAGACCCTGATCGATCACGCTGCCATCGGCATTCACGAAGTTGGTGAATGTCGCATGACGCGGTTGCAGCGCGACGCCTTTGGTGGCGCACACTGCCTCGATGATGGAAGAGATATTTTTACCGGAGACGCGGACGACGCCGATGCCGCCACGGCCTGGTGCGGTGGCGATTGCTGCGATGGGGGAAG
>RCUQ01000127.1_pt1 | contig 63086 bp, 55 predicted proteins | sample 2166351 | NCBI WGS metagenome assembly RCUQ01 (sample SAMN09932597, study PRJNA488358) | compost metagenome | feature: garden; material: soil; isolation source: compost soil in acetonitrile-enriched culture | place: Germany: Experimental Botanical Garden Goettingen | collected 2016-01-27
AGTTTTGGATGCAAATTATGCGGCTAAGTGGGTCAGTTTTCGATGCAAATCAACATTCATCTGTAACTTGTTCACCCGGAATATAGCGATTTAGCATTTCTTTAAAAAAATCCGAAGCCGATCCCATTTTTTCAAATTGTATGGAATCAAGAATTACAGGTATGCCACGCGCCATGATTTTCCTTTTAATAATGGTGTTTGAATATATTACTCTCTGAAAATCTTGCCAGGTTGATATTTTTAATTAAAATTTAACATCAACTCTGTTTATCGAATTAAGCAGCTTGATATTCCTTCCCTGTTTCAGTAACTAAATCCGCAGCAAAAATACCCATAGCTATACCTAGCCCCGATCAATGTCGTAATCGTCGGCTGCCTAATTCCAGGTTGCATGCATCCAAGCCCTATGTTGTAAACTCCACGTTTCGTCATCATGACGAAATCCAGATGCCGCGCCTTTGTTGCGGCATCTCTGTTACCTCTCCACTGGTTTTTAATTAAACCGAACGAAAGCCCCCATGGAAGTCACACCTCAAGTATTCACTGACAAAATTAATGAGCTCGCAGTAGACCCGCAGTACCCGGGCAGTAACCCGGACTATGGCGTCGAGCTGGTGCAAAAACCGTTTGGCTACGATCTGCAAGCTATCGGTGATACCGACAGGCAATTCATCCGCGACTGCTATCGGGAAGTGTATAAAGAGTTCCAGCCCAAACCGACCGTCTTGTTCCCTAAGGCCTGATTGCCCTATGTAAGCCTCCACGCCTCAACTACCCCACGTTTAGTACGTAATCCTGCTGACCAGACTCGGCAGGAGATAGACTTTTCACGGCCGTTCAAGAATACGCGCACCGGGCCCTTCCTGACCTAGCCGGTCTTCCGGGTTACGCAGCGGGCAGTCTTCCAGCGATAGACAACCACAGCCTATGCAGAGATCCAGTTCATCGCGCAAGCGTGTGAGGCGTTCTATGCGTTCGTTCATTTTGTCGCGCCAGTTTGACGAAATCACCTGCCACTGCTTCGCGCTTATCTTGCCACTGCTGGCATAGGCATCCAACGTGACCTTCAACTCTTCCAGCGATATGCCCGCTCTTTGCGCGACCTTGATGATCGCAATGGTGCGCAAGACCGTCGCGGGAAAGCGGCGCTGATTGCCGTCGGTCCGTTCGCTGCGGATAAATCCCTTGGACTCATAAAAGTGTATGGCCGATATGGCGATGCCACTGCGTCTGGCGACCTCACCAACTGCTAACAAGCGTAAAGAGAGTGACGGCTTTTTCTGCGGCATGGGTATTGACCTCAAGTTAAGTTGAGATTTTATACTAGGCACTGATTTTTTGATGGCCCCGACTGGTGGATGGTCATTGTGGTCGGATTACCTTGTTTAATCTCTCGGAGAAATGTGCAGTGGATAAGAGACTTGAGGATGTTTTAGAAAGTAAATGGTTGTGGCTGCTGGCACGCGTACTGATCGTGGTCGTGTTCGCGTTGGCAGGTGTCGCCAAGCTGCTTGACTTCGACGGCGGCGTGGCTGAAATGCGGCAGGCAGGACTGGAACCGGCATGGGCTTATAACATCATCGTGTCCACCGGACTACTTGTTGCGTCGCTATTGATCTTGCTGGATCGCTGGATGTGGCTGGCAGCGGGTGGTCTGGCGATGTTCCTCGGGCTGACGATTTTCGTCGTTCATCATTTCTGGTCCCTGCCCTTACCTCAGGCCAAGCTGTCGATGTTCTTCGCGCTAGAACACTTGTCACTGATAGGCGGACTTCTGGCGATTGCGATTGCCAGTCACACCCGAAGCGCATGGCTCGCGTCTCTGCAGCGCTGGAATCAATAAGCAGTCTGCGCGCCATGATAGTAAGAACAGTCGCCAGCATCCTGTTACTCACTAGCGATGTGGGTCATATTCTTTTTTATTTCTATGAATAGAACTTAAACTTACTTCCCCTTGGCGCTCATCACGTGTAAGTTCCGTGTCCCTGCTGCATAAGGTAGGAATTGCAGCAGTCCAGCATAGAAAAATTACTGAACATTCACAGTTCGCAAACAGCATAGCCACACAATGAAAATACTCATTACCGGAGCATCAGGCTCAGGCACTTCTACTCTTGGCGCTGCCTTGGCAAAAGCTATCAACGCCCGCTATGTCGATGCCGACGATTACTACTGGCTGCCGACGTCACCGCCATTTCAAGAAAAATGGGATGGCGCTGAGCGCCTCGCAGCATTGATTGAAGTGCTAGGAGCCCAGCCTGATACTGTATTGGGTGGCTCTATTATGGAATGGGGCGCAGAGCTGGAGAATGGTTTTGATTTGATCGTGTTTCTTTATCTGCCAGCCGACATCAGGGTCGCGCGACTGACGCAAAGAGAGACCGCTCGCTTTGGAAAAGTCGATCCGATCTTTCTCTCATGGGCAGCGCAATACGATGAGGGTGTACGCAGTGGGCGCAGTCTGGCCAGACATCAGGATTGGTTGAGCAAGCGTAGTTGCCCGGTACTGCGACTAGAGGGAGATATATCGGTCGATGAAAGAGTTCGCCTGGTTAATGCGGCACTCGCCGACACTATCTGATCACGCCGAGACTGGCGCCGGAAAATTCGCCAGCCACTGCTCCAGAAAATGCACCGCCACCCGCACATTCGCCGTCATGCCTAAACGTGTCGGGTAGATCGCCCACACATCCGCCTCCTGACTGTATTGCGGCAATACCCGGATCAGGCGACCATCGGCCAGACTCGGACCGACATCCCATATCGAGCGCAGGATGATGCCGTGGCCGTCGATGGCCCATTGATGCACCAGCTCACCATTATTGGTGGAAAGCGCACCACTGACGCGTACCGCTTCCGGGCCTTGTGGCCCGCTTAGCTTCCAGCGGCCAAAGTCCTGATCGCGTTCACGTATCACTATGCATTCGTGTTGCAGCAACTCGCTGAGTTGTTGCGGTGTGCCATGCTGTTTTAAATAGGCCGGAGCGGCACACAGGATGCGGGTATTTTCCGCTATGCGGCGCGCGATCAGATGCGACTCATGCACCTGCCCTACCCGTATATCGAGGTGGAATCCCTCCGCAATCAGGTCGACCGGCCGGTCCAGCAATTCAAGCTGAATTTCCAGTTCAGGGTATTCCCTTGCCAGCGCCGACATCGCAGGCGACACCCGATTGCGACCGAAGCCTGAACTGGTGCACAGACGCAGCAAGCCGCGTGGCGAGCTGCCTTTGTCAGAGATCGCATCTTCCAGCTGCCCCACGTCTTCCAGTATGCGTTGCGCCCATTGATGCACCACCGTGCCATGGTCAGTCAAAGACACGCGCCGCGTCGTCCTGTGCAGCAAGCGCACTTGCAGTGTTTTTTCCAGTATCGCGATGCGCTTGCTGACCAGTGCGTTAGAGACGCCCAGTTCCAGCGCCGTGGCCGCAAAGCTCTGCTTGCGCACCACCACACAGAACAAATTGAGGTCTTCCAAAAGCGGCCGGCTTAATTTAAGGTCAGAACGCATGCGAGCAGTTTGAATGGCGTCATTGTTCACGATATGTGTTCTTTTAGATTATGAATACGCTGATTGTATATCCATCTGTATTCGGTAAGATCAGACCGTTCTCCCCACCCTATGCGAAAGGTTAGTCATGAAAGCCCATAAGATTGCAGTGATCGCCGGCGACGGTATTGGTAATGAAGTGATGCCGGAAGGTTTGCGTGTGTTGCAGGCCGCGGCACGCAAATTCAATATCGCGCTCGACTTCATTACCATGGAATGGGCCAATTGCGAGTATTACCTTAAGCATGGGCAAATGATGCCGGATGACTGGCGTGAACAACTGGATGGCTTCGAAGCGATTTATTTCGGCGCGGCTGGAATGCCGGCACTGGTACCCGATCATATTTCGCTATGGGGCTCGCTGATCAAGTTTCGGCGCGATTTCGATCAGTATGTGAACCTGCGTCCGGTGCGCCTGATGCCGGGTGTGCCATGCCCACTGGCCAATCGCAAACCCGGTGATATTGATTTTTATGTTGTGCGCGAAAACACCGAGGGCGAGTATTCGGCGGTAGGTGGCAAGATGTTTGAAGGCACCGAGTATGAATGCGTGACGCAGAATGCCGTGTTCTCGCGTCGCGGTACCGATCGCATTCTGAAGTATGCATTCGAGTTGGCACAAAGCAGACCGAAGAAGCATCTGACATCCGCCACCAAGTCGAACGGCATTTCCATCAGCATGCCGTATTGGGATAGCCGGGTCGAAGCAGTCGCACCATCGTATGCCGACGTGCATTGGGACAAGTATCACATCGATATTTTATGCGCGCGCTTCGTGTTGTCACCCGAGCGTTTTGATGTGGTGGTGGCGTCTAATTTATTTGGCGATATTTTGTCCGACCTCGGACCTGCATGCACCGGCACCATCGGTATTGCACCGTCAGCCAATTTGAATCCGGAACGCAAATTCCCTTCGCTGTTCGAACCAGTACATGGTTCTGCACCAGATATTTACGGCAAGAATATCGCCAACCCTATCGGCATGATTTGGTCCGGCGCGATGATGCTCGACTTTCTCGGTAATGGCGACGCACATTACAAAGCGGCACACGATGCGATCATGCACGCGATAGAAAGCGTATTGGTGCAAGGTCCGACCACACCTGACCTGGGTGGCAGCAGCAACACCACTGAGGTCGGCCAGGCAATTGCGGCAGCGCTGGATCGTTAATATGTGATTCATTCTTGCTGCTAAAAAATGATGAGGCGGATCAAGCTGCATGCTGATCCGCTTCATTATTTTGTGCCTCAGCTTCTCGCGTTCTTCATCATGATTTGATCTCTTGTACTGCAGATCCGCACACACCCAGCGCGCCAATAGTTTTTCAGCTGTCGACAGCATCAGCAGTCCATTTAGTTATCGCGTATACAAAAACCGACACCAAAATTCCCATATTTATGGGAAAAAATAGCTGATTTTTTGGCTCAAATTGCGTATCGGCACACTTTCCTTTGAGCATGTTTTAAAAGGCGTTATATTAGAAAATGTCAGCATCTGTCAGCGACTTCGAATGGAAATTTCCCTATGAAATGTCCTCACATTCCGCCGGATGAAAATGAACGCCTGCAAGCCCTGGCTGCATATGGTCTTAGCAGTGACCGGCCACTCCCCGCCCTCGATCCTGTAGTGCAAATTGCGTCACGCATGTTCAACATGCCGGTCGCTGCCATCAATATGGTCGGTAACGATCAAGTCTTCTTCGCTGCCAGTGTCGGTACCGGCGATGTCGATATGAGCAGAGATGTTTCCTTCTGCGCACATGCGATTATGCAAGACGATGTGATGGTGGTACCTGACTCGCATCTGGATGAGCGCTTTCACGATAACCCGCTCGTGACCGGCCCTGCCAATTTACGTTTTTATGCCGGCGTCGCATTACGCTCGCCCGAAGGTCAGCCGCTCGGCGCTTTGTGCGTGATCGATGACCATCCTCGAAAATTTTCTGCTGAAGATTGTGAACGCTTGCGTGAGCTAGCGAAGATGGCAGTCGACCGACTCGAGCTCAGACGCATAGAGTTGTCTCTGGAAAAAGCACGTCCGCCTTTCGAAGAATTCGCCCGCAACTCCCCCACTGCAGTGATCTGGTTCAACGATCAACGCAAGATCGTTAACTGGAATCTCGCCGCGGCGGCCCTGCATGGTTACACGCTGGAAGAAGGTGGCGGCATGCTGGTGGATAAGCTGATGCCGGAATGCGCACATGCTTTATTCCATGAGTTGGTCAATCAGGCGGTGCTAAAAACCACCTTCGATGGCTTGACCATACCCGACACGATTTATGGACTGCGCAAGGATGGCACCGAGTTCCAGTTGGGACTGTCGCTGTTTTGCTGGCAAGATCACGGCCAGTTGATTTTCAATGCGCACCTGCAGGATATTTCCGCGAAAAGAATGGAAGAGGCAGAGCTGCAACGTCTTGCCAATACCGATCCGCTAACCGGACTGGCGAACCGTGCCCAGCTTTATCGTGAAGTGGAACGGCTGCTGGCACTCGGCATTCCTACCTCGGTATTGATGATCGATCTGGATGGTTTCAAGGACGTGAACGACACGCTGGGCCATAGCGTAGGCGATGACATCTTGTGCGAAGTTGCCAGCCGCCTGACTACGCTGACAGAAGACAGCGGACTGGCAGCACGCATAGGCTGTGATGAATTCGCAGTACTGCTGCAGAACACCGGTGATCTGGCGCAAGTGCATTCGATCGCGCATAGCATCATCGCCGCTATCAGTAGTCCTATCCTGATTGGTGAACACTCGATACGCGTGACGGCCAGCTGCGGCGTGGCAAGTGCACCTGAGCACGCAGAGGAAGCGCTGGAATTGATTAGCAATGCAGATCTGGCCTTGTTCCGCGCCAAATGTCTGGGCGGTGCGCAAACATTTATGTATGTGAATCTGCTGCGCATGGAAGCCGTCGCACGGCATTTGTACGGACTGGAATTACAGCGTGCCTTGCATCAGGGTGAATTCGTTTTGTTTTACCAGCCACAGATACGGCTGTCAGATGGTTCACTGGCCGGTGCCGAAGCACTGCTGCGCTGGCGGCACCCGGAACGTGGTCTGTTGTCCCCTGCTGCATTCTTGCCCGCGCTGGAAACCGGCCCGCTGGCCGCCACGGTAGGCGCATGGGTACTGGATGAAGCATGTTCGCAAGCAGCGGAATGGATGCGCTATGGGCTGCGAGATTTCCGCGTGGGGGTCAATCTGTTCGGTGCGCAATTCCGCATGGATGATCTGGCCAGCCAGGTTATGTCTGCACTGGAACGCCATGGCTTGCCGCCGGAAGCGCTGGAGCTGGAGATTACCGAAAACGTGGTGCTCGATCACGATGAGCTGGTGCTGGAATCACTGCAGCTATTACGCAAAAAAGGCGTGGGGGTTGCCTTCGATGATTTTGGTACCGGCTATGCATCACTGAGTTTGCTGAAGCGTTACCCGCTCAGCCGCATAAAAATTGATCGTTCCTTCGTGCAAGGGATGATCGCGTCGCAACAAGATAGCAGCGTGATTGCTGCGGTGATCGACATGGCTGACGCCTTCCAGCTGGAAACCATCGCGGAAGGCATAGAGACCGAGGAACAGCGCATGGCTTTGCAAGCTATCGGTTGCGCGGAGGGACAAGGTTATTTGTTTTCGCGACCGCTACCCGCTAACGAGTTTGCCGATATCTACGACATTGAAGGGGCGCTGCAACAAAGGGCTTAAGTGAATGTAGCCGACAGTTCTTGTGCCAGACAACAACTGATCCGTCTTTAGAATGGGCAGGCACTCACACCATGCACGCGCTCGCCGCTCAGCGGATGATCAAACTCCAGCGTGCTCGCATGCAATAACAGACGGTCCGCCATCGCTTCGCTCTCCGGCGTGCCGTACAAATCACACCCCAATATAGGATGACCTAGTCCCGCGCTATGGATACGCAATTGATGCGTGCGGCCGGTATGCGGAGTGAATAGAACGCGGGTGGTGTTAGCTGCGCGTTCCAGCACGCTGTAATGACTGCTGGCTGGCTTGCCACTGGCGAGACAAACTTTGAGTCGTGGGAAGTTGGCCGGATCTTTGGCGATAGGCAAATCGATCTCACCGGCATCTGCTGCCACTTGTCCGGCTAATACAGCCTGGTACGTTTTGCCCACGGTGCGCAACTGGAACTGACGATTGATGTGCGCCGCAACTTCCTTGTTCAGTGCGACCACCAACAAACCGGAAGTACCCAGATCCAGCCTGTGTATCATCAGCGCCGTCGGGAATTGCTGCAGTAAGCGGTGATGTACCGAATCCAGATTCAGCGGATTTTTGCCCGACAGCGACAACAGCCCGCTCGGCTTATTGATCAGCAATATGGCCTCATCCTGATAGATGATGTCGATCTCATCTACGCATGGTGGGGCCACAAAGTTATCTATCCGGACTTGCATGATGTTGGGCTTTCCTCGCACTATTCCACGGCGGCAAGATCCTCTACCTTGCGCGCGGATAGAGATTATGACGATGAAATTGCTTTCAGTCCGGAAAATTAGCAAACAGCCAGCATCACGCAGATCCGTCCGTAAAAAAACAGCGCCCGCTGATTCGAAAGATCGAAGCAGCGGGCGCTGTGATGAGCAAGCCCTAAACTCAAGACAAGTTCAGGCCAGAGCCGACTTTTCTTGCATCAGAAGTCTATCGAAGCCGACAGCAAAGCCGTACGCGGCGCGCCCAGCGTAATGAAGCCGCGCGATACCGAGTTCCAGTAATTGCGATTGGTCAGATTGATGACGTTGGCACGGAAGGTCACGGCCTTACCTGCCACTTGCGTAACATAGCGTGCGCCTACATCCAGTGTTCTCCAGCCTGGGATGCTTTGCGTATTAGTCTGATTCGCCTTCGCACTGCTAAATGCATTGATACGACCTGTCAGTGTAAAACCCTGAATCGCATCAACGTCGTACTCACCATTAAGGACGATATTTACCTTCGGTACACCGATGGCGTCCTTACCATTGAACGCGCCGCCCAGAGTTTTGGTTTGAACTGCATCAATCAGTGTGACACCACCCAACAAACGTACACCACGTAATGGTTGACCGAAGGTGGATAACTCTAAACCGCGGTTACGCTGTTCACCATCAGCAGCATAGAAACCGCTTGCGTTCCTCAGTGCATTGGGCTGCGCGATCTGAAACACTGCAGCAGTCAAGCCGAACGTTCCTGCGTTGTACTTGACGCCACCTTCAACCTGCTTGGTCACAGACGGCGGTAACATGACATTCGGGTTGTTAACACCAGATGCAGGTGCTATTGCGCCCTGCGCCAAACCCTCACTGTAATTGGTATAGAGCGAGTAACTTCCAAGCTTTACCAGCAATGCTGCGGTAGGCGTTACTTTGCTTTGATCATACGCACCCGTTCTTACCCCGCTGGCAAAAGTAGGCGCAAACAGTTCTTGATGACGCAAGCCTAAGGTCAGCAATACATTGTCATTCATGAACCCGAAGGTATTGACCAGACCCACACTGCTTAACTGCAAATCAGCATTTTGCAACAGACGACCATAATTCACTACCGGACGTGGACGATTCGGTGTGCTGTTATAGACATTACCGGTGTAAGCAGCTCCTGACAACACAGTCAGGCCATAGCCCTGCCGACTAAAATCGCTATAAGAAAGCGCATAGGTATTAGAGATATCGCCGAGCATAAATTTGCCGCGCAAGCCTATGTCGTAGGTCTCTGCATCGTATGCGCCTCTAAAGCCGCCTGCTCGCGCAGTGAAATCGCCGGCACTATTCGTAAAGCGACGACCTGATGCACCACCGTAGTAGTACTCTTCATTCCCGCTTGAGTTACCATAATTTGCGTAAACGGTCACGGCCGGACTAAATTCATATTCCGCATGCGCCATCCAGTACTTCGCATTGGTTTTGATGAACTCCCAGTCGTCTACATAGTTGTTTTTAACCTGTGGTGGCCGCGGCAGCACAATATTGTCGGCATAGATGATGTTCGCCGAGTACCCATTCGTCAAGCGATCCTGATTCGAGAAATCCAGACTGGCCTTGAATTGTTTGCCGCGATAATCCAGTGCCAGTGCGCCATTTTTCATATGGTCATTCTGGCGTTCTATCGGTGTATCGCCATCGCGCTTGAGCAGATTCAGACGCACGCCCCAGGCATTGTCTTCACCGAAGCGACGCCCCAGATCCAGATGCACGCCAAACTGGCTGTCCGACACATAACTGCCGGTGACACGCGTCAATGGCTTGTCGTCTGCGCGTTTGCTGGTCAGATTGACGTTGCCGCCCACCACGCCAAACGGGCTGATGCCGTTGAGCATCGCAGCCGGGCCCTTCAACACATCAATGCGCTCATAGAACTCAGGTGTAATGCGGCGACCTTCGGTCATCCCATACAAACCGTTCACGCCAACCTGATTCACAAACAAAGGGAAGCCGCGCACGATGTAGGTTTCGCTATCACCATATTCAGCCATCGCACTGCGGATCGATGGATCGACCGAAATGATATCGGCGACGCGACGCGATTGCTGATCCTGCACAAACTCTTCGGTAAAGCTCTGGGTGCTGAACGGCGTCTCGAAGATATCCACGTTACCCAGAATACCGACGCGGCTGCCACGTGCCACCTGCCCACCGGCAAATGCCTTCGGCAATTCGCTGGCGGAGACGAGGTCACTGGTGACCATCACTTCCGGCAAATTGGACGTCGTGAGCGGCGCCACGCGCAGGATGTAGCTGCCATTGGTTTGCGCCAATGCTTCCAGCCCGGTACCTGCCAGCAGGCGCGTGATGGCTTCTGGCACCGATAGATTGCCTTGTACACCCTGGCTGGTTTTGCCATCGGTCAGAGCGCCGTTGACTGAGACATACGCACCTGATTGCGACGAAAAGCGCGCAATCGCACCGCTCAGGGGGCCCGCCGGAATATTGAAGTTATGTGTGGCAGGCTTGCTCGCAGCTTGCGGTTCGGCCGCATAGGCCTGCCCCGGCAGCACGCTCATGATGATGGCGCCGGCAAACAAGACTTGCATCGCAAATGCAATCGGTGTCAAAGCGCTCATCGGTGGCAAGGGGAAACCGCTGCAGCTGGCAGCAGTGCGGCTAGAGATGTCGTGTTTCATCGTTAGATCTTTCGGAAAAATGGACGGCAGGCGATAGGCCTTCAAGCTGTTTTCCGAACGAGACCTGAAAAGGGGAACTGATTTTTAAAAATTATTTGGATGGCAGCGCTGGCGCCCACCTTCCTAGCGTGCGCGTACCGTCACCCACCACGGCATGGTCTGATGAATACTCACGGGTAAGGATGCTTCCAGCATCGCAAGCACCTGCTCCGGCTGGTTCAACGGGAAGCCACCGACCACGCGCAAATCGGCGATGGCCGGGTCACAGCCCAGATAACCGGAGCGATAGCGTGCCAGTTCTTCGATGAATTCTTCCAGACGCATATTGTCGGCCACTAGCAGGCCCTGACTCCAGGCTTGCTGCGTCGGATCGGCGGCAGCTACGGTGATGACTTCCTTGCGATTGAAGTCAGCTTGCTGCCCGCTTTCTATGATCTTGGTGTTGTCAGTTGCGTCCAGCGGACTGATGGCTACCCTGCCCTCATAGACGCTGAGTCGGGTCTTGCCATCCAGTTGCCGCACACTGAAGCGTGTACCCAGCGCGCGCAAACTGCCTTCTGCGCTATAGACGATGAAGGGGCGTGCCGGTATGTGCGTGTCGGGATTGGTATCGATCAGGACTTCGCCTTTGCGCAGTTTTACGCGGCGGGTCTGTTCGTCATATTGTTGATCCAGCGAGCTGTTGGTATTGAGCCAGATCTGGCTGCCATCGGCCAGCGTCAGATTGCGCACTTCGCCCACTGCACTACGGTAGTCGGCATTCAGATCGGCCACCAGAGTTTGCACTGTGTTGTTACGGCTGATGCCCCAGCCCACGACACCGGTGACTGCCAGCAGTGTCAGCATCTTCAGGCTGCGGCGACGTTGCAGCACGGCTGCACTCAGGGCGGCACTGGCCGCGGCCGGTGCCGCTTTCGGCAAGGACAAACCATTGCTGATGGACTCTACCTTTTGCCAGGCGAGGCGATGTTCTTCACGCAGATCTAGCCATGCATGCCATTGCTGCCGTTCTTCGTCGCTGACCACACCGGAACGTAATACGGCAAACCATTCGGCCGCCTGTTCCAGCGTAGCGAAATCAAATTCTTGGGAGATGGCGGCAGACGATGCCGCAGTGCTGATGGACATGCTTAAGCCATCGCTTCTTTGAAGGCCGCGCCGTTGAGCAGGCAATGCAGCATGGCTTGTGCCATATATTTTTTAACCATGCGCTCGGATACCTCGAGCACAACAGCAATTTCAGCGTAGGTCATGTCATGCAGATGTGCCAGCAAGAGCGCGCGACGCGGCTTGTCTGGCAGTTGCGCCAGTAACCTATCCACTTCCATCAGGGTTTCAATAATGATGGCCTGATGTTCAGCCGAGGGGACGACCGATTCAGGATGCGCGGCCAATGTCGCCAGCCAGGCGCGTTCGATTTCTTGCCGACGCCACAAATCGATCAGCAAGCCTTGCGCGATCTTGGTCAGGTAGGCGCGTGGATCGTAGGCGCTATCGAGTTGCCGCGGCCGTATGATCAGGCGCAAGAAGGTGTCGTGTGCCAGATCCTCTGCCTGAAACGCGCAGCCCAGCTTTTTGCGTAACCAGCCATGCAACCAGCCGTGATGGTTGCTGTAAAGCGTATGCATTTGCTGCTGCAAAGCCGGTTCGAAGGAAGACATGGAGAAATTCAGCGCAGATTGATGTTAATGAGAACTATTCTCATATTAACCCAAGCATCTCAGGCCGCGCAATTTCTATTGTCGTGCTGTTGTTTTACAAGCGTGCTTTGCTGACAAAGCCCCGCCCTTCTATTTAAGCTCCAGCGCCTGCTTCAGCTTCAACGCAATGCGCCGCGCATCTTTCTCATCCACCACATTGGCAAAACCGAGCAACAGGCCCTGTTGCGGTTTCGCGTTGACGTACCAGCGCGATAAGGGATGCAGCGCCAGGCCGGCTTCGCGCGCCCTATCCGCCAGCAAGACATCGTTCTCATGCTCGCCCAGCTTGGCTAACATGTGCAAACCACCGGGACGCAGGTCGATACGTATGCGCTCACCCAATACTTGCTGGAAAACCTGTTGCGTGACCAGGCGACGTTCGGCATAGAGCGAACGCATTTTTTTCAGGTGGCGGGAGAAATGGCCTTCCGCAATGAAGTCGGCGACACTGGCCTGGAACAGATACGGGCAACCGGCATTAAGGTTATACGAGACCGACTGGAACCGTGGCACCGCGCTGACAGGTGCAACCACATAGGCCAGCCGCAAGCCGGGGAACATCACCTTGCTGAAGGTGCCGCTGTAAATGACGCGATCATTCCGGTCCAGGCTCTTCAATGCCGGCAATGGCCGTCCCTGATAACGGAATTCACTGTCGTAATCATCTTCGATGATCCAGCTACCGGCTGCGCTGGCCCATTCCAGTAAAGCCATGCGGCGCTCCAGCGATAGTGTTACGCCCAGCGGACTCTGGTGCGACGGCGTCACCATCGCAAACTTCGCATAGGGGCTGAGGCGCTTGCCCTCTTCGACGATCAAGCCATTTGCGTCGACCGGTACCGGCACCACCTTGACCGCCGCATTTTGCAGGAAAGGACGCGCAAGGATGTAGCCAGGATCTTCAAACCAGAATTCATCACCAGCAGTCGACAGACTGCTTAAAGTCAGTTCCAGCGTATTGCGCAAACCGGTCGTGATGAAAACCTGTTCCGACAGGCATGTGACGCCGCGCGATACGCCAAGGTAAGTCGCAATCCGTTCACGTAAACGGTCGTAACCGGCCGGATCAGGATAACCCAGCCGCGCCGGTTCGCTGCCGCGCAAGCGATGACCAACCAGGCGGTTCCACACCTTGCGCGGGAAGGCGTCCAGCGCCGGCAAGCCCAGTTGCAGCGGCTTCGGCGCCTTGCCGTCATGATCGAGGAAAGCGGACACGGTCTGCCCCGGCATAGGCGCCAAGGGCTTGCTCGCGGCAGGTTGCGGCAGGGATGGCGAGACTATCGTGCCGGCGGCGCCCCGCACCTGCAAATAGCCTTCATCCGTCAGGATGCGATAGGCCATTTCCACTGTGCCGCGCGCCAGGTTCATCTCCGTCGCCAGCGCCCGCACCGCCGGCACCCGGTCACCAGCATGCAGGTGGCCCTGCTCGATTGCCGTCTTGAAACGCTGGCAAATCTGCAGGTACATGGGCAATTCCAGCGTACGATCGACGCTCAGGTCCAGCGCGGGTTTCGGTTTTTTCATGGACTAGTCCTTTTTGCATTTCTTGGCCCTTCTAACACGGCCATGATATTCGCATACTACTCAACAAGGAAACGCCATTTTTTAACCGACTTACCCAAACAAGGAGCTTCACATGCAAACTCGCCTCGACTTCCTCGCTACCGACAAAGATGCCATCCGCGCCATGATGGGTGTGGAAAACCAGATCGCCAAGGGCAGCCTGGACATCCTGCTGAAAGAACTGGTCCGCCTGCGCGCTTCGCAAATTAACGGCTGTGCATTCTGCCTCGACATGCATTCCACCGACGCCCGCAAAGCCGGCGAATCAGATCGCCGCCTGGCTACTGTTGCCGCATGGCGTGAAGCTCCTTTCTTCAGCGACAAGGAACGTGCCGCCCTCGAATGGACAGAATCGCTGACCCTGGTCGCGCAAACCCATGTACCGGATGCAGTATGGGAAATCGTGCGTCCACACTTCACCGATGCAGAGCTGGTAGAACTGACCCTGTTGATTACTTCGATCAATAGCTGGAATCGCTTCTCCATCGCCTTCCGCAAAATGCCGGTCTGATCCACGACAAGCTAACAACTGAATACTCAAGCCCGCGCTTGCGACGGGCAGACACAGAAAGGTTTATATGAAAATCCTCGTTATCGGCGGCAGCGGCCTGATCGGTTCAAAAGTCGTCAGCAACCTGCGTCAGCTTGGTTATGAAGTGCTGGTCGGTTCGCCAAGCAATGGCATCAATACCATCACTGGCGAAGGCTTGAGTGAGGCAGTCAAAGGGGCGCAAGTCGTGATCGACCTCAGCAACTCCCCTTCATTCGAAGACCGGGCCGTACTCGACTTCTTTGAAACCTCCGGTCGCAATTTGCTGGCAGCGGAAGAAGCGGCAGGCGTCAAACATCACATCGCCTTGTCGGTGGTCGGTACTGAACGCATGCTGGAGAGCGGTTACTTCCGCGCCAAGATGGCGCAGGAAACCCTGATCAAGCAATCCAAAGTGCCTTACACCATCGTGCGTGCCACCCAGTTCTTTGAATTCCTTGGCGGCATTGCGCAATTCGGCACGGTCGGCAATGAAATCCGTCTGTCACCTGCGCACGTGCAGCCAATCTCATCCGACGACATCGCCGCGATCGTCACGGACACTGCGCTGGAACAGCCACTCAATGGCAGCTTCGATGCCGCCGGTCCGGAGAAAGTCGGCCTGGCAGAGTTGATGACGCGTTATCTGACGGCACTGGGCGATAGCCGCGTGGTGGTCGCCGATCCCAAGGCGGCGTATTACGGCGCGCAGATTAACGATCAATCACTGACCCCGACCGGAGCCGCGCGCATCGCCACCACCAGCTTTGCCGCCTGGCTCAGCAAGTCGCACAGCGCCTAATCATTTTGGAGTAACACATGCAATCCGAAGTAGATATTAAACACATAGAAAGCGACGCCGATCTGGCTGCATCCTTCCCGCTGATGCAGGAACTGCGGCCACATCTGACAGAGCGCGCCGCGTATCTGGAACAAATCAAACGCCAGTACACACAAGGCTACCGTTTGCTGGCAGCATGGCGCAACGGCGACATGGTCGGACTGGCTGGTTATCGCACGCTGGAAAGCACGATCTACAGCCGCTTCGTCTACGTCGATGATTTGGTCGTCACCAGTAAACTGCAACGCTCAGGTATAGGCGAACTTTTATTGCAGTCAGCGCGCCAGCAAGCTGCAATACTAGGTTGCAAAAATTTTGTGCTGGATACCGGTTTGCATATGGCACTGGCACAGCGCTTTTACTTCCGCCAGGGCTTGCTGGCGCGTGGCATGCACTTCGTCGAAACGCTTTAACAACGCATTTGCAAAACAATCAGGATTCCCATGACTCGTATTCTGTTATTAAACTGCGGCCCGCACAGCGACGCCAGCCACGGTTATCGCCTCGCCCGAGAAACACTGACAGCCGCCGGCATCAAGGATGCGCACATCACCGAACGTGATCTGGTACAAGCGCCACTGCCACCGATAGGACGTGACTACGCACTGGCCATCACCTCCAATGCAGCGCACGATGCTGCTGAACTGCAATGGTCGGAACAACTGATCGCCGAACTGGAACAGCACGATGTGCTCTTCATCGTCACGCCCATGCACAACTTCACAGTACCGGCGGCACTCAAGCTCTGGTTGGATCATGTGATTCGCATCCATCGCAGCTTTGCCGCCACGCCTGAGGGCAAGGTCGGCCTGATGAAAGACCGGCTGACGCTGGTACTCGTGAGTTCAGGCGGTTTCTTTGCCGGTGAACGCGCGAAGCAAGCCGACTTCCTGACCCCTTACCTGCGCTATGCTCTGGCCTCGATAGGTATCAGCGATGTGCACTTCTTCCCCTTGCAAGGTTTAGTATTCGGTCCGGAAACTGTGGCACAGGCAGTCGGCGTGGCTGGTCCGCTGTTGTCGGAAAAATTAACAGCAGCACTGGCGGCAAGAACAGGTGTCAACGCTTAAGGCTGAGCTTCGTTGTTAGCCACAGCAAACGCCGAAGTAAACATTTAACGCAACTATCGGAGCCAGAAGCATCATGAGCATCAAGCCATACAAGGTCGTACTGGGAAAATTGTTTATGTTGCTGGCCTGCGCTGCCGCCCTGCCCGCAGCGCAGGCAGCGGACAGCAGCAAGCCAGCCGTCGTCAACGAAGGTGAACATCGCGCGCAATATGCCGGGCAATCATTGATAGGCGCGCCCGCGCCTTACGTCATCTTAAAGGCGATCGATGGCAAGCAGATCGATCTGGGCAGCTACTACGGCAAACAGCCGGTCTATCTGAAATTCTGGGCTACCTGGTGCATCCCATGCCGGGAACAGATGCCCGCCTTTGAACGCACTTACCAGGTGCAAGGCAAGCAAATCAAAGTCATCGCCGTCAACACCGGCTTTAGCGACAACGTCGAAGCAATCAATGAATATCGCAAGAAAGTCACGATGCACATGCCGGTCGTGATCGACAACGGCAGTCTGGCCGCCGCTTTCAATATCCGTGTCACCCCAACCCATGTCTTGATCGACAAAGATGGACGCATCGCGCACATCGGCCATCTGGAAGATGACAAATTCCACGCCGCACTGGACAAGGTCTTAGCCGGTGCGACTGCGCCCAAGGAAACCCGACGCTCGGGTGCCAAGCCCCTGCAACAAGCGGTTTATCAGCGCGGTGACGTAGTGGGCGAGCTACGCGCATCCACATTAGATGGCAACAGCGTACAGCTGGCCGATGGCAAACCTCGCGCGCTGATCTTTACTGCGCCGTGGTGTGAATCATATCTGGCAAAAAGCCGCCCCGCCGTTGCGCAAGCCTGCCGCCGGGTGCGACTGGAAGCGGAACAGTTGTCCAAGGAAGGTGGCGTGAGCTGGCTACTGATCGCCTCAGGCTTATGGGCCAATGAAAAAGATCTGTACGAGTACCAGACCGCAGAAAAAATATCATTGCCGGTCACACTGGATGCCAACAGCAATCTGTTCCGTGCATTTAATGTGCGGGACATCCCGACCGTAGTCCTGATCGACGCACAAAATCGCGTCACGCAGATACTCGGACCTAACGATATGGGATTAAAAGCTGCGGTAGATGAACTGAAACAGCAGACATTGAAGATACAGTCACTGAAGCAGAAGATGTAGTTGGCTATGTGAATAAGGGCAAGCCTGGTGCTTGCCCTTATCGTTTTAAAGCACGGCTCGGCGTAAGCCGATGCCACCTCAATGTCACTAAATACTAGTGACGCCGGATCGGGATATTCAAGGCCCGTTCCATCGCCGAAATTTCACTGCGGGTACGTGCCTTGATCGCCTGATCTTCGCGCTGCTTATCCATCTGCGCCTGGCGCTCTGCATATAACTTGTCTCTGGCCACTTGCGCATCTATGCGCTGCAGATTCTCATGTATCTGATGCCCCTCGTATCGCGCTCTGGCGATCTCCTGGTCTTGCCGATGCTGCTGTGCTCTTCTCTCCTGCAGCTTTTGTTGCTCCAGTCGCGCCTGCTCCGCCAGCGCCAGCTGCTCTGCGCGTTCGGCTTCCGCTTGTGCTTTCTTGGCTTCCAGCGCGGCCAACTCTGCTTCGGCTTTATCTGCCCGCACCTGATAAATATAAAAACAGCCGATGATCAATAGCAAGGCAGCGGCAATCTTCAGCCATGGCACAGGCGAACTCTCGACCACCGGGTCCATCGCCCTCGCTTTATTCCTCATTTTTTCATCGTAGGCAGCGCGGCGGCCGGGGGAAGACAAGATAGAGCGCGCTTCCCGGATCACCTTTTCACGGATCTCACGCTCGTCGGCACTCAGGGTCGGAGCTTCAACTGCCAGCGTCTCCAGACTGGCTCTGTAGGCTGCTTCGATATCAGACAGGGTGGCTTGTTTGCTTACTCCCAGCACTTCGTAAAGCGTTTTCATCGGCCAGATTTCTCGTGAATTAGTTCAGGTGTTTATACGAGATTTGTTGCCGTAAAACCATCCCATATATATGGCTTACGCATTTGTACACGCGCGTTTACGATCCCGTCTCTTCTCGAATTCACCTGATTTTGTTTTCATGCATCAACACAATGTGACTTCAACTTAACAAAAATTTAACAAGCAAAAGAGATTGCACAAAGGCAATAGCATCGTATATTGATGCGTCACCTATATCAGCAGAAACAGGCAATAAAGAACCATGAACAAGAACGTACTCGTCATCGCCGCTGCAAGCTTGGCATTAACAGCATGCGTGGCTCCACCCAAATATGACTATGTAAAAGAAGGTGTGTCAGAACATCAAAAGGTCGATGCACTATCTGAATGTCAGTATCAAATCCGACTGAACAAGACTCCTGCTCACGAACGGAATGATTTGACGAATTTGTGTATGCAGGGGAAGGGATACCGGTACAAGCGTATTCGGTAGCTTTTGAAACTAGATAATTGTATTTATAGACCCCCGTGTTACTTGAATGGGGTTTTATATTGAAGATCAACTAGCACGGGAATTTTGTTATGGATATTGCAGTGTGTACTGAAGATGGCAGAACGTACACGGCTATTGAATTTGCTGCTCAAGATCAAGCAGCTATTGGCCGTAAGCGACGTTTTCTCCAATGCATAGGATGCGAAGGCCCTGCTTTTTTTCGGAAAGCAACACGAGGTGGGCGTGCGGCTTGTTTTGGGGCCAGACCACACATCGGTAACTGTGATTTTGCAGCATTAGATCAAGAGAGGCGCGGCGATGGCCCGGGCGAAGACCAAGATGCCTTATATAACCATGGCAATCGGATTGTTGTTGATTTAAATTTTGGCGCACCAGATCGTCCGGAACATGAAACGGATCCAAGGCGCGCACCTAATCCTCAGCGAATGGGGCGGTATGTCGGTGACGGGAACCGTCCCAATGCCGAAATGCACCGCCGCCTTAGTACGCTTTTGCGGACTTTAATTGATGTTCCGAATTTTCAATATTCGGATCAACTGATTGTTGTCGGCAACAACATAGAAATTCCGGTAAGAGACTTCTTTGTGCCGTTACTTAATGTCACTCCGCAGTATGCAGGCCAATTTAAAGGCTATTGGGGCCTTTTATCAGACGCTGCATTCGACAATAGCGGCACACTTTGGCTTAACAGCGGTGGGCGCGACAACATCAGCTTTTGCCTTGGCTCCGACCAAGTCGAACTCTTCAGCGATCGCCATAGGATCGAAGAAGAAGAGGACCTCGCGGGTTCATACATTCTGGTATTTGGTGAGCCTAGAATTTCTCAGTATGGAAAGTTATTTTGTCAAATCGCAGACCTTGCTTACGTCACCGTTCGATTAACATAATCTGCACTTGTCACTAACAAACCCTCAGTGCCAAACGCTCGATAAAAGGAATGTAAATGGCTTACTCAGCTACCGTTTTTAATGTGCTAATTGCATCGCCATCTGATGTAAATGAGGAGAGAGAGGCTATTGCCCAAACCGTACATGAATGGAACTCCCTAAACTCGGAAGAAACTGGAAAAGTTTTGCTGCCGGTAAGGTGGGAGTCGCATAGCGCACCAATTATGGGAGATCGACCTCAAGGAATAATTAACAGTCAAGTCGTTCGTGACTGCGACATGTTAATTGGAGCTTTCTGGACAAGACTTGGCTCCCCTACCGGCGTAGAAGAAAGTGGAACAGTAGAAGAAATCAAACTGTTTCTCAAACAACAAAAACCGGTAATGCTTTACTACTCAAAAAAACCGGTTGATATGGACGCCGCTGATCTAGAACAAGTTCAAAAGCTAAAGGATTTCAAAAAATCTATTAGAGATAAAGGTATTCAAGAGCAATACACAAGTGCAGATGAGTTAAAACAGAAATTAATGCGTCAACTAACAATTGTTATGAGAGGCATTTCCGTAGGAACTCATGTTAATGCAAAGGTTGTGAAAGAAGCTCAAGAAAACCAATTTCCACCGGCAATTCCAATTGAACAAAAAAACAAAAAAACTGACCCAATAAAATTAATCAACTACACAGAGAAGGCTTTCGTGGTCGTTGGCAATACAACGAAAGTAAAAGAGGAACTATCCTCCATCAATGGTAAGTGGATAAAAACAAAAAATATAGGTTATGCATGGATGTTCTCAAAAAAACGACTTAACGAAGTCGCTGAAATTCTCAAGATTCCCCCTATCCTAATGGAAATCCAATAGCCATCTGCAATTCTTAGTACCGTAGTTTTTAATGTTTCCTCAGCTCTAGTTAAATGTTAACCCTAGACTTAAGTCCAGTGGAAAGAACAACTATCCATTGCCCAGATTCATCCAACTTGGGGAGCCCAAAAAAAGACTACCGTTCACACGGCAGTCTTTTTTATATGCGGTCACTTCTCAGACACTGTATCCAATATTAAAACCGATAACCCACACCTACCCCAATCAGCCAAGGATCAATCTTGACTGCACTCAGCTGACCAGCCGCCGTATTCACATCACTTCTGATCTGCACTTTTTTCACGTCGACGTTGATCGACCAGTTTTTATCCAGCTTGAAATCCACACCGGCCTGCAAGGCCAAACCCACACTGCTTTTTTCCAGACGTGCTGCGCCATTCAAGATATCGACGCTGGAGATGCGTGTGTAGTTAAGACCGGCACCGACGTACGGGCTGATCGTTTTTTCCGGGGTGAAGTGGTATTGCAGCGTCAGCGTCGGTGGCAAGTGTTTGAAGGTGCCGATTTGCGCGCCATCCAGCGATACCTTTTGTTTTTGCGGATAGGTCAGTACCAGCTCAGTCGCCCAGTTCGGCGTGAAGAAGTAGCTGATGTCCAGTTCCGGTATCGTTTTAGAATTGATGGTGAGACGATCTGAGGCGCCGACGCCGCCTATCGGATCTGATTTGTTGGCCGGGTCGAGGTGCACCGCGCGCACGCGCACCAGCCATGAACCTTCTTGTGATTGCTGCGCAAATGCTTGCGAACTGAGAGCTGCCAGGGAGCACAGAGCGATGGCCAATACCGATTTTTTCATGATTACCTTCTTGGTTGGATAGGAACGTGTCTACCTTACGCCGCTGCCATTTCGGGTATTTGATATCGATCAAGGATTGCGCACATTGATGCCACCGTTTATCAACGGACAATAAAAAACCGCAGCCCCTCATGTGATGAAGGGCTGCGGCTAGTTTCAGCTGCTAACTTAGATACGCGCGGAGTCTGAGCTTAGGATGCTGAGTAGATGTCTTGCCGCGTCAGTGGTACTGCGGCTTCTGCCCCGCCCGGTTTGGACGCGAGTATCTGGTAGATGCCGGTGCCGCCATATTCAAATTCCAGCGCACAGGCCGCCATGTATAAACGCCAGACACGGTAGGCCGATTCACCGACATATTGCAGCGCTTCTTCGCGCCGCTCTTCCAGCCGGCTGACCCATTGTCTGAGCGTGAGCGCGTAATGCGGACGCAAGGCTTCGACGTCGTGGATTTCAAAACCGGTTTGTTCCATGCGGCGCTGGATGTTGCTGACTGTATCGAGTTCACCGTCGGGGAAGACGTAGCGATTGATGAACTCGGTATCGATGGTGCGCTGCCAGCCTTCTTCATCATGCGTGATCCCATGATTGAGGAAGAGTCCGCCCGGGCGCAGCACGCGCTTGATGGTGGCGTTGTAGACCGGCAGATTCGCCAGACCAACGTGTTCAAACATGCCGACGCTGGAGATTTTGTCGTAGACGCTCTCTCCTTCCAGATCACGGTAGTCACGCAATTCAACTGTGACCAGATGCGCCAGGCCTTCCGCCTGTATCCGTGCCTGCGCGTACTCGTGTTGTTTCTCGCTGAGGGTGATACCGTGCGCCCGCACGCCATAGTGCTTGGCAGCCCAGCACACCATCGCACCCCAGCCGCAACCGACATCAAGGAAGCGCTCACCGGGCTTGAGGCGCAGTTTGCGGCAGATGTGGTCGAGCTTGTTTTCTTGCGCCTGCTCCAGCGTGTCGTCCAGCGTATGGAAGTAAGCGCAGGAGTAGACCATTTGCTTGTCCAGCCACAGCTTGTAGAAGGCATTGGACACATCGTAGTGGAAGGAAATCGCTGCCTGATCGCTGCTACGCGAATGCCGGTGCGCGAACTCGCCGGAACCAAACGGGGTGGTCGGCAGATTCTTTGGTTTGGATGGCAAGCGCCAAGCATCACGCAACAGTGCCCAGCGCGTCGCCAGCGAGAAATCGAAGGACGCGAAGTATTGCTTGAGTCCCAGCGCTGCGTACAAATCGCCATCGATATCGATCAGGCCATTGATGTAGGCATCGGCCAGCGGCAAGGGACTGCGCCCGAAGACCAGTTTGCGCAGCACCGTAGGATCACGCAGCAATAGCGTGAATTTGGGTGTGGCAATTTCTATCTGGTCGAGTTTGTCCCCCAGCACACGGAAAGCAGTCGCGCCCGGGAAGTTATGTAATAGATGCTTCAGGATACGCAAGGCTGCTTCTATTTGCGCATTGCTGAAGGAGTCCGCCATCAAGGAAGCTGGTGTGGCGAGTTGAGTGTTTCGATCGTTCATCGCTTAAGCCCTATCTGAAAGAATTCTGACGGGACCGCACGCTTTCGTGCGGCTGCAATAAGGTTAATGTAGACAAGAAACGCGGCCCGATGTTCGCTGGGCCTGTGCAGCACGGCTGCCGGTACTGCACAACCGCTGGTCAGCCATGCCCCGGAACCGGGAGGCTGCAAATAGGTATATGAGGCAAGTAAGTGAGCAGAATGCATGTAACGCTCCTCCTTTAATTACAAGGTAGAAAAACGATTACTTCGACTCGGTGCGGCAGCTATGTGCCGTCCCTTTTACATACAGCTTAAATTGGTAAGCTCACCGCCGACCGTAGAAACGGCAAGGCGGTGATCAGAGGCGATTATACGACCATGTTTACATGTGTGCAGGGCACACTACGGCCGATATCGATCAGGCGGGAGAAGATGGATTATTTACTGCGAGCATCTATATCGGCCAGGCATTCCCGGCCTTTTTCCGTGATCTCAAAACCACCGTCTTTTGCTGCGATATGCCCTTTTTTGCCGAGGAAGGTCTGCACGTCGGATTTCAGCACCGTGGCAGGATCATTGGCGATGGCGCGCAAACCATTGATGCAGCCTTTGATGAACAAGGTTTGTTTGCCTTTGTCGGTCAAAGCCAGCTGGCCGTTCTTTGCATATTCGATGTACTTGAGACCGAGCAGACGCTTGGTATTTCTTGCCACACAAGCAGATGTACGTTCTCCAGCCCTGATACCGGCCAGAATCTGGCCCAGCGCGTCGAACTCGTCCGTCGTTAAATCACCACCCATTACTGCTTCCTATCTCAAATATATATGTGACCGATGCGGTCACAGTCGTCAGTTGACGACCGTTCAGAATCGCGGCAAATCTGCCAATGTACGGCCCGGGACATCGTGGTCTATTGTGTCGATGTCTTCGATGCCATGTTCGTGTATCACGATGTGGACGCGCGGGCCCAACACCATTTCATTGCCCACCTTGAATGCAGTCGCGACTTCGTCACCGAAGTGCAGCGCATCGACCACCAGGCTGACGTCATGTTCGGTTGTAACTGCTTCCCAACCCGGAGAACCGTCACCCTTGCGGTGGCCGCGGCCCCATCTCACCATTTCTACTCTGTCGCCTGCGTCGTTAAAACGTACTGCTTCAATCAAGTGAACTGACATTGATGTCTCCATAAAAAATGTCATTGTTTTATGCCTTCATGGTACGCGTCCCATAGCCTGACAGCAAGACGCAGATGCAAAACTAAGCGCAGTGACGCGCATATAAAACCAGACTTGCTGCCGCTCCGGGTAGGCCGCCAGAACAGGTATTGCAAGCCACCAGCACCCGGCATACGCAGCACTGGCGCAGTTAAACGCCGCCCTGAGCGGTGGCGGCAACCGCCTCCGCACATGTGTTTCAATTGTCAACTTAAATGACAATTCGGCAATCTCCGTCAGGATTTTCTTTGTGGATTTGTTAAATGTGGAATTAAAAGTTTATTTTTTCAGCGCCCTCAAGAATTCGGATTCCCTGCCTTTCCCTAGGCTCCACATTTAGCAAACGATGCAAAACGGCAACATTTGTTAATTATGGTGTCATACCCCCCCTAACCCCCATATCTATGGGATAACAGCAATATTTCCTAATGACTACACTAGGCCGCTTGTTACAAGACTGGCTGTAAAGCACAGCAGGAATACAGGGCTAAGCATCGTCGCGGCAGCGTTACACGCCGCATTACCGCACTACTTAATAAAGCAAAGAAACAGACAGATATTTGAAAATTTTTAGACAAGCCAGTTAACAACAAGAAACGTTCTTCGACCTCCCGGACTGCGCAATCGCCAGCCCAAAGAGCACGCGTAGAGTCGCATTCTTCGCTATCGCTCGCTTACCTCGTCTAGTTGCCATTACAGAACCTTACTTAAGCTCGGTTGACTATTCCTATGCATGCGAAAAACCAAGGTGATTACCCACGCGATAGTTCACCTCGCATCAGTTTTATCCAAAGGCATTTGCGCCTGGTGATACTGTGGCCGCTGTCGGCCCTGCTGCTGATCGCCCTGCTGTGGGGCGCGGTTTATTCGAAGCTGGAAAACGACAAGCGTATCCTGCAAGAAAATGCAGCCAAACAAGCCGCGTCCCTGTCCAAGGCGTATGCGCAATACCTGACCCGCAGCATCGAACAACTCGATCAGCTGGCGCAGCAAATCAAATACGGCTGGGAACAATCGAACGGTTATCTCGGCTTTGAGGAAATGAAAAGCAAAGGCTTGCTGAATGTTCAGGCCTTTACTTCGCTCTCGATCTACGATCAGGACGGTCGTCCGCTTACCACCAGCATCCCGGTGACCCAGATGTTTAGCGTGACGGACCGCGATTACTTCAAGTTCCATTCACAAAATGCGTCGACCGAGCTGCGTATAGGTACGCCAACCATAGGCCGTCTCAGCAAAAAAAGAATCGTGCAGGTCACGCGCCGTCTGGAACACGATGACGGCTCCTTTGCCGGCGTGCTGCTGCTGGGGCTGGCGCCGGAGTTCTTCACCCTGTTTGCGGAAGACCCTATCCTCGGGCATGACGGCGTGCTGGCCTTTATCGGCAACGATGGTGTCGAACGCGTGGCACAAATGCGCGGTAAGCATGATGATGCGCTGACATTGGTCTCGTTCCCGCGTCCCGGCAACAACGACAACGCTAAAGGCGGCGAACTGTTGAGTACGGTATTGACCAATACCATGCCAGCAGTCATGACCGATTTGCTACCCGAAGTAGTAACGGATATCCGGCAGTTTGCAAGCAACGATACTCACTTTATCGCCACCCAAAAACTCAAGGGCTACCCCTTCCATGTGATGGTGGGCTTGAGCAAGGAAGACATCCTGCTGCCCTATGAAAACAGTCTGGCGCTGTACCGCAAAATCGCGGTGGTCGGCAGCTCACTCTTGCTGCTCTTCGCCAGCGCGGCAATGTGGATGTCTATCCGTCTGGCATGGCGCAAGCAGCAAGCCGATGCGATCCGCGAAACCTATCGCATCGCCACCGAAGGCGGCAATGAAGGCTTCTACATCCTGCTGCCGATCCGCGACCGCAATCAGTTCATCACCGATTTCCAAGTGGTGGATTGCAATGAAAAAGGCGCGTCCTTCTACAACATCAGCAAGCAAAAATTCACCGGCGTAAAGGTGTCAGATTTCTACTCGGGCGCTTACTTTGAAAGCGTGATGCACGCCTATCGCGTGGCGATGGAAACCGGATTCTACGAAGACGATTACGAAGTACCACCAGATAGCCCGGTCGACGCTGAGTGGCTCAAACGCAAATTCGTCCGCTCGGAAAACGGCCTCGCCGTCACCTTGCGCGACATCAGCGAACCCAAGCGCCACGAGCGTGAAATGTCGCGCATGGCTACCGAAGACGGCCTGACTGCACTGCCAAACCGCCACTGGCTGATGGGCTATCTGCCAAAGGCACTCGACAACGCGCGCAGCAACTCCAGCATGCTGGCGATCCTGTTCATCGATCTGGATGACTTTAAAAACGTCAACGACACCCTCGGCCACTCTGCCGGCGACCAATTGCTGTGCACTGTGGCCCAGCGTCTGCGCTCGGTGCTGCGCGCCAGCGATAAGGTCATTCGTATAGGCGGTGACGAGTTCACCGTCATTCTGGAAGCGATCCACAGCGAAGAAGAAGCGGCGCACATCGCCTACGCCATCAATCAGGTCTTGCGTGAGCCCTTCGAGATTGCACGTGATACCAGCACCCAAAAGAATCGTATCGGCGGCTCGATCGGCATCAGCATCTTCCCGCGTGACGGCACGGATGTCGAAACCCTGATTAAGAATGCCGACATCGCCATGTATGCGGCCAAAACCGGCAGCAAGGGACAGTTCCGCTTCTATGATCACACGCTGTACGAAGATATCAAGATGCGGATCAACACCGAGCAGGAGTTGCAGCAGGCGATCAAGGAAGATCAATTCATCATCTACTACCAGCCACGCGTGCAAACCCAGACAGGCAAATTGCTCGGGATAGAAGCGCTGATCCGCTGGCAGCACCCGACCCGTGGCCTGGTCTTGCCGAACGACTTCATTAGCCTGGCGGAAGAAACCGGCCTGATCAATCCTATTGGTGAACTGGTGGTGGACAAGGTCTGCGCACAACTGGCGAGCTGGCTCAAGCAAGGCGTGGCTGCGGTGCCGGTGTCGGTCAATGTCTCGCCACATCAATTCAATGAAGGCAAGGTCAAGAAATCGCTGGCGGCCAGCCTCGCCAAACATGCAGTCCCGGCCACCCTGCTCGAAATCGAACTGACCGAATCGGCGATGATGCGCAATATCGGCGATATCTTTGATGAACTGACGGCCATCAATGCGATGGGGATCAAGGTCCACGTCGACGATTTTGGCAGCGGTTATTCGTCGCTGTCGCTGCTGCAGCGGCTGGACATGGACATCCTCAAAATCGACCAGGCCTTCACTTCGCAACTGGGACGTGGCAAGGATGGCGAAATCTTCTTCACCGCCATCGTCTCGATGGCCAAGGCACTCGGCATGCGTGTCGTTGCCGAAGGCGTGGAAACGGTGGAACAACTGCGTATTCTGCAAACCCTGTCTTGCGATGAAGTACAAGGCTACTACGTGGCCTGGCCATTACCGGCCGACAATATTGCGGACATGATCCTCAAGCAAAACCTCTTTCCCTGAGCCCTTCCCGCTCGTAGTCCGGAATCCAGTCCCAGATCAAGGTTTCACCTTACAGTCACGGCTATAATGGCGGGCGCAACGCGTCTGGCTGGCACTTTCAAGCTTGCAGCAGACATTTTTTCTCAGGCCGGTTTCAGGCGAGACCGCCATGTTTAAAGAGTAAGAGCACTATGAATACTTCCAGTAACCGTCCTATCGTTCTTTGTCTTTCCGGTCATGATCCTAGCGGCGGTGCCGGCCTGCAAGCCGATATCGAAGCGCTGATGGCACAAGGCTGCCATGCAGCGCCGACTGTCACCGCGCTGACGGTACAGAACTCGGTCGATGTCTCAGATTTCCGCGTGCTGGATGCCGACTGGGTATTGGCACAAGTCGAAGCCGTCATTACCGATTTGCCTATCGCCGGCGTCAAACTCGGCATGCTGGGCTCGGTCGCGATGGTCGATACCGTGGCAAGTGTTTTGCAACGCCTGCCCGGCATCCCGGTCGTCTGCGATCCGGTCCTGCGCGCGGGCGGTGGCGGGGCCCTCGGCAAGGATGAAGTCGGTTATGCGATGCGTGAACGCCTGTTACCACTAGCCACTATCGTCACCCCTAACCTGCCGGAAGCACGCATCCTGGCGGAACTGCCGAACGGCAGCGCCGACGAATGCGCAGCAAAATTACTGCCCTTCTGCCAGCACCTGCTGATCACTGGCGGTCACGGCGATGAACAGGAAGTGCATAACCGCCTGTACTCACGCGATGGCAGTTCACACACCTTTACCTGCGACCGTTTGCCGGGCAGCTATCACGGCTCCGGCTGCACACTGGCCAGCACGCTGGCAGGTCGCCTGGCGCTAGGCGAAGCAACCGTATTGGCAGTGGAAAACGCACTGGCTTATACCTGGCGCACACTGCGCGACGCAGACAAGCCGGGCCACGGGCAACACTTCCCACGCCGCTTGCCGCTGGATTTTTGCGCTTAAGCTTAAGCGGCTGCAGCAAACAAAAAAGCCTGACGAACTTTCGTCAGGCTTTTTTTATGCTCGCGCACTTCCGCGAACCATACTTACCAGCGATAAGTAGCCGTACTAATCACCTTGCGTGGCTCACCATAGAAGCAACCCGTGGTGCAACTACCGATATAAGTCTTGTCGGTCAGATTATTGATATTCAAGGCAAAGCGCCATGGTCCGGTGGTGTAGCTAACCATCGCATCAAACAAGGTGAACGACGGCACGTCAAACGTACCCACGTTAGGCTTGGTCTCGCTCTGATAACGCATACCGCCACCCACTTTCAGCGTCGGCAATCCAAAATTACCAAAGCTGTAGTCAGCCCAGATAGAGAACTGGTTATAAGGAATACCTGCCGAGCGCTGCCCGACCTGCGACGGTTGCAAAGGGCTAGCCTTGGTTGTGCGGGCATCGGTATAGCCATACGCGGCGATAAGATTCGTGTTGTAGCCTATCCGTGTACGCGCTTCCAGTTCAAAACCGCGTGAGCGTACTTCACCGATCTGGGCTTCATAGGTCGGATTCACCGGATCAGCCACCGACACATTTTGTTTGGTCAATTCGTAGACGGCAGCCGAGATCAGAGTATCACTACCCTTAGGCTGATATCTCAACCCTATTTCGTATTGCTTGCCTGTACTCGGATCAAAGCGTTTGCCAAAACGATCACGTCCGGTAGTCGGCTCAAATGATTCACTGAAACTGATGAACGGTGCCAGTCCGTTGTCCGCCAGGTATACCAAGCCGGCACGACCAGTGAATGCGCGATTCTTTTCGTTATCGACGTCCTTGGCACCTGTGAACAGATTGCTCTGGTCATAACTGACGTGATCGTAACGACCACCCAGCAAGACTACCCATTTATCAGCGATCTTAATCTGGTCTTGCGCGTACACACCAAGCTGCTTGCTGTCTGAGTTGTATGACCACCAGTTGTCCGGTGTCGGTGTCCCAAGTGCACCGCCATATATCGGGTTGTAATAATCAAGGCCGGCGGCTGTTCTGTCATAGCGTTTGGATTGGTTTTTTTGACGGGCATAGTCCACACCCAGCAATAAAGTTTGTTTCACATTGCCATGATTCAGCTGATATTCCAGCGAGGTGTCGGAGACCACTGAAGACGATCGTTCCCAGCGCAAGGTACCGCCACGGAATGCGGTGGTACGCTGATCGGCCGCCAGACCTGACACCCACACTTGCGGGAAGTCACTCGTCGAATGGAAGTAACGCAGACTGTTCCTCAGTTTGAGTTGATCGTTGAATGCATGCTCAAACAAGTATCCGACCGAGTAACGAGTGGCGTCGAATTTGCTATAGCCAGGTTCGCCGGTAAAACGATTGCGTGGGATAGGCCCAAATATGTTCGGCAGTACCGTGCCTTGTGCAGGCAACCAGTAGACATAATTGGTCTTGTCTTTCTGATAGTCGGTCAGTACGGTCAACGACGTCGCTGCATTCGGTTGCCATTTGATAGCGGGAGCGATGAAGGTACGATCATCCCCGACGTAATCAATAAAGGTATCGCTCTTACGCTCCAGGAATGTCAGTCGGTAAGACCACTCGCCATCATCATCCAGCGCACCACCAAAATCTCCCGATATTTGTTTGCGATTGAAACTCCCGAGTTCTACATTCAACTCCCGCAATGGCGTAGTCGTTGGTCGTTTGCTCACCATGTTGATAATGCCGCCCGGCCCGGCCGAGCCATACAGAACAGAAGCCGCACCTTTCAACAATTCGATACGCTCCATGCCATAGATTTCCTGTTTTCCGTTAAAGGCATTCACGGTGTACTTGCTGCCGTCACGATAAATGCTGCCGGTCCCGGCTTGCGCCTGGAAACCACGCAGGTAAATCGTATCCTGCACGCGCGACAAGGCCTCGAAGCGACTCACCCCGGCGGCGTAGCCGAGCGCGTCTTGTATGCTTTGCGATTTCAGCGTCGCTATCTCTTCCGCACCGATGACGGTAATGGACTGCGGTGTCTCTATGATGGGCGTGTCCGTCTTGGTACCGGATGCCGTGCGCTTCGCTACATAACCTTTCACTTGTCCCCACGCATCCTCCCTCTCGGCAGAACCGGACACATGCACCTGCGGCAAGGTGACTTCGCCCGCTGCCGGCAACTTGCGCAAGACATAGCTGCCGTTAGCCTGAGCGACTGCTTCCAGTCCGGTACCGGCCAATATTTTGCTCAATGCCTGTTGTACTGTGAGCGTGCCCTGCACCCCTGAGCTGCGCTCGCCGCTAGTCAGACTGCCATCGGCCGACAGGAAGATGCCGGACTCACCGGCAAACCGATTCAACACAGCAGCCAATGGGCCGGCTGGAATGCTATAGCTTTTGCTGGCACTGCTGGCAAGCGGTTCTGCTGCTTCTGCATACGGAGTCACGACCAGCGGCGCAAGCAATACGATGGCGCTAGCGACAGCCAGCACCAGCGGCCGCAAGGTTCCTATGGGGCTGTTGCTGTGGAGGGAGGGAAACTTGGTAGATACCGACATGTTTAAACCTTCTTGAAATAGGAATGGCAGAGAGTGATGTCCTGTCTGCCGAAGCAAATTCAAAAAGGGGAACCGAAAGCTGAAAATATTTTTTGTCAGCGTGCCTGTATGCTGACCCACCACGAGAAGGTGCTCTTCACCTTCACCGGCAATGCGGTTTCCAGCATCGCGAAGGTTTTGTTCATATCGTGCAGCGGATAAGCACCCACCACCCGCAAATCCGCCACTTCAGGCGCGCATGCCAGGTAACCTTGGTGATAACGGGATAACTCGGCCACAAACTCCGCCAGTGTCAGCTGATCGGCGAACAACACGCCCTTGGCCCAGGCCTGATGCGCAGCGTCGGCCACTACCGGCGTTTCGATCTGCTCTGCACTAAACAGCACTTGCTGGCCCGCATCGATAATCTGCGGCGCTGCCGCTGAATTGGCCGGTGTAATCTCTACCGCGCCGGCATACACGCTTAGTCTGGTCATGCCATCCATCTGCCGCACAGTGAAACGTGTGCCGAGTGCACGCATGCGCCCTTGCGCAGTATCGACCACAAACGGTCGCGCTGGCTGCGCCGGGTCTTGCGCAGTCTCGATCAATATCTCGCCACCCAACAAGACCAGACGACGCAAATCGGGCTGGTAACGCGCATTCAAGGCGGATGCTGTGTTGAGCCAAACCTGTGTGCCATCGGCCAACAGCACATCCCGCGTTTCGCCAACTGCAGTGGAGTAGTCGGAAGCAAATGCCAGCCAGGTCCTTTGCACCGGTTCCAGCCGCGCCGTCATCCAGCCGACACCGCCAGTCGTACACAGCAGCGTGAGCATCTTCAATGCGCGCCGACGTTGTTTGCGCACGCGACTCGATGCATCCAGTGCGTTGACTGCAGCTGATTGTTCCTGCTCGGGGGTAAAGGTTTCAAACTGTTGACTGACCGCCTCGACTCTGGCCCAGGCGCGGCGATGTTCTGCGTTCGCACTAAGCCACGTCTGCCAACCGGCACGATCACTATCACTAATGCTATCGGAGCGCAGCAAAGCGAACCATTCGGCAGCCTGTTGCAAGGTGCCATACGCGATCACATCGGCATCAGCCCTGCTGGTACTGCTGGTACTAGTCATGAGTGATATCCAATGCGATACAGGCCAGCATGGCTTGCGCCATATACTTCTTCACCATGCGGTCAGACACTTTGAGCTCTTCTGCAATCTGCTTGTAGGTGTAGCCATGTATCTGTGCCAGCAAGAAGGCTTGCCGCGCTTTGTCGGACAAGCCCTCCAACATGCGATCAACCTGTAGCAGTGCTTCCAGTATCAGTGCACGATATTCCGGCGATGGCGTCATCGGTTCAGGCTGCCCGGCCAGCGTTTCCAGCCATGCCCGCTCCAGTTCCTGACGGCGCCAGTGATCAATCAGCAAGCCGTTGGCAATCGTCGTCAGATAGGCACGCGGCTCACGCAAGGCCTGATGGTCGCAGCGCATCAGCATGCGTACAAAAGTATCCTGCGCCAGGTCAGCGGCGTGGTGCGTACAACCCAGCTTCTTGCGCAACCAGCCATGCAGCCAGCCATGATGGCTGCTGTACAAGTGGGAGATGGATTCTGCGGGCGGGTTCACGATGCTCAAGGCAATTCCAGTTGGTGTGCGGTGGACACAGCTGGCTGGCATCTGTAACAGAGGCGCTGGCTAGGCTTATATGAGAATGGTTCTCATTTTTGCATCAGCGCTTGCACTCGTCAATATCTGCGGCGCTCTTCCTGCTTAAGCGTTGCGCGCTGCAAACAAAAAAGCCTGACGAAATATCGTCAGGCTTTTTAGGGAGGAATATCGTCTTTAGCTGGTCTCGAGCTTGCGCCAGACAGATTGCCCCTTCACCTGCTTGTCCAGACTGGCCACCATCGCTTCATGTTCTGCCAGCTCGGCCTCACTGGCCAGTTGTAATTGCACCGGTGCGATCGCCACTGCTTCCAGCACTTCACCGTCACTGCCGAGATCGGCAGAACCCAGATCCATGCTCAGACTGTTTTGGCCGCGCGTCATCGCCAGATAGACTTCTGCCAGCAATTCCGAATCCAGCAAAGCGCCGTGCAAGGCACGATGCGCATTCGAGATACCGTAGCGGTCACACAAGGCATCGAGTGAGTTACGTTTGCCCGGATGCATTTCCTTCGCTTGCACCAAAGTATCGATCACTTCGCCAACCTGCTCCTTGAAAGCGGGTGCGTTGACGCGCTTCAATTCGGCATCAAGAAAGCCGATATCAAACGGGGCATTGTGGATGATGACGTCGGCACCGCTGATGTAGTCGCGGAACTCGGCGACGATTTCAGCAAACTTCGGTTTATCGCTGAGGAATTCGGTGGTCAGTCCGTGCACCGCCAGCGCGCCCTCTTCCGAGTCGCGTTCCGGATTGATGTAGTGGTGGAAGTTGTTGCCGGTCAGGCGTCGGTTAACCAGCTCGACGCAACCGATTTCAATAATTCGATCACCTGAGCGCGGGTTCAGCCCTGTCGTTTCAGTATCAAGAACAATTTGTCGCATGCTTATTCAGTATTCCCAGATGTGAAGTAAAGATGAGTGGAACTTGAGCCTGTGCTCAGCCTGCCACTTCGACGCCGCGATTGGCCAGCGCATCGGCGCGCTCATTGCCGGCATGGCCGTTATGACCGCGCACCCAGCGCCATTCTATTTTGTGGCGCGCCTGCGCCGCATCCAGTGCCTGCCACAGATCAACATTCTTGACCGGTGCCTTGGCTGCGGTTTTCCAGCCGCGCGCCTTCCAGCCGTGTATCCACTCGCTGATGCCTTTTTGTACGTACTGGCTATCGGTATGCACCACGACTTCGCACGGGCGTGTCAGTGTGTTGAGGGCTTCGATTACTGCCTTCAGTTCCATGCGGTTATTGGTGGTGTCCAGTTCACCGCCGAAAATTTCTTTCTCACGTTCGCCCATGACCAGCAAAGCACCCCAACCGCCACGACCGGGATTACCCTTGCATGCGCCATCGCTATATATATCTATCTTGTCCATGCTTACTCTGATTCTCTTTTCTATCGGTTTTTTCTATGTATTTTGTTGGTGACTGGCACACCCTGCGGCGCGACGGCTTTTTGCGTACGCAAAGCCGGGCCGATCAGGTGCATGCCACGCACACGCTTGACCGCCTGCACTACATACACGGCACCGAGATACGGCCACCAGCGCTCACCGATGTTTTCCAGAAACGCGAAGCGGTCCAGCCACTTCTGCGTTTCACACGGCGGCGCATAACAGCCAAAGTAGCCGCCGCTGACTTCCATATTCAATAATTTCAGCCAGTCTTTGACACGCGGCAGACTGATGAATTCGCCTTGCTGCGGCAAGAAGTACGACTCACTCAAACGGCCAATGATTTGGCGCGCACCCCAGAAACTGTAGGGATTAAAGCCGCAAATGATGACTTGTCCTTCCGGAATCAGCACCCGCTCGACTTCACGCAAGACCTGATGCGGCTCTTTGGCAAACTCCAGTGCATGCGGCAGAATTACCAGATCAATGCTGGCCGAGGCATACGGCAATTCTTCAAAATCCTGCACCACTACCAGCGGATGGGCTTCGTTGTCATGCCCTTTGGGCGGGAAGCCGGTATCGGTCAGCCAGGTATGCGGCATGCGATTGGCACGCAAGGCGTCTATCTGCGACAAACCGATCTGGGTTGCATTAAAGCCAAAGATGTCTACCGTCAACTCATCCAGGCGCGCATGCTCCCAATCCCGCACATAATTGCCGGTCGGAGTCTCAAGCCAAGGCCCGAGGGATATAATGGATTTTTCTGTTGAAGATGTTTCCATGCGTATGTTGAGTGTACTGACTGTTCCTGCTTTTAACGACAATTACCTGTGGATTATCCACGATGGCATCAATGCCGCGGTGGTTGACCCGGGTGATGCGCAACCAATACTTGCCGCACTGGAAGCACATAAGCTTAATCTGGTCGCTATTCTACTGACTCATCACCATAGTGACCATGTCGGCGGTGTATCTACCCTGCTGCAACATTTCAAGGTGCCGGTCTTTGCACCGCGCAAGGATCCTATCGCGCATGTCACGCAGCCGCTGGATGAAGGCGATGTCGTCAAGATTCCCGAGCTGAGCCTGGAATTATCAGTGCTGGAGGTACCCGGTCATACGCTGGGCCACATCGCCTACGTCGCCCGCGAACAAGGCTGGCTATTCTGCGGTGACACGCTGTTTGCCGGTGGCTGCGGCCGCATCTTCGAAGGCACACCGACGCAGATGCTGGCCTCGCTGGACAAGCTCGCAGCGCTGCCGGACGATACCAAAGTGTATTGCGCACACGAGTACACCATCTCCAACCTGCGCTTTGCGCTGGCGGCCGAACCGGCGAATGCCGCACTGGCCAACCGTTTTGAAGCGGAGCAGGCGAAGCGTAAACAGAATATTCCTACCGTACCGTCGAATATCGGCCTCGAGAAATCGACCAATCCCTTCCTGCGTGCGCGTGAGCCGGCGATTGCCAAAGAAATGGTCGCCAATGGTCGTGCCAAAAATACCGATCCGGTGACCGTTTTTGCCGCCTTGCGTGAGTGGAAAAACAAGTTCTGACTCGGGATTTCATCCCATCCATGATATAAAAACCCGCCTGCCCGCCGCCTGAAGTTTTGCGTGCGGGCAATACCACCCAAAAGAGCGCCGGTTTCCTGTTGAAAATATTGCCTTTTTTGCATCTACCTTTAGTGCAAAAACGGGCCTTAAACACTAGCTGTTGTGTAAATTGTCTTGACTAGCAAAATGCGCATTACTTACACTCGGCCATTATCCTTTTCAACCGGCTGCTCATGGGTCGGTCATTTTTGCGAGATCCCATGCCTACATCCGATTTTAAAGTGCCATTCAAAACCGTTTCCGCCGTCGTCCTGCTTGGCCTCGCCGGCCTCTCCCACGCCAGCGATCTCTCGCTACCGCCCTACAACTGGGTCCAAGACGCAGCCCTGCAAGACAATCCCAGCCTCGCCAATGAACCCTTAAGCGAATTCGTCGTCGCCAGCGATGTCGATGTCTGGGCTCGTATCCGTAAAGGTTTTGCAATTCCGGATCTGGTCGATAACCAATTGGTCATCAATCAGACCACCTGGTACAGCTCGCGTCCCGACTACATCGGCCGCACTACCAAGCGCGCCTCGCTGTACCTTTACCACGTGGTAGAAGAATTGGAAAAGCGCGGGATGCCGACCGAACTGGCATTGCTGCCTTTCATCGAATCCGCATTTAACCCGCAAGCCTATTCCACCGCTAAGGCGGCAGGTATGTGGCAATTCATTCCATCCACCGGCCGCGACTTCAACCTGAAACAGAATATGTTCAAGGATGAACGCCGCAGTGTATTGGCGTCGACCGATGCCGCTTTGAGCTACCTGCAAAAACTGTATGGCATGTTCGGCGACTGGCAGTTGGCATTGGCCGCGTATAACTGGGGCGAAGGCTCAGTGCAGCGCGCGATCAAGAAAGCCGAAGCAGCCGGTGTAGGTACCGACTTCAATAGCCTGTCTGCGTACATGCCGGCAGAGACCCGCAACTATGTACCGAAGTTGCAGGCGGTCAAGAACATCATCGCTTCGCCAGACGCATACGGCATTACGCTGCTGAAGGTCGATAACCAGCCTTATTTCGTCAGCATCGCCAAAACGCGCGACATCGACGTCAAGCTGGCGGCGCAATTGGCTGAACTGCCGATGGATGAGTTCCGCGCACTGAATCCGCAATTCAATCGTCCGGTCATTACCGGCAGCAGCAACACACAAATTTTGCTGCCGCAAAGCAATGCCGAGAAATTCAAATCCAATCTGGCGAAATGGGGTCATGCCCTGTCGTCATGGACGGCGCACAAGGTAACCAATGCGCGTGAGCGTATCGAAACCATCGCGGCGAAATTCCACACCACGCCGCAAGTCATACGTGAAGTGAACAATATTCCGCCGAAGATGTTGTTGACGGCTGGCTCCACCATTCTGGTACCGCGCAGCGAAGACAGTGCACAAAAAGATATTACGCAGGAAGTCGCCGATAACGCGACGCTGGCGATGACGCCGGATGTGCCGGATACCAAGCGCATCAATGTGACCGTCAAGAAGAAGGACACCATCAATACGCTGGCTAGTCGTTACAAGGTCACCATCGCGCAAATCAAGTCATGGAATAAGCTGGATCACGACAAACTGGCCAGCGGACAGAAACTGGAACTACACGTACCGTACAAAGCAGTCGTCGCCAAATCCAAAGCCAACGGCACCACCACCAAGTCGGTAGCCAAATCCACCAAGCAAGCCAGCCGCACTCCGGCCAAAGCTTCCAAAACAAAAACGGTGGTCGCCAAATCTGGCAACAACCGTCAAACCAAAATCAGCGTAGCGTCCGCCAGCGGCAAAATCAATCTGAAGTAATTCGACTCGCTGAAGTACTCATGCATTGAGTACTTAAGAGCGCAGTCTTAAGCCTGCCCGGCAATCGCCTCGGGACGGGCATACACCGAAGCCGCCAGCAGGCGCTGCGTATAAGCCTCGGCTGGCTGCGACAAGACCGTTTGCGTCAGACCCTGCTCCACCACCTTGCCATCCTTCATCACCATAACCCGATGCGCCATCGCGCGTATTACGGCCAGATCGTGGCTGATGAAGATATACGCCATCCCGTATTTCTTCTGCAAGTCGGCCAGCAGCAACAAGACCTGATGCTGCACCGATACATCGAGTGAAGAAGTCGGTTCATCCAGCAAGATCAGATCCGGCTTCAGCACCAGCGCCCGCGCGATGGCGATCCGCTGGCGTTGCCCGCCGGAGAATTCGTGCGGATAGCGCGTCATCATGTCGGCCGACAAGCCCACTTCCTGCAATCCATCTGCCACCGCCTTGCGTATCCCATGCGGCCCGAGTTGCGGCTGATGCAAAGCCAGCCCCTCACCGACGATCTGCTCTACCGTGCGGCGCGGTGACAGCGAGGCAAACGGATCCTGAAATACGATCTGCATGCGGGCGCGCAAAGGACGCAAGGCATCGCGGCTCTGGTGCGTAATGTTGCTGCCGTCAAACGCAATCTCGCCTTTTACATGCGCGCTCGACAAACGCAGCAGCGCCAGTCCCAGCGTCGATTTGCCGGAACCCGACTCACCGACGATGCCCAGCGTTTCGCCCGGTCTGACCTGCACATCGACTTGATCGACGGCGACAAAAGGAATCTTTTTTAACCAGCCTTTTTTGATATCAAAGGTACAGCTCACTTGCTCAGCTTTCAGCAAAGGTGGCGCCGCTTCACTGACGACGTTGACCAATTGATGAGGCTGGCTGGCCAGTAATTTCTTGGTATAGGCTTCACGCGGTGCGGCAAACAATTGCTCGGTGCTCGCCACCTCTAGCAAACGCCCTTTTTCCATCACGCCGACGCGATCAGCAAAATGCCGCACCAGATTCAGATCATGCGTAATCATCAGCACCGCCATATTCTCTTCGCGCTGCAACTGATTCAGCAATTCCACGATCTGCACTTGTATCGTCACGTCGAGCGCGGTAGTCGGCTCATCTGCGATCAGCAGCTTGGGCTTGCACGCCAGTGCCATCGCGATCATCGCGCGCTGCCGCTGGCCGCCGGACAATTCATGCGGATAGGACAAGGCACGACGCTGCGGTTCCGGAATGCCGGTCTTGTCCAGCAACTCGACCGTGCGCAGCGCGGCCGCTTTGGCGCTAATGCCTTCGTGCAGCATCAAGACTTCAGCGATCTGGTTGCCGATCGTGAACAAGGGATTGAGCGCGGTCATCGGTTCCTGAAAAATCATCGCCACGTCATTGCCGCGCACTGCACGCATGGACGCTTCGGTTTTTTGCAGGATGTCCTGACCTTCAAACAGAATTTTGCCGCCGTAAGTCGCGTCCTGATTCAGACGCAACAAAGACAAAGCGGTCACGGTCTTGCCGGAACCGGACTCGCCCACCAGCGCGAATTTTTCACCGGCAGCGATGCTGAAGCTGACCTCATTGACGACTTTGCTGGTATCAAACGAGACCTGCAGGTTCTGTATCTCCAGCAAACTCATGCTTTCCTCCGCACATCCAGCGAATTGCGCAAGGCATCGCCTATATTGGTCAGCAAGAGCAACATCGTAGTCAGCACCACAAAGGTCGACACGGCTATCCACCATGCATCCAGATTGTTTTTACCCTGTGCCAGCAACTCACCCAGACTGGCGGTCGACGGTGGCACACCGAGGCCGAGGAAATCGAGACTGGTCAAGGCCAGAATCGCGCCGCTCATGCGGAACGGCAGGAAGGTCACGACCGGTGTCAGACTATTCGGCAAGACATGGCGCCATATGATTTGACCATTCGATAAACCCAGCGCGCGCGCCGCCTGCACGTATTCCAGATTGCGATTGCGCAGGAAGTCGGCACGCACATAGTCAGACAAACCCATCCAGCCGAACAAGGAAAGCAGGATCAGCAACAAGCCTATGCTGGGCTGGAAGATGGACGCGAAGATGATCAGCAGATACAGCTCAGGCATCGCGCCCCAGATTTCCATAAAGCGCTGGAAGAACAAATCCGTCTTGCCAGCGAAGTAACCCTGAATCGCACCCGTAATCAAACCGAGCAAGACGCCGGTGAAGGTCAAAGCCAGCCCGAACAGCACCGAAACGCGGAAGCCATATAACAGACGTGCCACCACATCGCGCCCACGGTCATCGGTGCCGAGCCAGTTCTCGGCCGATGGTGGCGCCGGATTCGGCGAGGTGGCGAAGTAGTTCAGGGTGTCGTAGTGATAGTTGTTGAGCGGATAGAGTGCCCAGTTGCCATCCTTCTTGAATTGATCGCGGATAAAGGGATCGAGGTAATCGGCGGGCGACTCGAAGTCACCGCCGAATTTCTTTTCTGAATACGTGCTCAGGATGGGGAATACCAACTCGCCGTTGTAACGTGCGACCAGCGGCTTGTCGTTCGAGATCACTTCGGCCAGCAAGCTGATGAGCACCAGTATGCTGAAAATAATCAGACTCCAATAACCGCGGCGATTCTTTTTGAAGCGCAACCAGACCCGCCGCCCTGGCGAAACCGGCGCTGCTGTAGCAATAGCGTTCATTGGTTCAGACTTTCAAACTGCAGGCGTGGATCAGCCCAGACGTAGCACAAGTCACCCAGCAACTTGACCACCAGACCGACCAGCGTAAAGAGATACAAGGTCCCCATCACCACCGGATAATCGCGCCGTATGACCGACTCATACGACAGCAAGCCGAGGCCATCCAGCGAGAACAGCGTTTCGATCAAGAGACTGCCGGTAAAGAAAGCGCCGATGAAGGCCGCCGGAAAACCGGTGACCAGCGGAATCAGCGCATTGCGAAACACATGCTTGTAGAGCACCTTGTTTTCACTCAAGCCTTTGGCGCGTGCGGTCAACACATACTGTTTGCGTATCTCTTCGAGGAAGGTGTTCTTGGTCAGCATCGTCATCACCGCAAACGAACCGGCGACTGAGGCCGTCACCGGCAAGGCGATATGCCACAGATAATCGAGCACTTTGCCGATCAGCGATAACTGCTCCCAGTTATCCGAGGTCAGGCCACGTAAAGGGAACCATTGCACAAAGCTGCCGCCGCCAAACATCACCAACAGGAACACGCCGAGGATAAAGCCCGGTATCGAATAGCCGATCAAGACCACGATGGTCGAGAGTGAATCGAAGCGGCTGCCTTCGCGCACCGCCTTGGCAATGCCAAGCGGCAGTGAAATGAAGTAAGTCAGGAAGAAGGTCCACATCCCCAAGGTAATCGAGACCGGTAGTTTGGAGACCACCAAATCCCACACGTCTTTGTGGTGATAAAAACTTTGTCCGAGGTCGAAGGTCGCAAAGCCCTTCAGCATTTGCCAGAAGCGTTCGACTGGTGGCTTGTCGAAACCATACAGCGCCTTGATCTCTGCCACACGTTCGGCATCGATACCCTGACGTCCGCGGTATTGCGCGCCACCTACGCCACCGCCACCACCGGCTTCACCGCCCGCACCGAACTGCCCTTTCAATTCCACCAGCGCCTGCTCAACCGGCCCGCCGGGTACGAACTGGATCACGGCAAATGTAATCGCGATGACACCCAGCAAAGTGGGCAGCATCAGCAATACGCGCTTGATGATGTAAGACCATAGATTCATTGCGACATCCTCATTTTGCTTGCTCCTGCCACCAGGTAGCGATCACATATGGATCAGGCTGGTAATACAAAGGCAGTTGACCCGGCATGCCGAAGCGCTTCCAGTAAGCGATTCTGTGCGTCGATGAATACCAGTGCGGAATCACGATGTACTTGTTGAGCAGTACCCGGTCCAGCGCACGCGCCGCCCCTTGCAACTCGTTGCGGCTGTCGGCCGCCACCAGTGCTTCGACCAAGCGGTCGACCGCTGGATCTTTCAAACCCCAGAAATTGCTCGAACCTTTTTCATCCGCCGCTTTGGAGCCGAACATATCGAACATTTCATTGCCGGGCGTGCTGACATCCGGGAAGCGAATGCTGGTCATATCGTAATCAAAATCTTCCATGCGCTTTTGCAGCAAGGCGTAGTCAGCGGTGCGCTGGGTGACCTGTATGCCCAGCTTTTGCAGATTGCGCACATAGACACTGATGACGCGTGACATCGCGGATTGATCGTCCATGATTTCAAATGCAAACACTTCGCCTTTGGCATTGCGCAAGGCACCGTCGCGATACTCCCAGCCAGCCTGACGGAATAACTCAACGGCCTTCAGCAAATTGGTGCGCAGTGAACCGGGCGGATTGGTATTCGGCGGGATCGGAGCCGGACCAAACACGGCCGGGTCCAGTTGTTTGCGCAGCGGTTCCAGCAAACGCAGTTCATCCACCGATGGCATATCCGTCGCTGCCATCGGGCTGTTATTGAAGAAGGAATAAATCCGTTTATAGGAACCAAAGAATAACTGGCGGTTCATCCACTCATAGTCGAGCGCCAGACCCAGTGCCTGCCGCACCCGCACATCCTGGAATTGCGGTCGCCGCAGGTTCATCAAAAATCCCTGCATGCCGGCACCGTTCGAATGCGCCAGCTCGCGCTTGATGATGGAACCGTTATTGAACTTGGGGCCTTTGTAGCTGCGTGCCCAGTTCTTCGCGCTGTTTTCTACGACCAGATCGAACTCACCGGCCTTGAACGCTTCCAGCCGCGCCACATCGTCTTTATAGAAGCGATAATTAATGCGCCCGAAGTTAAACATGCCTTTGCGCGTCGGGATATCTTTACCCCAGTAATTCGGATTGAGCTTGTAGCTGATCGAGCGCCCGGTATCGAAACGATCGATCAGATAAGGGCCACTGGTAATCGGCGCCGTCAGCTGGATCTTGTCGAAGTCGGTACCGGCTGCCCATTTGCGCGAGAACACCGGCACGCTACCGACGATCAGGGGCATTTCACGATTCAGCGTCTTGAAATCAAAACGCACGGTGCGCTCATTCAGCACCACCGCCTGCTTCACATTCGCCAGCAGTGATTTAACTTGCGGCGCACCTTTGGCGACCAGCGTATCGAAGGAATACTTCACGTCCGCGGCCAGCACCGGATCACCGTTATTGAATTTGGCCTTCGGATTGAGGCGGAAGGTCATCGCCATGCGATCGGCGGACAATTCCATATCCTCGGCCAGCAAACCATACATGGTGGCCACTTCACTGGTAATCGCTTCAGTGCCACTGGACGAAGTGGTCAGACTTTCAAACATCAGATTGGTCAGTCCGGCCGCCGAGACACCCTTCATCGAGAAGGGATTGAATTTATCGAAACTAGTACGGCGATCCGGATTGGCCAGGAATAACTCGCCGCCTTTGGGCGCATCCGGATTCACAAAATCGAAATGGGTAAAACCGGCCGGATACTGAGGTGTGTCGTACAGAGAAAAAGCATGCGCGGCAAAAGCAGCGGCGCCAGGCAAGGAAAGAAAACTGATCAGCAGAAAAGAAGGAAGTAATTTAGCCATGCGCTTGTCATAGGTGATGATTGCTTGCTGATCGCCATGCCGGCCGGTGGCGGGCATATATTGACGTTCTGGCTATTCTACAGAAACGAACAGCCGTCTACACAGCAGTAATTCATCTAAAGCTCAGCTAAAATTCCCCCTTATTCTGCAAAGGGCGGGCACTTAAAAACGCAAAGAATCAAGACAAAAGTTGCCGCCGGGCCTGCTAGCCCCTACAATCTTGCCCATTCCGCACGTATTAGCGCGCACTTAGTTAATGTCGAAAATCCACTGGAGTCGTTCATGGCATTCTTGCAAGGCAAAAAAATTCTCATCACCGGTTTGTTATCGAACCGCTCCATCGCATACGGCATCGCTGCCGCCTGCAAGCGCGAAGGCGCTGAACTCGCCTTTACCTATGTAGGCGAACGCTTCAAGGATCGCATCACCGAATTCGCCAAAGAATTCGACAGCTCGCTGGTCTTCGATTGCGACGTCGGCAGCGACGAACAAATCACCGCACTGTTTGCCGACCTCGGCAAATCCTGGGACCACCTCGACGGCCTGGTCCACGCCATCGGCTTTGCACCACGCGAAGCAATCGCCGGCGACTTCCTCGACGGTATCTCGCGCGAAGGCTTCAAGATCGCCCACGACATTTCGGCTTACAGCTTCCCGGCCATGGCGAAAGCGGCGCTGCCTATGCTGCGCCCGAACGCGGCGCTGCTGACACTGACCTATCTCGGCTCGATGCGCGCACTGCCGAACTACAACACCATGGGCCTGGCCAAGGCATCGCTGGAAGCCAGCGTGCGCTATATGGCTGAATCGCTGGGACCAAAAGGCGTACGCGTCAACGGCATCTCGGCCGGTCCGATCAAGACGCTGGCAGCCAGCGGCATCAAGGACTTCAGCAAAATCCTCAACTTCGTCAAAACCCATGCGCCATTGCGTCGCAATGTGACGATTGAAGATGTCGGCAATACTGCAGCCTTCCTCTTGTCCGATTTGTCGGGTGGTATTACCGGTGAAATTACATATGTTGACGGCGGCTTTTCGCACGTGGTCGGCGGCATGGGCGGCCTGGAGTAAATCGGCTGCCAGCCTGCGCCAGCGGGCATTGCACCAGGAACGCGGCAGAGTTTTTGCCGCGTTTTTTATTGGCAGACGCACAAGTGAAGCGATATGCGCAGTTCTGGTGCATATTCGCCCTTTCCAGTACATGACTCGACAGCAGGGGCATTCTGTACTATACTGCGCGCTGTGCTTTGTAACAGACATCGCACTTTGCAGCATCGCGAACCGTTCGCATTAACGATAAAGCCCTCCCGCCTTCTGGTGTTGAATTCTATACACCGTCCCGGCGCAAAGCTTTTGTGCCGAAATCTCTCAGAGCTTTCTTAGCTGTTTCGTTGGTTGGCGTTGCATTTTTTGCGCACTCGCAGACATTCATCGTGGACACAATCCATGATGCGCGCTGTCGCGCTGATATATACGAAAGAAAAATAATGACTTTTGAATCACTAGGCCTCCACGCGTCCATCATCAAAGCACTGACCGAATCGGGCTATACCGCCCCAACTGGTGTGCAAGCTCAGGCGATCCCTGCAGCAATTGAAGGCCGCGACATGATGGTTTCGTCGCAAACAGGTTCCGGCAAGACAGCTGCATTCATGCTGCCTGCGCTGCATAAATTCGCCTCCGAAGGCGACCAGCCGCAAACTGGCAAAACCCCTAATCAAGAAGCGCAATCGGCACGTTCACGTGGCGATCGCCCTCGTTTCAAACCTGCACAACCGAAAATGCTGGTGTTGACCCCAACCCGCGAACTCGCGCTGCAAGTTACTACTTCGACCGACAAATACGGCGCGTTCATGAAACGCGTCAAGGCTGTATCCATCCTCGGTGGTATGCCTTACCCGAAACAGATGCAATTGCTGGCCAAGAATCCAGAGATTCTGGTGGCAACTCCAGGCCGTCTGATCGACCACATGGAATCGGGCAAGATCGATTTCTCGCAACTGCAAATCCTGGTATTGGATGAAGCGGATCGCATGCTGGACATGGGCTTTATCGACGACATCGAAAAAATCGTGGCAGCGACGCCTGAAGGCCGTCAAACCATGTTGTTCTCGGCAACCCTGGACGGCATGGTCGGCAATATGGCCAAGCGCATCACCAAGGATGCATTGATCATCCAGATCGCCGGTTCCGCTACCAAGCATGAAAACATCAAGCAATGCGTCCACTTCGTCGACGACCTGTCGCACAAGAATCGCATGCTGGATCACCTGCTGCGTGACGAAACCATGGACCAGGCTGTCGTCTTCACCGCGACCAAGCGTGACGCCGACACCATCGCTGACCGCCTGAACATCGCCGGTTTCGCTGCTGCCGCGCTGCATGGCGACATGCATCAAGGTGCGCGTAACCGCACCCTGGACGGCTTGCGACGCGGCCAGATCCGCGTATTGGTAGCAACTGACGTTGCCGCTCGTGGTATCGACGTTCCTGGCATCACCCACGTCGTCAACTACGATTTGCCTAAATTCCCTGAAGACTACGTGCACCGTATCGGTCGTACCGGTCGTGCCGGTCGTAACGGTATCGCGGTCTCGCTGGTGAACCATGCTGAAAGCATGAACGTTAAACGCATCGAACGTTTCATCAAGCAATTGATCCCGGTCGAAGTCATCGAAGGTTTCGAACCAAAGCGCAGCGCTTCGACACCGCGTTCGAACCACAAACCAGGTGGCTGGAAACCAGGCGACAACCGTGGCAACACGGCCAAGCCAGGTCAACGTACCTTCAGCAAACCAAATGCACCGCGTAAAGACGGCAGCAGCTTCAACAAAGGTCCACGTACCGGCGATGCAGGTGCAACCCGTCGTCCATTCGGCGAGCGTTAATCACTGAAGTTTTACTGACTTCATACTAAAAGGCCGGGTTCATAAGACCCGGCCTTTTTATTTGTGCTGCGGCTTTCTTTCTGTGGAGAGCAAATCGCATCAGCAGAAAAATCACCGCATAAAAAAAGCGCACTCAAGGTGCGCTTTTTTCATCCACATTACCAACTCAATTACTTGGCAACGCTTTTCTTGTAGCTTTCAACGCCAGACAGAATTTCTGCCTTCGCTTCGTCCGGGCCAACCCAGCCGTCAACCTTCACCCATTTGCCTTTTTCCAGATCTTTGTAGTGTTCAAAGAAGTGCTGGATTTGTTGCAAACGCAGGTCGTTGATGTCTTCTGGTTTTTGCCAGTGGCTGTAGATAGGCAGGATTTTGTCGATAGGCACTGCCAGCAATTTTGCATCGCCGCCAGCTTCGTCGGTCATTTTCAACATGCCGATTGCGCGGCAACGAACCACGACGCCTGGATACAGCGGAAATGGTGTGATCACCAATACGTCTACCGGGTCACCATCGTCCGACAAGGTTTGCGGAATGTAGCCGTAGTTGCACGGATAGTGCATCGCGGTGCTCATGAAGCGATCGACAAACATCGCGCCCGACTCCTTGTCAACTTCATACTTGACCGGATCGGCGTTCATTGGGATTTCGATAATGACGTTGAAGTCGTTCGGCAAATCTTTGCCGGCTGGGACGTGATTCAGACTCATATTTGTTTTCTCAAAAGTGGGGAACAGTGCTGCAAACCCTGAATTATAGCGGCTTTCAGCTTTTTTCTGGCTGGGGTATTACGGATGGGATTGCAGGAAATGTTGCCTCAGGGCGATATCGATGCACGCCACCGCGACCAACAAAAACCAGGAAATACCGACAGGTGTGACGCTACACACCTGCCTTTACAGCAGCCTTACAGGATGGTCGCCACCGCACATTGACGGTAGTGCGACGCAGCCTCTTCTTCATGACCCAGCGCTTCATGCAATTGCGCCAGTTTCAAATGTACTTCCTGCAACATGCGCGCGCCGTTTGCATCTGACAACGCCTGCTCCAGATGACGCTGCGCCTTGCCCCACAGATTCTGGCGCAGGCACAAAGTACCGAGCGTCAAAGCCAGTTCAGGCTCGGTCGGATGGGTTTTGCTCCACTCTTCGCAACGCTCGATCTGCGCCAGCAGGGCCGGCGAACCTTCGCCTGCAGCCGACGCGCGATACGGACGCAACAAACGCTCATCCCATTCCACCGCCATCGATTTTTCGATAATCGCACGCGCATCATCATGCAGGCCGCGCTGGTTGAAAGCATTCGCGCCATGGATCGCGACGTAGGCCTTGACGCGGTCATCGGCCGGAATCGCCCACCAGATATTGCGCAGCGACTCGGCATCGTTCGATGGATTCTTCAGCAAATCCTGATACGCCAATTCACGCAAGCGGCTCGACAAGGCCGGATGCAAGGCATTGTTCTTGTCCAGTGTACGCACCAGGCGCAAGACTTCCGGCCAGTTGTTGGCGCGCTGGTTCGCCTTCAAAGCCATGCGCAGCGCATGGATGTGGCGGGTGCCGTTGGCATTCAATTCCTTGACGACTTCCAGCGCCAGTTCCGGCTGGCGCTCATCGACCAGCAATTCAATCGCCGTCATCAGGCGTGCGGTTTTCAGGGTCTGGTCTTCTTCGACGGTCGCCAGCCAGGTGTCGCGACGTTCGGTCTGCTGCATCCGATGTGCGGCGCGCGCTGCGATCAGTGCTGCCAGGCCGGAGTTGTCCGGCGATTCGGTGGCGCGCATCGCGGCTTTTTCGGCATGGCCGAAGCGACCTTCAAAGTAGGCTTTCAGCGATTCACGCAAAGCCTGATTGCCTTTGCGCTCCTGTTTGTCGCGGCGATAAGCGGCAACCTTGCCCGGCATTTTTTGCGCCACGCGTACGGTCTTCAGGACTGCATAGACCAGGAAGAACAGCAGGACCGACAGCAGGATAAAGAAATTCAGCGAAAGGTCGACCCGGTACGGCGGGTAAAAGAACACCACGTTACCGGCGTTGAAGCGTGCCACCACCGCCAGTCCGATGGCAGTGGCAAACAGGACGAGAAGCCAGAGGAATATGCGCATATTAAAAACGGTAGGCAATCATTGTTGTTTTAAAGCGGAGCTTGCAGCCAGGCCAGGGCCGGCATCAAGGCTTCGCTTTGTAGTTACGGACTGCATTCAGGCTTTCCGCCAGCGTCGGCATCTCAATCGCCAGATTGCTCGACTGCACCTGCTTCAGCAGCGCCTGTACAGTTTGTGTTTGTTTGGCGCGCGTATCGAAGTATTTGCTGATCGCATCCTGCGACGCGATCATATCGCTGCGGAAGGCGACTTCATTACGCGACAACAGGGCCAGGCGCGCATTGAGCAAACGCAGCTTGAGGTTTTCACGCGCGTAGTAAGCCTGGGTCGGCGACAACAGCAAGGCATCCGAAGTATCAACGCTGCGTACCCGTATCAATTGCTGGATATCGCCCCACATTTCATTGCTCAGGCTTTCCCACTTGGCTTTGGCAACCGGCCACCAGTCATTCGCGACTGGCTCGGGAGCCTGGGTAGCCTTGGCATTTTTCGCGGCAGGCTTGACTGGTGCCGGACGATTTTTCGGTTCGCTGGCTGGCAGCGCCGGTTTTTCATCAGACAGCAAAGGCATGGTATCGATCTGGCCGATGACGCTGTCCAGGCGCAAGGCGATGCCGGTCAGATCCAGGCTCGGCAAGGCTTTCAGGCGCGCGATATCGTGCCCGATGGCACGGCGCACATTGACGAATTGCGGTGTGTCGGCACGCGACAGGCGCGCATCGGCATTTTGCAAGGCGATCAAGGCACCCTGGACGTTACCGGCCAATTGCAACTGCTGGCTGGCGGTCGACAGTACTTGTTCGATTTCTGCCAGCGCCCAGTCTTCACGCTTCTTGAACAGATCCTGATACAGCTGCTCAAGTGCGAGTTGCTGGCTTTGCGCTTCGACTTGCTTACCTTCGAGCACATTCACCTTGGCTTGCAGCTCGGTGATGGTTTCCTGCGCCGACTTCACAATCACCTTGGTTTCGGTATTGGTGGCATCACCGCTCTGGATACGGCGCGCGACTTCAGTGCGCACCGTCGACAACTCCTTATGCGACATCCACCATTGCACGCCGACCAAGGCGGCCAGCGCTATCAGCGCCGCATAGACCAGGCCCTGCTTGCCGCCAGCGTTATTCTTGTTTGATGGCGCCGGATTCGGCGGCAGGCCATGCGATGGAGCCGCGGCCGGAGTTGGCGGCGGCGTAGATTCGGGGGATGTTGGCATATCGTTCATGAGCAAGATTGTAACGCGGCTAACAGCCCGTCGTCGCCTGATCTGGTTAGCGTAATATTGGGGAAACCCAGCAACTGCGCGGTTTCTGCGATGCGAACGTGGGATACGATAATTCTTTGTTGTTGCATTTTTGCGACGCTCCCTGCTTCATCAAGTTGTGCAACCATCTCCGTCAGGAAACGCAAACCTTCGGAACTGGTTACGATCCAGTCATTCTGACAACTTAATAAACGTTTCAGTTCGCTACGTTTTGCATTATTCAATTCCGGCGCGACCCGTCGATAAGCTGCAAGCGGCGTCACGCCTACGCCTGCGGCGCGCAAGGTATCACCCAATAATTCGCGTCCGGTCTCACCACGTATGATCAAAACCTGCTTGCCGCGCAAAGCCGGCAAGTCCAGTTCGGCCAGCAAGGTCTGGCTATCGGTGCGCTCCAGATCGGTCGGGCTGATGATGGTGCTGTTGTCAGCCGTTGCGCCATGCCGCAGCAAAGCCATACGACTGCCCTCGCCCACTACCGCGAGCGGGATATGCCAGGGCCAGTCGGGCCGCGCCTGAAAGGCGGCGTCGATTGCATTCGGACTGACAAAGGCAATCAGCGCATATTGGTCCAGCTCGCGCAAAGCCTGGCGTAAAGTTTCCTGGTCATCCAGCGGCAGGATTTCCAGCAAAGGAAAAATCACCGCCTTGCGTCCCAGTTCCGTCACGCGTTGTGCCAGCGCATCGGCTTGCGCCAATGGCCGTGTAATAACTACAAACTCAGACATCCCCGTCCGCATCCGTTTTGCACAAAGCCAGGATCGCTGCTGCGTCCTGCTGCTGCAAGGCGTCGGCGATCTGGCGTCCCAGTACTTCCGGCGCATCCGCTGCGCCAGTGAGGTCGGCGCTGGCGATTTTCGAACCGTCCGGGGTCGCGATGATGGCGCGCAAACGCATGTCAACACCGTCTATGGTGGCAAACGCCGCCAGCGGAATCTGGCAGCTACCGCCAAAATTGCGCGAGACCGTACGCTCGGCCGTTACCGCCAGCGCGGTTTCGTTGTGGTTCAGCGGTGCCAGCCATTCCTTCAGGTCGGCGCGGTCTGAACGGATTTCAATCGCCATCGCACCCTGGCCCGGTGCCGGCAGGCTTTGCTCCGGCGGCAGGTAGGAACGTATGCGCTCGCTCAGGCCGAGGCGCTTGAGGCCGGCGGCAGCCAGGATGATGGCCGCATATTCGCCGCTATCGAGTTTGCCGAGGCGACGATCGAGGTTGCCGCGCAAAGGGCGAATTACCAGTTGCGGATAGCGCGCTGCGATCAGCGCCTGGCGGCGCAGGCTGCTGGTACCGACGATGGCGCCGGCCGGCAAGGCTTCCAGCGTATCGAATGCATTGGAGACAAAGGCATCGCGCGGATCTTCGCGCTCCAGCACCGCCGCCAGTTCAAAGCCGTCCGGCAGCGTCATTGCCACATCCTTGAGCGAATGCACGGCGAGATCGGCGCGTTGCTCGGCGATCGCGACCTCCAATTCCTTCACGAACAGGCCTTTGCCGCCCACTTTGGACAGGGCCCGATCAAGAATTTGATCACCCCGAGTTGTCATCCCGAGAATCTCTATCGAACACTGCGGATATAATATGGCTAGTTTTTCGCGGACATGCTCGGCTTGCCACATGGCCAGGCGACTTTCGCGCGAGGCAATGACCAGTTTTTTCGGGGGTGGGAATTTCAACACGGCTTCTTTCGATTTTCTGTCAGGGGGCTGCCAAATTTGCTGAATTCTTATTTGTTTTCAACAAGTTCGACACGCTTTCAATGTCATCACAGTATCGATGACATCGCAGATTTTTGCATCATGAGTTCCTTGAAATTTTAGCATGTACCCTCGTATAAGACGCCGCATTACTCCATCCTTATCACTCTGAACAAGCAGACTGCATTTTCCAATATGGCAAAACAACCGACTACCCCGCCTCGCGTGAGCTCTCCATCTGCAAAAAAAGCTGCAAGCAAAGTACCAACCAAGGTTGCAAGCAAGGTTGCCAGCAAGGACGCACCACTGAAAGAAGATATCCGCCTGCTCGGTCGCATTCTGGGCGACGTCTTGCGTGACCAGGAAGGTGATGCTGTATTCGAAGTGGTGGAAACCATCCGTCAGACCGCCGTGCGCTTCCGTCGCGAAGCCGATGTACAGGCTGGTACGGATCTGAATAAATTGCTCAAGAAGCTGACGCGCGAACAAACCATTTCCGTGGTGCGCGCCTTCTCCTACTTCTCGCATCTGGCCAATATCGCCGAAGACCAGCATCACAACCGTCGTCGCCGTGCCCATTTGCTGGCAGGCTCGGCGCCGCAAGAAGGCAGCGTTGCCTTCGCACTGGAAAAATTGGCCAACGCCGGTGTCAACGGCGCGACCGTACGCAAGTTCTTCAAGGATGCACTGATCTCGCCGGTACTGACCGCGCATCCGACTGAGGTACAGCGTAAAAGTATTCTGGACGCGGAACACGATATCGCCCGTTTGCTGGCAGCCCGTGACTTGCCGATGACGGCCAAGGAACGCGCGGCCAATACCGAACTGCTACGCTCCCTGGTGACCACACTGTGGCAAACCCGTTTGCTGCGCTATTCGAAATTGTCGGTCGAAGATGAAATCAATAATGCGCTGTCGTACTACCGCATTACCTTCCTGCGCGAACTGCCTGCGCTGTATGAAGACATCGAAAGCGAAATCGCCGAACAATTCCCGCAACGCGCCAGCAGCGTCAATGCCAATCGCGACCAGCACTCTTACGTGCAAATGGGCAGCTGGATCGGTGGCGATCGTGACGGCAATCCAAATGTAAATGCCGGCACCATGCAACTGGCACTGGCACGTCAGTCGACCACTATTCTCGAGTTCTATCTGGAAGAAGTGCATGCACTGGGCGCTGAGTTGCCAGTCTCGACCTTCCTCGCTGGTGTCAGCCCTGAAGTGCAGGCGCTGGCCGACAAATCGCCGGACACTTCCGAGCATCGCGCCGATGAACAATATCGCCGTGCGCTGATCGGTATCTATGCGCGTCTGGCAGCCACCGCGCGCGCACATGGCGCCACCAACATCCTGCGCAAGGAAGTCGGCCCGGGTGCTCCTTACGAAAGCGCGGTCGAGTTTTCGGCTGACCTGCAATTGCTGGTCGATTCGCTCAAGGAACGTCACGGTGCGGTACTGATCAAGCCACGTCTGGCACCGTTGCTGCGCGCTGCAGAAATCTTTGGTTTCCATCTGGCGACCCTCGATATGCGCCAAAGCTCGGACGTGCACGAACGTGTACTGGGCGAGCTGTTCAAGCGCGCCGAAGTTGAAACTTCGTACGCCGATTTGCCGGAACAGAAAAAAGTTGAATTGCTGCTGACTGAACTGGATAAACCGCGTCTGCTGTATTCGCCGTATATCGATTACTCAGACGAAACCAATTCCGAACTCGATATCCTGCGCGCGGCACATCACATACGCCAGCGTTACGGCTCACGCGCGATCCGCAACTACATCATCTCGCATACCGAAACCGTCTCCGATTTGCTGGAAGTCTTGCTCTTGCAACGCGAAACCGGTTTGCTGCGTCCGGATACCGATGTTGCTTCAGTCGGTGAAGTCGAACTGATGGTGATTCCTTTGTTTGAAACGATCCCGGATCTGCGCCTCGCGGCCAGCATCATGGAACAAGTGATGGCGGTACCGAAAGTACGTCGTCTGATCGCCAAACAAGGTCATCTGCAAGAAGTCATGTTGGGTTATTCGGATTCGAATAAGGACGGCGGCTTCCTCACCTCTAACTGGGAACTGTACAAGGCAGAAACCGAGCTGGTGAATGTATTCAACCGGGCCGGTGTCAAACTGCGCCTGTTCCATGGTCGCGGCGGCACTGTCGGTCGCGGCGGCGGACCAAGCTACGAAGCGATTCTGGCGCAACCACCGGGCACCGTGAACGGCCAGATCCGTCTGACCGAACAGGGCGAAATCATTGCGTCCAAATTCTCCAATCCGGAAATCGGTCGCCGCAATCTGGCGCTGCTGGTTGCCGCAACACTGGAAGCCAGCCTGACACCACCGCCAGCAGATCGCAAAGCGGCCAAGAAACTGGCCGAATTCGAAAGCGTGATGGCTGAATTGTCGGAACTGGCATACAAGGGCTATCGCAATCTGGTCTACGAAACACCGGGCTTCACCGATTACTTCTTCTCGGCCACGCCGATTGCAGAAATCGCTGAACTCAATATCGGTTCACGTCCTGCTTCACGCAAGGCGACGCGCCGGATTGAAGATTTGCGCGCCATTCCATGGGGCTTCTCATGGGGTCAATGTCGTTTGCTGTTGCCGGGCTGGTATGGTTTCGGCAGCGCCATCGAACAATGGCTGGAACAAGGCGACAACAAAGCCAAACGTGTGGCAACACTGCGCGCGATGTTCAAGGAATGGCCATTCTTCGTCACCCTGCTGTCGAATATGGACATGGTTCTGTCGAAGACCGATCTGGCAGTGGCTTCGCGTTACTCGGAAATGGTGGTTGACCGCAAACTGCGCAACAGCATTTTCAAACGCATCGTGGCTGAACATGAACGTACTTCGTCTTGCCTGACCATGATCACCGGTCGGAAAGAACGCCTGGCGAATAACCCGCTGCTGGCACGTTCGATCAAGAACCGCTTTGCTTACCTCGATCCGCTGAATCACTTGCAAGTCGAGCTGATCAAACGTCACCGTGCAGCAATGCGCGATGGCAAGGTCGATGACCGTGTACGTCGCGGTATTCACTTGTCCATCAACGGGATTGCGGCTGGTTTGCGCAACACAGGCTAAGCATCACCGGGCCAATAAAAAAGGGAAGCAGCTGCTTCCCTTTTTTTATGCCGAAAAGATTCAACGCACCAGCGCTTTCACCCCGGCCCACTGCCGGCGTGAAATCGGCAGGCGGTCATCGATGTATTGCAGGATCACCTGCCATGATTCCTGCGCTTTATCGGTATCGCCATCGGCATCCACCAATTGCGCCCCCCGCTCGACGCCTATGATGGCTTGCCGCGCCACCAGCGCGTTGCGATGGACCCGGATGAATTGCGCCGCAAACTCCTGCTCCAGTGCCGACAGCGAGCCCTCCAGCAAATACTCGCGTTCGCGCGTGCGCAGCGTCACATACTTGGCTTCTGCTTTCAGGTACAGCACGTCAGCCACCGGTACCAGCAGCAAGCGCCCTCTTTCCTGTACCGAGAAATTCTTGCGCGTGCTGTGCAGGCTAGTCGCTACCTCAGTTAACTGAGTTTTGTGCGCAGCCCGCTGCAAACCATGCACGCGGCGGATGGCATCGGCCAGACGCGCTGCGCGCACTGGCTTGAGCAAATAATCCAGCGCATGCACTTCAAAAGCTTTCAACGCATATTCATCGTAAGCGGTGACAAAAATCACTGCCGGTGCCGCCTGCTCGCTTTGCGCCAGATGCGCGGCCAGCTCGATACCGGTCATGCCGGGCATCTGCACGTCCAGCAACACAATATCCGGTGCCAGCGCGGCGATGCTATCAAGCGCCTGTTGCGCCTGCGCTGCTTCGCCGACCAATTCATGCGGACACTCCGCCGCAATATCAGACAGCAGCGTCGTCAGACGCGCACGTGCCGGTGCCTCGTCGTCGACGATCAGTATGCGCGGCATCATGCGCCGGCCTTTTGATAAGGCAGATAAAGATGCACTTCGAATTGTCCGTCCACTACCTGCGTCGTCAATTGCGCCTCCATATCGTATAAAAGCGTCAGTCGTTCACGGATGTTATCCAGCGCCATATGGTTACCGGTCGAGACCACATCGGCATGATACGGATTCGTCATGCGAATTTCTATCCGATCGCGCACGCGACTGATCGCAATTTTGATGACGGCTGTTTGCGGCGACGGTTCGACGCCGTAATGCACGGCATTTTCCAGCAAGGGTTGCAGCAACAAGGCCGGTGTTCTGGCGCGCTGCAGCGTGTCGCCGGAAATGCCATCGGTATCCCATTGCACCTGCAATCGCTCACCGAGGCGGATTTTTTCTATCGACAGATACTGCATGCCTATCCGCACTTCATTGCCCAGTGTGGTGATATCGCGTGCATCTCGCATCAGCACGCGGAACAGGTCGGCCATATCTTCCAGTGTGGTTTCGGCACGGCGTGGTTCGGTGCGTATCAGTGACAGCACCGCATTCAGGCTATTGAACAAGAAGTGCGGGCGGATTCTGGCTTGCAGCGCCTGCAAGCGCGCCTCTGCCAGCGCCGGTGAAAACGCACGCGTACGTAATTCGAAATAATGCTGCAAGGCGATACCAAACACCGCCGCGCAGACCACGCCTTCCAAGGCCGACAAACGACTCAGGCTGGCCAGCAGCACATCATCATTGAGCAGGTAGTGAATGATCAGACCAGTAATCGCTCCCGGCACCAGCGCGCAAGCCAGGCGCTGCCCCCACGGCGGGATCGAACGCACCATGCGGCGCAACCCGCACAGCGCGAACAAGGAGCTCAGGCTCGCCAGTTGCAACAGCATCGAGGCTTCGCCAAAAGCCAGCAAACCGGCCTGCAGCGTGCTCGCGTTAATCAGCATCACCAGCAGCACCACACCGTTGACGCATAGCAAAGACCTGACCATGATGCCTATATTGCAACAGTCTGGGATCACGATTTCCAGCGGGGAGACGGGCGCGGAATCAGGCGATAGCGGCATGGTTGGACGATTTATCAGGGCTAGAGTGGGATTGCGGGGTGCGCTTGTTCTATAATCGCGTATTCATTAGGACCCAATTATGACAGCACAACTCTCCAAAAAGAGCGAGGCCTGGTCGGCACGCTTCAACGAACCCGTTTCCGATCTGGTCAAACGTTACACTGCCTCGGTATTTTTCGACAAGCGTTTGGCGCAAGTCGACATCCAGGGCTCACTCGCACACGCAGAGATGCTGGCGCACCAAAACATCATCAGCCAGCAAGACCACGCAGAAATCCAGCGCGGCATGGCACAAATCCAGGACGAAATCGCTTCCGGCAAGTTTGAGTGGTTGCTGGATCTGGAAGACGTCCATCTGAACATCGAAAAACGCCTGACCGAACTGGTCGGCGATGCCGGCAAGCGTCTGCATACCGGTCGCTCCCGCAACGATCAGGTCGCCACCGACATCCGTCTCTATGTTCGCAGTGAAATCGACAACATCGTCGGCTTGCTGCGCGACTTGCGTCTGGCCTTGCTGCATCTGGCGGAAAAACACGCAGATACCATCCTGCCCGGCTTCACCCATATGCAGGTAGCGCAACCGATTACTTTCGGTCACCACATGCTGGCTTACGTCGAAATGTTCAGCCGCGATGCGGAACGCATGCTGGATTGCCGCAAACGCGTCAATCGCCTGCCACTCGGCGCCGCCGCTCTGGCCGGTACTACCTTCCCGATCGACCGTGAGCGTGTGGCACGCACCCTGGATTTCGAAGATGTCTGCCATAACTCTCTGGATGCGGTCTCGGATCGTGACTTTGCGATTGAATTCTGCGCTGCGGCGGCACTCATCATGACGCACGTCTCGCGTATGTCAGAAGAACTGGTGATCTGGATGAGCCCGCGCGTCGGCTTTATCGATATTGCCGACCGCTTCTGCACCGGCTCGTCGATCATGCCGCAAAAGAAAAACCCGGACGTGCCTGAACTGGCACGTGGCAAAACCGGCCGCGTCAATGGTCACCTGATCGCGCTGCTGACTCTGATGAAAGGCCAGCCACTGGCCTACAACAAGGACAATCAGGAAGACAAAGAACCCTTGTTCGATACCGTCGATACCGTGGTCGATACCTTGCGTATCTTCGCCGATATGGCAACCGGCATCAGCGTCAAACCGGAAGCGATGCGCGCCGCTGCGCTGCAGGGTTATGCCACCGCCACCGATCTGGCTGACTATCTGGTGAAAAAAGGCCTGCCCTTCCGTGATGCGCATGAAGCTGTTGCGCATGCGGTACGTGCCTGCGTCGACCGTGCTTGCGATCTGAGCGATCTGACACTGGAAGAAATGCGCGTCTTCTCGCCGCTGATCGAAGCTGACATCTTTGAAGTATTGACGCTGGAAGGCTCGGTTGCCGCCCGTAATCACGTTGGTGGCACCGCACCACAGCAAGTACGCCTGGCAATCGCCAGACACCGCAGCAAGCTGGCCTGATCAGCGCAAGGCGGGCCAGGCCTGCCCTGTAAGCTCCGGATGTAACAAGAGCGACTATACCGAAAGGCATAGTCGCTCTTTTTTTTGTAGCCGACTGTACAGCGATCGCAACAACTGCCGCAGGAATAAAAAAGAGCGCATATCCGTACAGGACATGCGCTCTTTTTACATCAGCCAGTCAGCGATTACTTGGCTGGCTCCGCTGCTGGTTCTGCTGCCGGCTCAGTAGCCGGTGCAGTTTCTGCCGCTGGCAGACTATCGCCTACCGAATACTCTTGCGTCGGTGCGCCCCAGCTTGATCCGCTATCTTCCGATTGCTCGATATGCAAGCCTTCGTATGGTCCGGTTGCTACGCCCTTGTCGAGGAAGGCGGTCACCATGCCCGGCAATGCTGCGACCAGGATCACCATGATGATTTGCAGCACGACCCACGGCAATGCGCCCCAGTAGATGTCTGAACTCTTGACTTCTTTTGGTGCTACGCCACGCAGGTAGAACAGGGCAAAGCCGAACGGTGGATGCATGAAGGAGGTCTGCATATTCACGCACAGCATCACACCAAACCATACCAGCGCTGCTTGCGACGCCGCTTCCGGACTACCCATGCTGGCCAGCAAAACTGGAGCCAGGATCTTCTCAGCCACAGGTGCCAGCATCGGCACCACAATGAACGCGATCTCAAAGAAATCGAGGAAGAAGGCGAGGAAGAAGATAAACAGATTGACCACGATCAGGAAGCCGATCCAGCCACCAGGCAAGCCGGTGAACAGATGTTCGACCCACATACCGCCATCCACACCCATGAACACGACCGAGAAGCAGGTCGAGCCAATCAGGATGAAGACCACCATACAGGTCAGACGCATCGTCGATTGGTAACCTTCAACAATCAGGTTACGCAAGCTACGGATACGGGTCGCACGATAAACCAGCCATGCAATACCGATGTAGACAGCTGCCAATGCCGTTTGCAGGAAAGGCTTGCCAGTTGCAGAGATACCAACGTCGGTGGTGTAGAACACGAAGCCAATCAGTACTGCAGCCAGCATGCCCAGCATGCCGAGACGGAAGAACCAGCGGTCTGTCTTGCCAAAGTCCTTGTCGCGGATCACGGCCAGTACTACCGCGCCGAGTGCACCCATCGCACCACTTTCAGTCGGGGTAGCAATACCCAGCATCATGGTACCCAGCACCATGAAAATCAGCACGGCCGAAGGGATGATGCCTTCAAAGCATTTCTTATACAGTGCCCAGCCTTGCAAGGTACGATCTTCTTTAGGAATCGCTGGCAGCCAGTCTGGCTTGATACGCGACAGCAAGAAGGTGTAAGCCATGAACAAGGCAATTTGGATCAGCGATGGACCCCATGCACCGAGGTACATGCTGCCAACGTCTGCACTAGCGGTTTGCGTACGCAATTGATCCGACAATACAACCAGTACCAGTGATGGCGGTACCAATTGGGTAATCGTGCCGGAAGCAGCCAATACACCGGTGGTGTAACGGATGTTGTAGCGATAGCGCATCATGACTGGCAAGGAAATCATCGCCATCGTGATGACCTGTGCTGCCACCGTACCGGTGATCGCACCCAGAATGAAGCCGACGATGATGACCGAGTAACCCAGACCACCACGGATAGGACCAAACAACTGCCCCATCGAATCCAGCATCTCTTCCGCCAGGCCACACTTCTCTAGTATGGCCCCCATGAAGGTAAAGAACGGAATCGCCAGTAGCAAATCATTCGCCAGCACGCTACCGAAAATACGTTGCGGTACCGCTTGCAGATAATTGATGCTGAAGAAACCCAGTTCAATCGAGACAAAACCAAAAAACAAGCCCAGCGCCATCAGCGAGAACGCAACAGGGAAGCCGACGAGCATAAACAGGACCAGGCCGCCGAACATCAACGGCGGCATATATTCAACTGGAATCATTGGACTGGCCTTTCGTACTTCACATTGAGTTCGATCGCACCGATTTGCGCGGCGATACGTTTAATCAGTTCGGAGATGCCTTGCAAGGTCAGCAAGCTGAAGCCCATCGGCACGATGAATTTGATAGGGTAACGGGCGAGACCGCCGGCGTTACTCGATTGCTCGAGGATGTCCCACGATGGCATGAACAAGGAAATCCATGACAGGTAGGTAAACAAGATACAAGCCGGCAGCAGGAACACCACGATACCGAAGATATCGATCCAGCGCTGACGACGTTCTGACACGTGACCGTAAACCAGATCGACGCGTACATGTTCATTTTTCTGGAAGGTATACGACGCACCCAGCATGACCGCTGCGCCGAACAAATACCACTGTAATTCCAGTGCCCAGTTATTACTCCAGTCGAAACCGTAACGCACTAAAGCGTTGGTTGCGCTGATCAGGCAAGACAGCAAAATCGCCACGTTGGCAAGACGCGCCACGCGTTGGTTCAGCACGTCAATCCATCCGGATAGCCGTAGCAGAATATTCATCAAACTTCTCCTTAATTTTTACATCTGATTCGCTGATCTACTACACCCCGGCCCGAACAAAAACGGTCTGCCCAGTAACGGAGCAGACCATTTTTAAGCAGGGGTTATGCGGGGGCCGATGCTTACATAAATCCACATCAATTCAGTACAAATCCAGCCCGGGCTCAAGACTAGGATTTTGCGGCAAAATCGTTTGAAACGCCCCTCTTTTTGTGCAGTGTCTCATTCCGTCTACAACCGGATACTCTTGTTTTGCGTGCCGTGGATTTTGCACTAGGAAGCTTACGAATTGCTTACCAATTTCTTACAAATTACGCCGATTTGACGGAAAAATCGGCAATTCTTGCAAGCCAGCAGCAGAAGCTGAAAATTGATGTCTTTAAGACATCGCCAACCTGATTGCCCATCGTCAATGCGAGGCGCGAAAAAAAACCCGCAGAGCAAAATGCGCTGCGGGTTTTTCTGTATCGGGCAATGAATTACTTGCGGCCGATCATGAAGTTCTGGATAGGTGCTTCTGCCACCGAGAACCATTGGTTCTGATCTTGGCGGAAACGTTTCCATGGTTCGTAGATTTTTTTGAACTTGGCGTTTTTCGCTGCCTCTTCTTCCATGACCTCGGCAGCTGCCTTGTAGCAAGCTTCCATAATCGGTTTGGAGAATGTACGCAGTTTGGTGCCGTTTTTCAGCAAACGTGCCAGTGCGGCTGGATTACGTGCATCGTATTCCGCTTGCATCACAACGTGCGCTTCGTAGGAAGCTGCTTCAACTGCTGCCTGATATTGCTTAGGCAGTTTTTCCCATTCTTTAATACCGATGTAGAACGAGAGTTGCAAGCTTGGTTCCCACCAGCCTGGTGTGTAGTAGAACGGCGCAACTTTATTGAAGCCGAGTTTTTCATCGTCGTAAGGACCGATCCACTCTGCAGCATCAATGGTGCCTTTTTCCAGCGCTGGGTAGATATCACCACCAGCGATCTGTTGTGGTACCAGGCCCAGACGTTGCATCACGCGACCGGCGAAACCACCGATACGCATTTTCAAACCTTGCAGGTCTTTAACTTCTTTAACTTCTTTACGGAACCAGCCACCCATTTGGGTACCGGTGTTACCGCCCAGGAAGTTGACGATGCCGTAGTCCTTGAAGAAGTCGCGAGTCAGTTGACGGCCGCCACCTTGGTCGAACCATGCAGTTTGCTGACGCGATGTCAGGCCGAATGGCACAACTGCATCGAATGCGAATGTAGGATCTTTACCGAAGTAGTAGTACGAAGCCGAGTGGCCCATTTCTACTGTACCTGCTTGTACTGCATCCATCACTTGCAGCGCTGGCACGATCTCGCCGCCTGCGAAAGGACGAATATTGAATTTACCATCGGTCAATGCCGACACGCGCTTGGTGAATACGTCGGCTGCGCCATAAATCGTGTCGAGCGATTTAGGGAAGCTCGATGCCAGACGCCAATTGATCGTCGGTGTGGTTTGTGCAAAAGAAGGCACTGCGACCGCGCCTACCGATGCACCAACTGCTGCTTTCTTGAGGAATGAACGGCGTTCCATTTTGTCTCCTGGGTGGTTAACGACAACATCTATGCGAAATTTTCCTGCCGATAAAATCAGCCGTTAAATCTCATTAAAATTTTTAGTTGTAAGGGTGACGTAAGTTGCTCGAAGTAGAAAAAATCTTCCTGCTTTACGCTATAAACAACTGGCATAACCATACTACGAAATTGCTGCATTAACCACCAGCAACCACCATATTTTCAATCAATACTGAACCGGTTTGTTTGGTTCCGCGCACCAAAGTATCGGCACCGATTGCGACCACCTGCATGAAGATATCCTTCATGTTGCCGGCGATCGTAATCTCTTCCACCGGGAACTGAATCACGCCCTTCTCGACCCAGAAACCGGATGCGCCACGCGAGTAATCGCCGGTCACATAATTGACGCCCTGACCCATCAGCTCGGTTACCAACAAACCGGTGTCGAGTTTCTTCAGCATGGCTTTGAAATCGTCGGTGGATTTGGTCAGTGACGAAGTCATCGACAAATTATGCGAGCCGCCGGCATTGCCGGTGGTCTGCATACCCAGCTTGCGTGCTGAGTAGGTCGACAGGAAATAACCCTGCACGATACCGTCCTTGACCACATCGCGCCGACTGGTCTTGACACCTTCTTCATCGAAGGGCGAGGAACCTACGCCACCGATCACGTGCGGATCTTCGACGATTTGAACGTGCGGTGCAAAAGCAGCTTTGCCCAGCGAATCGAGCAGGAAGGTCGATTTGCGGTACAAGGCACCACCGGAGACTGCCTGCACGAAGGCACCCAGCAGTCCGGCTGCCAACGGCGCTTCAAACAGTACCGGGCATTTGCGGGTGTCAATCTTGCGCGCATTCAGACGGGCCAGTGCGCGTTGGGCGGCGTATTTGCCGACTGCTTCCGGCTTCGCCAGTTTTTTCGGGTCGCGCATCGACGAATACCAATCGTCGCGCTGCATATTGCTGCCTTTGCCGGCGATAGGTGCCACCGAAATGGTATGGCGCGAATAAGGGTAACCACCGATAAAGCCACGTGAATTGGCCGAGACGAAATGCGATTGCTGCGCATACACGCTGGCGCCTTCGCTATTGGTGATGCGTTTATCGACCGCAAAAGCCGCCGCTTCACCACGTTTGGCCAGTTCGACCGCTTCTTCACTCGAAATCAGCCACGGATAGCACAGCTGTAAATCCAGCGGATTGCGCTCCAGCATGTCGGATTCCGGCAAACCGGCGCAATCGTCTTCTGCAGTGAAGCGTGCGATGTTGTAGGCCGCTTCTACCGTATCTTTCAGCGCCTGCTGCGAAAAATCGGAAGTACTGGCATTACCGCGCCGTACATGACCGTCACCGCCGAGGTAAACGGTGACGCCCATGCCTTTGTCTTTATTCTGCTCTATCGTCTCGACGCCGCCTTTGCGCACCGAAACCGACAAACCACTGCCCTCATTGATCTCTACGGCGGCATCGGAAGCGCCTTTTTCCTTCGCATAACGCAGTACGTCCTGCGCCAATTGCTTTAACTGAT
>RCUQ01000128.1_pt1 | contig 63077 bp, 47 predicted proteins | sample 2166351 | NCBI WGS metagenome assembly RCUQ01 (sample SAMN09932597, study PRJNA488358) | compost metagenome | feature: garden; material: soil; isolation source: compost soil in acetonitrile-enriched culture | place: Germany: Experimental Botanical Garden Goettingen | collected 2016-01-27
CGTGTTCTGCGACGGGAGCCGAACTATAGCAAAGCTTCTTTCAACTTGGCAAGCGGTTTTGAGAAATTACTTTAAATCTTTTTTAAAACCGCTTTTGCCATCAGAACTTCCCTATATAGAGCAGGCTCATTTTGCCTTGTGATAACTGGTGACCAGCTCTACTTCATTCTTCGATCCGAGGAAGACTGGTACACGCTGGTGCAGCTTCTCCGGCTGGATATCGAGGATGCGCTGTTGACCATCTGTCGCTGCGCCACCTGCCTGTTCAACGATGAAAGCCATAGGATTGGCTTCATACATCAAACGCAGCTTGCCTGGCTTGTCCGGTTCACGCGCATCGGCCGGATACATAAAGACGCCGCCACGGTTAAGAATGCGATGCACATCTGCCACCATCGAAGCAATCCAGCGCATATTGAAGTCTTTGCCGCGCGGACCGGTGGTGCCGGCCAGCATTTCGTCGACATAACGCTTGACCGGCGGGTGCCAGTGACGCGCATTCGATGCATTAATAGCAAATTCCTTGGTATCCGCCGGGATTTGCATGTTCCGCTGGGTCATGACCCATGAACCCATCTCGCGATCCAGCGTAAAGCACTGCACACCGTTACCTGTAGTCAGTACCAATACCGTTTGCGGACCATAAACCGCATAACCCGCCACCACTTGCTTGCTGCCTGGCTGCAGGAAATCGGCCTCGGTCGGCGCTTGCATGCCGTCCGCTGCTTTCAATACCGAGAAAATGGTACCGATAGATACATTGACATCAATATTGCTGGAGCCGTCGAGCGGATCGAACAGCAACAGGTATTCGCCCATAGGGTAGCGATTCGGGATCGGATGGATGGTTTCCATCTCTTCCGATGCCATCGCCGCCAGGTGGCCGCCCCATTCATTGGCTTCCAGCAAGATGTCATTGGAGATGATGTCCAGCTTCTTCTGCACTTCACCCTGTACGTTTTCGCTTTGCGCGGTGCCCAGCACTTCGCCGAGCGCGCCCTTGCCGACCGCATGGCTGATCGTTTTGCAGGCACGGGCAACGACCTCGAGCAGCAAACGCAATTCTGCCGGGATGGTGTTGTGCAGACGCTGCTCTTCAATCAGGTATTGCGTGAGACTGATACGTTTCATGTGGTCCTTTTACTCTTTGGTTGATTCTGTAATTGCCGGCTCTGTCATATCAAACCGGCAAGCTTTATATATCTATAGCTGTCTATTATCGGTCAGCTGGCAGCCAGCGACTTGGTCACCACTTCGCGCGTGTCTTTCGACAGCTTGGCCGTATCGGCCACCTGCTGCAGCGCGGCGCGCATTTTTTCCTGCAGGGCCGGTGCGTATTTGCGCCAGCGATCCAGGCTGCGCGCCAGGCGTGCCGCCACTTGCGGGTTGATCGCATCGAGTGCAATCACTTGTTCCGCCCAGAATGCATAGCCGCTGCCATCCGCCGCATGGAAGCGCGAAGGGTTGCCATTGCAGAAGCTGAAGATCAGGCTGCGCGCCCGGTTCGGGTTCTTGATCGAGAATGCCGGGTGCTTCATCAAGGTACGTACCGCCGCCACATCCGTGGTGCGCGCCATTGCCTGCAGGCTGAACCATTTATCGATTACCAGTGGTTCCTGCTCAAAGTCGCTGTAGAACTTGGCCAGTGCCGCCGCGCGGCCCGGCGCCTGGCTATTTGCCAATGCTGCCAAAGCCGCCATTCTATCCGTCATATTGTTCGCCGCGTCGTATTGCGCTTGCGCCAAAGCGTGCGCATCGGCATCGTCGAGCTCGGCCAGATAGGACAGCGCGAGGTTTTTCAGCGCGCGCTTGCCGGATGAAGCGGCGTCCGGGCTATATGGACCGTCGGTCTGGTTTGCTGCATATACACGGCTGAAATCCTTACGCAGGTCCTGCGCCAGCGACAGGCGCAGGAAACGACGCGCCGTATGGATGGCTTGCGGATCAATCACTTCCATTTGTTCGGCAATGACGGTTTCCGCCGGCAAGGTCAGCACCGTGTCACGGAACGCCGGATCCAGTGTCAGGTCGTTCAGGCTGGCGCGCAGACTATCGCTCAATGCGACGTCGACGCTCAACGCACTGCCATCTTTCTGCGCCGCTTCTGTTAACGCCAGCAAACGACGTGTTGCCAGGCGTTGACCGGCTTCCCAGCGATTGAAGGCATCGCTGTCATGCGCCATCAGGAAAGCCAGGTCAGCATCGCTGTAGTCATACTCCAGCACTACCGGCGCCGAGAAGTTGCGCAACAGCGATGGCACCGGCAGTTCCGCCACATCAGTGAAGTGGAAGGTTTGCTGGCTCGCCGTCAATTCCAGCACCAGGGTGGTCGGCTGGCCGTCATGGCCTTTCAGGGACAAAGGCATATCCTTGCCTTTGCCATCCAGCAAGCCGATCGCTACCGGAATATGGAAAGGCTGTTTCTTGGCCTGCCCCGGGGTTGGCGGGCAGGATTGCGCCAACGTGATGTCATAAGTCTTTTTATCCGCATCATACGAAGTCGTAACCTTTACGCGCGGCGTACCGGCCTGGCTGTACCAGCGTTCGAATTGCGTCAGGTCGCGACCATTGGCATCCATCATCGCGGCGCGGAAGTCATCGCATTCGACGGCGCGGCCGTCATGACGTTCGAAATACAGGTCCATCCCTTTGCGGAAACCATCGCGGCCCAGCAAGGTTTGGTACATGCGCACGACTTCTGCGCCCTTCTCGTAAATAGTGACGGTATAGAAGTTGCTGATTTCAACGAAAGAATCGGGACGTACCGGATGCGCCATCGGGCCTGCATCTTCCGGGAACTGCGCCTGGCGCAGCACACGCACGTCATCGATGCGCTTGACGGCACGACCGCTGTCGGTGCCTATCATGTCGGCCGAAAACTCCTGGTCGCGGAATACGGTCAAGCCTTCTTTCAGTGACAACTGGAACCAGTCGCGGCAAGTCACGCGGTTGCCGGTCCAGTTATGGAAGTATTCATGGCCGACCACGGCTTCGATGTTTGCATAGTCGGTATCGGTAGCGATGCGCGGATTGGCCAGCACGAACTTGGTATTGAAAATATTCAAACCCTTGTTTTCCATCGCGCCCATATTGAAGTCGCCGACTGCGACGATCATGAAGCGATCCAGATCCAGTTCCAGCCCGTAGCGCTCTTCATCCCAATGAATACTATTAATGAGTGAATCCATCGCGTGCTGGGTTTTGTCCAGATTGCCCTCTTCCACCCACACCTGCAGCAGCGCTTCGCGGCCGGATTTGAGTTTTTCTGTCTGTTCCTGGCAGACCAATTGGCCGGCGACCAGCGCAAACAAATAGGAAGGCTTCTTGAACGGGTCTTCCCACAGCGCGTAGTGACGGCCGTCACCAAGGTCGCCCTGCTCGATCAGATTGCCGTTTGACAGCAAGACCGGATATTTCTTTTTATCCCCGCGCAGCATGACGGTGTATTGCGCCATCACGTCAGGGCGATCCGGGAAATAAGTGATTTTGCGGAAGCCTTCGGCTTCACATTGCGTAAAGAAATTACCGTTGGAGACGTACAAACCCATCAGCGTAGTGTTTTTATCCGGCCGGATCAGGGTTTCTATCTCCAGCGTGATTTCGTTCGCAGTGGTCGGAATCCGCAGCAAACCGTCCGCCAGCTTGTAATCACGCTTGCTGAGGTTTTTACCGTTCAGGCGCAGCTGTATCAGTTCCAGCTCTTCGCCATGCAAGACCACGGCCTTCTCCGGGCTGTCTGGATTGCGCGCCAGCGTCATGCGCGTCGCCACCCGGGTCGCCGACGGATCGAGATCAAAACCCATCTCGACGGTACGAACCCAGTAGCCTGGTGGTGTGTAGTCTTTGCGATAAATCGCAGGGGAAGTGTCGGTGCGCATAGGAGTCTGTCTAGGTGGGAGCAAAGCAAAGGATCATTTTACCAATCATGGGATTGAAAATGGAATCTGCTTGTCTGAGCATAGCCGGGCGGCAAAAAACGATGCGCCGTACGCCTATCTCGAATTTGGATAACAATCCTTATCTATATTGCGCATAAGAAGTATTGCCCGGTTACAAAATGTAACTGCTGTAATGCCTATTGTCGCTATGCTATACGTATCTGCTTAAGGAGAATAAAAATGAAACGCTGGTTATTGATGGGCATTGCATTGTCTAGCCTGTTATTGAGCGGTTGTGCGTCGGTCATCAGGACAGATGTCATCGCCTTCCATGAATGGCCTGCCGATCTGCAGAGCAAAACCTATGTATTCGAGCGCAAAGCTGGCCAGGAAAACAACTTGGAAGAGAAAAGCTACGAAAGTCTGGTCCGCACTGAACTGACCCGCCTCGGCTTCACCGAAGCAGCTGCACCCAGCGCCGCTACCCTCAAAGTTGCCCTGAATTACAAAATCGATGCGCGCGACGTTCGTACCGTCCAGCCGTATGTGGTCGATCCTTACTGGTACGGCCCCTACTATGGTCCGGGCTGGCGCTATAACCGTTACTACGATCCGTTCTGGTATCCACCTGTCACCCAGTATCGTGAAGTGCAGTATCAAGTCTTCCAGCGTCAGTTGAATGTCTTGATCACCCGCATCAAGGATGGCAAAAAACTCTACGATGTCACCGTGCATAGCAGCGGTGGCAACGGTTCCCTGCCGTTTGCAATGCCGTATATGGTACGCGCCGCGTTCACTGACTTCCCCGGCAAAAACGGCATACCTAGACGCATCGATCTGGAAATCAAGGAATAAGAACTCAGGCTGAATGTGAAAATGGCGACTTGAATCAAGTCGCCATTTTTTTGCGCGGATGGTTTGCGCTCGTATTTACGATGTGTAATACGCCAGCGAGCCGAAAGTCAGTCCCACCACTATCAATACGCCGCCAGCCAGCACCAGCAACAAACGGCCGAATTTAGGATTGCCGTCGGCACCAGCCACTTGCTCCTCCGGATGCTGCATCGGATTGTTTTCAGATTCCTGCATAGCCCTGCCCTTAAGGAAGCAAAATGGTAGAACCCGTCGTTTTGCGGGATTCCAGATCGCGATGCGCCTGTGCCACATCCTTCAATGCATAGCGCTGATTGATGCCGATCTTGATCTTGCCGCTTTCGACCATGCCAAACAGTTCAGCCGCCATCATTTCCAGATCATCCCGCTTGGCCGTGTAGTTGAACAAGGACGGACGAGTCACGAACAGCGAACCGCGCGAAGCCAGTTCATTCAGGCTGAAAGGCGGCACCGGGCCCGATGCGCCACCAAAGCTGACCATCATGCCCAACGGTGACAGGCAATCGAGGGAGCCGGTGAAAGTATCTTTGCCGATGGAGTCATACACAACCGGCACACCTTTGCCGCCAGTGATTTCCTTGACGCGCTCAACAAAATTTTCCTTGTTGTAGTTAATCGTATGCACGCAACCATGCGCTTTCGCGAGTTCGGCTTTTTCATCCGAACCGACCGTGCCTATCATGGTCACGCCCAGTGCCCGCGCCCATTGACACGCGATCAGGCCAACCCCACCCGCGGCAGCATGAAACAATATGGTTTCGCCACCTTGCAAACGGAAGGTGCGACGGAACAGGTATTGCACCGTCAAACCCTGCAGCATCATCGCTGCTGCAGTTTCGAAGCTGATCGCCTCCGGCAATTTAACCAATATATCGGCTGGCAATACGCGTGCCTCGGCATACGCACCCGGCGGGCGACCCGCATACGCCACCCGATCACCGGGCTTGACGTGCGTCACACCGGCACCGACTGCCTCCACCACACCAGCCCCTTCCATCCCGAGCCCGGCAGGCAGAGCCTGCGGATAGGTGCCCATGCGGAAGTACACATCGATGTAGTTCAAACCGCAAGCATGTTGCCGGATCAAGGCTTCGCCCGGACCGGGTGGCGGCAGTTCGATATCGAGGTACTCCATTACTTCCGGACCACCGGCAGCAGAAATTCTGATCGCTTTTGTCATGCGCAACTCGCTTTAATGTGTGTAGGGTGAATGGAATCAGAACGTGCCGGGATAGCCGCCACCATCAAGCAAAATGTTTTGCCCGTTGATGTATCCCGCATGTTCACTGCATAAAAACGCGCACGTCGCGCCAAACTCTTGCCGCGTACCAAAACGCTTGGCCGGATTCGCAGCACGACGTGCCGCGCTGACTTCCTCTACCGTACGGCCGCTAGCTGCAGCCGCCGCGGAAAAGATCGCGTCCAAGCGGTCGGTCTCGAACGGGCCCGGCAATAAATTATTGATCGTCACATTGCGCGCCACTGTCTTGCGCGCCAGTCCGGCGACAAAACCGGTCAAACCGGAACGGGCGCCGTTAGACAAACCCAGACTATCGATAGGCGCCTTGACCGCGCTCGAGGTGATATTAATGATGCGGCCGAAACCACGTGCCATCATGCCATCCACCGTCGCCTTGATCAGTTCTATCGGCGTCAGCATATTGGCATCCAGCGCCGCGATCCAGTCATCACGACTCCAGTCACGGAAATCACCGGTAGGTGGACCACTGGCATTCGTCACCAGAATATCCGGTTGTGGGCATACTGCCAGCGCCTGCGCGCGTCCTTCTGCGGTGGTGATATCGCAAGCGACCAGGGTAATCATGCTGTCCGATACGGCACGGATTTCCGTTGCACTTGCCTGCAAGACTTCCAGATTGCGCGCTACCAGCGTGACATTCACGCCTTCCGCCGCCAGTGCCTCCGCACAACCACGGCCGAGGCCGCGACTGGCGCCACATACCAATGCTGATTTGCCACGTATGCCTAAATCCATGATGACTTCCTAAGCCCGTTTTTTAGATAAGAGATAAATACCGCAAAGAACCAATGCTGTTCCGGCCAGCTGGATGCCGGTAATTGGTTCATCCAGTATCAGCGCGGCCAGGAACAGGATAGAGACCGGACCTATCATGCCCGCCTGCGACGCAGTGGCCGCACCGATGCGGTCGACCGCTATCATCGTCAGGAACACCGGCATCACTGTACAGAAGAATCCATTGATCATCGACAAACCGTAGACTGCCATCGGTTGCACCAGCATGGAAGCCGGACGCAGAATAAAGAACTGCACGATACAAGCCACGCTGGACACGCACATCGCATAGGCCACCAGCCTCAGAGCACCAACCCGTTTAACCAGCTCACCCGAGCCCAGCAAATAAATCGCGTAGGCAATCGCGCTGCCCAGCACCAGCAGACTGCCGAGCACGACATTGGAACCACCGATACGGGCGTCATGTACAAATACCAGCACTGTGCCGAGGTAAGAGATACCCAGCGCCGCCCATTCCAGCAAAGTGATTTTCCGCTTCATGATGACGACCGAGATCAGCAGCACGAAGGATGGTGTGAGGAACAGAATCAGACGTTCCAGCCCGACCGAAATATATTGCAGCGCGAGGAAGTCGAGAAAACTGGATAAATAGTAGCCGAGCAGGCCAAGGAAAACGATTTGCACTTTTTCTGCACGCGTCAGCGGCTGTGCGGTGCGCGCCTTCCAGATCGCGATCGCAATAAAGAAAGGCAGGGAAAAAATCATGCGGAAGGCAATCAGCGTCACTGCATCTACCCCGTAGCGGTAAATCAGCTTGGCCACAATTGCCTTGGTAGAAAACAAAATCGCGCCAAGCAGCGCGATCGTCAGACCTATCAGGAATTGCTTGCGTTCGGAGGAGAGTGAATCAGCCATGCCATGATTGTAAAGGCTAAGCGAATTTCAAGTTGCCGCCCCTCAAATCCGCCCGCTATCACCTCGTCACAGCACGGATTTAAAACAAATGTCCGAGCTTGGCAGCTTTGGTCGACAGATAGCGCTCGTTGAATGGATTGCGTGTAATGACCAGCGGTACGCGTTCCGTTACCTTGACGCCGAGCTGCTCCATCGCCTTGATCTTGCGCGGATTATTCGTCATCAGACGCAGTGTGGAAATGTTCAGGTGGCGCAGCATAGGCTGGCACAGCTTGTAATTGCGCTGATCCGGCTTGAAGCCCAGGGCTTCGTTCGCTTCCACCGTATCGGCACCGGCATCCTGCAATTGGTAGGCGCGGATTTTATTGACGAGGCCGATGCCACGTCCTTCCTGCCGCAAATACAACAAGACACCCCGTCCTTCTTCTGCAATTTTCCGCAAAGCAGCTTCCAGTTGCGGACCGCAATCGCAACGCAGACTGAACAAGCCATCGCCGGTCAGACATTCTGAGTGTATGCGCGCCAAGACTGGCTCTCCATTGCCCACGTCACCCAGGGTAATGGCGACATGTTCCTTGCCAGTGGCAGGCTCAACAAAGGCGTGCAGGCGAAAGGTCGCCCACGGCATCGGCAATTCGCACGCGGCGGCAAAATCGAGTTCAGCTTCAGTGGAAACCACCGCTTCAACTGCGGCGTTAGGGGTAAGACTTGTATTCATGAGTAGGGGCTTCAATCAACCAGCAAATGCAGCAAATGCCGACCATCGGCATTTGCTGCATTGTTGCTCAGAAGACGAAGGATATCAGGCTGCGAGCAATTCGTTTATTGCTTCGCTGGTTTTGGCTTGCGCTTTTTGTACGCTTTCCGCACCCAGTGCGATTCCTTCGCTCTGAATAAATGTCACATCGGTCAGGCCTATAAAGCCCAGCACCGCACGCAAATAGGTGCTGGTGTAGTCCATCGCTTGCGCTGGACCTTCACTGTACACACCACCGCTGGCGGTAAATATATAGACTTTTTTACCAGTCAGCTGACCGACCGGACCTTGTTCGGTGTATTTAAAGGTCACGCCGGCACGCGCCACGTGGTCGATCCAGGCTTTCAGACCCGAGGTAATAGAGAAATTGTACATTGGAGCGCCGATTACGATCACGTCTGCATCAAACAGCTCTGCGACCAGGGTTTCCGACAACTTGGCGATTTGCACTTGTTCTGGCGTACGGTTCTCTGCTGGCGTAAAGAAGGCGCCCAGAGTTTCACCGTTTAAATGTGGCAAAGGTTGCGCGGCGACGTCACGTTCGACGACCACTGCATTTGGTTCTTTCGCCAGCCATTTGCTGATAAATTCAGCGGTGGCTTTGCGGGAGATGGAATCGCCGTTACGGACGCTGCTATTCACGTTCAGGATCTTGGTCATGGTAAAACTCGCTTTCTATCTAGTCTGGTTAAGTCGTGAGCCCCTATATCCAGGTAGCTTTTCGACGTGTCTTTTGCTGTATCAGTCTTGGTTTAAGCCCTTACTGATCACTTGCCACCATCGTAGAACAGGATTAGCATCAAGAAAACCCACATTGTTTAACTGATTAGAATCGATAATTTCGATATGAGAGAACCCGGCCTCCCGACCCTGGATCAATTGCGCGTGTTTGTCGCCGTCATCGATAACGGCAGTTTTTCGCGCGCCGCGCGCGAACTGCACCGCACCCAGTCCGTCGTCAGTTACACCATCGCCAATCTGGAAGCACAGTTGAATGTAGAGCTGTTTGACCGGAGTAAGCGCAAACCAACATTGACCGAAGCAGGCAAGGCGCTGCTGGCCGATGCGCGTACCGTCGGCATGAAAGTGGATGCCATGCGCGCTCGCGCCAAAACGCTGGCGCAAGGGCTGGAAGCGGAAGTGTCACTGGCGGTCGACGTGATGTTCCCGAACTGCCGTCTGGTCATGGCCTTGAAAGCCTTCCAGCAAGAATTTCCCACCGTCGCTTTGCGCCTGCGAATAGAAGCGCTGGGCGCGGTAATGCATCTGGTCGGCGAACGCGTCTGCCAAATCGGCATTACCGGTCCCATGCTGGACTTCTCGGATACCTTCCAGCATCAGCAACTGGGGCATATCCGCATGATCCCGGTCGCCTCGCCCGATCATCCTCTGGGCAAAATGAGCGGCATTATCCCGACCGAAGTCGCGCGCGACCATATCCAGCTGGTGCTGACAGATCGCAGCCAACTCACTTCCGGACAAAATTTCGGTGTGATTGCGCTACGCGACTGGCGCCTCGGGGATTTGGGCGCCAAGCATATGCTGCTGCTCAATGGCTTGGGCTGGGGCTCGATGCCGGAAGAAATGATCAGGGCCGACCTTGAAAGCGGACGTCTGGTCCATCTGCAACTGGCGCATATGATCAGTGGCCAGTACTCGCTGCATATGATTAATCGGGTGGATGAAGCACCCGGTGTGGCGGGTCGCTGGCTGATGCAATACTTCGTCGACCATCCGCCGGACGAATAAAGCAGCAGCTAAAACAAAACGCCTGCCGGTTTGCAATTGCAAACCGGCAGGCGTTTTGTTTGGTTGCTCTATTTGCTATTTCTTCTTCATCAGCGAACCGAGTACACCCCGAATGATTTCACGACCTGCTGTCGAACCCATGGTACGCACGGCCGACTTCAGCATTGCTTCGACTACGGTATCGCTACGACGTCCGCTGCTTTTCTTGCCGCCGCTAGTAGAACCGCCGCCAAAGATACCGCCCAGAATATCGCCAAAGCCGCCTTCGCTTTCTTCTTCCTTGGCGGCGGCTTCCTTCCCTTGCGTCGCGCGCGCCTTGAGTTTTTCGTAAGCGGATTCACGATCTACCGCTTTTTCGTAAACACCTGCCACCACCGAGGAAGCGATCAGCGCAGCACGTTCGGCATCAGTGATCGGGCCGATCTGCGATGCCGGCGGCAAGACAAAACCGCGCTCAACGATGGTTGGACGGCCTTTTTCATCGAGGAAGGAAATCAGCGCTTCGCCGACACCCAGCTCAGTGATCACCTGTTCGACGTCAAGCGCTGGGTTCGGGCGGAAGGTTTGTGCCGCTGCCTGCACTGCTTTTTGGTCGCGCGGCGTATAAGCGCGCAAGGCATGCTGCACCCGGTTACCGAGCTGGCCGAGCACGGTGTCTGGAATATCCAGCGGGTTTTGCGTCACGAAGTAGACGCCCACACCTTTGGAACGTATCAGGCGCACCACTTGTTCGATTTTTTGCAGCAGCGGTTTCGGTGCTTCGCTGAACAGTAAATGCGCTTCGTCGAAGAAGAACGCCAGTTTCGGCTTATCCATATCACCGACTTCCGGCAAATGCTCAAACAATTCGGACAGCATCCACAACAGGAAAGTCGAGTACAGGCGCGGCGAATTCATTAATTTATCGGCCGCCAGAATATTGATGACGCCTTTGCCTTTGGCATCGGTTTGCATCAAATCCTCGATGTTAAGCATAGGTTCGCCGAAGAACTGGTCGCCGCCTTGCTCATCGATACCGATCAGGCCACGCTGAATCGCGCCTATGCTGGCACTGGAAATATTGCCGTATTCCGTCTGGAAGGTGGCCGAGTTATCGCCCACGTATTGCAGCATGGCGCGCAAATCCTTCGTATCGAGCAGCAACATGCCGTTATCGTCGGCGATCTTAAAGACCAGCTGCAGTACGCCTTGCTGCGTATCGTTCAGATTCAGCATCCGCGCCAGCAACAGCGGGCCCAGGTCTGAGATGGTGGCCCGTACCGGGTGGCCTTTTTCACCGTAGACATCCCAGAAGGTGACTGGCGCGCCAGCCCATGTGGGTAACTCCAGCCCCAGCATCTCGTAGCGTTCCTTGACCTTGCCGCTGGCCGTGCCCGCCTTGGCGATACCCGACAAATCACCTTTGACGTCCGCCATGAAGACCGGCACGCCGATATCCGACAATGCCTGCGCCAAAGTCTGCAAAGTAACCGTCTTACCGGTACCGGTCGCACCGGTGATACAACCATGCCGATTAGCAAGCTCAGGCAGCAAACTTAATTCGTGTTCTTTATTTTTAGCAATCAGCAGAGGATTTGGCATGGTCGGGTCCAAAGGTGGGTGGGTTTGCAGCGGGGGCGATATGGTAAAATCCGCGCTTCATTATAGCTAACTCATCGGGAAAGATTCGTCATGGCAGGACATAGTAAATGGGCCAATATTCAGCATCGTAAGGGCCGTCAGGACGAAAGACGAGGCAAAATCTGGACCCGCCTGATCAAAGAGATCACGGTCGCGGCACGTATGGGCGGCGGCGACGTCGCAGCCAACCCGCGTTTGCGCCTGGCAGTCGACAAGGCGGCTGACGCGAATATGCCGAAGGACAACGTCACCCGCGCCATCCAGCGCGGCAGCGGCGGCCTGGAAGGCGTCAACTACGAAGAAATCCGCTACGAAGGTTACGGCATCAACGGTGCCGCGGTGCTGGTCGACTGCATGACCGACAACCGCGTCCGCACGGTGGCTGAAGTACGCCATGCCTTCGCCAAATTCGGCGGCAATATGGGTGCCGAAGGTTCGGTCGCATTCATGTTCAAGCATTGCGGCCAGTTTTTCTTTGCGCCCGGCACCGATGAAGACAAATTGATGGAAGCGGCGCTGGAAGCCGGTGCCGACGATGTCACCACCGATGAAGAAGGCGGTATCGAAGTGATTTGCCCGCCGCATGATTTTTCCGCGGTCAAGGATGTACTGGCAGCCGCCGGCTTCAAGGCCGAACTGGCGGAAGTCGTAATGAAACCGGCGACTGAAACCGTGTTCCAGGGCGATGACGCGATCAAGATGCAAAAATTGCTGGATGCATTGGAAAACCTCGACGACGTCCAGGAGATTTATACCAACGCAGTGATCGAAGGCTAAGCCACAGGTTGAAAAAAGCGGACCCACTCCGCTTTTTTTAATGCGGCTATGAGCTCATACACAGCAAGGCACAAGAATAAGCAAGTAACCAGCGGCAGCGCAACACAGCGATGCCGCAATTTTGAAAAGTAATCACATGAAAATTCTGGTAGTCGGCTCAGGCGGCCGCGAACACGCACTGGCTTGGAAGTTGGCCCAATCCGAACGTATCCAAACCGTTTACGTCGCACCCGGCAACGGCGGCACCGCGCTGGATGACAGATTGAAGAATATTGCGATCACCGATCCGCAGGAACTTGCTCAATTCGCCGTGCAGGAACACATCGCGCTGACCGTGGTCGGCCCGGAAACCCCGCTGGCGGCCGGCATCGTGAATATTTTCCGTAACCAGGGCCTGAAGATCTTTGGCCCGACCAAGGAAGCCGCACAACTGGAAAGCTCGAAAGACTTTGCCAAGTCCTTCATGCAGCGCCATGCGATCCCGACTGCGGAATACCAGACTTTTTCCGAAGTAAATGCAGCACACGATTACATCAATCAAAAAGGCGCACCTATCGTCATCAAGGCCGATGGCCTGGCTGCCGGTAAAGGCGTGGTCGTTGCGATGTCGCTGGATGAAGCGCATCAGGCGGTCGACATGATGCTGTCCGATAACAAGCTCGGCGATGCCGGTGCGCGCGTCGTGATTGAAGAATTCCTCGCCGGCGAAGAAGCCAGCTTCATCGTCATGGTCGATGGCAAAAACATTTTGCCGCTGGCGACCAGCCAGGATCACAAGCGCCTGCAAGACAATGACGAAGGTCCGAACACCGGCGGCATGGGTGCTTACTCGCCTGCCCCTATCGTCACCCCGGCACTGCATGCGCGCGTCATGCGTGAAATCATCCAGCCTACCGTGCAAGGCATGGCCAAGGATGGCATTCCATTCTCCGGCTTCCTGTATGCGGGCCTGATGATCGATGACAAGGGCAATCCGAAAACCCTGGAATTCAACTGCCGCATGGGCGATCCGGAAACCCAGCCTATCATGGCGCGCCTGAAAACCGACCTGGTCGGTGTGATGGAACACGCGGTCAACGGCACGCTGGATACAATAGAACTGGAATGGGACCGTCGCACTGCACTCGGCGTTGTGATGGCGGCGGCCGGTTATCCGGATGCACCACGCAAAGGCGATGTCATCACCGGCATCCCGGCCGAGAATGCAGACAGCGTCACCTTCCACGCCGGCACCGCTCTGAATAACGATCAGCTGAGCACCACCGGCGGTCGCGTATTGTGCGTGGTCGGCCTCGGCGATAGCGTCAAGGTCGCGCAAAAGCAGGCTTACCAGGTGCTCGACCAGATCCATTTCGACGGCGCACAATTCCGCCGCGATATCGGCTGGCGCGCCCTGAAGCGTTCCTGAACCTGAAGTACTGCAAGCAAGGTCATTCCGGCGCCGGCTGGAATGACCTTGCTGCATTCAGGGCGCTGTATTCCGGCATTGGCCGCGCACAAGGTACAATCCGCCCTACACCTTTTTAGCCTTTATATAGTGACTCCATCCCTTCCTTCGCCCGTCGCCGTCAAAGAATACCTGCTGGGCCTGCAAGCGCGCATCGTCGCGGCGCTGGAAACAGTCGACGGCAAAGCCTTCGGTACCGATAGCTGGAAACGGCCGGAAGGCGGTGGCGGCATTTCGCGCATCATCGAAAACGGCAATGTCTTCGAACGCGGCGGCGTCGGCTTTTCACATGTGATGGGCAAGAACCTGCCGCCCTCGGCTGCGGCGAATCGCCCGGAACTCGCCGGCCGCAATTGGGAAGCGATGGGCGTGTCGCTGGTACTGCATCCACGCAATCCCTACGCCCCTACCGTGCACATGAATGTGCGCTTCTTTACCGCGACCGCGGAAGGCCAGCCAGCAATCTGGTGGTTTGGCGGCGGCATGGACCTGACACCGTATTACGGCTTTGCAGAAGATGCCAGCCACTTTCACCAGACCTGCCGCGACGCACTGCAGGCTTTCGGCGACGACGTGCATCCGCGCTACAAGAAATGGTGCGACGATTATTTTTACCTGAAACACCGGCAGGAACCGCGCGGCGTCGGCGGGATCTTCTTTGATGATTTGAATACGCCCGATTTTGCGCAGTGCTTTGCGCTGCAACAAAGCGTCGGCGACCATTTCATCGCAGCCTACCTGCCTATCCTGCAAAAACGCATGGATACGCCTTATGGCGAACGCGAACGCGACTTCCAGACTTACCGCCGTGGCCGCTATGTCGAATTCAACCTGGTGTTCGATCGCGGCACCTTATTTGGCCTGCAATCGGGCGGTCGCACCGAATCTATCCTGATGTCGATGCCACCAGTGGTAACATGGCGCTACAATTGGCAACCGGAAGCAGGCAGCCCGGAAGCCAAACTGTATTCCGACTTCCTGATTCACCGCGATTGGGTCTGAAGTGAAGACCACGGCACAAGCCGCTACGCGTTGCGTAGCCATACTCGGCGGCAGTTTCGATCCGGTGCATAACGGCCATGTTGCCCTGGCGAATTATTTCGTCGACTTGCTGAAACCGGATGAGTTGCGCGTCATTCCTGCCGGTAATCCGTGGCAAAAGCACGGTTTGCAGGCTTCAGGCCAGGACCGGGTAGCGATGGTACGCAGCGCATTCAGCGCACAAAAAACCGCAGTCAGTATCGATCAGCAAGAAATCCTGCGTGACAGCGCAACCTATACGATAGATACCCTGCGTGCCCTGCGTGCAGAATTGGGGCCACAGGTTTCCATCATTTTCCTGATGGGCGCCGACCAATTGCAACACCTGAATACATGGCAGGAATGGCAACACATGTTTGACTATGCGCATATATGTGCTGCTTCGCGCCCGGGTTTTGCAATGGACGCCGCACATATACCGGCTGAAGTGGCACAGGAATTCACGCGTCGCGCCGCAACACCGGAACAAATACGCACGAGCACGCAAGGCCTGGCCTATCTTGCACCGAATTTGGCAGTCGATATTTCTGCCACTGGAATCCGCGCAGCATTGCAACGCGGTGAACGACCGATTTCGCTGGTGCCTCCCGGGGTGCTAGACTATATTGAACAACATCACCTATATAAAAGCTAATGGACATCAAAAAACTGCAAGCCCTGGTAATCGACGCACTGGAAGACGTCAAAGCACAGGATATCAAGGTGTTCGATACCGTACACCTGACCAGCCTGTTTGACCGCATCGCCGTTGCATCCGGTACCTCCAACCGCCAAACCAAGGCGCTGGCAGCTTCGGTGCGCGACAAAGTCAAAGCCGCTGGCGGCGACATCGTCAGCATTGAAGGCGAAGACACCGGCGAATGGGTACTGGTCGATCTGGGCGACATGATCGTCCACATCATGCAACCTGCGATCCGTGCCTACTACCGTCTGGAAGAAATCTGGGGCGAAAAAGAAGTCAAATTCGGCGCCGCCAAACGCACATCGAAACGCACGGCCGACGATGAAGACGCACCGAAGAAAGCAGTCGGCCGCCATCTGAGCGCAAGCCAGACCACGCTGGACGACGATGAGCCGAAGAAGGCAGCGCGCAAAACAGCTAGCAAAACCGCAACCGGCAAAGCACCTGCGAAAAAAGCGCCAGCTAAAAAAGCGGTAGGTAAAACCATCAAGGTCAAAGCCACCAAAACTGCGGAAGCCTACAAAAAAGCACCCGCTAAAAAAGCACCGGCCAAAAAGGTAGCGAGCAAAGCCGCTGCCAAAACCCGTGCACCGGCCAAGCCTAAAGCCAAACCAGCGGAATAAGCGGAAGCGCCTATGCAGCTCGTCATCGCTGCGGTCGGGCACAAGATGCCCGCCTGGATCGAAAGCGGCTTCGGCGAGTATGCCAAACGCATGCCGTCCGACTGCCGCGTTCACCTCAAAGAAATCAAACCGGTTGAACGCTCCGGCAGCAAAACTGCCGAGACCGCAATGGCACTGGAACGTGCCAAGATCGAAGCCGCACTACCAAAAGGCGCACGCATCATTGCGCTGGACGAACACGGCAAAGACCTGACCTCGGTACAACTGGCACAGCTGCTGACGCAATGGCAGCAAGACGGCCGCGATGTCGCCTTCATCATCGGCGGCGCGGACGGCCTCGATGCCGAATTCAAAAAAAATGCCGATATGCTGATCCGCATCTCCAGCATGACACTGCCGCATGGCATGGTGCGCGTGCTGTTGGCCGAACAGCTCTATCGTGCCTGGTCTATCACGCAGAACCATCCTTACCACCGGGTGTAACGGCCGCATGAAACCTCTTCCAAAGAAAATCTATCTGGCATCCAAGAGCCCGCGCCGCCGAGAGTTGCTCAGACAGATGGGCATAGAATTCGAATTACTGCTGCTGCGCGACCATACCCCGCGCGGCCCTGAAGTCAGCGAAATCGTCTTACCGAATGAACGTGCCGAAGATTACGTCGCCCGCGTCACGCTCGAAAAAGCCACCTTCGCACAAAAGACCATGTGGTGGCGCAAGTTACCGATGCGGCCGATACTCGCCGCCGACACCACGGTCGTACTCGATGGCCGCATCCTCGGCAAACCGGGCAATGAAGCCGAAGCGATAGACATGCTGCGCGCACTGTCCGGCCGCACCCATCAAGTGTTAACACATGTGGTGGTCCTGCTCGACGATAAAACCCTGCAACTGACACAGCGTTCCGACGTTGCCTTCACCGCCTTGCCGGATGAAGTCATACGCGCCTACTGCGCGACCTCTGAACCCTACGACAAGGCAGGCGGCTATGGCATACAAGGTCAGGCCGCACTCTTCATTCAAGACATCGCCGGCAGTTATTCTGGCATCATGGGTCTGCCCATCTTCGAAACCGGAAAATTATTGGAACAGGCAGGGATCCACATTCTATGAGTGAAGATATTCTCGTCAACGTGACGCCGCAAGAAACCCGCGTCGCGCTGGTGTTGCAAGGCGCCGTGCAGGAACTGCACGTCGAACGCACACTGTCGCGTGGCATGGCTGGCAATATATACCTCGGCAAAGTAGTACGCGTACTGCCCGGCATGCAATCAGCCTTTGTTGACATTGGTCTGGAACGCGCTGCCTTCCTGCACGTTGCCGATATCTGGGATGCACGCTCGCACGAAGGACCACCAAGCAGCCCGACTCCGATTGAACGCATGCTGTTCGATGGTCAGGCCGTCACCGTGCAGGTCATCAAGGACCCGATCGGCACCAAGGGTGCACGCCTGTCGACCCAGATTTCGATTGCCGGACGGATGCTGGTTTATTTGCCGCAGGAATCGCACATCGGAATCTCGCAGCGGATTGAAAATGAAGTCGAACGCGAAATCCTGCGCGAAAAAGTACAAAAGCTGATCTTGCCGGAAGAAAAAGGCGGCTTCATCATTCGCACCATGGCTGAAGATGCGTCCGATGCCGATCTGCAAGCCGACGTCGAATACCTGCGCAAAACCTGGGCGAATATCACCTCGCAAGCGAAAACCAAACCGGCACCTACCCTGCTGTATCAGGATCTCGATCTGGCGCAACGTGTGATGCGCGACTTCGTCAATGACGAAACCGCCAGCATCCAGGTCGACTCGCGCGAAAACTATCTGAAGCTGCAACAGTTTGGCGAACTCTATACCCCATCGGTCTTGTCCAAACTGGCGCACTATCCGGGCGAACGTCCATTGTTCGACCTGTATGGCGTGGAAGAAGAAATTCAGCGCGCCCTCGGTCGTCGCGTCGATCTGAAGTCCGGCGGTTATCTGATCGTGGATCAGACCGAAGCGATGACGACCATCGACGTCAACACCGGCAGCTTCGTCAACGGCCGTAATTTTGACGATACGATTTTCAAAACCAATCTGGAAGCATCGCACGCGATTGCACGTCAGCTGCGCCTGCGTAATCTGGGCGGCATCATGATCCTCGATTTCATCGATATGGAAAATGCCGAACACAAGAGCGCAGTGCTGAATGAATTGAATCGTGCTTTGTCACGTGATCGCACCAAGGTCTCAGTCTCGGGATTTTCTGCGCTGGGTCTGGTCGAAATGACGCGCAAGCGCACCCGCGAATCGCTGGCACACATCCTGTGTGAGCCTTGCCCGGCATGCAGTGGCAAAGGTCAGGTCAAAACCGCACGTACCATTTGCTATGAAATCCTGCGCGAACTGACACGCGAAGCCAAACAGTTCAATCCGCGTGAATTCCGCATCCTCGCATCGCAAGTCGTGATCGATATGTTCCTCGAAGAAGAATCGCAGCATCTGGCAATGCTGGGCGACTTCCTCGGCAAACCGATTTCACTGCAAGTGGAAACCGTGTACCACCAGGAACAGTACGACGTGATCCTGATGTAGTACCGCTGCATTACCGCCATAAAAAAACGGAGTCATGGAAACATGACTCCGTTTTTATTTGTGGCGGCGATTACTTTATTCTTTCCAGTAATCAGCGATCCATGGTGCCTTGCGCACAAAACGCAATGCGCGGTTACGGCGCCCTTCCAAGGCATCCGGCGGATTCACTTCACCGTGGAAAATCACGATCTTGGTACCCGCTGGCACAAACGGGACACGCCAGTAGTTAGTTGGCCAGGTCGGGATCGAATGATATTTATAACTGCAGCACCAGGAAGCTGGCCAGTAACTAAGCTTGCCCTGCTTGTGCAAGACATCCGACAAAAATGCCTGTTCGTTACGGAAGGCTTTGCGCGCTTCGATGCCGGTGGTACGGAACTGTTGCAATACATCCGCATGCGCACCCAGCTTGAAGCGATAGACCGATGAGTTGCCGGTCACACGCCATGGACGCTTCCAGTCATGGATGATGAGGAATTCGCCCGGCTGCTCGAAGAAGGCATCGATTTTATCGGTGATCACGACGTCGACGTCGAGGAACAAAGCGGTACCGGTCAAGCCATGCAAATCGGCTTCAAAGGTGGTCAGCTTCTTCCAGCCGCGTTCCGGCAGGCCGTCCGGCAGTTTCAGATCGGGAATCGGGAAACACTCGACTTCAGAACGAATGCCAGTACCGTCATCGGTCAGGCACACGAAACGGAAATCGCCGCTCAGGTTGCGCCTTACCATCGCGTACAAACGGTTCACATATTCAGGGCCGTATTTGGTACCCCATTTCATGCACAGAATGACGCGTTGATCGCCTGCTGCATTTCCGATATTGGCCTGCTCTGTCATACATTTTCTCCAGCGTACTGCATTAAGAATTCTGTTCAAACTAAACGGATTCAATTCCGTTCGGCGTTTTGGTCAGCTTGTGGGCTCTGGTGTGGGCCCGGATCGCATCGTTCTTTTTCCATGCTTGTTCCGACACATAACCACGTGCGTGATCGAGATGCACACAGATCGCGCTATAGCGTACTTGCTTGGACGACAAACCCATATTCATCAGGCGCTCACCCAGCTCACGATCTTCGCCACCATACTGCATTTCTTCATTAAAGCCATTACTGGCCAGCAAATCAGCCTTCCAGCCAGACGCATTGGCACCATTCCAGGTGGCCTTGGTAGGCGTCAACGCATTCAAGGCTGTTGCGACCCAGCCTGTGGCGGTCAGCTTCAGGCTTTTGATATTCGATTGATAGCCACGCGCCTTGAGCCAGTTCAGATCAAAGCACTTTTGCTGCAGGATATCTTCTTTTGTAATCGCCTTAGAAATATCCATCGGCAATTTAAAGTAGCCACCCGACAGGAAATAGCCTTTTTCACGATACTGCATATGCGTCGCGACGAAGTCCTTGCGCGGGATGCAATCACCATCGGTAAAGATCAAATAATCGGAACGGGCCGCGAGTATCGCCTTATTCAAAATCTTGGTTTTTTGAAAACCGTCATCCGCATGCCAGACATGCACAATCGGAATCGCAATCTGCGCCTGCAATGCCTGTATGCGCTGACGTGTCTCTTCACCCGAGCCATCATCGGCGATTACGATCTCAAAGTCGGTATCAGTCTGGGCGCTATAGCCCCACAAGACTTTTTCCAGCCATTCGACCGAATTGTAAGTACTTAAAATGACGGATGCATTCATGGTTGTCTAATCACAGATAGAGCGAGGATCAAAACCGGCAAGCAACTCACTACGCAAAGCGCTCATTTCAAACACCATCCTTGGCGAATTGCAGATGATACAGATTGGCGTACACACCATTCTTATCCAGCAATTCCTGATGCGAGCCCAGCTCCACGATGCGACCCTCGGCCATGACTGCAATCCGGTCTGCGCGCTCAATCGTCGACAAACGATGCGCAATCACCAGCGTGGTACGGCCCTTCATCAATTCATCCAGCGCGGCTTGCACCGCACGTTCGGATTCCGAATCCAGCGCAGAAGTCGCCTCATCCAGAATCAGTACCGGCGCATCCTTGTAGATCGCACGTGCAATCGCCATGCGCTGACGCTGACCACCGGACAAACGCGAGCCATTATCGCCTATCATCGTTTCCAGACCCTGCGGCAGGCCGGCAATCACCTCATCCAGATGAGCCGCATGCGCAGCCGCCAGAATCCGCGCCGGATCGGGCTGATCATCACCATAGGCAATATTTGCCGCTATCGTGTCATCGAACAAGACCACATGCTGGCTCACCATCGCAATTTGCTTGCGCAAACTGCTGAGAGAAATTTCTTCGATAGAAATACCGTCCAGCTGAATCTCACCGGCAGTCGCTGAATAGAAACCCGGTACCAGATTAACCAGCGTCGACTTGCCACCACCGGACATACCGACGAAGGCGATGGTTTCACCCGGCTGCGCACTCAGATTGATGTCCTGCAAAGCCGCAGTCTGCTGCCCTGGATAGCTAAAGCCCAGATTAACGAAATCGAGCCGACCTGCCGCACGTTGCGTCAGCGCTTTACCCGAGGTGCGTTCCGGCTGCGCATCGATCAAATGGAATACCGCTTCGGCCGCAGTCAAACCGCGCTGCAGCGGGCCGTTCACTTCTGCCACACTCTTCAATGGTGCCAACAGCATCAGCATCGCAGTAATAAAGGATACGAAGCCACCGACCGTAGTCTGATTATTCCCGGACTGGATCAGAGCAATCACAATCACCACCGCCACTGCCGTGGACGCCATGATTTGCGTCACCGGAGTCGTGAGTGCCAGTGCACTTGCCATGCGCATGGTGTAGCCACGCAATTTATCGGCACGTTCTTCGAAGCGCTTGATCTCGTACTGGTGCCCACCAAAAATCTTGATGACTTGATTGGCGCGCGTGGTTTCTTCTATCACTTGCGTCATCTCGCCATTCACCGTCTGATAATCACGCGTCAGGCGGCGCAGTCGCCGGCCACTGGCTCGCACCACGATGGCAATCAAGGGCAACAAAACCAGCGTGATTAGCGTCAAGCGCCAGTTCAGCCAAAGCAGGAAAGACAGCAAGACCACGACGGTCAGAGTATCGCGAATGATAGAGGTATAGACCTTGGTGATCATTTCAACGATTTGCTGCACTTCAAACATCATCGAGTTAATGACCCGACCCACAGAATGCGTGGCATAGAATCCGAGCGGTACGTCCAGCATGCGTTCGAACATTTGCTTGCGCAATGCGGTCAGCAGACGCGACGACACCCAGGTCATCATATAAGTCGTGGTGAAGGTAGAGATGCCGCGCAAGACAAAAATACCGACAATAGCGAATGGCACCAACCACAAGGAGAAAGTCGGCTTGCCGCCAAAGCCTTTATCCAGCAGGACGCGTAACACGGCCGGCAACATCGGTTCTGTCATCGCTGTCATGATCATGCCAACAAAGGCAATCGCCAAGCGCTTCTTGTACGGCCCCAGCATGCCGAACAGGCGCTTCAGGTGTGGAGAAATCTTCATTTATCCAACTCTCCAAAATGATGATTACGGTATGCATGGCGGCTTACCCCGGCCAGCGGAATCGACAGCAAGACCATGAATGCAATACCGAACAAGGCGTCGCGCAGAATGGCGTTCACCATACCGCCGAACATGATGGCCACGCCTATCGTAAACAAACGCACACCGTTGGCACCGCCTATGCGCACCGCCACGATCAGTTGCGTGAACCAGATCCATAGCAAGGCAACCAGACCAAGCACGCCCAGCTCTGCGGTGTACAGCAAATAATCATTGTGCGGCGTTGCCATGTTTTCACTCAGCAAGCCTTGTGCACGCTGCGGGTAATTCGCTTCCCAGCTGCCGATACCATGACCGACCACCGGATGCTCTTCTATCATTTCGCCGGTAATTCTATACATCTCCAGACGTACACCTTCGTCACTCACCTTGCCGCCACCGACAAACGCTTTAATGTCATGTGCGGTATTAAGCAAGCGCTCACGGAAGCCGGTTGCCGTTTCCCACGCCACGCCAAGCAAGGCGACGGTCAGCACCACCAGCAACAAACTGCGCCATGAAAACGAGATGTGTCGCAGCAAGACCAGCGCGCAACCAAATACCAGAATCAGGCTGCCGCTACGGGTTTTGGCGAGGAACACACAAGCCAGAGCCACATACAAGAAGCCGAGCAGACGCAAGGCCAGCTGATCGCGTTTGGAAAAAATATCGTTCAACATCCAGCCGCCAGCGATGCCCAGCAAGATGCCGAGCAGGATGGATTTGTTACCGGCGTAATTGACGTAATTCTGTACCAGCCCGACCTTCGGCAGCAGCTGGAAATAATTCAGATAAAACAGCGTCGCAGCCATCACCGCACCGGCAAAGAATACTTTCAATGCGCGTTGCTGCCACTGACCGCCACCGACGCTGATGAACAGCAGCAGGAACCAATAAATCTGATAGTGCAGCCAGGCTTTCCAGAAACCATGCTCGCGTTCCAGCACAGCACCGGCAAACAGCGTCACCAGCAGCAAACCCACGACCGGGAAAAACATCGGGCTATCCTTGATGTTCTGCCACTTGTCGCGGTAATGCCCTTCCAGCAGCCAGGCCGCGATAAACAGCACGATGCCGGTATAGCCTATTCCAATCGGGAAGAATAAGGTGATGGGTAATAGTGAGAGGATGAATTGCGCTTTCGTTTCGTTTGAGCCAAACGAATTGAAACGATCAGTCATAGGCGATCTGTACATTTTTGTCCGAATATAAATCGATTAGTTTTTGTTTTATGTTGTCGTCCGGATTAATACGCCATTGCTCGGCGAAGCACAATTCCGATACACCCTTGGGATTCTGATACTGGATCACGACCGGACTGCCGTCTGCGCGTGCCGCCGGTTGCAGCGTCGCTTTCAGCACATTGATATCGGTCGAGGCCGGCAGCGACAGGCGTACGCAATTTGCATACTGGATGCGCACTCCGGCAATATCCATCACCTTCTCTGCCGTAATCCGCAAGCCGCCGGAGAAGCGGTCTTCCGACACCTTGCCGGTCACGGCGAGGAATTCATCTTCCTTGAACATATGGCGGTTGGCATCATACAGTTCGTTGTAAACCGTCACATCCACCGTTGCACTGCCATCATCCAGCGTGACGATAGTGATACGGCCACGCTGTGTCATCTGTGTACGCAAACCGGAAATGACACCTGCAATCGTGCGCGGTTCGCGTGACGGTTCCAGGCTGCTCAGCTTGGCGCGCGCAAAGCGACGTGCCTCTTCTGCATAGGCATTGAACAAATGACCGGACAGATAAAAACCGAGCGCGGCTTTTTCTTCAGTGAGCTTTTGCTTGTCGCTCCACGGCGATACTTTTACATATTCGGGTGGCGTTTCCAGGTCGCTGTCATCACCGCCAAACAGACTGACCTGGTTCGCCGCGGCTTCCGCCTGCTCTGCGCATTCCATCGCGAAAGCAACCGAGGCCAGCAAAATCGCGCGGTCAACATTGAAGCAATCGAAAGCACCGGCGCGGATCAGCGAATCGATCGTGCGACGATTGATCTGGCGTTTATCGACCCGCTTGGCAAAGTCAAACAGATCGGTGAATGGCCTTTCCTTGCGCGCTTCGATCACGGCATCAATCGCACCTTTGCCGGAACCCTTGACTGCGCCCAGGCCATACCGTATCTGCGTTGCCTTCTTGCTCGGCACGCCGACAGGTGTAAACCGATAGTCGGATTGATTGATATCCGGCGGCAGCAGGCTCAAGCCGCAGATATCAATCGCATCTTCGACCAGGATCTTGATCTTGTCGGTGTCATCCATCGCCAGCGACAAGTTGGCTGCCATGAACGCGGCGGGGTGATGTGCCTTCAGGTAGGCGGTGTGGTACGACAGTAAGGCGTAAGCGGCGGCATGCGATTTGTTGAAACCGTAGCCGGCGAATTTTTCCATCAAGTCGAAGATTTCATCGGCTTTTTCAGCGGACAAATCATTCTTCGCGGCACCGGCACGGAACAGTTCGCGATGCTGCGCCATCTCTTCGGCTTTTTTCTTACCCATCGCACGCCGCAGCAAATCCGCGCCGCCCAGCGAGTAGCCACCGATGACCTGCGCCATCTGCATAACCTGTTCCTGATACACCATGATGCCGTAGGTTTCAGACAGAATCGCTTCGGTACGCGGATCCGGATACTCAAAACGTTCACCGTGCTTGCGTCGGCAAAAATCAGGAATCAGATCCATCGGGCCCGGACGATACAAGGCCACCAGCGCAATAATGTCTTCAAAGCGATCCGGCCGCGCATCTTTCAACATGCCTTGCATGCCGCGGCTTTCCAGCTGGAACACGGCGACGGTTTTCGCCTTGGTCAATAATTCATACGATGGCCGGTCGTTGAGCGGCAACTTCTCCAGCGCAAAATCCGCCATCGCCGGATCAAGATCCTTGATGTAGCGTACCGCGCGGTCGAGGATGGTGAGCGTGGTCAAACCCAAAAAGTCGAACTTGACCAGGCCGACCGCCTCCACGTCATCCTTATCGTATTGCGAGACCACGCCGGCATCACCGCCCTGCGTATACAGCGGGCAGAAATCAGTCAGCTTGCCCGGCGCAATCAACACACCACCGGCATGCATACCGATGTTACGGGCGATCCCTTCCACCTGTTGCGCCAGATCCAGCAGCTGCTTAACCTCTTCCTCGTTCTCCAGACGTTCCGCCAGCAGCGGCTCTTCCTTGATCGCATCGGAAATGGTGACCAGCTTGCCCGGCTTGAATGGAATCAGCTTGGAGATACCGTCACAGAAGTTGTAGCCGAAATCCAATACACGGCCGACGTCACGCACCGCGCCTTTGGCCGCCATGGTACCGAAGGTGGCGATCTGCGATACCGCATCCTTGCCGTATTGGTCCTTCACGTACTGAATGACGCGATCGCGCCCTTCCTGGCAAAAGTCGATATCGAAATCGGGCATGGATACCCGTTCAGGATTCAGGAAGCGCTCGAACAGCAAGTTGTACTGCAGCGGATCCAGATCGGTAATCAGCAATGAATACGCCACCAGCGAGCCGGCACCCGAACCCCGGCCCGGTCCGACCGGCACGCCATTGTTCTTGGCCCACTTGATAAAGTCAGCCACGATCAGGAAGTAACCGGGGAAACCCATTTTGATAATGGTGTCGGTCTCGAACTTCAGACGCGCCTGATAGCGTTCGCGGTGCTTGTCGCGTACTGCCGGGTCTGGATACAAATGCTCCATGCGCTGATCCAGCCCGCGCTGCGCTTCCTTGACCAGAAATTCATCGATAGACGAACCATCCGGCGTCGGGAAGTTAGGCAGCTTAGGCTTGCCCAGTTCCAGCACCAGATTGCAGCGTTTCGCAATTTCGACCGAGTTTTGCAGCGCGTTCGGCATATCGGCGAACAATTCCGCCATCTCTGCCTGCGACTTAAAGCGCTGCTGTTCGTTAAAGCGTTTGATGCGGCGCGGATTGGCGAGGATTTCGCCTTCAGAAATACAGGTACGCGCTTCATGCGCAGTAAATTCTTCGAGGCCGAGGAATTGCACCGGATGGGTCGCCACCAGTGGCAAGTTCAGTTTGGCCGCCAGTACCGACGCCTGCCGCACATGACCATCCATATTCGGCTGACCAGCGCGTTGCACCTCGATATAAAAATGCCCGGGGAATAAATCAGCCCAGCGCTGCGCGCAACGCTCGGCACCAGCCAGATTGCCATTATCGATAGCCATCCCGACATCGCCAAAATGCGCACCAGACAGCACGATCAGACCCTGCGTGCCATCGGCGGCGATCTGCTCCAGCCATTCTGGGCGAATCTCGGCGCGGCCACGATGCAAATTGGTCAGCCATGCCTTGGACAGCAATTCGCACAGCTGCAGATAACCGGTCTTGTTCTTAACCAATAGCAACAGGCGCGACGGTTTGTCGCGGTCATTGTCGTTACTGATCCAGACATCGCAACCGACGATAGGCTTGATACCGTTGGAACGGGCTTCTTTGTAGAATTTGACCATGCCGAACAGATTGGCCAGATCGGTAATCGCGAGCGCTGGCTGCATATCGGCGGCGGCGGCCTGGATCACATCATCGATGCGGATCAGGCCGTCCACGATCGAATATTCGGAATGGAGACGGAGATGAATAAATTGCGGAGAAATCATGGCCGTATTCTACCGCGACCACCCCCTTGATCAGACATTTCCTCATTCCTAAACGCGAAGTTTATAATGTCGGCTTGTTCCTGCCTTGTTGCCCCCGGTCGTCGCCGATTACTCAGCGTCAGAACTGGTGCCGCACAGAGGGCAATAGCCCACGATTTTGCTACACCTTATTGCACCAAAGCTCAAATTATTGTGCTTCTCACAAGAGCGATCACTGTAAAGAATTACGCCAGCATGCAAGCCACATCGACATACGTAAACATCGCCGCCTACAAATTCATCACTTTTGACGATACGGCTGAAAAACGCCCGCAATTCCTCGCCAAATGCAATGAACTGTCGCTAAAAGGTACGATCCTGCTCACGCCGGAAGGTATCAACCTCTTTTTGGCTGGCACCCGCGGCAATATCGACAGCTTCCTGACCTGGCTCAGAGCGGATGCCCGTTTCAGCGATCTGGAGGTCAAAGAAAGCTTTTCTGACGATCAGCCCTTCAAATACATGCTGGTCAAGCTCAAGCGCGAAATCATCACCATGAAGCACCCGCTGATCAAACCGGAAGAAGGTCGCGCCCCGGCCGTCACGCCAGCCACGCTCAAACGCTGGCTGGATCAGGGTCATGATGACGAGGGCAAGCCGGTAGTGATGATGGAAACCCGCAACGCCTTCGAAGTCGATGTCGGCACCTTCGACAACACTCTGGACTACCGTATCGAGAAATTCAGTGATTTCCCGGCGGTCGTCGCCCAACACAAGGATGAGCTGCGCGATAAAACCGTGGTCACCTTCTGTACCGGCGGCATCCGTTGCGAAAAGGCGGCGATCCATATGAAGAACGTCGGCTACGACAGCGTGTACCAGCTCGATGGCGGCATCCTCAAGTACTTTGAAGAAGTCGGCGGCGATCACTACACTGGTGACTGCTTTGTCTTCGATCATCGCACTGCGCTGAATCCGCGCCTGGAACCAAGCTTACCGACCACCTGCGGCAACTGCAATGCGCACGTGACAACGCGCGAACAACTGGCACCGGAGTTTGTGGCCGGCAGTTCTTGCCCGCATTGCGCAAAATAATTTTTCAGGAACCTGCGGCGCTATGCGGCGGGACCGTGCTGTTTAACTTAATGTGCTTTTAATCTGCTAAATAAAATGATCAATATCAACGGTGAAATCAAGGTCGACAACGCTGCACCCTTCATCCTGTTCGGCGGCATCAATGTGCTCGAATCGCGTGATCTCGCCATGCGCTCCTGCGAAGAATACGTGCGCGTCACCAGCAAACTCGGCATCCCTTATGTCTTCAAGGCATCGTTCGACAAGGCGAACCGTTCGTCCATCCATTCCTATCGTGGCCCGGGTCTGGAAGAAGGTTTGCGCATTTTTGAAGATGTAAAAAAAACCTTCGGCGTACCGCTGATCACCGATGTGCATGAACCGTATCAGGCCAAGATCGCAGCTGAAGTCATCGATGTGTTGCAATTGCCGGCCTTCCTCGCACGCCAGACCGATCTGGTGGTGGCACTGGCGCAAACCGGTCGCATCATCAACATCAAAAAGCCACAATTCCTCAGCCCGCCGCAAATGCTCAACATCGTGGAAAAATTCCGCGAAGCCGGCAACGACAAATTAATTCTGTGTGATCGCGGCACCTGCTTCGGCTATGACAATCTAGTGGTCGATATGCTGGGCTTTGGCGTGATGAAAAAAGTCACAGGCAATCTGCCCATCATCTTTGACGTGACCCACGCGCTGCAACAACGCGACTCATTGGGTACCGCATCCGGCGGACGTCGCGAACAGGTCGCTGATCTGGCACGCGCCGGGATGGCGGTTGGCCTCGCCGGTTTATTCCTCGAAGCGCATCCTGATCCGAAGAGCGCTAAATGCGATGGTCCGAGCGCACTGCCACTGGACAAACTGGAACCCTTCCTCGCGCAATTGAAACAGCTGGATGATTTGGTGAAATCATTTGCGCCACTGGATATCGAAGCCTGAGCTGCAGCAGCGCAGTAATCGCACAAAAAAAAGCGCAGCACCTTATCGGTGGCTGCGCTTTTTTTATTTTGCAGTGCTGATCCCGCAATGCCGGACTCAACACTTACACCAGATCAAACACCAGCACTTCGGCTGCTTGTCCGTCGCTGATTTTCAGGCTATCGACATCAGCTACTTTCAAGGCGTCACCGGTTTTCAGTGCAATACCATTCACCGTCACCGCACCGCGTGCGATATGAACATAAGCACGACGTCCGGCAGCGATAGACAGCTCTGCAGTTTCGGCACCATCAAACAAACCTGCGTACAGGCTGGCATCCTGATGGATCAAGACCGAACCCTCTGCACCGTCAGGGCTGGCAATCAAACGCAGGCGACCACGTTTTTCCTCTGCTGCGAAGTGTTTTTCTTCATAGCTAGGTGGAATGCCATTTACATTCGGCTGGATCCAGATTTGCAGGAAGTGCGTGGTCTGGTCTTTCGCATGATTGAACTCCGAATGGCGCACACCACTACCTGCGCTCATACGTTGCACATCACCCGGACGAATCACGCTGCCGGTACCCATACTGTCTTTGTGCGCCAGTTCGCCATCCAACACATAGCTGATGATTTCCATATCGCGATGACCATGGGTACCGAAGCCGCCACCTGCATTCACGCGATCTTCATTGATCACGCGCAGTGGACCAAAGCCCATGTGTTTTTCGTCATAGTATTCGGCGAAGGAGAAAGTATGGTGCGAATCCAGCCAACCGTGATTTGCGTGGCCCCGGTCTTCACTTTTACGAATTTCAAGCATGATATTTCCTTTCGGTGAGTTTTCTTGTACGACTTAATGTTTAACCTATGGACGTAACTATAGCCCCCCAAAAGCGATTAAATAAGGGCATAATTCAGGACAAGTCATTCAATTATTTTGAACAATAGAAAATCACCATGAATCTGACGCTGGAAGCCATCCGCATCCTCGACACCATAGACCGCAAAGGCAGCTTTGCCGCCGCCGCCGTGGCGCTGGATCGCGTGCCGTCTGCGCTCACCTATAGCGTGCGCAAACTGGAAGAAGATCTGGACGTGCTGCTGTTTGACCGCCGCGGCCATCGCGCCAAGCTGACCGCCGCCGGGCAAGAGCTATTAACGGAAGGTCGACACCTTTTGCGTGCAGCCGATGAACTCGAGCAAAGGGTAAAACGCACCGCCACTGGCTGGGAAGTGGAATTGCGCATCGTGCTCGATAGCATTATTCCGTTTGAAAAAATGCTGCCGCTGATACGCGCCTTCGATGCCGAAGGCTCGGGTACGCAATTACGTTTCTCGACCGAAGTGCTGTCCGGCGTGTGGGAAACCCTGACCAGCGGCGGTGCTGATCTCGCCATCGGCGTCTCTTCCGATGGACCGGAGATCGTGCGTGGCAGCGGCGATTTCCGCGTGCGCCCGCTGGGTGAGGTGGACTGGGTGTTTGCAGTCGCACCCAGCCATCCACTGGCGACCATGCCCGATCCCTTGTCGCCACAACTGGTACAACAATACCGCGCAGTCGCCGCCGGTGACAGCGGACGTTTTTTGCCCAGTGTCAGCGCCGGATTGCTGACCGGCCAGGCCACGCTGACGGTGCCGGATATCCATGAAAAACTCAAAGCACAAATAGCCGGACTCGGCTGCGGCCATTTGCCACGCAAATGGGCGGCGCCACATCTGGCGTCGGGCGCACTGGTAGAAAAACAAACCGTAGAAATCAAACCAACCGGCTTGCCGCAATACGCCTGGCGCACTTCATCACGCGGCAAGTGTCTGAAGTGGTTCCTCAATAAACTGGCCGATCCCGATGTGCAGCGCGCATTGCTGGCGGAATAAGTCATGACGAGTAAATACATAGGGCGCTTTGCGCCATCCCCTAGCGGCCCCTTGCATGCTGGCTCACTGGTCGCCGCCATGGCCAGCTATCTCGATGCGCGCGCGCATACAGGCAGCTGGCTGCTGCGCATCGAAGATATCGACGAAGCGCGCACCGTCGCTAATGCCACCAAAGCCATCATGGATGCACTGGCAGTGTTTGGCATGCAGCACGATGGCGAAGTGCTGGTGCAGAGCGAGCGCAAGCATTTGTATCAGGCAGCCTTCGAAAAGCTGGGTGCATTGGTTTACCCATGCGGCTGCACCCGCCGCGAGATTGCCGATTCGCGACTCGGTGTCGCAGCCGATGGTGCGGCGATTTATCCGGGCACCTGTCGCCATGGCATAGGCGCTGGCAAGCAGGCGCGCAGCTGGCGCGTACGGGTGCCGGACGCCGGGCAAGCCGATGAAACCATACGCTTCGAAGATCGCTGGCTCGGCACGCTGACGCAACACCTCGCTAGCGAGGTCGGTGATTTTGTTTTGAAACGTGCGGATGGCTACTGGGCTTATCAACTGGCGGTGGTCGTCGATGATGCAGAACAAGGTGTCACGCACATCGTGCGCGGTACCGACTTGCTGGAATCAACCGGCCGCCAAATCTATCTGCAACGCATGCTGGCGTATCCGACGCCGCACTATATGCATGTACCGGTGGTATTGAATGAGCTGGGTGAAAAACTCTCTAAGCAAACCGGTGCACTGGCGCTGGATCTGGCGCACCCGATGGATGAATTGATGAAGTCTGCGGGCTTCCTCGGCTTAGCAATCAAGCCGGTCAGCAGCATAGAAGAATTCTGGTCGACGGCCACTGCGGCTTGGGCACAGCGCTTCCAGATCAGATAGCCGCTGCCAATCTCACAGGCAATAAAAAAGGACGCAAGCTTGCGTCCTTTTTTTGATGCAGCAAACAGATTAACGCTTCGGTGCGCCACCCAACAAGGCTGCCATCTTGTGCTTAGGCGGTTTAGCCGGAGCCTGCTCTGCCGGTTTGGCTTCGCTGATGGTCGATGGTGCCGGTTCATACGGTTTGGTAAAGAAAGGATCGATCTTTTCTTTACGTGGTGCGGCGTAAGCACTGCGGCTGCTGTTATCACGGCTGGCCGAGCTGTCACGCGGAGCAGATTCACGACGCTCTGAACTGCGACCACGTGGCTCTGCTTCCTCACGACGCGGGCTACGTTCCTTGCGCTCACTGACGCGACTCGCAGCAGGCACGAAACCAGCCAGATGCGCCGGTACGAATTTGTGCTTGATCAGTTTTTCGATATCGACCAGCAGACGCGCATCCTTGTCGGAAAACAGTGAAATCGCATCACCTGAAGCACCAGCACGACCGGTACGACCGATACGATGCACATAATCTTCTGCGTTATACGGCAAGTCGTAATTGATGACGCAAGGCAGCTCGGCGATATCCAGACCACGCGCTGCAACGTCGGTTGCGACCAGTACTTCTACCGTGCCGTTCTTGAATGCTTCCAGTGCCGTCATACGTTCGGCTTGTGATTTGTCGCCATGAATGGCCGACGCTTTCACCCCTTCGTTTTCGAGCTGACGCGCCAGACGCGACGCACCGATCTTGGTGTTCGAGAAAACGATCACTTGTTTCAGGCCGCGTTCGCGAATGATGTAAGACACTGCATCCGCCTTGTCGCCTTCTTCCATCTTGTAGACGATTTGCGTCACGTTTTCAGCGGTGGCATTGCTGCGCGCCACTTCGATGGTGACCGGATCTTTCAGGAAGGTCGCTGCCAGTTTTTTGATTTCCGGCGAGAAGGTCGCGGAGAACATCAGATTCTGGCGCTGCTTAGGCAAGAGATTAATGATGCGTTGCAGATCCGGCAGGAAGCCCATATCCAGCATGCGGTCGGCTTCATCCATCACGAGGATTTGTGTCTGCGACAGGTTCAGCGTTTTTTGCTGTACGTGATCAAGCAAACGACCTGGCGTCGCGATGACGATTTCGACACCGCCGCGCAGGGCTGCGGTTTGCGGCGCCATATCGACGCCGCCAAATACCACCAGTGAGCGCAACGGGGTATGACGCGAATACGCTTTGACGTTATCGGCCACCTGATCTGCCAACTCACGGGTCGGTGTCAAAATCAGTGCACGCACAGGATGACGCGCTGGCGACGCGCTGCTGTTGGCATGCGCCATCAGCAATTGAATAATCGGCAGCGAGAAGCCGGCTGTTTTACCAGTCCCGGTTTGCGCCGCGCCCATCACGTCGGTGCCTTGCAGCACAACCGGAATAGCTTCGGCCTGGATCGGCGTCGGATGCACATAGCCTTGATCGCTCAGGGCACGCAGAATTTCCGGTGCCAGACCGAAATCTTCGAAACGGACAGCAGGATGAGCATCGGCCACTGCGGCTGACGGAGTTGTTGGCGGGATTACAGGCTGACTATCAGACATGATTTTTAGCAGGTCGTGCCTCTGGTAAGGCGACATGATCGATGACGCAGTGAAGTTTATAACCACACAGCGAATCCGAAAAAGACCTGGCTCTTTCGATAAATTTGAATGAATTCTTTGGTGATGAAACGAGGTGCATGTGCGGACGCAGGCCGCTCTTGAAAATCGGGACCAACTCGACCGCCATCACTACCCTCGACAGGACAGGGTGCATTATACGCCTGACCGGAATATCTCGTGATTTATCAACACCTTGGAGCCAAAATTGGCGCAAAACCGCGCATTTAGCCGCTCCGACTGCAGTGTGAAGAGCAGAATGTTAATGCCACAAGGAATTGCCATGTGACAATTCCCCGTCCGCAAAAGCTTAGGCAGGCAGCTGCAAAGCCTGATGATTTGCCGCCACGCGCGACTGCGAAGCATGTTGCGCCTGTGGCTTGGTTTGATGATGCGCCACGCCGCCGGCATGGGAACTGACGCTGCGACCGGTACGGAATACCGCAATGGATTGCGTCAAATGGAAGGTTTGCTCTTCCAGACTGGCCGCTGCTGCTGCCGCTTCTTCGACCAGCGCCGCATTTTGCTGGGTCACTTCATCCATTTGCGAAATCGCCAGATTGACCTGATCGATGCCATTGCTTTGTTCACGGCTGGCGACGGTGATTTCATTCATGATGCCGGTCACGCGTTGCACCGAATTCACAATATCGTCCATCGTGCTCACCGCATCACTGACCAGACGATTACCGGCATCGACTTTCTCGACAGAATCATCGATCAGTCCCTTGATTTCTTTGGCAGCACTGGCCGAACGTTGCGCCAGACTGCGCACTTCCGCCGCCACCACTGCAAAGCCTTTGCCCTGCTCACCGGCACGCGCCGCTTCCACTGCGGCATTCAGCGCGAGGATATTGGTCTGGAAAGCGATGCCGTCTATCAGGCTGATGATGTCGACGATTTTCTTCGCCGAGGTGCTGATCTCATTCATCGTGGCGCCGACCTTCTCTACCACTGCGCCACCTTTGCCCGCTACCTCCGATGCTGATTGCACCAGCTCATTGGCCTGACTGGCACTGTCGGCGTTTTGTTTTACGGTGGAAGCGAACTGCTCCATGCTGGAAGCGGTTTCTTCCAGACTCGAGGCCTGCGACTCGGTACGACCCGACAAATCCATATTGCCGGCGGCGATTTCGCGGGTAGCGATGGTGATCGAATCGACATTGCTGCGGATATCCCCCATCACCGAACGCAAATTCACATTCATTTGCTGTAGCGCTTGCTGTAATTGCCCCATGTCGTCATGGCGGTCGACCGCAAAATCCCGCGTCAGGTCGCCGCCCGCAATCACGCGGGTTTCGTCAACCAGCGTACGCAAAGGACGCAGCACTGAAGCATGTAACGTGAACCACAGCAATAAGGCGATGCAAACACCGGCGCTGCTGGCGCCGACATACCAATATGTTTGCGTCGCGTTCTCTGCCGCCGACGCCGCAACCGAGCCCAAGGCTGCGATCAAGCCTATCAAGGTCAGCATGCCAGCAGCGATTTTGAAGCCAAGGCCGACGTCGCGCAGCGCTGCCAGCTTGCCCAGCAAACCAGTGCGCACCACTGCACCACGCTTGATGGCCCAACCTTTGGCCTGGTCTGCCTTGAAGCGTGCATAAAGCTCGCCGGCGCCTTCGACCTGCTCACGACCAGGCTTGCTACGCACCGACATAAAGGCCACGACTTCATTATTTTCACGTACCGGTGTGACGTTGGCATTGACCCAGTAAAAGTCACCGTTTTTGCGGCGGTTCTTGACCAGCCCGGTCCACGGCAAACCCTGCTTCAAGGTCTGCCACATATCGCCAAAGGCTTCTTCCGGCATATCGGGATGACGGATCAGATTGTGCGGTTTGCCGATCAATTCATCTTCGTGGAATCCGCTGGCCTCAATAAAGGCGGGGTTCACATAGGTAATACGGCCTTTGGTATCGGTTTTTGAAACCAGCGACACGCTATCCTGAAGGAAGTATTCGTTACTCGTGACAGGCAAATTGGTGCGCATAGTGCATCTCCGGCTGGGTATGAAGTAAACGTGGCTTTGATACGCTCACAAGAAGGTCACAAAAATGAAAGCAAAATAATACTATTGAGCAACTATATTCCCGTAGGGAATATTTTTCTTGTTCTAGATCAAATTTTGCATCAATTCAGTGCAAATTCAGGGAACAAAATCCCAGTGCCCTGACCAGTCCGCTTCTTCCTTCACCACGCTTCTGAGCATATTGAATGCCTTTTGCATGACTTCTGTCTCCTTCTCCCGGGTATAGACCAAATAAACCGGGTAAGAGAACTCCGGCGCACTTTTTACCAGCTCGAGGAAATTTTGTTCCAGCGCGCGCCGCACGACCCGCGTGCGGAAGTAGCCAGTGCCGCCACATTGCAGCAGGTACTGCAAAGCCAGCGGACCTAGGTTGAAGGACAAGACATTCCTGGCTTTGTCCGGCAACGCCGCATCATGCTGCTTGCGGAAGTCCGGTCCCCAGTCGACGTAGACATAAGGATCCGGGTTGCTGGTCGATGCCACCTGTACCAGCTTCTCCTCCAGCAATTGCTCGACCTGCATGCCGCTCCAGTATTCCGGCCGATAAACCAGCGCAGCATCCAGCAAGCCGCGCTCCAGTTTCGCTTGCAGGATCGCTCCATCTCCCACTTCGACCCGGATCGCATGCGATGGTAATTCGCGCCGCAATTGCAGCGTCCACTGCAACATCAGCGGATTACACAGGCTGACCTCACTGCCCAGTGCCAGTGAATCACCATAGCCATCCGGCAGCGGCAAATCACGGCGCGCAGCATCCCATGTTTGCACCAGTTGACTGGCATAGCCGACAAAGCGCTCACCATCATCGGTCAGGCGGGCACCGGCGCGATTGCGCACGAATAACGAACAACCGAGCTGCGACTCGAGGTTTTGCACCCGTGCCGTGACCGTGGTTTGCGTTACATGCAGGCGTGTCGCGGCAGCGATAAAGCTGCCGGAACGGACGATGTAAAGGAAGGTACGCGCGAGCTCAATATCCATAGTCGATTCACCACTTCCTCAATTGCAGTGCAGGCTTCACTGCAAAATTTTTGATAATAAATCGCATTAAATTTCATTTTTAATGCCCGAATTAAATATGCATAATTTATACATATTTTAACGCCAAGCACTGCGAAAGGATGTTTAGGCATGCCACCAAGTAAGGACGATTTTGAAAAATGAATAGCTAGTTTGCTTATTCCGACCAGTTGCAATGCTGGTCAAACCGGGCCTGAGGGCAGTACTACCTCATCAGCCTTACACCTTGTTTTATCCAAATAGGAGGTTTTATCATGGTAGTCAAAGAAGAATTCAAGGTTAAAGATGCATCCGGTCATACCGTTATTCTGCAAAACCTCACCACTGGAATCAGCTATCTGGATTTCGGCATGACACACTTGCCACGTGATTTTCAGGGTTATCGCGTCAAGTACACTGACCGTATCGCCCAGGTACAAAGCGACGGCACCTTCAAACTGACGGATAGCAATAGCATCTACAGTCGCATCTGAGACTGAGGCACTCGGACTGTCTCGCTGTAAATAAATAAGGGCTTGCCTGACCAGGCAAGCCCTTATTGCATGTGTGGCCAGAAACCAGGCCTATCGGCGCGCTGCCTGCAAAGGAATGGCTTGCAGCACATAGGCGAGTAATTTATCGAGACTGGTTTCCAGCGCTTCATGCTCGGTGTCCAGTCTCAGCTGTGCTTGTAGCGGCACTTCATAAGGTGCACTGATGCCGGTGAACTCATCCAGCTCGCCACTACGCGCTTTTTTGTACAAACCTTTGGGGTCGCGCGCTTCGCAGGCGGCCAGAGCGGTGGCGATATGGATTTCATGGAAGCTTTGCGCACTGGCCATGCGCGCCTGTTCCCTATCAGCGCGGTAGGGCGAGATAAAGGCGGTGATGCAGATCAGACCGGCATCGGCAAACAGTGCGGCGACCTGACCGACGCGGCGGATATTTTCACTGCGATCTTGCGGACTAAAACCCAGATTGCTATTCAAACCCTTGCGTACGTTATCGCCATCCAGCACATAGCAGGAATAACCCATACCCGTCAGTGCACGCTCCAGCGCCATCGCCAGGCTGGATTTGCCTGATGCCGAAAGACCGGTGAACCATAACACCGCACCCTGATGCCCATAGTGAGCGCTGCGATCCTGCGCACTCAAGGCATGCGGCACTGCGCTCAAGTGCTCAGACCTGGCTGACTCCGGTTCCGGCATGCGCTTCATTATGCTGATATCCCTAAAGCCGCCAGCAAGGGTCCCAGATAGGTGGCGTGCTTTTGCCAGCGCCCCTTCGACGTTCGGTAGATAGGCTGGCGCACCTGATTGACGCTGGCAGTGCGCACCACGCGACGAGTAGTATGAAATTGCAAACAGGCCTCATCCCACGGCAAGCCGATAAAAGCGATCAGTCGTCTGGCCTGACTTTCCAGATCATCGACCACCGCTTCGTAATCCACTTCGAGGAAGCGATCAGCCGGCAAGACCTGACGCAAATGACTCATCAAGATTTGGTAGTCGCGGTGAAATTCACCCAACTCCGTCATGTCGTAACTGAACAATTGTTCGCCGGCGAAATGCTTGCTGTAACACGATAAGCAGGTATCAACCGGATCACGGCGGCAATGAATAATCCGCGCACCGGACAAGATCAACGGAATCAAACCGGCATATTGAAAATTGGCAGGCATCTTGTCCACCAGTCGCGCTTTACCCTTAGCAAGCGTTTCCACCCGCGCCAGATAATCACGACCTATCGCTGCCAGTGCCTGCGGCGGCAGCGCAAGTACTTCTTCCGGAAAAGTACCCGCCGCGGTAATCGCCAGACGCAAGGCGCTCAGCTCCCCTGCACCATGTACTTGCGGATGGGACGCCAATATCTGCTCGACCAGCGTGGTACCGGAACGCGGCATGCCGATGATGAATACCGGCAGTTCAGTCGCCACGGCATGACCCGCAAGCTCGCGCATCGTATCGGCATTGAAGCTGGCCGCGATGCGCTGCATCGTTAAGCGTATCGCTGCACCGTCATACGAAAACGTAGCGCGCTTCAAACGATTACCAGCGTCTAAATGACGAAAGGCCTGCGCCGATTTTTGTATATCGAGATACGCCTTGCCCAGCGCAAAATGTAAGGCGATACGATCCACCAGTGACAAGCTGGCCGCCTGCGCCAGCGCAGCTTCCATCGCTGCAATATCGGGATCATAGGCCTGATAGGTTTTGCTATCGTTGCGCGCCGTCAGCGCCTTGATTGAGCCGGGGAAGACTTCCAACACTTGTTCAAACGCGGCGATCGCCTCTTCGCTGCGGCCGCTTTCCATGAACAGAGTGGCGCGACCCAGCAAAGCATCCTCCGCCACCGCACCCGGCAACAAGGCGGCTTTATCGTAAGCCTGCAATGCTTCGTCATACTGCCCCAGCGCTTGCATCACTTGTGCCAGTGCATGCTGCGCATTTGCATAGTCCGGTGCCAATACCACCGCCTGCCGCGCGCAAGCCAGCGCGGCGTCATAGCACTCCATGTTTTTCAAGATCAGCGCGCGCGCCGTCAGACTGCCGGCGTGTTTGGATGCAAATGCATCCAGCTTATCCAGCGACTGCAATGCTGCACTGTGACGCAGACGTGAACTGTCAACCTCTGCCAGATTCAGGTAAGCATCTATCAGTGTCGGCTGTAATTCGATGGCGCGGTGCGCGGCAGCGGCCGCTTCGTCGAACTTGCCGTGCGTATTCAACAGAAAGGCGAGATTGCTATACGCCTCGGCATAGTCGGGCGCCAGTGCCAGTGCTTGCCGGTAATGCTGCTCGGCACGCTCCAGCTGGTTCAAACGACGGCAGGTATTCGCCAGATTGTTATGTGCCCGCGCATCGGTCGGCATTTGCTGCAGCACGCGCTCCAGACATTCGAGGCTGGCTTCCAGCTTGCCACTTTCTTGCAGGATGATGCCGAGGTTGCTCCATGCTTCTATCAGTTCAGGTCGCCGCTGGATCGCTTGTCGCGCAGCCTGTTCCGCCTCAGCCAGCAAACCTCTTTGTCGACTGATCTCTGCATAGTTACTGAAATAAATGGCCGGTGCCTGCGCCGCCTGACAAGCCTGACGTACATGCGCCAGCGCCACATCCAGATGCCCATACGCATGCGCAATCAAACCTAGCAAATGCATCGCATCGAACTGATACGGCCATGCCAGTAAGACCTGTCGGCACAGTTGCTCGGCTTCTGTCGCCTGCCCTGCATTCCAGTGCGCATATGCGCGTCTGATGGCTTCCTGCATGCTCAATTGCTGCGTTCTTGGAAAGCTGTCTTGCGGGCTGTTCATGCTGACTCAGAAGCGCCAGCGCGCCGTCAGGCTGCCAGTCTGCGATTGATAGCCGCCACCTTTTTCCAGCGTATATGCGGTCGACAAGGTCAGCTTGTCGCTGCGCAGCAGCGTCGCACCCAGCGATAGCACTGCGGTGCCGCGCACCGGTCGGGCACCTTGTGTCACGAAACTGGTGGCACCGGACACATCGGCTGCAAAGTTAGCGACAGATTGCAAACGTGTATCGCTGTACTCATGGCGCCACAACAATTGCGCCATCGGTTTCAATACACCGACATCCGTTTTGTAATCACGCTCCAGCTTGAATCCGATATCACTCTTTAAAGAATGTGTATCCGCTGCACCGACACGTAAGGCAGCGCCATTGCCACCGCTTTCGCTATAAGCCTCGAGGCGCAAGCTACTGTAGGTCAGACCCGCCAAGGGTGTCAGCACCATATCGTTGATGCTGAGCGGATAGCCGGCGCGCGCTGCTGCGATGTATTGCATGCCCTTGTAACTGCTGCTGGCAGTACCGGAGAAGCCGCTGAAATCAAGCAGGCGATGTGCATGGATATCGCTGCGTATCGCACTGAAGGCAGTGTTCAGATACCACGGTTCACCTTGATAGGAAGCGTAAGTGCTCAGACCATATGCATCAACACGGGCATAGCTACCGGCGTTATTGCCATCGTTGCTGACTGAAGTGCTGGCGTAGTTAAACAAACCACCGACGCGCCACTGATCGTTCAGTGCAGTATCCGCACCCAGCAGCAAACCGTTGTAGCTGGCGTGATAGCCGGAAATACCGTCGCGCGCACCAGCCGAAGCTTTACCACCAAAGACCTGACCCCAGGCTGCTCTATTGCCGTCACCAGCACTCGTCGCATCACCACCGGACAAACCACTAGCGCCTTGCGTGCCACCATGCAAGCGCTCGAAGATCACACCATTCAAGTGCCGCCCGACCGTATCGGCAGAACCGGCGATACCTGAAGTGAGCGACGCCGCATCAAGTTGTGAACCCGCACGATTGGCATCTTCCGGTGTAGCAAGTGCAGCGGCGGCATTAAACAAATTCATCAAGGCCGCATTGGTGCCGGTGTACTGATACAAACTATCCAGCACACGACGCGCATTAGCTTCGTTGGCCGGATTAACGATCTCACCATCCAGCGTCAGCAATAAGCCGAGATTTGCGCCGTCAAGCACGGTGCTGCCAGTGATGTCACCACGATAGCCATCAGCCAGATACCGCAGTGTGGCTTCGTTATAGTTGCTGCCTGCGGCGGCGGCCTGTATCACCAGATAACGCTGACCATTGGCGAAACGATAGCTGCCATTCTTTTTCAGTGCCACGCTGGAACCGGCATCCAGCACCGCACTGCCGGATACCAGCAGACGACCATAACCGCTATCGCTGTTGCTGCCATTCGCAATAGCGCCACTGCCCACCCCGATGTTCAGGGTAGCCCCCGCGCTTTGCTGGTACTTACCTGTCACGCTGATCTGGTTGTTGAGTTGCAGCACGCCAGCGGAGTTGAGTACGGTATTGCTGCCGACATTGATATTGCTATTCAGTATCTGGTTACCGCCATTGAAAACCCAATTCGAACGGGTATTCGTAATCAAGCCGATACTGCCATTGAGGCCGGTCAGGGTACCGAACACCGAGCCGCTGCCACCGCTTATGTTTTGAACCCGGTTCGAACTATTGAGGATGTTGCCGGCTATCGTTCCAGAGTTCGTGAGCGTCGTGATGGTCCCGCCCGACGTAATCGTTATCGCGTTGGTGCCGCTGATCAAGCCGGCATTGTTGAGTACGGTAATGGTTGCCGCGTTGGTGACACCACCGTTGATGACACCACCAGCGAGATTGTTCAAGGTAGCGATACGGCCGCGCGTGTCGTTGTACACGCCAGCCACGTTACCGGTAATCAAGCCGCTATTATTCAACTCGGTGATCAAGGCGGTTCCACTGCCGCTGTAGTTGTACACACCGCTATACGCACCCGAGATGGTGCCGCTGCTGGTGTTATTAAGCGTAGTGATGGTGCTGCCGTTGCTATTGTCTACGCCGTGGCTGAAGTTGCCGTTGGGACTGGTACCGCCGCGTATCATGCCGCTATTGGTCAGCACGCCGATCCGACCTCCGGTGGTATTTTGCAGCCCGGCATTGCTGTTACCACCGGCAATCAGACCACCACTATTATTAGTCAGGGTGGTGATCGTTCCCATATTCATTACACCACCAAAGCCATTCGCTGCTGCCTGTATCGTCCCGCTATTGACGAGCGTAGCGATCACGCTGCCACTATCACTAGCGATGCCATAGTCCCCACCATTAACAGATGCGCCGCTGGCATTACTGATTGCGGTAATGGCATTGCCATCGTTGTAGATACCGGCATAAGCTCCCTGCAGGAAGCCACTATTGCTGAGGGTACCGAGCGAGCTGCTACCGGTATACACGCCGGTAAAGCCGCCACTCAAGTTGGCACCGGATCCGACTGTCAGATCACCCGTCAGCCAGGTGTGCCCACCGGGACTGGCGCCGACTATCGGCGCATCGGCCTGGGCCGGACTAGCCGCCATCACCGCCAATGCCGCTGTCACTGCCAGACTGAGCGTACTGAGCCGGCGCGCGACCTTAGGCAACTGAGGTCCGGGCAGAATCACTACCGGCTGTGATCCCGCCGCCTCGGCTTGAGTCTTCATCCCGTGCATAAATTCTCTCTTCCGGATGAGTGACTTAATAGCGCCAGCGGGCCAGCAGGCTGCCGGTTTGCGAGGTATAGCCACCGCCCTGCTCCAGCGTGTAATTGACGGCCAGCGACAGATTATTACTGCGCAGCAGTGTGGCACCGAGCGATAACACACCAGTGTCTTTCACTGGCTTGGCACCCTGCGTGATAAATGAAGTGGCACCGGAGGTATCGGCGGCAAAGTTGGCGACCGATTGCAAGCGTGTGTCGCTGTATTCATGGCGCCACAACAATTGCACGCTAGGCTTGAGCACACCCTGTTCAGTTTTATAAGCACGTTCCAGCTTCACGCCCAGATCGCTTTTTACCGAATGAGTATCGGAACTGCCGACACTCAGGGCAGCACCGTTACCGCCGGTTTCGGTATAACCATCTTGCCGCAAGCTGCTGTAGGTCAGACCTGCCAGCGGCGTCAACACTGCGCCCGGCAACACATGATCGAGATTGAGTGGATAACCGGCTTGCAGCGCGGCGATGTATTGGCTGCCCTTGTAGCTGCTATTGGCCACGCCGTTGAAGCCAGTGATATCAATCACGCGATGTGCCTTCACATCACTGCGCATCCCGCCCAGCGACATATTCAAGTACCAGGCATCCGCTTTGTAACCGGCATACGCCGTCAGACCGTAGGAATTTACGCGCGCATAACTACCGGCGTTATTGCCATCATTAGACACCGAAGTGCTCGCATAGTTAAACAAGCCACCGGCGCGCCACTGATCGTTCAGCGCAGTATCGGCACCAAACAGCAAACCGGCATAACTGGCGTGATAACCAGAGACGCCATCACGTGCATCGGCCGATGCTTTACCGCCAAAGGCTTGCCCCCAGACGGCGACGTCGGTCGCCGCATCACCACCCGACAGGCCGCTGCCGCCTTGCGCCGGTACCGAAGTATCACTATCGAGTCGGTTGAAGGCGATGTTATTGACCTGCTGCCCGACCGAATTGCTTGCACCTGCCACGCTGTTTTTACCTGAGGCAGGATTCAATTGGGAACCGACGCGATTACCTTCATCGCTGGAACTGGCAGCGGCCGCTGCGTTGAATAAATTCATCAGACCCGCATCGGTGCCGCTGTAATTAAACAGACCATCCAGCGTCGATTGCGCATTATTGTTGGTCGCCAGATTTTCAGTGCCGCCATCCAAAGTCAGCAACAAGGATTGATTGCTGCCGTCGGTAATGCTGCTACCGCTGACCGTGCCATTAAAACCGCTGGCACCATACAGCAGGCTGTTGGCGTTGTAGTTGGTACCGTTACTATTGGCTTGCACTACCAGGTAACGCTGACCGTTGGCAAAGCGATAGCCACCGACTCTCTGCAGCATGACGCTGGAACCGGCTTCTATCACTGCATTGCCGGAAACAATTAGACGACCATAACCGAGGTCCGCGCTCAAGCCATTACTGGTGGCACCGCTGGCGGCACCGATGTTCAATGTCGCGGCAATGGTCTGACGATAGTCACCCGTGATGTTGATGTGATTATTGACTTGCAGTACGCCGCCCACATTGCCGACGTAATTACCACTGCCGCCGACGTCAATGTGATCGTTCAATAGCTGCTTGCCGCTGCCAAAGAGGAGAGGTGAATTCTGATTGGTAATCTGGCCGATATCGCCAGTGCCGGTGCCGCCACTGGCGCCGGTCAATACACCAAAGACGGAGCCCGTTCCACCATTGATAAACAGAGGCTGCGTGGCCTGATTAATAATCGCGCCAGCGATGGTGCCGCTATTGGTGATCGTACCCATGCCGCCATTCGTGTCGAGATAGATCGCAGCGACAGATGATTTGATCAAGCCACTGTTATTGATGGCATTTATAAAACCATCGTTGTAGATCGCATATGCGCTCGCACCGCTGTCAGCTCCGGCGATCGTACCTTTGTTGTCGAGACTGCTGATCTCGCCATTCTCAGTATTGAAGATGCCATTTTTGATCAGGCCACCGACCTTGTTGTTCAGTGCCGTGATCAATCCATCGTTCTCGATTGCGCTATCGCGGACACTGAGAATAGTGCCGCTATTATTGAGCGTAGTAATCTGATTATTGGCAGCGTTGTATATCCCGCTCGCATCGCCTTTGATCGTTCCGCTGTTGGTGAGTGTTCCTATTTGCGCATTAACCGGGACAGTCGCACTACCACCCGTATTCAACTGCCCCTCAGCATTTGCAATACCGTAGTCATCACCGATGATGCTACCGCTGTTACTGAGGGTAGTAATCGTGCCGCCAAAATTGTAAATGGCAATATTACCGGCACTAATGGTGCCCGCATTGGATAACAAAGTTATTTGCGCAGCGGCAAAATTCCCTATCCCCACCAAACCGTCAGCAATGACGCCACTTTGATTGTTGGTCAGCGTGGTAATCCTTCCTTCGTTCATGATGCCCATACTAGGCATCATCACTGGAGGAACCGATGCTGAGATTTTCCCGCTATTCGTTAATGCGGTGATCAGCCCCTTATTCTGGATGCCGGACATCCCTGTCAATGTGCCATGCAACTCATTGTTGATCGCATTGATGGTGCCCAAATTAAAAACAGCCGCGCGGTTACCACTAATGCTGCCGGTATTGCTTAAACTGCCTATCGTCGCGCCAACATCATCATTGCTAATGCCGATCCCGCCATGGATATCACCCGCATTATTCAGACTGGTGATCTGCCCCCAGTTGACGATACCGGCAAAAACGCCGCTGATGACACCATCGGCGGCATTGTTCAAGGTCGTGATTTCACTGCCGGAGTTGTTAAATATCCCCTGCGTAGTCACACTGGAAATCGTGCCACTGTTGTCCAAGGTAGTGATAATGCCGTTGAGGTTTGCGATACCGGCATCACCCGTCCCTATGATGCTGCCGCTATTGCTCAAGCGACCTATATTGCCTCTGCCACTGAATGTGGTCGTGGCAAAAGTCGTTATACCGCCGTTCATCAGTCCGAACTGGCCCGTCAGCGTGCCTACATTGTTCAGGGTCGTGATGGTGCCGGCATTGAACAGCCTTTGTATGGTTCCACCGCTCTGGTTGTCCAGCAAGGTGATGGTGCCAGTGTTGATCAGGCTGGCTTCACTCGGGCCAGGTGCAACAATCTGGCCGCTGTTTTCCAGCTTGCTGATAGTGCCGAGATTAATGAGATGCGCAATCGTGCCGGTACTGGCGTTTTCCATGCTAGTGACGCTGCCATCTTCGCCGTTAACAAAGTCTCCTATCGCTCCGCCGTTTAAAATCCCACCGGATGTACCACTGATAGAGCCATTGTTATTGAACAGACCTATGCTTGATCCCTGGCTATTAGAGACACCATAGGAGTCCCCTCCCTGTATCGTGCCGTTGTTCTGCAATTGCGAGATGTCGCCGCTGTTGAACACCCCGCTGTACCCGCCATTGATGGTGCCGTTATTTGTAAGTGTTCCCAGCACACCACTGCTACTCACATAGATCGCTCCGTCGCCAGGACTCGAAGTAAGCGTGACGCCGCTATTCACCGTGAAATCGTTGTCGGTCCAATACTGCGTGGCGCTCGTATCCACCGAAATAACGGTCTGCCCTAGTGCCACCATAGGCACCATCGCCGACAATGCGGCGCTGATCGCCAGACTTAGTACCGTACGCTGCGGCAGACTCGATTTCATTTTATTTTCCCTGTAGATGAACGACGGCTCAGCTCCTTCCGGATATAAGTAAGCGGAAGTTCAGCCTGAGACGGCATAAAAGCATTTTAAAAACGGGGAAACTATATGTAGATCAAGCCTGCTTGTATGTAGAACAAATGTGCTACAAGCAACATTCGGTGCCGGGCGTAGAATAGGCGAGCGCCATTGTGGGAATCAGCTGTAAACAATCAGCTGGAATGCGGCGGGTTCGGAGCTGTGGACGGAGGTTCAGAGTACGGATGCCTGCTGCAATCACAAACTGAATGGAATGGTATGCAGCAACTCTGCCAGACGTTTTTGCATCCATTGTGTACTCGCATCGGGTTGACTCCCCTGCAACCACAGCATACGTACCGACAACAGCGGTAACGTAAATTCATCGCAGGGCAACTCCTGCAAATGCAAACGGTACTCTTCGTATTCCGCAATATTCAGCGGCAGTATGGCCCAGCCTATGCCATCGGCCACCATCGCAGCAATACTGTAGAAGCTATCGGCACGCCAAACCGACGGACTGAGCGCCGGGTCGGCAAAGTCATCCATATGCATCAGTAACTGCCTGTGCTTGGCCAGATCTCTTTGCGTAATCTTTTTAATCTGCGTCAGCGGATGACCACGCACCACGAATATTCCTTGCGCCACGCTGCCGATATGTTTTTGCGCAAAAGATAATGAGCACGGCCCGCGGTCGAAGTGGAAGGCCACACTGGCGCGCTGCTTTTCAACATAATCTGCCACCTCGGTCGCCGTGCCATTCAGCAGGCTCAGTTCCAGCGACGGGTAACGCTCCGAGATTTCCTTCACCAAAGCACCGACCGCCAGATAAGGCAAGGCTTCATCCAGCGCCAGCGTCAGCTTCGCTTGCTGACCGGCCGCGAACGATAAGGCACGCTGATCCAGACCTTCGGCCTGACGCAATAACTCCCGCGCTTCCAGCAGCATGACTTCACCTGCCGGAGTCAGTTGCACATTGCGGCGCGAGCGGTCGAATAAATCGAAACCCAGATCCGCTTCCAGCAATGAAATGGCAGTACTGACCGCCGATTGCGCCTTGCCCAGACGCCGCGCAGCCGCAGAGATAGAACCAGCCTCTGCGGTCACGACAAACTGCTTCATGCGATCAATAGTCCATTCCATCCATCTATTTTATAGATGGTACTTAACTTTGTCCAAATCATATATTGATGGATAATAGAGGTCCTGCACATACCCGTGCATAACAAAGCGGCTCTACCGAGCCCAAAAAATCATGAATCACAAATTCAATCCCGCAACAACTGTCACCATCAACTGGTGCACAGACGTCACATACAGTGAGGCGCTTACCCAGCTCTTCGTCGCGCATGCGCACACCCAATATATTTCTCATTCCGAGCTGCAGGGATCACGCGCGATCAGCCCGGTGCTATGGCGCAGCGATCTGGCCAGCACCGTAGGCGCCGAGTTGCGCGCCACGCTGGCGCAAGATCCGGCTGATGCCGACCACCTGGTTGCCGTTGCCCGCATCGACGATGCCATCGCCGGTATGGCGCTGCTCTCTATCGGCCAGCGGCAAGATATTGCTGTCCCTTACGCCTCGCTTGATGATTTGATCGTGCACCCGGATTACCGCGGTGCCGGTGTCGGCCGTCAACTGATCGCCTGGCTCGAGCAAGCGATGCTGGCGCGTGGCATCTCTCGCCTGTTCCTCGAAAGCGGTATAGGCAATCATGATGCACATCGCTTCTTCCACGACCAGGGTTTTCAGGATGTATCGGTCGTGATGATGAAGGAGCTTAGCCATGCATAATCAAACACAAAATCATCAACACACGTTGACGCCAACATCGACCTTGCCTGCGGCCAGTCGCTGGCTGGTACTCGCCATCGTCTCGGTCGCGCTGCTCTTGATCGTGGTCGATATGACGGTGCTGTATGCCGCCTTGCCGCGTCTGACTGCGGATCTGCAAGCGTCCGCTTCGGCCAAGCTGTGGATCGTCAACATCTATGCATTGATCGTCTCCGGACTCTTGCTTGGGATGGGTACGCTGGGTGACCGGCTCGGCCATAAATCGCTATTTATCGCCGGACTAATCGTCTTTGGTATCGCTTCGCTCTGCGCGGCTTATTCGCCCAGCTCGGCGGCACTGATCGCATCCCGTGCCTTGCTGGCGGTAGGTGCGGCCATGATGATGCCGGCCACGCTGTCCATCATCCGTCTCGCTTTTACAGATGAAAACGAACGCGCAGTAGCGATCGGTATCTGGGCCTCGGTCGCCTTCGGCGGCGCGGCACTGGGACCGGTCATCGGTGGCTTGCTGCTGGAATACTTCTGGTGGGGCTCGGTATTCCTGATCAACGTTCCTATCGTCTTGCTCGCCTTGCCGATCGCCTTGTTCTATATACCGAAAGGCGCAGCCAATAAAACACGGCCATGGGATTTGATCGGCTCCCTGCAAATCATGGCAGGTCTGGTCGGTGCTACCTATGCGTTGAAAGAAATCGGCAAGCGTGAACCGGCATGGGGGATTGCCTTCCTCGTATTGTTGATCGGTGTTGTGTTCCTCGCCTTGTTTGCACGGCGTCAGCAAAGCAGTCTGCATCCGATGATCGATTTTTCCTTGTTCAGGAATACGATTTTTTCATCATCGGTGGCCGCTGCCATCATTGCCGGTGCCGCCCTGCTCGGGATGGAACTGGTATTCACGCAGCGTCTGCAACTGGTGCTGGGTATGTCGCCGTTACAGGCAGGTATTTTTATACTGCCATTGTCGCTGGCGGCGTTTGTCGCCGGCCCCTTGACCGGGCGCGTATTGCCACGACTGGGTAGTGCCTATGTGCTGACCCTGTCGCTGTTTGTGGCCGGTGTGGGTATGGCTGCTTACCTGTTCTTGCATAACGCGGCGATCAGCATCCAGCTCGTTTGTCTGATTGCGATTGGTGCCGGGATAGGTGCGGCGATGACGGCGGCATCCAGCACGATTATGCAAAGTGCACCGGTGGACCGTGCTGGTATGGCCGCGTCTATCGAGGAAGTGTCGTACGAATTGGGTAGCGTGGTCGGTGTCACGCTGATGAGTAGTATCTTGTCGCTGGCCTATGCCAGCACACTGATCCTGCCGGCGGATATGAATCTGCCCGCTATCGTGTGGGACAGTCTGGATGAAGCGCTGATCGTGAGTCAGCAGCTGGCTCCCGCTGCCGCGCAAGTCATCGATGTAGCAGCCAAGGCATCATTCGATGTGGCGTTCACAGCTGTGTTGGCAGCGGCCAGCCTGATGTTATTCCTGACCTCAGGCATCGTATGGTGGACCAACAGAAAAGGCGAGCGTGCAAGCACATTCGCCTCATCTGCCCAAGCCTCACACTAAAGCTTCGTTGCTTGCATCAGAAACGATGCCGTATGCCGAGTGCGACACTATTACCCACAGAGCGTTGGGTAATTTTGTCGTACATATAAATCGCATAAACATCGGTACGTTTCGACAAATTGTAGTCATAGCCTAGCGATGCCGTATTGCGCTTGAGTTCGCCACCGATTGCGACACCATCACGTTTGGTGTTAGCCCACGATGCGAGCACAGCACCTTGCCCCCATGGAATGCTGCTACCCAATTGCAGCGTTCTGTCTTTCAGATCGATGTCGTGGCTGGTCTGGTCATAGGTCGCAAACAGTTTCACCACGGCAAAGTCGTAGGAACCACCGACAAACCATGTCTTCTGCCGTGCTGCCGTCAGGCCGCTCGGCAGTGGCACATTGGTGCCCGGCTGCACATTGTTCGGCGAGCGCTCCAGCGGATTATTGACCTGCATTCTTTGGTAGTAAGCCGTCAGTCCCAAAGGTCCATTCGAATACAGCAGATTTGCGCCGACATTGTTTTTGCCGTTCTGCCCCGCCACTTCACCAAACTGATAATGGAAATTCGCTTTCAGGCCGCCGATATTCGGCGTGGTGTAAATGATCTCATTGCTCCAGCCGGTATCACCGGCGACGGAGTTACTCCAGCCCGAGGCATTGAACAGCGGCACATCCGTATGCAACATCAATGGCGACAACTGGAAAGAATCACCAAAGGGATTGAATAGTATCGATGGCAAAAAATGCGGCGCCAGATCGCGCCCGATCGATATTTCACCAAAGCTGCCGACCAGACCGACATTCGCATCACGCGAGAAGAAGGTTTCATTGCCGTCGAAGCGCCCGGCACCACCATTATCGGCCCGGAAGAAAGAGGTAAGATTGAACTTGGCCTTGAGCCCGCCACCCAGCTCTTCGCTGCCTTTGAAGCCGAACCACGAGGTGGTCAGACCACCGCTATTGACGACGCTGCTGCGTCCGGTATCGCCACTGTTTTTTACCGAACCGATAAAGTTATCGACCAGCCCGGTCACCTGCACCGTGGTCTGCGCGGATGCCGGCAAAGCCTGTGCCGCGCCGTAAGCAGCGGCCAGACCAATAACGAGTTGCAGCGTTTTGAATTTATTTTTTGCTGTTTGCATCTCTGTCTCCTGATTTTTATATTTCTGGAAAAACGATTTAATTTTTAATGCGCGGTTGTTAAGTCCTTTACTGCGCCTTTTGATACTCCTGTTACGTTTGAATGTTTAAGCTCTGGCGGACAACAGCAGTCAGTGCTGACGGACGCGCCGTCAGCACTGATTCACTAGTTACTTGCCTGCTTACTTGGGAAAGATGGCTTTCTTGATGATGGCGTGCACACCCCAGTTGCCATCGACCACTTGCGTGATACCAAAGTCGACCGAGACCGAGATCAGCGAGATCGCCTCGTCTTCTGTCAGATTGCGCGTATCCATAAAGAAGCGACGGGTCTTGTTGAAGGCATCCGTCATGGCGCTATCCAGCGAAGATTTTTTGAAGAGTTCAGATGCGCCGTCGACGCCGTACTCTTTCAGATAGTTAGGGCTGCTGAAGCCGTGCACGATCAGTTCGCTGGCGGTTTCGAGCAATGGATAATCCAGGCCATACAGCTTGGTACCCGGCAGATCCGCTTTCTTATGTACGATGAACTGGAACAGACCGGTCAATGAACATTCAATCGCGGTACCGCACAGCTCGGCATCGCCTTGCGATGCATGCGGGTCGCCAACCGAGAACATCGCACCCGGTACTACCACCGGGAAGAACGCAGTCGCGCCCTTGCCCATGCGCCAGTTATCGAAGTTACCGCCGCTGTAGCTAGGGACGATGGACGACACCATATCTGCTTCGACCGGTGCCACACCGATCATGCCGAAGTGCGGACGCACTGGAATTTCATAGCCCTTCAGCACGTCGTAGTTCGGCTTGATCGAGCTCTTGTCGACTGGCACGCCCGGGTAATCGATGATCGGATGGACCACGCCAAACGGATCGGTTTGCGGTGTCCAGCGATAGTTATAGACGGCCTTGGCCCAGGTCTGTTCGCCCTTGGCATCGACTTCGTAGATGGTGATGACTTCGCGCCCTTTAGGCTCGGTGATCAGATTGTTGTAGTGGAAACCCCAATTGCTGGCGACGTTGGAACCGAAGGTCTTGCCGCGGTAATCGGGATTGCCCGATGGGCGTTGCATGGTGTCGATGATGCGCACTTCGAGCACGTCGCCCGGTTCGGCACCATTGACAAAAATCGGACCGGTACACACGTGTACGCCCAGACCACCACCTGCACCCAGCGGATCATCCATCGCACCCGCGCCGCGGCGATCAACCGCCTTGCTATTGGCATCCCATTGGAAAATGCTTTCTGCACCAGCATCGCCTTTGACCATGCGCTCGATATCGTCATTCGAGTGATGGGTTACGGTTTCTATCGTGGCGTAGTCACCGGACTCCAGCTTCAACAAAGGCTCCATCGTCTTGCTGAAGTAACCCCAGTGGATAGTCTTGTTATTAGCCGGAACGTAGTAGTGGCTAACGTTTTCCCCGACTTGCTTGGAAGGCAAGGCACGCTCGGTCACGCCTGCCAAACCAGCCGCCCCTGCGGTCGGCTTGCCACTGATGGCGGAACGCAGATTCTGGCTGGCTTCCTTGAACTCGCCTTGCAAATCGGCATCGTTCAAATGGGAAAAATGGTTACATCCGTTGCTGCAAATATGGTCTCGCATACATCTCCTGATCTCTTTGATACACCACCTGATTGTGGTTTGCAGAGATCATAGAATTCGGAGATTTTTGAATCTTGTACGGAGGCGTACAAATCATTGTTGGACATGCTGCAGTGCAGTAATGCCATACATGCTTCAGCAAAGGCGATTTATAGCGTGCGCTGTAACGCAGCCCTTCCCGGAGTACAGCTTGGTGTCGGACAAAATCTTTGTTGTTTTATTTACTGGCAATTCTGCAAGTAGTGATTTTCCAATTTAGCCCTCCGCCCATCCGCCACATCCGTTGATTTGTATGCCGGCATGCTGCCTGCGGCTGAGCTGCCCGACCATATATTGACAGATACTCTATTTTCTTCCGCCGCTGCCTTAGGGTCTGAAACCTCTGACATGTTGCGCGGTGCTGCGCGCCTTGCACGCTCTATATCCCGCTTCAAGCGCTGACATTCAGCATCTTTGGGCGCAAGTACATTATCTTTTTTCGTTGGAGCCTGAAGCGGATCTAGCCCGCGATCGGCACTCGTTGCAGGGACCGATAAATTTAGTGGCGACAAAGAATCTTTCGCGTAGACGGGCGTGCAAATGATGGCAATAAAAACAGTGCTCAATATATTTCGCATGGCAAGAATCTTGACTGACCGGGACCTTGTATTGTCGCCAGCTATTCGGCAAGGCGAAATACGATCAAAGGGCAATTGACAGAGCCGCTATTGTCTTGCTCTCCTCCGCGTCAAATCTTGATGCCAATCTCGTGTTCGTCACCAAAAATAAACCATCAACCAATTTATTTCTGCGATGTCCCCTCGATACGGTAGCGGCCCCCTTGCAAGCGATACGGGCAGCGTTTGATCTGGCTGCTGTATCTCGCAATTGTGGCTAAGCGGGTCCGGTGCCCCGGCGGAAAGATCTGTGACGCACTGATTTTCGGATGCTGATCCGGATGGAAGAAGTTTCATAAGCCCATCGATTCCCCTGCGCTACAGGAATCTTTTACTCACTATATTGGGCTTACTAAGGTAATGACTGACGAGATGAAAAACTATCGTCCATTGTTACAACAAGATGGATGCTGGAATTCACCATCTGCATAGTGTTCTTGCAGATGGTGTCTCCCAGTAATCAGACCAGGCTCAGGATTTACGCAAAGACTTATTCTGACGCCAGTAACCTATGCCCATCAAGCCTGCGGCCAGCAGTAGTAACAGCAAGGCACCAATGGTCTTTTGTTCGGTACTCATATTGCTGATCGATTGCATTTCAAACCCTGATACGGCCTGATCTGCTGCTTTGGATTTCACCGGCTCGGCTTTGGCAGGGCTGGCATTTTTTTGCACTGGGGTTGGCGGTGCCAGCCCTGTCGTTGCGGCTGGCGCATTGCTGGAATTACTGCCAGCACTCGCATCGGCAGTGTTCGCTGCATTGACTACCCCACTCGCCGGCGCTGGTCTGGAACCCAGATCAGGTGCCTGCCTGATGGTAGTACGGCTGCAGGAATCGCTGTTACAAGCCACCCCGGCAGATGCGATGGTCTGCGCGTTGACGCGCGTTAAGTTATCGCGCACCTCTTGCGACGGCTTCCAGTAACCGCGTTCGATCACGGTCAACATGCGATCAGTGATGGCCTGGTAAGCTTTCAGATTGCCACTTTCGGCAAAGCGACGACGCGCATCCAGTCCATGTCTGTCTGCGATGTAGGTGTCATACATGCGTTGCCATTTACTCGCGTCGACCGCCTCCGGCACCGTCACCTGCCATGCCCACAGATAGTCCACCACGCGGTTAATGAAACGCGCACCGGAATAACCTTCCTGCAACATGCGGTTCGCCCAGCGTGGATTGAGATAACGGGTCTGTAATTCCTGACCCATGTATTTCTGCAAGCTGGTGTGATGCGGATTACGCGGATTCGACAAATCACTCACCATTACCTCTGGTGTCTTGCCGTCTACGCTGCGGATTGCCAGCGCGGTACCACCCAGGTATTGGAAGAAATCATCGTTGTCGAGCGTCGCGTAGAGATTGCTGGAACGGCTGTGCAAGGCAATCTTGCTACCCGACAGCGCCTGCTTGAATAGCGTCCGGCGCAGCTTGGGATCCAGTTCGGCTTCCGCCACATCGGCATCACCGCCCCAATAGCCACGGCCAAACGGGTGACTCATGCGATTGATGAAGACATCGGCGACCTGTTGTTCGTTCTGCCAGACGTTAGCCAGCGGAATCAGCTTCTCGATATTGGTACCGTAGGCACCGGACGGTAAGCCAAAGATGCGCACAGTCGCCAGTCGTTCTGCTTCGGTGGCTGACAAACCCTGACGCTGCAAGTCAGACACCATCTTGCGTGTGTGTTCCTGCAGCGGATTATCGCTATCGTCCTGCTTCTGTGCGAGTTGCGCCGCGTCATCCAGCAGCTTCAGCAAGTTGCCAAACAGATCCCTGAATAGTCCGGATGAAATCATCGTCACATCCACCCGCGGCCGGCCCAGAGCGCGACGTGAGATGGCCTCTACACCCACCACGCGTCCCCGCTCATCCCACACCGGCTTGATGCCGAGCAGCGCCAGTACTTGTGCTTCCATGATGCCTTCATGGCGCAGGGTTTCCACCCCCCATAGATTGATCGCCAGTTTGTCCGGGTAGGTGCCATGGCGGCTACGGTAATCTTCGATCAGTTTTTTGGCCAGCATCGCACCTTGTTCGTAGGTAGTGCGACTAGGAATACGCGCCGGGTCCAGTCCATAGAAATTACGACCAGTCGGCAAGGCATCCGGATTACGCACCAGATCCGCACTCGGTCCGGGTGAAATATAATGACCATCCAGCGCCAGCATTAAGTTATCCAACTCCATGTCGGCGCTGCGTATGATGTCGTCTTCCATCTTTTGTATGCGCGCTGCCTGTTGCTGCGGATCGATGCTCTTGTCCAGACCAATCGCGGCCTTGGCAGTCGCACGACGGAATTCAGCATCGGGGGCCACACCGAAGGTATGCAAACCAAATGGCGCCAACTTATCGGCGGTCTCGTCCAGATATTCTTCCAGCGCTTCCAGATCGGCTTCCGTCTTGAGTGTCTTACGCTGCATGTCTTTTAGCACACCGCTTTTTAATGCAACGCGATTCAAAGCAATTAAATGATTACGCGCCAGCAGCGGGCTCTTTTGATTTGCAACGCGATAGTCATTCAGCAAAGATAAGAGTTCGCGTAGATCCGGATTAAGCCCGGCCACATCAAATGGCGGCGTCATGTGATCAATAATGGTTGCCATGCCGCGGCGCTTGGCTTGCAAGCCTTCGCCGACGTCATCCATCACATACGGATAAATATTCGGGACCGCGCCGATCAGCGCTTCAGTCGGATCAGCCGCAGAAAGCCCGGCTTCCTTGCCAGTCAGCCACTCATGGGTACCGTGCGTACCTATATGCATCACGGCATTCGCGCGATAACCATGTTGCAGCCACAAATAGAATGCGATGTACTCATGACTCGGCGGCAGCGACACATCATCATGCAGTTTCTCTAAATTTTGTTCCCATGCGCGGCCCGGCTGTGGTGCCATCAAGAGATTGCCATAGCGGCGCGCCGGGAACACGAATTGATCGCGGCCATTGGCATCACGCCACAAGGTTGAGGCTTTTTGCGGCGCGCCCCAGGCTTTTTCAATTGCGCTTTTCAACTCAGGCGGGAACTGTTCATACCACTTCAGATAATCTGAAAGCGGCACCAGCAATGCCTGTCCGCTGCTCGCCAGTTGCGCCAGACCGGCACGATAATCCTTGCTGCCCTTGCTCGGATAATTGCCCCACTTTTGAATATCGTCTTGCAAGGCTTGCTTATCGGTCGGCAGATGCGAACTCGCATCGCTAGTGCGATAGCCATCCTTATTCATACGCTGCACGATTTGCCATAGGCTTTCTGGCAGTACATTCAGGTAGGACGCGCCTATTGTTTCCGAACCATGTGGGTAGTTGTAATACAGCATGGCGATACGCTTGTTCGAATTTGCACTCTTGCGCAAAGCCAGCCATGCATCGACCCGCTCGGCCAGACGATCTATCCGTTCCGCTATCGGCTGCTCTTCGATGTAAGCCAGTTCGGTTTGCACATCGGTAATCCGTTCACGACTGGCAACCACGGTCGGTTGTATCAAGCCGGCCAGTTCGGCGCCGGCCAGCTGCCACGAACGCTCGGTGATATTCAAACCGGTTTTCGACTCTTTCCATTGTTCTGCGGATTGCTGGCTGAGAGTGATGGCATTGATGGCAGGTACGCCGATCTTATCCAGCATGCCGCTGGTAGCAGCGGTACCGCCTACCTTCATACCCAACGCAACGATCAGTTCAACGCGCGATTTGCCCGCCTCGTTCAAGAAATATTGCAGCGGCACTTCATACGGGTAACCAAATACCGGCATGACGTTGTAACCGGATTTTTCCAAACGCGCGACGATCGCAGCCAGAGGTAAGGTTTGCCCCGCCACCAGACTCGCACGGAAGAACATTACACCTACCCACGGTGCGCCGGGACGGTAGTGCGTGTACTCCTTTGCGTACTGTTCGAAGTCGGAATAAGTACGGTCTGCCGCGACGTCATATAAACCCACCTCGGGCATAGGCTGCACCGGTGCTTCGGTGACGCTGACGCCGAACTGCGTACGCAATACATAGCGCAACATATTCGTCATATTCTCTATGCCACCGGCGCGGTAGTACTTCTGTACAGTTTTTTCTTCGCGCAATCCTAGTTCGCGCAATTCATCATCAATGCCGGAGCCCACTGCAATCACGGTACGCTTGCTACGTTGCAAGGTATCGAGTTCAGGCAAGATTCTTTGTACCAGTTGACGCCCGACTACACTAATCACCGCCACATCAGCCTTGGCCAATGCAGCACGGTCTTTCTGACTCATGCTATTGGCAGCAATGATACGGACCTTAATATCCTGATCTTTCAGCGTGCTTTGCAAGGAGCGCATCGCCAGCACTGCCGGACGCGATTCAACATCACCCAACAACAAGACGAGTTCACGCGCAGTCGCTTGCGCACTGGCCATCAGGCCCAGAACGAACAACAGGCAAACACAAAATTTATTCCGGAACATACACAACCTTTCCATCTGGTAGCTGGTAAGCAGTGCCCAGGCGTTTGCCTTCGCCGGACAGGGGTTTATCGCTAACGCGGCTGACTTTGATCTCAGCACCTTTTTTAGTCATGACTTCGACTTTGCCGTCGGCCGTCTTCTTCGCTATCGTTACTTCTGAATTGGGGTCCAGCAAATCAAGCATGTTCCACGCAGAGAACAGCGCGAGCATCATCGCCACAATAAAGACGATGCTGGCATCAAACAGATTGGCGACGCCGGCCAGAGGATCATCCGTCCCCTCACTCAGGTGGCGGCTATACCGATGACGATTTAAATAGCGCATCTCAAGCCTCCGTTAAAGCCGAGGCTTTTTGCAGCTCGCCATGCCGTGCCAGCAAAGTTTCAGCGGCATAGGCAATCTCAGTCGAATCGGCACGCAACCAATGCTCACGTACCAGCGCGATGCCATACGCCACGACACTGCAGGCGAGGCCAACCACGGTTGCTGTAAAGGCGGTCGTCATGCTCGCCGCCATATTCGGCAAATCGCCCTGCGCCAGACCGGCTAGCGCGATGCCCATCGGAATCAAGGTTCCCATCAAGCCCAGAGCCGGGCCGACCCGAACCACAAAGCGCACTGCATCAAGACGACGCATGCCGATCGCATCTGCGCGCTGCACGATGCGCTCAAGACGTGCATCCAGCATCGAAGGCATGTCGGTCGAAGCGATGGCCGCCGTCATCTCTGCTTCGGCGAACACCAGCAAACTGCGCACGCCACGCTTGCGCGCCAGCCATTCGCCAACAAAGCCGCCCAGATACATCAGCAGGTAAAGCACCAACACCGCGATCGCTGCCAACACCGGCAAATGTAATAAGGTCGAGATCGAATATAAGAAGGTCTCGACCAGTTGCACCGCCGAATTGATATCTAAAGTTGGCATGACGATTTCCCAGAGTGTCAGTACAAAATAATGAAAGCCGGTACCTGCACGTGAAGCAATCTCACCCAGATACCGGCACGAAGCGCGCTCTAACTACGAGCGCTCAACAGTGAAGCATTTTAAAAAGTAGAACGTAGTATCAACTGCGCAGTGCGCGGCTCACCCAATAGCCAACGCGTACCACCCGAGCCAGACAAGGCATAGTCACGATCCGCGATATTTTTCACTGCGAAGGTTATGCTCAGATTGCGCGAGTAGTTATACAGCAGCGAGGTATCCATCACGGTGTATGCCGGGAAGCTAGAAGTATTTGCCGCATTGGCTTGCCGCTCGCCGACATAACGCGCGCCGAAACCGGCCTGCCATTTCGGCAAGAAGCGATACGCCGTCCAGATGTTAGCCATGCGTTCCGGTACACCGCTTGGGATATTGCCGGTGCGTGAGCCACTTGCCTCTACAAATTTATCGTAGCGTGCACGCAGCAAGGCTGCATTTGCGTCTATAGTCCAGCCACGTATAGGTTCGGCGGAAAATGCAATTTCAAGGCCGGTAGAAGATTGCTGGCCGATTTGCATGACTACCGTCGGACGGTCAGGATCACGTGTCAACAAATTGCGTTTTTCAATCTTATACATGGCGACAGTCCACTCACCGCGTATCGCTGGGAGACTACCTTTGGCACCGACTTCCAGCTGACGTCCCTTAGTTAAATCGTATGTATTACCACCATCCGGTAGCGATAACGAACCGCTAAGCGGGTCGGTACCTGTACCGTATTGACCGTACAGTGACAGCGCATTCGATGGCGCCCAGACCGCACCAAGGCGACCGGTCAATGGTGAGTACTTCTTTTGCAGACCGACGGTTGTGCGCAAGTTCGTACTATCCAGCGTCATGTGCTCGCTGCGCAAACCAGCCACCAGTTTCCAGTTAGTTGCGATATCCAGCACGTTTTCAGCGAACAGCGCTTTGGTCTCCAATTCCGAATAGCGCCCGGGAATGGTCGGAGCTGAATTGACGAACAATCCATTATCAAAACTAAACGGGTTCGCAAATACAGTAGTGTTGGTTGGCGAACCGTTATTCGTGTGCATCAACTTTGTACGGTACCAATCGAAGCCAGCGACGAAGCGGTTTTTAAGACCTGCGATATGACCATCTACTGTCATATCAAAACGGTTACCGGTTTGTTCCTGATCATGCAGGATTTCCAGATAACTACCGCGAGTGAAGGTGCCATTCGGGTTAATGGCATACGACTCGGCATTTTTCCAATGGCGCTTACTGGTTAGATAGTAGGTTTCATTGCGCAATGAAATATTATCTGCGAGTTGGTAATCAACTTTGGCGCGCCATACTTTATCGTTGTAATTAACGACGGCATCATTCACGTTAAAACTCGTGCGACGCAAACGATCATCGAGCTTGCCATTAATCAGCGGCGTACCATAATAGGTCGAGTCATCGTTGTGACCCGCATCCAGCAAGAAACTAACTTTCAAATCTTTGTTAGGTCGTACAGCGACTGCGGCTGAAATATTTTGGCGGTCATACGCCATGTCGCGACGGTAGCCGTCGCTTTTATCTGTATCGATGTAGAGCGAATAAGCCATCACATCGTTAATCGGCCCACGCAAGCCGACACCGACCTGATATTTACCAAAGGAGCCTACGCCTACCATCGCTTCCCGTTCGGTGCGATCAAAGACAGGCTTCTTGGTGACATAGTTAATTGCAGCGCCGATCGCGCCATCGCCGTACAGCACCGATGCCGGACCACGCAAGACGTCGACCGATTCCAGTGGCCAGGTCGAGAATGGATAAGTCACTGTGCCTGATGCCACTACCAGACGCGTACCATCCACCAATTGCGCAACCGAGCTATGCCCGGAAAAGCCGCGTGCCGACAAACTAGTGCCGCCATTACCTGGCGATGGTGATTGCGTCACACCCGGCATGCGTATCGCCACGTCTTGCGCACGCGTCAGATTACGTTCGCTGATTGCAGCGGCATCCAGACTACTGACGCTGGCCGGGATCTCGCGCGGCGCCAAGCCGAGGCGTGAGGCGGTGGCATTCGGCACATCCAGTTTTAAGCTGTTGTCGCTCACACTATTAACGGTGACGGCAGGCAATTGAACATCAGTTTGAGCAAATGCGGGCAGGCTGCTCATGCACACACCTAAAGTGGTGAGACCTACATAAGCAGTAATGGAATGATGCGCTGCGACTTTTTTATTGATACGCGCGCGCTTCGCCGATGCGACAAGGCGATGAGGAGATTGCATGATAGTTGGAATCCGTCAAAAGGCTCTCGGCTTGCTTCCCCGCAAGTCGAAATCTAAAGAAGTATTCGAAGAATAGAAACGAAAAATGCGCAGTACGTCATGACGCTGTTGAGCGCGTATTAACGACAAAACATGTTCGCGAACCCATCCCGTTCGCACACTTCCACCTGATTTGGCCGGTATCCGGGCTAACAAGCATGATCACTTCACCTTCCCATGCGAACTACAGCACAGTGGCATTGAAGCGCTCTGCGAAAGACATCATGCGTAAGATCTGCATCGTGTCACTTCGCGCTTGCTTACCGTTGCGGGGGCAGCACACATTACATCGCTCGTCTTTACACTGGCAAATGACGATCAGAACGATATTGTGTTTCCCGTTTAACTGCAGATAAGAACTTATCCGCTGGCACCAAAACCCGCGAATTGTAAGGCGCTATTGGGGATGGTGCAAATTTTTGTGCTGAAAAGCCCAGAAATACCGGGCTTTGTCGCAAGTTGATAACAGCTGAAGCGCAAAGTGCTTAATGGCAGCCGCTAGTCAGGCCGCAAAAAGCGGCGCGCGAATGAAAAAAGGGCTTACGAATAATCGCAAGCCCTTCTGTTTATAGTGGCCCGCCAGTGGGCGAACTCCGCATCAGGGACTTATTCACCGACTATCTCTGCCGCGTCCAGAATGGAAATTAAAGGTAACTGCAATGCGCGCACACTTTGTGTTTCTTCCACATCCAGATACTCACGCATCGAATGGTTGAAATTGCCCACGCCTCCCGCTATAGCAATCGCCGGTATGCCCAGACTCATGGCGATATTGGCGTCGGTGCTGCCACTATCCAGTTTAGGCGACCATCCCTGAGCAGCAGAAGCAGCCATGGCAACCTGCACCAGCTTGCTGGCGCTGGGTGTACTGCCCGAGGGACGATCGCCGACCAGCTTGATATCCACTTTAATAGCGCCGTTCTTGCTTGATCGAGTCGCGTTTTCAAGCGCGGTTGCATCATTGACCGCCTTGAGAAACTCCTGCTCCAGATGCTTGAGATCGTCGTTGGATGACGAACGCATATCGACCTGCATCCAGGCGTCGTCCGGGATGGCATTGATGGAAGTACCTCCTCCCAACACTCCTACGCTATAGGTCGTTCCTTGCGGTACCTTGATCTTGCCTATCTGCGCGATGGCGTTGCCGAGTGCATATGCCGGATTCACAGTGCCAAATGCGCGATAGCTGTGGCCGCCCGGGCCCCGGTAGCGAATTTCATAGCGTTTGCTACCTGCCGCTTTATGAACAACTTGATCAGGGAAGCCGGAATCAACCGCAATCATCGACTTGATACGTCCTTTGAATGCACCTTCGAGGAATAAGTACTTCACACCCTTCAGATCACCCATCCCTTCTTCGCCGACACTACCAACAAACAGGATGTTTGATTTTGTCTTTACGTTGCCCGCCTTCATCGCACGTATGATCGCCAACGAAGCAGCCAATCCCCGACAGTTATCCAAAATCCCCGGCGCCTTAAGCAGCGTACCCTCACGCTTAACTTCCAGCGATGTCTCCAGCGGGAACACCGTATCCATATGAGTCACGACCGCCAACACATCGGCGCCGGCATTTACACCCTTGCGCAACGCCAGTACATTGCCAGCCTGATCGATAGAAATTTCAAGTGAGTCGTCGCTGAGATGCAAAAGCTTAGCGAACAGCTTTGCCTTTTCTGCCTCGTTAAAAGATGGTGCAGGAACCTGTTGCAGCGTGATGTTCTCGTCGATGATGCGCTGATGGCTCTGCTGCATCTGCGTCACCATGGCTTTGTACATAGCCTTGCCAGTCAAGGTCTGGACCGCAGACACTGCTTCTGCTGATTGCGCCAACGCAGCTTGCTGAACAATCAGGGCGCTTGCCAATAAAATCGATGGAAATATAGCGCGATGTAATTTCGAGTTCATAGTATGGCTTGCCAAGGTAAGTGTTGATGAACTATCCGACTTCGAAAAGGCCGAGAGTCTTCAAGGAGGAGACTTCATACTTGCAAACAAGGACTACCAGACAGAGAGTAATTAATTGATAGGAAATGAGATATACCTATCAGTGGTAACGAGAATAATCCGAGAAGACGCAGTAGCAGTCGAACAGATATAGGAGCGGGAATAAGGTGAGGAGCTACACCACAAATCGCTTGATCTATCACCGAGCAAAGCAGTAGCCAGATAAACAAAAGGGAAGTCAGCTTACGCTGACCTCCCTCATGTATACCAATTTATGGTGGGCCTGTTGAATTGCATTGAATCTTGACCCTATTTTTGCATCGAATTCTGACCCATCCTGTTAATGCAATTTTGAGGTTAGGTAGAGATTAATCTGGTCGCTGTCTCCTTTTGATTTACTTGGTGTTGATTTGCTCGCAGAATTGACCCTCTCTAATTGATCCACCTTCCACTGTCT
>RCUQ01000129.1_pt1 | contig 62945 bp, 60 predicted proteins | sample 2166351 | NCBI WGS metagenome assembly RCUQ01 (sample SAMN09932597, study PRJNA488358) | compost metagenome | feature: garden; material: soil; isolation source: compost soil in acetonitrile-enriched culture | place: Germany: Experimental Botanical Garden Goettingen | collected 2016-01-27
GGTCCGAAAACCTTGCCGCTTCCCCCGTGTCGCCGGAGGGAGACCATTTTCCGCGGACCCCGATGGCGACGGTTCACGTCGTCCCTTCACCCCCAGCGCCGGTCCCGCCTCGCCGGCACGCCTGCCGGTGTATCCGTGACGGAACGGGGAGATTGTAGGCATGGGTGTGGAGGGCGGGGATGAAAGGGGAAGGGATTCCGTGCAAGTTGTTGGTTTTGTTTGCTGGAGGGAGCTGCAACGTCCACGTTATGGATTGCCACACCGCCCGCCGTCATCCTCGGGCTTGACCCGAGGATCCAAAACCAAGCGGACTGACATCGGCCCTTTTGAGGTCATCTTATGGGGACCGTACATGGATCCTCGGGTCATCCTCGGGTTAAACCCGAGGACGAGGATGACGGCCGAGAGGGAGGCGCAAAGGTGCCTAAAGCAAGCGGCGTGGGAGACGCGATTGCCCAGAACCGCATGCGCGAAATTATCCACTTTGAGCCGAGACCAATTTCCCCAATCTCGAAAACCCGCGCAATTGACACTCTGTCATGTTCTGTCACTGTTGCGCTGGCAAGCATCATCGTGTCGGGGGACAGGACAGCATGAACCAGGTATTGCAGGCGGCTCAGATCGGGTCGCGGGCGGCGCGGTTGCGCTGCGAATTTTCGATCGGCCAGTCGATCGGCCATGTCATCGTCTGGGTGGTCCTGACGCTCGTCACCTTCGGCCTCGCGCTGCTGGTCTTTCCCTATTACCTCAACCGGGCGGTGCTGAACCGCACCGAAGTGCTCGACCAGCAGGGCCGCCCGATCGGCAAGCTGCGTTGCAACTTCGACCTGATCTCCTCGATCGGCCATGTGATCATCTGGGGGATATTGATTCTCATCACCTTCGGGATCGCCGGGTTCTTTTATCTCTACCGGGTGGTGCGGGTGGTCCTGAGCGATACGGTGATTGAGTATTATTGAGGGACGGCGGTTTTGCTGCAATTGTTAGAACATAAAATTCGGCATGTTGTAATTTTTTAGATGTATTTCATCGTTGGTGATGTTCTTGATTTATATAATTTTCCAGAGAGTATTCTGGTATAGTAGATTCGGAGGGTATAATGGGGCGCCCCAAATTTTTTAGAGATCCAGTTCATCTTCAAATACGTTTTGATCCAGTTGAGCTTTCCTCTCCATTAGTATCGCTAGATAAACGTTCCCAGATCAGTTGGGTTCTGCAAAAATTAATAGATACCGAGGAATTTCAACGATTACGCTTAATCCGCCAAAATGGCTTGGCGAATTTCGTTTTTCATGGCGCGGAGCATTCTCGGTTCTCACATAGTTTGGGAGTACAACATGTTGCGCGAGTCATGTTTGAAAAAATATGCCGAAATCGAGACATGGTCGAAGATAGTGATCTGAAACTTCAAGTTTTGGTTGCGTCTTTAATACATGATGTGGGTCATGGCGCATTTTCTCATACTATGGAAGAAATATTAAAAGAGAATAAGATTAAATTTCATCATGAAGACATGACTAAGAAAATAATATTAGATGAATCTTCGTCTATAAATCATGTTCTTAAGGGTGTTGATGATGGTTTTCCTGTAATTATAGCTTCATTTTTCGATAAAAGATTGAGAGATGAAGATCATTGGAAATTTAAAATAGTTTCAAGTCAGATGGATGCTGATAGGCTCGATTACGTTCAGCGTGACGCGAGTTTTGCTGGATTGCGTGGTCACGGTTTTGATTTTGAGCGCCTAGTTGACCTTTTGGATATTCATGATGGGAAAAGCATCGCTGTTAACAGAGGAGCGGTTGAGGCGGTCGAGGCTTATCTTGTTACGATAGATCAGCTCTATAGGGCAATTTATAACCATCAAGCCGTTCGTGCTGCTACCCAAATGCTTTTGAGCCTGTTTCGAAGGGCCGTAAACCTCTGGAAAGGCGACGACGAAACGGTCTTCCCGCAAATTGGTACCTCGCCCCATCCTATGCTTCAGCTGCTCGAAAAAGGGGTTGATGTTTCGGTTGCAGATTATGGCCGGCTATCTGACGCAACTGTTTGGACCCTTATCGATTATTGGCGATATTGTGAGGATCCAATTCTATCCGATTTGAGCAAAAGGCTCATGCGTCGTGACCTGTTGAAGGCTTATGATCTAGGTGACATGAGTTACGTTAAATGGACGGATCAGAAGGATAGGGCTCTTGAGTTGACTGCGGAGATTGTTGGCTCGGATCTCGCTCCTTATTATGTGGCGCTCGATGAACCGTCCCGCACAAGCTATAAGGGGTACGACTTCAATCCTGACTCGCCTGATGAATCAATTTGGCTTACAGGTGCAGGCAAACGCGATAGGCCGCTAGAGGATGATCCCGATAGTGTGATTGTAAAGGCGCTAAAAGGGAAAACCTATTTCCCTCGCCTTATCGTTTTAAATGAAGTGCGAGAAAAACTAAGCGAATCGTAGTATGTTCTCTTTTTGTTCTTTTTCTCGTTAAGGAGATAGATATGGCACGCTCATCGGCGGTATCTGGTATTTTGAAGATCGTAAAAATAGCGGGCGAACTGGACACGAGAATTCGCCTTCAAAAAGAAGCGTTTTTGCTAGCTGTCGCACAAGATAGCTCTTTTAGTGTGGACGATTTTGATTACCACCACTATGGACCATATAGCCGAGTGGTGTCAGACTCATTGAGATATGCTGTGGCCGTAGGGCTAGTTCATGAACATGCCCATTCTTTCGATGAATCTGGCGAACACGTTCGCTACTCATACAGCTTAACAGAGCAAGGCGCTTCAATCATTGATCAGGAAGATCTGACGGTTGCAGATTCTGATTTGATACAGGAATTTAATAGACATCACTGGCGCTCCCTTGAGCTTGCCGCGACAGTAAAATTTCTCGAAGTTCGGGAAGGGTTTAATGATAGAGATGCCGCAATGCGCGAAGCTCTGAGGTTGAAACCTGCGACGAAGCCATACGTCGATGACGCAAAAAAAGTTTTAAGCTTTGTATAGCCAAGTTTACTATAGTTTCGCCTACTGAATTTTGAGGTAATAATTAGAGAAATAAGCGCGTTGAATGCTGTTGGCCTAGATCTTATAGCCCTTGTTGCGAAGGCGCGAAATAGTATTCTATTTCACGTTATTGGGTTTGTCACGTTCCGGTAAATGTAGCTGGGCAGCAGTGTCGCCTTTTTGACATGTTGATTTTCTGCCCATTGGGGCGTGCGTCCAGCGGACTGAGGCGTTACCGCCCCGGTCGCCCCGTCTTGCCCTTTGTCCGCCGTTTCTGCTGTTTTTGGTCGCCCGCATCCTCATAACTCCCCGCACCAATCTTGCCGCGCACGACAGGTCGCGGATCATCCTTGCCGCCATCTGCGCGTTCGGGCTGGCCTTCCATGAGCGGCGAGAAGCGTTTTTTGGTGCTGTAGGTTTCCGGCGGGCGTTCGGGGAGGGCGCCGGTTGATGGTTTTTCGGTGCGGCCGACGGTCATTTCGTCCAGCGTGTTGCGGCGGAAAAGGGGGCGTGCGGTGTCGGTGCCCGGGCCCATGTCGTCGAGCGTGGGTTTGGTGAAATAGGAGGCGCTCTCCTCTGATCTCCCCCCTTGTGGGGGAGATGCCCCGATAGGGGCAGAGGGGGGTATAGAGGCGGGTTCGGAGGGTGAGGCGCCCCCCTCTGTCCTGCCGGACATCTCCCCCACGGGTGGGGAGATCGACTTGGAGCGGCCGCTCGTTCCACTTTTGCGGTTCCCACCTTCCTGGCTTCTTGCCTCATCCCGCGCAATCGGGTCGTCCATAGTCGCAAGCTCTGCGGCCTTGAGGCGTTTGATTTCGTCGCGCAGGCGGGCGGCTTTTTCGAAGTCGAGGTCGGCGGCGGCGTCGCGCATCGATTTTTCCAGCGCGTTGAGATGGGATTGCAGGTTGTTGCCGACCAGATGGCCGCCGTCTGCAAAACCCTTGCCGGATGCGCCGGAAATGTCGGCGCGGACGTGGTCCCGTTCGTAGACCGAGTCGAGGATGTCGGAGATCTTGGCCTTGACCGATTCCGGCGTGATACCGTGTTCGGTATTGTAGGCCATCTGCTTTTCGCGGCGGCGGGCGGTTTCGTCCATGGCGCGCTGCATCGAGCCGGTGACCTTGTCGGCGTAGAGAATGACCTTGCCGTCGACGTTACGCGCCGCGCGGCCGATGGTCTGGATCAGCGATGTCTCCGACCGGAGAAAACCTTCCTTGTCGGCATCGAGAATGGCGACGAAGCCGCATTCGGGAATGTCGAGGCCTTCACGCAGCAGGTTGATGCCGACCAGCACGTCGAAGGCGCCGAGGCGCAGGTCCCGAATGATCTCGATGCGTTCCAGCGTGTCGATATCCGAGTGCATGTAGCGGACGCGAACACCCTGTTCGTGCAGGTATTCGGTGAGGTCTTCGGCCATGCGCTTGGTGAGAACCGTGCAGAGCGTACGATAGCCTTTCTGGGCGGTTTCGCGGATTTCGCCGAGCACGTCGTCGACCTGGGAGCGGGCGGAACGCACTTCCACCGGCGGATCGATCAGGCCGGTCGGGCGGATGACCTGTTCGGCAAACACGCCGCCGGACTGTTCCATTTCCCAATTGCCGGGCGTGGCCGAAACGGCGACGGTGAGCGGGCGCATGGCGTCCCATTCCTCGAAACGCAGCGGGCGGTTGTCCATGCAGGAGGGCAGGCGGAAACCGTATTCGGCGAGCGTCGCCTTGCGGCGGAAGTCGCCCCGGTACATGCCGCCGATCTGGCTGACGGAAACGTGGCTTTCGTCGATGAACAGAAGCGCGTTGTCGGGGATGTATTCGAACAGGGTCGGCGGCGGCTCGCCGGGATTGCGGCCGGTGAGATAACGCGAATAGTTTTCGATGCCGGCGCAGGAGCCGGTGGCTTCGAGCATTTCGACATCGTAACGGGTGCGCTGTTCGAGGCGCTGGGCTTCGAGCAGGCGACCGCCCTTTTCCAGCTCGGCAAGCCGGTGCTTCAGCTCTTCCTTGATCTGCTTGATCGCGCCGTTCAACGTCGGGCGCGGGGTGACATAGTGCGAGTTGGCGTAGATTTTGACCGACTTCAGGTCGCCGGTCTTCTGGCCGGTGAGCGGGTCGAACTCGGTGATCGCGTCGATCTCGTCGCCGAACATCGAGATGCGCCATGCGGCATCTTCAAGGTGGGCCGGGAAGATTTCAATGGTGTCGCCGCGGACCCGGAACGAGCCGCGGATGAAATTGATGTCCTGGCGCTTGTATTGCTGGGCGACGAGATCGGCGAGCAGCTGGCGCTGGTCGAGCCGGTCGCCGACTTCCATCTGGAAGGTCATCGCCGTGTAGGTTTCGACCGAACCGATACCATAGATGCAGGAGACCGATGCGACGATGATGCAGTCGTCGCGCTCCAGCAGCGAGCGGGTGGCGGAGTGGCGCATGCGGTCGATCTGTTCGTTGATCGACGATTCCTTCTCGATGAAGGTGTCGGAGCGCGGCACATAGGCTTCCGGCTGGTAATAATCGTAATAGGAGACGAAATATTCGACCGCGTTGTCCGGGAAGAAATTCTTGAACTCGGAATAGAGCTGCGCGGCCAGCGTCTTGTTGGGCGCGAGGATGACGGCGGGGCGCTGGGTTTCCTCGATCACCTTGGCCATGGTGAAGGTTTTGCCCGAGCCGGTAACGCCGAGCAGGACCTGGCTGCGCTCGTTGTTGTTGATGCCCTCGACGAGATCGGCGATCGCGGTCGGCTGGTCGCCGGCGGGCTTGTATTCCGACGCCATGCGGATGGTGACGCCGCCTTCGGATTTCGCCGGGCGTTCGGGCCGGTGCGGCGTCCACAGCTTGCCGTCCTTGAACAGCGGATTGCCGCTTTCGATCAGGGCGGAGAGGGCTTCGACAGTGGCGGTGACGGCGCCGGGGGCGAGGCTTTGCGCGTCCTCCAGCGAGATATCGAGGCCCGCGACGGGATTGAGACCGGCTGCGGCACGGGTTTTCGGGTCGGACGAGGCGCCGATCGACACGCCGCGGGCGGTTTTGCTGGCCGTCGTATTCTTGGCGGTCTTGCCGGTGGTTTTGGCCGCTTTCTTCGCCTTGGCAGCGTCCTCTTCCGCCTCGCGCAAAGCCTGTTCGCGGGCGGCGATCTCGATCTTCTTGCGGTGCTTGCCGGCCTTGGAGGCGATCTCGCGCTGGGTCTCGATCCCCGACGCTTCCGCTTCCGCCTCCAGCTGCTTCACCCAGTCGGTCACACTGCCTTCCAGCGGTGCGCCTTCAAAGGATGACTGGGGAGCTTCACCGAAACCGCTGGAGGCATCGGGCGTGGATTTTTTCGGGGATCTGGCCATGGCCCGAATATGGAGAGAGTCCGGGCCAAAGTGAAGAGGGGGTGGCGGGAAAATGAGTACAAAAGGGAAACAGCTGGGCGCCGCCGAGAGCGTAGACGTGGCGGGTCAGGCCGCTGGCGTCAGAAGCCTCGTCAGCAGCCAGCCGGCGATGGCCTCGACAGGCATCGGGCGGCCGAGGAAATAGCCCTGTGCGGCGGGACAGCCGAGATCGCGCAGGGTTGCGGCTTCTTCCGCCGTCTCGACGCCTTCCGCGACGATATCCATAGACAATGCCTTGCCGAGGCCCGCCATGGCGCCGACGATTTCCTGGTTCTGGAAGCTGCTCTCGATGCCGGCGACGAAGCGGCGGTCGAGTTTCAGCCGGTCGACCTTCAGCGTGACGAGGTAGGCAAGCGACGAATGGCCGGCGCCGAAATCGTCGACGGCGAGCTTGTAGCCGGAGCGTTCGATATGTTTCAGCTGCTCGCCGGCCACCAGCGTATCGAGGATCGCCTCTTCGGTGATCTCGATCTCGAACAGGGCCGGATCGATGCCATGTGCATGGGTGATGCGGTCCAGCGTTTCGGCGACGGAATACAGTTCGAATTCGCGCGGCGAGACATTGACCGACACGCTCGCTTCCGGCAGGCCGAGCGAGGGCAGTGTGGTGAGCAGTCGGCAGGCGCCGGTGGCGATGCTGGCCGTCAGCGCTTCGGAAAGATTGGCCGCATGCGCCGCCGCAACGATTTCCGGCGGCGGCACGGCGCCGAGTGACGGATGCGTCCAGCGCACCAGCGTTTCGAAACCGATGACGCTGTTCTGCGCAAGCTCCACCTGCGGCTGGAAGACGACGGTCAGTGCGCCGGACGAGATCGCGCCGGCGAGATCCTGTTCGATACGCCGCTGGCGATCGGCGCGGGCTTTCAGCGACGGGTCGAATTCACGCCACTGGCCGCGGCCTTCATCCTTGGCGCGATAAAGCGCCATGTCGGCGGAGACGAACAGGTCAGCAGCGCTTTCCGCATGCTCCGGCCAGATGGCGAAACCGATCGAGACGCCGGACACGACCGGCCGGCTGCGGATGACGAAGGGCTCGCGGCCGCGATCAAGGATGCGGGAGGCAAGCTGGCGCGCCTCGGCGGCAGCGGTGGCGCCACCGATGACGACGGCGAATTCGTCACCGCCCAGCCTTGCGATGAAACCGCGTTCGCCGACGACCTCGCGCAGTCTGTGACACGCTTCCAGCAGCAGTTCGTCGCCGGCCGAATGACCGAACGTGTCGTTGATCGTCTTAAATCGGTCGAGGTCGAGGATAAGCAGCGCCAGTTGCTCATTCTGCGCGCCCGCATTTTCGATGCCGCGTTCAAGCGCGACATTGAATGCGGCGCGGTTCGCAACCCCGGTCAGCGGATCGCGATTGGCGAGCACTTCCAGACTTTCATTGGCGCTGAGAATGCTTGCATTGGCCCGGCTGAGCGATTGCGCCAGCGCCGTCGCCTTCACCTGCGCCTCGATATTGCCGATGACGATCGCCTGGCCCTTTGTGCTGCTCTTGTAGAGCACGAATGTCAGGGCCAGCACGTTGAGTGCCAGAAGATGACCACCGGCCGCTTCACTCATCAAAAGCGTGACTACGACCGAAAGATGGACAGGAAGGGCGAAGGCGAGCGCGGTGACTGCATGGCCGGTTCCGAGCAGCACGGCGCCCGTGGCCATTCCGCACATCAGGATATAGATGCCGCCGTCGACACCCAGCGCATCGAAATCCGAAAGCATGAAGGGCAGGGCAGCCCAGGCGACGCCGCTGACCAAGGCGCCCAAGGTCATCAGGCGAAGACAGTGGTTCGGCTTCAATTCGTCCAGGCGGCGGCGTTTTATTGCGGTGCCTACGGCAAAACGCCAGACAACTGTTGCCAGTGCGGCAATGCACCAGACGACGGCAAGAGTTGTTATGCCGCGATTGATCGCGCTCATTAGGAGCGCCGAAACCGACACTAGCGCATTCACCGTAAGCGTCGTGGGGAGGCGCTCAAGTGTGGCCGCGGCTTGCGCCTGCCTCACCGCGAGTTCAAGTCGCGGGGCGTTTATCTGACTTGTCGAATCCTGCAGCATTCACTAGGTCGTCACATTCACGGTTTGCAAATGTAACATAAGGTCAAGCTAATAATAAAGTCTTTCCGATACTGTGGCCGAGTGCGATTGAGGCTCTGATCGGCCCAACATGCCGGTTTTCAAAGGACTGTCAGGTTCTTTCACCGTCCTCCTCACGCATGATGCGGAAAGTGTGAGATGAGCCGGCGAAACCATTGTGTTGAGATGAGGTTGGTCGAATTCGAAGTGCTGCTTTGGCAGGAACCTCAATACGGATCGACCGTTAGATTACAATCTGTCCATCTCTCGAAAATGCCACATTCTGTCACCGTTTCCGCCCTAGTTCTCGGTGAGGATTCTATCGAACAAGGAGTAGCGCATGGCTCTTGCACGGCCCACGCTTGCGGCAATCCGCTATGGATATGGTCTTCGGCCCGGGCAGGACAGCCCGTCCGATGCCGATGGGCTGATGACCCAGCTTGCCAAAGGCATTGCCGCCAAGGATCGTTTTCCTCGCGAAGGGCTTGTGGGCCGTCGTGAAACCGCCACGCGCGTGATCTCGCTCAGGGCCGCGGAGGCCAAGGCCGCGCGGGAAGGCAAGCCGAACGAAAGCATTCGCAAGGAGACGCAGCGCGAAGCGCAGCGGATCTATCGGCTCGATGCGATGTCGCGCCTTGCGCAGGCCGTTCATTCGCCTTTCGGTTTTTACGAGCGCCTGGGCAGTTTCTGGATGGATCATTTTTCCACCAGCGCGCTCAAATCCCTGCCGATGCGCATGATCGTGCCGCTTTACGAGACGGAAGCGATCAGGCCGCGCATGGCGGGGTCGTTTGCCGATCTGTTGAAGGCTGCTATCCTGCATCCGGCGATGCTGATCTATCTCGATCAGGACCAGAGCGTGGGCCCGGATTCGCGGGTTGCGCAGGAGAATGGTCGCGGCCTGAACGAAAATCTGGGACGTGAACTGCTGGAACTGCACACTCTGGGGGCTGGAAGCGGCTATACTCAGGAGGATGTACGGGCCGCGGCACTGATCCTGACCGGGCTGACGGTGGATAACCGAGCGCTGGAAATGGTCTATCGCCCGCGTCGCGCACAGGGCGGTACGATCACGCTGCTCGGACGCGACTATCAGGACGACGAAGCCGGTAGCCAGGATCACGTGCGCATGCTGGAGGATCTTGCTGCCGATCCCCGCACTGCCACCCATATCTGCCGCAAGCTTGCAGCCCATTTCATCAGCGATGAACCGCCGGCCGACATGACCGAGGTGATGGTGGCAAGCTGGAAGGCAAGCAGTGGCAATCTCGGTGAGGTCTACCGCGCCATGCTCGAACATCCGCTTGCATGGGAGAATCCGGGTCAGAAGATCAAGCAGCCGTTCGAATTCGTTGTGTCCGGTTTTCGCGCACTGAACCTGCCCGACGACAATATGTCGGCACTTCTGGCCGATATGGAAGGCGATGACGATGATGTCGGTCCGGTCGGAAAGGCCATGCAGATGGCCGGGGCGGCGAAATCGGCCGAACAGCGGCGCAAGCGCGCCGGACAGGCAAATGCGCTGACGCTCGGCGCGCTGCAGAAGATGGGCCAGCCGATCTGGCAACCGCCAAGTCCGGCAGGCGTGCCTGACAAAAGCGATGCCTGGCTGACGCCGGGCCAGCTCAGCGAGCGGATCGACTGGTCGCGTCGTGCCGCCAGGTTGCTTGGACAGAAACTCGAACCGGCCGATTTTCTCCAGATGGCGCTCGCGGACGCCGCGACACCGGAAACACGCAAGATTATCTCACAGGCGCCAAGCAAGCTGCACGGGCTGACCATGGTGCTGGCATCGCCCGAGTTCAACAGGAGATAGGTGGATGGCATCGATCAAGGATATCGAGCGTATTGCGCTGTCCCGTCGCGGTTTTCTCGCCGGCGCCTGCTGCGTTGCCGCCGCGCCGGTCCTCACCCCGGTAACGTTTGCCGCCATGCCCGGAGACAACCGGTTTGTCACCATCATCCTGCGCGGCGCCATGGATGGTCTCGATCTCGTGCAGCCCTACGGTGACCCGGCCTTTGCCGCGCTGCGCCCCAAGCTCGGACTGACGCCCGATATGGGACTGCTCGACCTCAACGGTTTTTTCGGCCTTAACCCGGCAGCCTCTGCGCTGATGCCCTTGTGGCAGGCCGGCCAGCTATCCTTCGTTCATGCCGTTTCGACGCCCTATCGCGACCAGCGAAGCCATTTCGACGGGCAGGACATTCTGGAAACCGGCGGTGCCGACAAAAGCCAGAAAACCGGCTGGCTGAACCGGGCACTGGCCGTCATCCCGCGTTCCGATGCGCGCAAGGCGATCGATATCAATACATCGATGGAACTGATCCTGACCGGGCCGAACCAGGCGGATAACTGGTCGAGCCAGAACGATTTTTCGCTGGCCGAGGACGAGATCGCCTTTCTCGACCGGCTTTATTCCCACGATCCGCTGTTCGCCAAGGTTTTCGATGAGGCGAAGACGACGGGGGCCGCGGCAGATCAGCTCTATGCCGATGGAAAGCGCGGTTCTGGCATTGCCGATATGGCGAAACTCGCCGGCGGCATGTTGCGCGAGCAATACCGGGTCGCAAGTTTCTCGATCAACGGATGGGATACCCATGTCGGCCAGGCGGGCCAGTTCAAAAAGGCGGCCGGCGACCTTGCGACAGCAATCATGACGCTGAAGGACACGCTTGGTGACGAAGTCTGGAACAAGACCGTGGTTCTGGCGATGACCGAATTCGGGCGCACTGCCCGCGAAAACGGTACCACTGGTACCGACCACGGTACGGGCGGCCTTGCCTTGCTTGCCGGTGGAGCCGTGGCCGGCGGTAAAGTGCTTGGCGCATGGCCGGGGCTCGGTGAGGGCAAGCTACTCGACGAGCGCGACCTGATGCCTACCGGCGACGTCCGCGAAGTGGCCGCCGCCATGCTCTACCGCCAGTTCGACATCAAGCCGAGCAGTTTGAGCAGCCGTGTGTTTCCGGGGTTGGGGTTTGACGAGGGATCGGTGTTCTTGCGGGGGTGAGGTCCGTTTCCGGGAGACGTGGATTTTCCGGCTGTGCATTTTTTTATTTTTGGGGCGAGTGATGAAAGCTCTCGATGCTGAATGGACGACACGCGGAAAAACTATCGCACAGCTAATTCAGGAGCTTAAAAGCTTCGAAGATCAGCAAATGGTGGTGGAGATTTCAATTGATGGGGGTGAAAGCACGCATCCGATCAGTCTGGTAGGAAAGTCCGAAGGGCGGTGCCTGCTGATGAGCGTGACCTGATGTGGACCGGTGACGTCCGCGAATCGCTGCCGCCATGCTCTACCGCCCGTTCGACATCAAGCCGAGCAGTTTGACCAGCCGTGTGTTTCCGGGGTTGGGGTTTGACGAAGGCTCGGTGTTTTTGAAGGGGTGAGGTGGTGGCTGAGCCAATTCCACCGCGGGTGTGACGCGCTTTAGATAACTTGCCGGCGTCCCGGAGTGGACGTCCTGTTGAAGCCGGTCACCGGTTCGCTCTCATTATGTGGCCTGCAAGCTGTCTCCATGTTGGGGCGAGGGCACAGTGCGAGGATGCCTTATTTCTCGCCTTCCGCCTTTGTCGCGCTATTTGACCGACTTTGGAGAACCGTGATGCGAACGATATATTGGGACAAGCCGGTCAGCGTGGGCGGCAGATTGATTTTTGGCCCGCTGGATGCGCAGGAACACATGGTCAGTTCGTGGACTGCCGTGAAGGATAGCTCATTTGCCGTCGCTGCAAGCGCGATACTCGATGCTCTGGCAGGGCGGGCATCCCCTGATGTTGCGCGCGAGCTTTTCGAAAAGGCCTTGAGTAATTCCCGGTAGAACCGACAGACATTCTTCCCAGACGCCGAGAGAATGATCTCGAACTGACAGGGACAGGCTTCCATGGAACTTAAGGTGTTCTGTTTTGTTGGCCATATGTCGCATCCCGCGACAGGGAGTAAGCAATGACTGACACTCCAAAGCCTGGTCAGCAGGACGATAAACGTTCGGATCAGCAGAACAACCGACCGGATGACAAATCAGGCGTCCAGACCAAGCCGTCCGATCGTGAAAATGACAAAACAGATCGACGCTAATTGATGACCCGGCTGGGTAATGCCCCAGCCGGAGGCCACGCATAAATACAATATCAGCATCGACTTACATGTGGGTATCGGATATGTTCAGTATATCGTCGGCAACCGAATTCGTAGGCGCTGACGGCTGAGAGTTTGTAACTCCCGCCTGCAAAAGCATGGCGGTCGATCATGACACGTAGCTCAGCACTAATTTCGCATTTTCTAAAACTACACGATCTGACGGCCCAATATGGCCGTCTCAAACCCCTGCCGGTTTCCAATCATGCTCAGACAGGCAGTGCTCCTGCGAGCCCCACATAGATGGGGACGGTCACGCGGATTGGTTTCGCGCTACATTGGGCGAAGCCAGTCTACGTAGGCGAGGGCGACCAGCTTGATACGGTCGTGTCAGGCCCTGCCGACGCAATCAGGTGGATGCAGGCCCATTTCAAGCACAAGCGCGGCCTTGTGTACTGGCGCGCTCACTCCCTTTGCCATGAGGCCCTTCTGGGAACGCTGCACCATGACTTTGCTCGCCAGCCTTTCGTCGATGCGTGGGTCGAGCAAAGCCATTTTGAACCGGTACCGGAAACCTAGTCGTCAAGCGTACGAATGAGGGAGCACGCTAGATGCAGATGATCCCTCGACCGAGCGGCCGGAGTCGGGGTTCTTCGGCTGCTCGGTTTATGTCTGTTTTGGAATGGCGATGCGACAGAGTAGCATCATTCTGCCGGAACCGGCTTCGGTTTGCCGTCCTCATCCAGCGCGACCATGACGAAAGTTGCGGCGGTGACTTTTTCCAGTTGCTGGTGACGTGCGCGGTGGGCCCAGGCTTCGACATTGAGCGTGATCGAGGTCGTGCCGACGCGGGTGATTTCCGTGTAGATCGCCATCGTATCGCCGATCTTGACCGGCAGCTGGAACGCCATTTCCTTCACCGCCGCGGTGACGACGCGGCCGCGGGCGCGCTCGGCGGCGCGGATGCCGCTGGCAAGGTCCATCTGGGCCATGACCCAGCCGCCAAAAATATCGCCGGCCGGATTGGCGTCGCTCGGCATGGCCAGCGTTCGAAGGGTCAGTTCACCGGTCGGTCTGGCGAGTTCGGTCATTCCGGAATCATCCTTTGCAATTATTCGTGTCGGTCGGGAGGCGGACACTAGCCTTGTTTCTGGCGATTGCCAGTTTCTTTTGGTCATGGCGACCATGAGCGATCGTCATGACTTGGCTGCGGAGAATAACCCAAGAAGAAATGTGGGTTCGACTTGATCGCGCCTTGCCGCCCGAGTTCTTCACGGCCCGGTAACTTCCGATCATTATCATTTAATGAGAATTGCAAATATCGGGGGAGGTATCATGCAACGTCTTGCCATTTCCTGGCGTCTTTATTGTCTCGTCGCGCTGTCGCTCGTCATTCTGGCCGGCGCGCTGACCTTCAGTCTTTTCGAAAGTTATGCGTCTTCCGAACGGGAACGGAAGGCCGGGCTTGCCCAAATGAATGATACGGCGCTGGCCGTGCTGGCCAAATATCAGGCGATGGAAGCCTCCGGCGCCCTGTCTCGCGAAGAGGCGCAGGCGCAGGCAAAGGGCGTCATCGCCGCCATGCGCTACGACAATGGTTCCGGTTACTTCTGGATCAACGACATGCACCCGAAAATGGTCATGCATGCGGTAAAGCCGGAGATGAATGGCTCGGACCTTTCACAGAACAAGGATCCGAACGGTAAATTCCTGTTCGTCGAATTCGTTCAGGTGGTGAAGGCAAACGGCAAGGGCTTTGTCGATTATTACTGGCCCAAGCCCGGCGCCAGCGAGCCGGTGGAGAAGTTTTCGCATGTGGCCGGATTCGCGCCCTGGGGATGGATCGTCGGTACCGGTGTTTATGTCGACGATCTGAAGGCGATGTTCCGCAAGGACGCGATTGATTTCGCCATGATCTTTGCGGTCGGCGCTCTTCTTGTGATCGGCGGGGCATGGCTGGTGGTCAAGAGCGTCACCACGCCTCTATCGCGCGTGCAGCGGGTACTTCAGGCGATTGCCGGCGGCGCGACGGGTGTTGTTGTTCCCTGCACGGGCGAAAAGAACGAGATCGGCGAAATGGCGCGGGCGCTGGTCGTGCTGCGCGACAATGTCGAGGAACGTGCCGAATTGCAGGCGCGCGAAGCGGAGCAGCAACGCGCCATCGCCGCCGAACGTTCGGCCAGCGAAAGGGCAATTTCGACCGCCGCTGGCCGGCAGTCGCATGCAATGCATGAACTCGGGCAGGCGCTCGAAGGGCTGGCGGCCGGCGATCTTTCGGTGTCGCTCGGCGATATCGGCGAGGATTTCGTCAAGCTGAGGCAGGACTTCAACGATGCGGTCGGCGCGCTCAATCAGGCGATCGTGGCGATTTCCGAAACGGGCATGATCGTGCGCGACAGTGCGTCGGACATTTCCGGTGCGACCGGCAATCTGGCCAAGCGCACCGAACAGCAGGCGGCGGCGCTGGAAGAGACGGCGGCGGCGCTCGACGAGATCACCACCACCGTGCGCACGGCATCGCAGCGTGCAAGGGAAGCGCGCGAAATGGTGAGTGAAACCAAGCTGAGCGCCAGCCGCTCCGGCGAGATCGTCCGCAATGCGATCGACGCGATGGGGCGGATCGAGCAGTCGTCCGGGCAGATCAGCCAGATCATTTCCGTCATCGACGAGATTGCCTTCCAGACCAATCTTCTGGCGCTGAATGCCGGTGTCGAGGCGGCGCGTGCCGGCGAGGCGGGTAGGGGTTTTGCCGTGGTCGCACAGGAAGTGCGCGAACTGGCGCAACGCTCGGCGACCGCTGCCAAGGAGATCAAGGTTCTGATCGGCAACTCCGTGCAAGAGGTTGAGGGCGGCGTGACGCTGGTGCGTTCGACCGGCGAGGCGCTGGTGGAGATCGCCGTGCTTGTCGAGAAGGTCAATGCCCATGTCGACACGATCGCCACGACATCGCAGGAACAGGCGAGCGGGCTGGCCGAGATCAATTCCTCGGTCAATCACATGGATCAGATGACCCAGCAGAACGCAGCCATGGTGGAAGAGACGACGGCGGCAAGCCAGACGCTTGCCAACCAGAGCCTGCATCTTCAGCAATTGCTGGGGGGCTTCAGGCTCGGCAATACCGGTATCCGCTCCGTCTCCCGCGCTGCCTGACGCGTTCGATACGGTTGATTTCACCAAAGGGCCGGAGCGCGGAGGCGTCCGGCCCTTTCCCGTAATATGGCGAAGCCGATCCGAAATGGCCCGCAAACCGCCATGCTTCATCAAGCTTTCGTTTACCCAATCTGCCTAAAATCAAAACCTGTGTCATTTCGGCATCGAGCGAGAGGCAACTGGTATGGCGTATGCTTCCCTATCGACGCGAGTGATCAGCTCGCTTCTGGTTTCGACCTTTCTGGTCGCCTGTTCGGCAGAGAGCCTCGTGCCGCCGGCATCGATCGACAATGGCACGCAGGTTGGCTCCATCTCGCGCTCGTTGCCGCCGTCACCGATTTCCCAGCCCGCATCGCATCAGCCCTATTCAGTTGCTTCCGCGCCCGTTTCTCAGGCAAGCGGCGGCGGATATCTGGCGGCGCCTTCAGCCCAATCACCGATGCAATCAAATGGCGGCGGTCATTATCTGCGCGCCCCCAATGGTGCGCCGGCGACGATCCCGGCCGAAGGCGTCAACATGGATGAAGAACTCGGTTTCAGCCCCGACGAAAGTGATGTCGTCGGTTTGGCCGAGGAGCAGGATGGCGATATCGCAGAAGGGGTCGGCGACCAGCCGGTGGTCGGTGGCATCGGCACCGAAAATCCGGTGGCGCTTAACGCACGTCGTCAGCGGATCGATGACCGCGTAATCGTACCACCGAAGCGGTCGGCAGCGGGCATTGGCAGGCAGGGCTCTTCCGCCCCGATGACCTGGGGTGACAATTCTCCCGTGACCGCACCCGGTCGGGCGCCGGCGCCGGCGCGGGCAGAGGAGGTCGCCATGCTGCGGCCGAATAATCCGGTCGCCGGCCCGGTAACCGACGATGCCCCGATGAGCGCGCCCGATGGCGCCTGGCAGCGCACTGTCATGCCGCAGTCGGAAGTGGCGTGCCGCACCGAACTGCGCCGTCTCGGTGTCGAGTTCAAGGATCTGCCGCGCATTTCCCAGGGGCCGAGTTGCGGTATCGATTATCCGGTGAAGCTTGCCGGCCTTTCCGGCGGTATCGATGTGAGGCCGGCGGTGACGCTGAACTGCCAGGTGACGCTTGCCTTCGCCAAATGGGTGAAGAACGATCTGGCGATTTCCGCCCGCACCCGGTATCTCACCGGCATCCGACAGATCCAGCCGATGGGCGGTTATTCCTGCCGCAAGATGAACAACAGCCGCCAGCGCTACAATCCGATGTCCGAACATGCCCGCGGCAACGCGATCGATATCGGCCGCATCACACTTAAGAACGGTCACGATATCGATGTTCGCAAGAAGGGGCTGTTCTCTTTCCGCGAGGGCGGGCTGCTGAAATCGGTGCGCGGTGACAGCTGCAAGTATTTCTCGACGGTACTTGGCCCCGGCAGCAATGCCGAGCATTGGAACCATTTCCACTTCGACCTTCGCTCACGCAAAGGCGGCCGCCAGTATTGCAACTGAGCGAACTATCTGGATTTGAAGCCTGATATGGCGAGAAACTTCTCGATGCTCAGTTGAGGCGCTTGGAAGGGGAAGGCGCGACCATGTCTTTTTCACCGATATCGCAGCTATCGGAATCGCGGAAATCTGCCGGCATCGGAATTGTCAGCGCGTCGACCATGAAATTCGCCAGATCATCAAGGGACGCGAAGTCGAAATCATCAGCCTCAGCTTCAGCATTAGCCTCTGGGGCGTTTTCGGTTTCTTGCTGAATTATGTTCTTCTTCACGGAATTCGGCATGATCATCGACTCTCATCTGCAGCAACGAATTTAGGAAAAATATGTGGTCTGGTATCTTGGCACCACATATAAGGCAACGTACCCGTAATTGCATACGTCAATTGCCTGTATCTATTTCATCGCCAAAGAGTTTCTGAAGGCAATGAGAAGCAGGATGTTGCTGGGAGTCGGCAACGGCGAACTCACGGCAGCATCTTATCTGCCCAGATATTTCTGTTTTCTAAATGTCATCTCGCGAGCCGGCGTCGCTGCTGTTTGCGCCAACCCTTACCCCCATTATTTGAGGGGTATTTCAGCATCTGCCGTAACTACAGTCGACACCCGTTTGGGTGAGCCGCTTTCGGAATTGCAGCACTGATAACAGGGTACCCGGATACCCTGTTTCGGCAAAACGGATTGATCGACGAGTGTGTCATGGGGCGGTAGGAAGGCAAGTCTTCCCTGTCCTTTACCCTACGGTCCGAACGTACTGATGACATTGTGGGGTCGTCGCCACGCTGTGACTTGTCTGACAACGACAATGATGCGATGAGGTCTCGATGATGAACAACCATCAAGGGCCGTTTTCTCGGCTTAGTAGTGCATGCCCCGCCCAATCGCTCATGCCTTTTTCTTCCGGCTCATGAGTTAAAATCGCTGCCGGAGAACATGATGCCTGCCTTTCTCGATATTATTCCCTTCGTGGTGGCGCTGCTTGCTGCCGGCGTTCTGGCAGGGCTTCTTGCCGGCCTGTTCGGTATTGGCGGTGGCGCTATCCTCGTGCCGATCTTCTTTCACGTCTTTGGGCTGCTCGGCGTGGACGATGCGGTGCGCATGCATCTGGCGTTGGGTACATCGCTTGCCATCATCGTGCCGACTTCGGTTCGCTCTTTCACGGCGCACCGGCAGCGTGGAGCCGTGGATATCGACCTCCTGAAGGGCTGGATCATTGCCGTTCCGCTCGGCACGCTTATCGCCACATTGATCGCCACCTGGGCGTCCAGCACGGAACTGAGGCTGATCTTCGCGGTGATCGCGCTCATCCTGGCGCTGCGAATGATTTTCAATCGGGCAAGCTGGAAACTCGGCGACGATCTCCCCAGAAATCCGCTGAAATTCTTGGTCGGTACCGGCATCGGCATCCTGTCGGGCCTGATGGGGATCGGCGGCGGCGTGTTGAACAACACCTTCATGACACTTTACGGCCGCACCATCCACCAAGCGGTCGCAACCTCCTCCGGCGTCGGTGTGCTGATCTCAATCCCTGGTCTTGTCGGTTATATCTGGGGCGGCTGGGGCAAGAGCGGCTTACCACCGTTTTCGACCGGTTATATCAACTGGCTGGCAGTGGCGCTGCTGATCCCGGTCACGCTCTATACGGCACCTTACGGTGCACGGCTTGCGCATGCGCTGTCCAAGCGCCAGCTGGAGGTCGGGTTCGCGCTATTTCTCGTCTTCATCGCACTGCAGTTTTTCGCCAGCGTGATTTTCTAGTGTTATGCCGACGTGAAGGGCTACCGTCTCTTTTGTGACAATTGCTGTCATAGCAAAAATCTAGCTGATTTCGTCGTCTTCCAGGAAGAGCCTCCACTTGACTAAAGAGGGAAAGATTTCTGTAGAGGGAAACATCGGGTTTGTCTCAGGGTGCCAGGTGAGATGCACTTGAGCATAACAATCATCGGGGACCTGAAACAGAAAGTCGTCTCGCTGTTGCAGCCTCGCCAATGCCCGCACTGGCACATTGTGGAGAACATGTTCAGGGCTTAGTTCTCGATGTAACTCAAGTTCAAAATGCTCAGCGGATTCGGCGGATATGAGTTGCCAGCCTTCGGGAAGTTCTATCTCAACCATGCTTCGGCATTAGCAAGCCATTATTGACTTTACAACGTCCGGTTAGGGCCGGAAGCTGACCAGAAACCATGGCAGCTTCGCGCCAAAAGCAGTCATTACTACAGAGAATGATTTGGCATCACGATATGAGGCCAGTGCGACTGCGAAGGCTTTATTGAGGCTTCCGTCCGCGCATTCCAAATTGGCTGCGCTGTCCGGGTGGCGATACGGCTTTGCGTAGCGTTGCCTTATCGAAATCGGCTACATTGCCGTCCCTCCGGACCCGTTTATCCGGTCTTGCAATTGCCCAGAATGTAGCTCCAGCTGGAATCCAAGGAAGATTGAAGAGGAAAGACCTAGCCAACGCACTTACGATGTCGTTCTGAACTGGCGTCAAATTGATATAACCCCACCACAGTATGTGCGACAACAGAAACCAGACAGATACATAGCTGAGAAGGGAAGTGCGTCTTCTCCAGCTCAACAATAAGTGCGCGAGAGGAGCGAGGACAATCATGGGAAGAAACCCATACGCAAATCCGAATGTCCAATTTATACTTGCCGCGTATAGCACCGACCAATCCGCACCAACCTCTGGCAGCCCCGTGAAGACAACATTGGCGAAAAAAGCCGTGTACAATGGTGCCCAAAGGGGTGAAAGCAAAGTAGCCCAGAATACGCGTAGCATGATTAAATCCTAAATTGGACGTCACAACGAGGCCGTCGCCAACCACTGCAACCTTAGCGTTCGATTGTGAACCTTTACTGCCTCAGTTTGCCGCAATTTTACTGTTGGGTGGTGTTGAGATAGTGAATTTTGTTGGCGCGAATGGCCGACAGCCGTCACGTCCGCTTCGGGCCGACTACCGTCATGGCGCAGAAGCGCCAATTGCGGACGTTGCCTCAGTCTAGGACTCATGGTTTTTTGGATACTGAGATATCAAGATTGGCAACGATGCCCCGTCACTACAGAGAACAAGCATGCGCTTCCCAGAAGAAAGACTTTGGGACCACATTAACGATGGATGGAGCCGCATGTCGTTCAAACAGCGCAAGTTTTGGGACGCTATTAAGCGGCCACCTGAAGAATGGGAGTTGAAGGGTTACGGGCCTTGCTGGGTTGTCGCATTAATTGGCGAAATTGTGATTTACTACAACCATTATGAGCATGGGTTTAATCGATCACCGTGGTCGCAGTTTGGCGTCATCGAACGATATCAATCGCTGCAAGATGAGTTGGAGGGCGCGGTTCAGACGCAGCTCAATAGTCTTGAAGCAGGCTACGACGTTGGCCCGTGGACTAGCGGCCCAATCGCTGGGGAATATGCTGTCAAGCATACCCGATGACCGGTTTGGGCCGATAACGGACCCCAAACGTCTCCGCATCGTCCCAAAATCCCGAACGCAATATTCTTCCATGAAGGGATAGCTTCATGGGAACGCGACCCTATATTGCGGCATCTCCGGGGAACAACTTCCTCGCAATGTCGCCCTATACAAATGCGGTTCCCATGCCCCCCATTATTTCCGTACAGCAACTGACAAAGACCTATGGCAATGGGTTCGAGGCCCTGAAGGGCATCGATCTCGATATCGAGCGCGGCGAAATCCTCGCTTTGCTCGGGCCGAACGGCGCCGGCAAGACGACGCTGATCTCTATTGTCTGCGGTATCGTCAACCCCACCGGCGGCAAGGTGCTTGTCGGCGGGCATGATGTGGTCAAGGATTTTCGCCAGACGCGATCGCTGATCGGTCTCGTACCGCAGGAGCTGACCACCGACCAGTTCGAAACGGTCTGGAATACGGTAAGCTTTTCCCGCGGCGTCTACGGCAAGAAGCCGAACCCGGCACTGATCGAGAAGATTTTGCGCGAACTGTCCTTGTGGAAGAAGAAGGACAACATGTTGCGCGAACTTTCCGGCGGCATGAAGCGGCGCGTGCTGATCGCCAAAGCGCTGAGCCACGAGCCGGAAGTGCTGTTCCTCGACGAGCCGACAGCCGGCGTCGATGTCAGCCTGCGCCGCGACATGTGGGAAGTGGTCAAGCGGCTGCGCGAGGATGGCGTCACCATTATTCTGACCACCCATTATATCGAGGAGGCCGAGGAGATCGCCGACCGCGTAGGGGTCATCAATGGCGGGCAGCTTCTGTTGCTGCAGGAAAAGACCGGGCTGATGAAACAGTTCGGCCGCAAGCAGATGAAACTCGAACTGACCGAGAAGCTGGACGAGATACCGCCGAGCCTTGCGGCCTTTTCGCTTTCGCTCAGTGAAGACGGCATGTCGCTTACGCATGAATACAGCCACGAGGAAAGCCAGGACAGCATTGCCTCGCTGCTTTCGGCGCTGACGGCGGCAGGCATTCATTTCCGGGATCTCTCGACCCGGCAAAGCTCGCTGGAGGACATTTTCGTCGCTCTGGTGGAGGAAAAGGCATGAATATCGAAGCGATCAAATCCATCTACTTCTTCGAGATGGCGCGCATGCGCCGCACGCTTTTGCAGAGCGTCATCTCGCCGGTCATCACCACTTCGCTCTATTTCATCGTCTTCGGCACGGCGATCGGTTCGCGCATCCAGTCGATCGAAGGTGTGTCCTACGGCTCGTTCATCACGCCGGGCCTCATCATGCTGACGCTTCTGACCCAATGCGTCGCGAACGGCTCGATCGGCATATACTTTCCGAAATTCACCGGCACGATCTACGAGATCCTGTCGGCGCCGGTGGCGATGACGGAAATCCTGATCGGTTATGTTGGTGCAGCCGCCAGCAAGGGGCTGATCATCGGGTTGATTATCCTCGCGACGGCTTCCTTCTTCGTCGATATCCGCATCGCCCATCCGTTCATGATGGTGCTCTTCCTTGTGCTCACCGCAATCACCTTCAGTCTGTTCGGCTTCATCATTGGCGTCTGGGCGAAGAATTTCGAGCAGTTGAACATCGTGCCAATGCTTGTCGTGCCGCCGCTGACATTTTTGGGTGGAAGCTTCTATTCGATCGACATGCTGCCGCCATTCTGGCAGGCGGTAAGCCACTTGAACCCGGTTCTTTATCTCGTGAGCGGCTTTCGCTGGAGCTTCTATGAGATCGCCGACGTCAATCCGGTGATCAGCCTGATCATGATCGGCGTCTTTCTGGCCCTGTGCCTGTCGATGCTTGGCTGGATGTTCAAGACGGGTTATCGGCTGCGCAGCTGACGCGGGGAGGGCGATAGGCGGCTTATCCCCGCCTATCGCTTTGTCTTTCAACAGTCGGCCACTCTTATCCGAGCGACAGCTGGCGGCGTTCGCCGCGTGCGGCCATGACTGATGCAGCAAGCAGGCTGGCTGCCGCAAGAAGCATCACGACGGAAACCGGACCCTGGGTTTCGATCAGGAGGCCGCCGAGAACCGCGCCGCTCGAAATCGCGATCTGGAAGGCCGGGATCACCAGAGCGCCGGCGCTTTCTGCCTCATCCTGCGCATGGCGCACGACGAAACTCTGTACGCTGACCGGGAAGGCACCGAAGGCGAGGCCCCAGAATGCGATTGCGGTCGCAGCAACGGCAAGCGAGGCACCGCCAACCGCCAGAACGACGGCGGATGCGGCAACGAGCGTGGTGAACAGGACGATCGACAGGCGCGGGCTGCGTTCCGAAACCATGCCGCCGAGCATGTTGCCGAAAAAGCCTGCAACGCCATAGGCAAGCAGGATCAGCGAGATGGTTTCGACATCAAGCTGCGGCACCCGCTCCAGGAACGGACGGATATAGGTGAAACCGGCAAAATGGCCTGCAACGAAAAGCAGGATGGTGATCAGGCCGGTGCGGATTGCCGGCCGGCGCATCAGTGCCGCAAGCGTGCCAAGCCCGGCGTGACCGGTCGGCGGCAAAGCTGGCAGGAGTGTCGCCTGGGCGACCAACGCAACGAAGCCGACGGCAGCGGACAGATAGAATGCCGCCCGCCAGCCGAGCGTGTCGCCGATCCAGGCGCCGAGCGGCGCGGCACAGACGGTGGCAAGCGAAACGCCGGCCATGATGATGGCCATCGCGCGCGGCATCCGTGCCGGTGGGACGAGGCGCATGGCAAGTGCTGCCGACATGGCCCAGAAGCCGCCGAGCCCGACGCCGAGAAGGATGCGGGCGGCAAATACCGTATAGATATCGTTGGCGATCGCGGCGAGGAGGCTGGAAATGACCAGAAGTGTCGTCAGCGCCAGAACTGTCCAGCGCCGGTCGATCTTGCGGGTGCCGATGATGACGCCGGGTCCGGCGATTGCGGCGATCACTGCGGTGGTGGTGATCGACTGGCCGGCGACGCCGGTGCCGACGCCGAGATCAGCCGAGAGCGGGGTCAACAGGCTGACGGGAAGGAATTCGGCAGTGACGAGGCCGAACACACCCAAGGTCAACGAGGCGACTGCGCCCCAACGTGCGACATCATGTTCCGTTCGCGCTGCATCGTCAGATGATAAAGGGGTGCCGTGCATGAGATTCTCCTGAATTGTAGCCTATTTGGCTTTTGTCAGGAATAGGCGTGACGGCCTGGCGTTTCCATGCTAGAAAATCCGACATGCTTGACAGATCGTCCAAATTCTCATCGTCGGCTGGAGCCGATCCCTTGTCGGAAATGCTGCGGGGCCTGCGGCTCGACGGTGTCGAATACGGGCGTTGCCGGCTCGCGGACCCTTGGGCCACGGCCTTTCCGGCCGAGGATGCGGCACGGTTTCATTTCATTTCGTCCGGCAGGGCGCTTCTCAAGGCGCCTTCGGGCGAATGGCTGCAGCTGAATGCCGGAGATGCCGTCATACTGCCGCGCGGTGACGCCCATGTGATAGCGAGTGCCGAGACTGTCGAGCCGCTGCCTTTCGGGCGTTACGGCAGGAAGCAGGTCTGTGAGGGCGTATTCGACATGCAATGCGCCGATGCACGTTGCGGCACGGTGGCGCTGACCGCGTCGATGCGCTTCAATATAGACAGGTTGCATCCGCTTCTGCAGCTCATGCCCGAAACGATGCTGACCAGCGACCTTGCAACCAGCGAGCCGGCCATTCCGCATCTTCTGGATGCCATGGCGCGCGAGGTGGATATGGATCGGGTCGGCGCCGGCGGTATTCTGGCGCGGCTGGCGGATGTCCTGACGGCGACGATCATTCGCACCTGGGTCGAACACGGCTGCGGCAATACGAATGGCTGGATTGCGGCGGTGCGTAATCCGGAGGTCGGACGGGTTCTCGCCGCCATTCACCTGGAGCCTGAACGTGACTGGTCTGTGGCCGAACTTGCGCGGCTGATGGGTGCCTCACGTTCCGGTTTCTCCGAGCGGTTTGCCCGCGTCGTCGGAGAAACGCCCGCCCGGTATGTTGCGCTGGTGAGAATGCACCAGGCGCGTCTCTGGCTGAAACAAGGCATGCGGGTAGCGACGGCGGCCGAAAAACTCGGTTATGACGCCGAAGCCTCGTTCAGCCGTGCCTTCAAGCGTATCATCGGACACCCCCCAAGCCATTTTCGAGGCAAGCCGGATAGCGAAACGGTGCCTGACGAGATGGTCGAACTGGCCGCGGTCGGGTGAGGCGAAGGACGCGGGATCCGGCTCTGCCCATCCGATGGCGCGAGGAGCTGGAAGCCTGATGGACCGGCGGCGTTTATCAAGCCTGTCGTCACAATGAGACGGCGTGTGCCGGCTTGCCTAATCCCTTAGCCGCAACTCGTCTGTCTGCATGTTGAGCGAACTCAGCGTCGACAGAAAGCTCATGCCAAGCAGGCTTTCGTCCAGCATTCCGTCCCGGGCTACCATGGCGCGGACGTTTCTGCGCGAGATCGGGCCGATGGCGATCTCGTCAAGCCTGACGTGGGCGGCCATGGCCGGGCCGTTGGCGGTCATTACCCGGACGGTGTAGGCGAGGCCGCCGGTGTCTATTCCGACTGCCGAGGCATCCTCGAAGGAGAGAACCACGCTGCTGGCACCGGTGTCGACGAGCATCGGGATGTTTTTTCCGTCGACTGCGACATCGGCCTGGAAATGCCCGCCGAGTGCCTTCTGGATGATGACCTCGTTTCCGTCGCTTCCCGTGACGACGACGGCTCGGCCGGGCATCAGTCCTGCGACCATGCGGCCGGCGAACTGGTTGGCGTCGTTTCTGTAAAGATAGGCGGCAACCAGTCCGAGGATGATGACCAGCCAGATGGCGAGATTGCGTAATGCTTCGTTCCTGCCGCCGCGGCGACCGGCAAGAATGCCGGCACCAAGCAGGCCGGCAATCGGGACGAGATAGATGAGCTGGCCGAAATCGTTGTTGTCGATGCCGAAGGTCTGGCCCGACGAATGGTTGAAGACGAGCAGCGCAAGGCCTGCGCCGAGCACGAGAAGCACGAAGGTCAGTCCGTTCATGTGATCTGGCGCTCCTTTGCTATTTTCTGTCGTCTGGTCTCCCGCCGCGGTTTTCGTTCGACCGTTTCCAGCCGGGCGGTAAGCCCGTCCATGATCGAATGCCGCTCGGCATCGGAATAGTCGATCCAGCCGGCAATCTCGTCGCGCGTACGGCCGCAACCAAAGCAATAGCCGGTCTTCAGGTCGATCGAACAGACAAGGATGCAGGGCGAAATCATGCAAACCTATATCGGAGGTTCAGGCGATCAGGGCAAGGGTCGAAAGAAGCACGATTTCGCTAACCTGTTGTGTGGCGCCGATCGTATCACCCGTATGGCCGCCAAGCTTGCGGCGGACGAAAGCGGTGAAGAACTGGCCGGCGGCGGCGCAGACGAGGATCGCAAAGATCGCAACCGGAATGCCAAGGTGAGAGGCGATGAAGATCAGCCCCATGACGCCGCCGATCCCGAGCGCGAGGTTTCGGGAGGCCTGTTCCGGTGCGCCTATGGCCACTGCCACGCCGTTTGTCCGGGCAGGCGGGAGCGCGCTCCAGTGCCAGATCATTACCGAGCGGCTGAGGCAGGCCGCGGCTAGCATCGAGACTGCCGCCAGGCTGGAATCGAACCGGGCGAGCGCCGCAAGCGATGCTGCGCGCAGCAGGAAGGACAAAAGCATCGCAACGACACCGTAGGAGCCGATACGACTGTCCTTCATGATGGCAAGCGCATGTTCGCGGTCGCGCCCGCCGCCCAGTCCATCGGCCGCATCCGCAAGGCCATCTTCATGCAGCGCGCCGGTCAACAGAACCATCAGTGACAGAGCAATCATGCTCGTCACAAGCGCGTCACCCGTCTGCGACAACATGTAAAGCACGAGTGCGGGGACGAGTGCGATCAGCACGCCGGCAAGCGGAAATGCCCTGACTGCACGGGAAAACGAGCCGCTTTGACCGAGAAAGAAACGGTCCGGCACGGGGATGCGGCTGAGAAATGCGACCGAGCGGGCTAGGTCGGCGATGAAATCCGTCGCGTTTGGCAGTTGTCGCTCCCGATATAGGCGATTAAGAGATGCGCACACAAAGCGCGATTTGCCGGTGAACACAAGTGCCGGACGATGACGCGCCGGCTAAGACGAGAGAGATTTCGATGAGTTTGAGCGGCCTGCCTTTCGACGATTTTCGTAACCTGATTGCCAACTTGCCGGGACCGGATCCACGCGCATTGGTGGATGCCCGCGAGCGTGACGCCAAGCTGACAAAGCCGCTCGGAGCGCTTGGAAGGCTTGAGGAAATCGCCTTCTGGCTTGCCGCTTGGACGGGCAGGGCACCTGCGGTCAACCGCCCGCTTGTTGCGATCTTCGCCGGCAATCACGGTGTCACCCGGCATGGCATCACACCCTTCCCGCCGTCCGTGACGCAGCAGATGGTGGATAATTTTGCCGCAGGCGGTGCGGCAATCAACCAAATCTGCGTCACCCATGACCTGGGCCTGAAGATTTTCGACCTTGCGCTCGATTATCCGACCGGTGACATTGCAACCGAAGCGGCTCTTTCCGAGCGCGATTGCGCTGCGACCATGGCGTTCGGCATGGAAGCGATTGCCGGTGGCACCGATCTCCTGTGCCTCGGCGAAATGGGCATCGGCAACACCACGATCGCCGCAGCCATCCATCTGGCGCTGTATGGCGGCGAGGCCGAAGACTGGGTCGGCCCAGGCACCGGTTCGCATGGCGAGCTGATGGCCCGCAAGATCGTCGTCGTCAAACAGGCGGTCGAGTTCCACAAGGACCATCTCTCCGATCCGCTCGAAATTCTTCGCCGTCTCGGCGGACGCGAGATCGCAGCAATTGCCGGCGCCATTCTGGCAGCCCGCATGGAAAAGATCCCGGTTCTGCTTGATGGCTACGTCGTCACTGCTGCCGCTGCAATTTTGAAGGCGATGAACCCGTCGGCGATCGACCACTGCCTGATCGGTCACGTTTCTGCCGAGCCGGGGCATCTGCGCTCGATTGAAAAGCTCGGCAAGACACCTCTGCTCGCTCTCGGCATGCGGCTGGGCGAAGGCACGGGTGCGGCCCTGGCGGCCGGTATCGTCAAATCCGCGGCCGCCTGCCATTCCGGCATGGTGACCTACGAACAGGCAGGCGTGACCAACAAGGCATAAGAGAACCGCCAATGGAAAACACGCCGCTCGACAGTACTCTTGGAAAGGCGAGCGGCGTCCGCCGGATTATCGCGGCGACCCGGTATTCGATGCAAGGTCTTGTGCGCCTGTGGCGTGAACAAGCCTTCCGGCATGAGGTCTATGCCTTCTGCGCAGGTCTCGCGCTCTTTGCGATCGTCGGCGCCGCGGCGATCGATTATTTCATCTTCCTCATTCTGACTCTGCTCCTGTTTTGCGTCGAGGCGCTCAACACGGCGATAGAGGAGCTTGTCGACCGGATATCTCCCGAAATCTCCACGGTCGGACGCCACGCCAAAGATCTCGGTTCTTTCGCTGTCTTCTGTATGCTGACCGCAAACGGATTGTTTGTGCTTTACGTTCTGGTCAAGCCCTTCTTTCGATTGCATTAGGAAGGCGCGATATCGGCGTTTTCCGGATCTTCCGAGTTGCGATCACGGACCCGTGATCTTCAGATACAACTTTTTATAGTGGACGCGCGAATGTCAAAAAATTAGCATTTGTCATGTTTTGGGGATTGCGGGACATGTCACCTTGACCGATGACTCGATCGAAGTTTTTGAATGTGATTTCAAATGGATTGTTCGGGTATGCGAAAACGGAGAAGTGACGGAGCGCGTTTTTAGCATCGCTGAACATGCCCATTCCTGGGCAGCAGGTCAGCGTATACGGATCAAATGTCCGCCGCAGAGATTCGCTTGCAGGCGCGAAGACTAATGACCGTGAACGATTTGCGGACGAATGCACGGATGATTATTCGGTAATTAAGTTCAGGCGAAAGAACGCTTACGTTTTTCGATCGCCGGCGCATCGGCAACGGCGGGAATGCTTTGCATCACCCGGGTGGCAGGCAGGATGGCTATGACTTCGGTGCCTTCACGCAGTTTGGAGCGAAGCACGAATTGGCCGTCATGCTTGGCCAGGATGGCTTGAACGATCGGCAGCCCGAGTCCTGTGCCCTGCTCGGCACTCTTGATGGCAATCGAGCCCTGTCCGAAGGCCGACAGCACGACGGGAATTTCTTCCTCGGGAATGCCGGGGCCGTTATCCTTGATTGCCACATATTGCCCGCCGCCTGCCGTCCAGCCGACCTTGACCGAGATCTCTCCGCCTTGCTGCGTGAATTTCACCGCATTCGAGAGCAGGTTGAGAATGACCTGTCGGATCGATTTTTCATCTGCCCAGACATGCGGCATCTCGTTTTCGAAATTGTGGCGAATGGCGATGTTCTTCGCCCGTGCCCGCAACTGAACCATGCCGATGCAGTCTTCCGCCACTTCCAGTAGCGACAGCGTCTCCTCGTTGAGATCATAACGGCCGGCTTCGATACGCGACAGATCAAGGATTTCGTTGATCAGGTTGAGAAGATGCTCGCCGGAGCGGTGGATGTCGCCGGCATATTCGCGGTATGTGGGGTTCGGCATCGGGCCGAGCACTTCTGAACTCATGACCTCGGAAAAGCCGAGAATGGCATTGAGCGGTGTTCTCAGTTCATGGGACATAGAGGCAAGGAAGCGGGATTTTGCCAGATTGGCTTCCTCCGCCCGTCGCCGCGCCTCGTCCGACATCGATTTTGCCACTTCCAGTTCGGCGATCAGGTCGTCCTTTTCCGACTGGTAGGACATCAGGGTAAGGTTCGAGCGGTAGAGGCGGTCGCCGATGAAATGAAAGAAAACGACGGCGATGGCGCAGATCGCGGTCAAGCCGATGTCGAGGAGGTCACGTGAGATCGCGACACGAAATAGAAGTGCCGCAATCACCGGGACGAAGCCGACGAGAACGCCCTGGCGCAGCATGAAGCTGCTCATGGCTGTGATTGAAATCGCAAAGAGCAGGACGGCGCCCTTGTAGAAGTAAAAACTGTCGCCACCACACGCGTCGCAGGATTGAAGCGCAAAAGTCGCCCATCCGACGCCAAGCAGAATCTGCGCAAGCAGCAGCCGCCGGCGCCATTTAGTGGTTTCCGCCGCCGCGATTTCCTTGCGGCTGAAACGTCGGGCGAGCAGAAGGTTGATCGCATGCAGGCTGAGCATCAAAAGCGCCCAGGCAATCAGGTGGGCGCTCGGTGAGATATACATTCCGATCGCGGTGACGAGCGCGATGAAGAGGGGCACGACCGCTGCCGCCTGCAGTACCGCATTGACATGCATGGCGAGCATGTCACGGTCGAAGGCCTGGTTGCCGCTATTTGAAAGTTGCAGCCGTTCACGTGTCGCGCGGACGGTCTTGGATACCGCCTTGTTGCGGTGGCCACGCGATCGATCAACGATTATCTTGTCGGTCGAGATACTGACGCCGCTACTCATTGGTTGTGAACTAATTTATTCGGATGATTGAGAGCTTATGTTCCAAACCTTAAGAAGATACTGCCGGGAAAGGTTTTGTTTGCCATTCTCCTGAAGCTTCCGTTTGTAATTGAGACCGGATTGTGACCCGCCTTGCCAAGACCCTGAAGGATGGTTTGTTCCTCGGAGCATTCCTTGTCCTTGCCTCACTTATCGTTGCCAAGATCGACCTCAACGGCGACACCCGCATCAACGGTCCGTTTTACGCGATCGACGGCGATACGCTGGCGGCTGGAGCTGAGCGCTTGAGGCTGATCGGTATTGATGCCCCGGAGGCTGATCAGTCCTGCGGCGAAGGGCAGAATGTCTGGACATGCGGCGATGCCGCACGCGACGCCCTGGCAAAATTCGCCTCGGCGCCCGACGCATATTGCGCAGGATCCTCCAGGGATCGTTATGGCCGTGTTCTTGTACGCTGTCGGCTGGGTGAAACGGATATCAACGCCGAACTCGTTCGCCAGGGAGTGGCCGTCGCATCAGGCGACTATCACGCAGAAGAGACAGCTGCGCGGGCACAGGCAGAAGGGATATGGTCCGGCCCTTTCGAAACCCCACGCGCGTGGCGTACGGCCAAGGGTGCTGCGGCCGAAGATGATGGATCGACCGGGACCGAAAGCCGTGTCGAAGCGATCCTCGATCGGCTGAAAGGCCTGCTGCCGTGGACGTGACTGAACCGGACCGGATAGCCGATCTCGGTGCAGGCATCGCAGCCTGTCGCATTTGTCGCGACCATCCTGCAAAACCGGGCAATCCGTTGCCCCACGAGCCGAGGCCGGTTGCGACATTGTCCTCGACGGCACGGTTACTGATTGCCGGCCAGGCGCCGGGCTTGCGAGTTCACCAGAGCGGACTGCCATTTGACGATGCCTCGGGCAACCGGCTGCGCGACTGGATGGGCGTGACCCGAGAAGAGTTTTACGATGCAGACCGTCTGGCGATCGTGCCAATGGGCTTCTGCTTTCCCGGTTACGACGCAAAGGGAAGTGACCTGCCACCGCGCAAGGAATGTGCGCCCGCATGGCGCAGCAGGGTGATTGCGGCAATGCCGCAGATCGACACGGTTCTGGTGATCGGCCAATATGCTGCAACCTGGCATCTGGGCGCTCGCCGAAAGAAAACCACGACGGAAACGGTGAGGAGCTGGCGGGAATATTTCTTCGTCAATGACGGGCCGCGCATCCTGCCGCTGCCACATCCGAGCTGGCGCAACAGCGGCTGGCTGAAAAGCAACGGCTGGTTTGAAGCGGAGATCTTGCCCGTGCTGCGCCAGCATGTGGATAGCTTGATCCGCGGAACAAAATTCGCTTAACTGTGTGAAAATCGGGTGTATAACGAAAAATCATTTCGAAGGGGACAATGATGGACCGTCTTGACCGCAAGATCCTGCGCATTCTGCAGGAGGATTCCACACTCGCAGTGGCGGATCTCGCCAAGAAGGTCGGCCTGTCCACCACGCCTTGCTGGCGCCGTATCCAGAAAATGGAAGAGGACGGCGTCATCCGTCGTCGCGTGGCGCTGCTCGATCCGGGCAAGGTCAATACGAAGGTTACCGTTTTCGTCTCGATCCGCACCGCCAGCCACTCGATCGAATGGCTAAAGCGCTTTTCCGAAGTCGTGGTAGATTTTCCGGAAGTGGTAGAGTTTTACCGCATGAGCGGTGACGTAGACTATCTGCTGCGTGTCGTCGTGCCGGATATCGCTGCCTATGACGCCTTCTACAAGCGCCTGATCGCCAAGATCGAGATCCGCGACGTCTCTTCCGTCTTTGCCATGGAGCAGATCAAATATACGACGGAACTGCCGCTCGACTACATGATGATCGACAACCAGAAATCCGGCGACGACTGAGCGATCCAACTCTGCTGAGATGATTTTGAAAGCGCTGCAATCCGGGTTGGGTTGCGGCGCTTTGCTTTGGTATTCAGACTTTTAGTCGCCGCATCACCATCTCGCCCGACAGTTCTTTGAGCGCGTCCTTGCCGATCCAGCGTGCCGTTTTGTCATTCGATTCTGCGAGTTTCTGCGCAAGGGCGAGAGCCGGCTTATGGCAGGTGACGTTTCGCTTGCCGATATTGCGCAAGGCCCAGTTTACAGCCTTTTTGACAAAATTGCGCGGGTCGGTGGAGTGTTGTTCGATCAGGCGCAGATAGCCTATCAAGGTTGCGTCCGGCTCCTTCTTCAGATGGACGGATGCTCCGGCGATCATCGCAAAGGCGCTGCGGCGGACGAATTCACGCTCGTCTTCGGCAAACTCGGCGATCAGGTCCTGCCAGAAGGGGGCTTCGGTAAAGAGGTCGGCGGCGGCATCGACGATTTCCCAGGAAGTGAAATCATCCGCCCAGGAATGCGCTTCGGCAGAGGTAAGCGCTTTCGGGTCGGCGGTGTAAATCGCCACCATCCGCGCTTCGCGAATGCCTGTTTTCCATAGATCAAGCGCCCGGGGGTGATCGCGTTTCACCACACGGGCGATTTTCTGCAGGTCGGGATTGGAGATCCCGAGCGCCGCATCGGTGACGATGCCAAAGCGACCCATGCCGGCAATGTTCTCCTCCGACCGCAAAGTACCAAGATGATCGATTATCCCGGCAACGTCGGAGGAGGGGCTGAGCATTGCCTTTGACCTTTTGTGTTACTTCCGTTCGAGACGGGCAAGCAGCGAGGACGTATCCCAGCGATTGCCACCCATGGCCTGCACGTCGCCATAGAACTGGTCGACCAGTGCCGTCAGCGGCAGTTTCGCCCCGTTGCGACGTGCTTCTGTCAGGACGATGTCGAGATCCTTGCGCATCCAGTCGACGGCAAAGCCGAAATCGTACTTGCCCTGGTCCATCGTCTTGTGGCGGTTTTCCATCTGCCATGAACCGGCAGCACCCTTGGAAATGACATCGACGACCGTCTCGATATCGAGGCCGGACTGCTTGCCGAAATGAATGGCTTCCGACAGGCCCTGGACGATGCCGGCGATGCAGATCTGGTTCATCATCTTGGTGAGCTGGCCGCTTCCGACCGGCCCCATCAGGCCGACCATGCGGGCATAGGCGTCGATGACCGGCTTCGCCTTGTCGAACACGGCCTGATCGCCGCCGCACATGACGGTGAGCACACCGTTTTCTGCGCCCGCCTGACCACCGGAGACCGGGGCGTCGATGAAGTGGGCGCCGCGTGCTTTCGCAGCCGCATCCAGTTCGCGCGCAACCTCGGCACTGGCCGTGGTGTTGTCGATCAGAATCGCGCCGGGCTTCATGGCCGAGAACACACCGTTTTCGCCCGTTGTCACCGAGCGGAGATCGTCGTCATTGCCGACGCAGGTGAAGACAAAATCGGCATCCTTGGCGGCTTCCGCCGGCGTGGCTCCGGTCGTGCCGCCGAATTTCGCGGCCCAGTCGGCGGCCTTGGCGGCGGTGCGGTTATAGACGCTGACGTCATGGCCACCCTTTTGCTTGAGATGTCCCGCCATCGGGAAACCCATGACCCCGAGACCGATGAATGCCACTTTCGCCATGCCGAACCTCCGAACGCTTGTTGTTCCCGATGATTAGAACAAAGCATGGCCGACGGGAAGAACAAAGCAGGCAAAAATGATTTTCCGCAATGCAGTGAAGATTTGCACTTTAGCAGTTTTGCATTCCCATCGGCTTGAATCGGAGAAATGAAATCTCCGATTGCAGTTGTTTTTTGAAACGATGGAATGTCGACCAACTCGATAGAGTATGGGAGCCTTCTGTCATCAGAGATCTGGTGAGGAAGGGCTCATTCCATGGTGACAGGCAATTTGAACCGTCGACAGACACTTGGCTTGTTCGGCGCGGCAGCGGCCACTGCCGTCCTGCCCATCGCGGGAAAGGCAAAGGCGGCAGCCAAGGAACTGCGCATCGGCTGGCAGAAGAACGGCGTGCTGGCTCTGGCGAAAAGCCAGGGTGCGCTCGAAAAGCGTTTCGCCGATCGCGGCATCAAGGTGACATGGGCGGAATTCACCTCCGGCCCTCCGCTTCTGGAAGCGCTCGGGGCGGGCGCGCTCGATTTCGGCCCGACCGGTGACGTGCCGCCGCTTTTTGCGCAGGCCGCTCGCGGCAACCTGCTTTATGTCGGTACCTATCGCGGCAGTTCTCAAGGTTCGGCCATCCTCGTTCACAAGGATAGCCCGATCCAGTCGATCGCGGATCTGAAGGGCAAGAAGCTGGCCTTCAAGCGCGGCTCCAGCGCCCACAATGTTGCGGTCAAGGTTCTGCGCAAGGGCGGACTTTCCCCCAGCGACGTGACGCAGCTCGATCTTGCGCCACCGGATGCGGCCGCTGCCTTCAAGAATGGTTCGATCGAAGCCTGGTCGATCTGGGATCCCTATACGGCAATTGCCCAAGCCGACCCGCAGACCCGCGTGCTGACGACGGCGGAGGGTATTGTCGATAGCTGGAGCTATTTCCTCGGCAATGGTGATTTCGCTGCCGAGAACGGCGATCTGATCGTCGAGGTGATCGACGAGCTGAAAAAGGTCGGCGGCACGGCACAGTCGAATTTCGATGAGACGGTGAAGGCGATCGCCTCAATCACCGGCGTGCCGGAAAACGTCACCAAGGTCGTGCTGTCGCGCCGTGGGGCGGATCTGGGCGCGGTCTCCACCGTGCCGGATGCGGCGGTCCAGTATCAGCAGGCGCTGGCCGATGAATTCTACGATCTCAAGATCATTCCGCGAAAGCTGGACATCTCCGACATCGTCTGGCGCCCCAAGGCCAGCTGAGCCTGCGTCCGTCACAGACCAACCGAGATCAAGGATTTTTCACGATGAGCGATACGAAGAACCCCATCGATTTTCTCTGGTTCATCCCGACCGGCGGCGACGGCACCTATCTCGGCGGCAGCGAGCTTAACCGTCCGCCTGAAAACAGGTATCTGCGCGAACTGGCGCAGACTGTGGACAGGCTTGGGTTTTCCGGCGTGCTTTTGCCGACCGGCGTCTCCTGCGAAGAGTCCTTCGTGACGGCTGCCTCGCTGGCGCCGTTCACCGAAAAGCTTAAATTCCTGGTGGCGATCCGCCCGGGCACGGCGGCGCCGGCCTATTATGCAAGGCTCGCGGCAGCGCTCGACCGGGTATCGAACGGCAGGCTGCTGCTCAATATCGTCGTCGGCGGCAATCCGTCGGAACTAGCGGGCGACGGCATCTTTCTTCAGCATGACGAGCGCTACACTCATGCTGAAGAATTTTTCCAGGTCTTCGAGGATCTCGTCACTACCGGCCATGCGGATCTAGACGGCAAGCATATCAAGGCGAGGAATGCCAAGCTCGGTTTCCCGACCATTCAGCAGCCGCGGCCACCGCTCTATTTCGGCGGATCGTCGGATGCCGGCATCGAGTTCTTCGCCGGCCGTGGCGACAAATATCTGACCTAGGGCGAGCCACCGGAACAGGTGGAGCAAAAGATCAAGGCCGTGCGCGCTGCCGCCGAAAAACGGGGCAGGGAGGTTTCCTTCGGCATCCGGCTGCATTTCATTGTCCGCGAGACCGACGAGGAGGCCTGGGAGGCTGCGGACAAGCTGATCTCCAAGCTTTCCGACGAGACAATCGCCAAGGCGCAGGCGCATTTCGCGCGCGATTCCGACAGTGTCGGCCAGCAGCGGATGGCGGCGCTCCACAACGGCCGCCGCGACAAGCTGGAAGTCTCGCCCAACCTCTGGGCGGGGATCGGCCTGGTGCGCTCGGGCGCGGGGACCGCACTGGTCGGCTCCCCGAAGACGGTGGCGGCGCGCCTGCGCGAATATCAGGATCTCGGCATCGAGACGGTGATCGGCTCCGGTTATCCGCATCTGGAAGAGGCTTACCGCGTGGCGGAATTGCTTTTCCCGGAACTCGGCATCACCCGCGAGGAACAGCGTGCCGGTTTCGGCAATGAATTCGCGTCCGAAAAGCCGCTCTTCGGCGGCGGCGGCCACGCGACCATCCGTGCTGTTGCTGCATCCTGATAAGATAGCGAGGGCGAGATAATGACGGCAGTCGATACGTTTTCGGAAGGGCGCAGCCTGAGGCGCATCAGGGAAGACAGGACTTCATCGGCGGCAATCGGCTATTCAGATCCTCCCAAGGGGTCGGCGGAGAAGGCTGCGCGGGCAAATGACGGGAAGCCGCTACGCCCGCGCAGCGTCTCCGGCGTAGCGCTTTTACCTTTTCTCCTGCCGGTGACATTGGTCATACTCTGGCAGGCGGGCTCGTCTTTCGGCTTTATCTCCGACCGGATCATGCCGTCACCGGTTGCGGTGGTTGCGGCCTTTTGGGAACGGTTGCTCTCCGGTGAACTGGTCCGCGATGTCGGCGTCAGCGGCGCACGGGCGCTGAGCGGTCTTCTGATCGGCGGCTCGATCGGGTTCCTGCTAGGCATCGCCAACGGCGTGTCGAAACTGTCGGAACAACTGACCGACACGACGCTGCAGATGCTGCGCACGATTCCGCATCTGGCGATGATCCCGCTCGTCATCCTCTGGTTCGGCATCGGCGAGGAGGCAAAGCTGTTCCTCACCTCGCTCGGTGTACTCTTCCCGATCTACTTGAACACCTATCACGGGGTGAAGAATGTCGATCGCGACCTCATTGAGATGGGACGTATCTACGGCATGAGCGGCTGGTCGCTGTTCCGCAAGGTGATCTTTCCGGGCGCGCTGCCGTCGATCTTCGTCGGCTTACGATATGCGCTCGGTATCATGTGGCTGACGCTGATCGTCTCGGAATCGATCGCTGCAAATTCCGGCATCGGCTACATGGCCAATACCGCCCGCGAGTTCATGATGACCGATGTCGTCGTGCTGGCGCTGGTCATCTACGCGGTGCTCGGCAAGCTCGCGGACGTCATTGCCCGGACGCTGGAGCGCGCAGCGCTCTCTTGGAACCCGGCCTATCAGCGGTAAGGAGGAAAAAAATGCCTGTTGGACCCTATCAATCACCGCTCGCCTTCATTTCGGATGTGGAACTCGATGCGCACCATGCCGCGCAGCCGGTGGACTATCAGGCCGCGCCGCAACCCGCTGGCCTGAAGCTGCGCGGCGTCGAGAAACGCTTCGGCGACAATCTGGTCTTACGCGGTCTTGATCTCGATGTGCCCGCCGGGCAGTTCCTGGCAATCGTCGGCAAGAGCGGTTGTGGCAAGAGCACGCTCTTGCGGCTCCTGGTCGGGCTGGATGAGCCGACTGGTGGCCGGATCGAATTCGTCGATGAGGAAGGCAAGGCGGCGGAGCCTAATTCCCGCATTGTCTTTCAGGAGCCGAGGCTTCTGCCCTGGTTCTCTGTTGCCGACAACGTGGCTGTCGGACTGGGCGACGGCGTGCCGAAAGCATTCGGGCGGCGCGAGGCCGAGCGGGCGCTGGCGGGCGTGCAGCTGTCGGAAAAGGCGAAGGACTGGCCGTCGAAACTTTCCGGTGGCCAGCGCCAGCGCGTGGCCCTAGCACGCGCTCTGGTCAGCCGTCCGGGCCTTCTGGCGCTCGATGAGCCGCTCGGTGCGCTTGATGCCCTGACGCGGATCGGCATGCAGGATCTGGTGACCAATGTCTGGCGCGAGCTTGGTTTTACCGCCGTGCTCGTCACTCATGATGTGGCGGAAGCCGTGCATCTGGCGGACCGGGTGATCGTGCTCGATGAAGGGCGCATCAGCCTTGACCTCGAAATCCCGAGAGACATGCCCCGCCGGCATGGCGATCCGGTTTTAGCGGAATTGGAGGGCAGGTTGCTCGATACGATCCTCGGGAAAGCCTAAGGATCGTATCGAAGATCGGGTTGGACCGTTCAGATCGATCGGCCGGCCCGCGCCAGTCCGTGTTCGACCAGCCGGTCGATGACTTGAGGATAGCTGACGCCGCTTGCGCCCATCATCTTGGAATACATGCTGATATCGGTGAAGCCGGGAATGGTGTTCAGCTCGTTGACGAGAATGCGGCCCTCGGCGGTGAGGAAGAAGTCAGCCCGTGCCATTCCATCGCAGCCGAGTGCGCGAAAAGCCTTGACTGCGAAGGCGCGGATTTCGTCCTCGACATCCGGCGGCATCTGCGCCGGAACTCTGAGCGCTGCGCCATCCTCATCGATATATTTGGCATCGTAACTGTAAAAGCCGTGGCTCTCCGCCGGGACGATCTCGCCCGTCGTCGAGACGAACAGGCTGCCGTCGGGCGCTTCCAGAACAGCACACTCGATCTCGCGGCCCTTGATGAATTCTTCGGCGAGAAGCTTGCTGTCGTGACGAAAACCTTCGAACAAGGCCGCGTCGTAACCGGCTTTCGTCAGAACCTTGCTGACGCCGACCGAAGATCCTTGGCGGGCGGGCTTGATGAATATCGGCAAGCCGAGCGCCTGTTCCAGTTCCTCGAAAGCGGGTGCCGCGTCCTGATAGATCGTCACAGAGCGTGCAGCCGGAATACCGGCCTCGTTGAACAGCCGCTTGGCGATATCTTTGTCGAGCGCATTGGCGGAACCGAGAATGCCGCAGCCGACAAGCGGGACGCGCGCAACTTCGGCCAGCCCCTGAACGGCACCATCCTCGCCATGCAGGCCATGCAGCACCGGAAACAGGATGTCGATCTTCGGCAACTCGTATGCCGCAGCACCTTCGGGAAGTGCAAGAAGACGACCCTTGCCGCCGGGGATCAGGGAAAGCTGGGTGCCGTTTTCCGGCTTTGAAAGCGCGCCGCCCTCGAACGCGCTGAGCAGCCACAGGCCTTCGCGACTGACGAAGACCGGCACTGCATCGTATTTTTGCGGATCGAGCGCATTCATGACATTGGTGGCCGAAAGCACCGACACGTCATGTTCCGCCGAACGCCCGCCGAACAACACGGCAATACGCAACCTGCCTGAGTTTCCCGTCATGTAACCCTCTCCAGTCCGACTCGTGGCCGGTATCCGATTCTGCATCGGTTTTTCACCCACTCCTTGCGACGCCGCAAAACGGGCTGTTTTGCGGCGCGCTGGCTACGGAGATTAGGAAAGTTGGTGTCAGAACGGCTTGATGACGGCGAGCGCCACGACGAGCATGAGACAGATCAGGATGACCGGCATGCCAATGCGCACGAAGGCGTTGGGGTCGAATTTCGGATCGGCAGCCATCTTGCGCATCGCAGCCCGCTGCATGCCGTGCAGCGCTGAAAGAATGACGACGAGCAGAAGCTTGGCATGTAGCCAGCCATTGCCGGCAAAGCCGATATAACCAAAGGCAAGCCACAGGCCGAAAATCCAGGCGCCGGCAAGCGCGGCCGTGGTCACGGTGCGGTCGTATTTACGCAGCGCGACGATCACGCCGACACGGATCGGCGGCGGCACCATCGAGATGACGAAGGCATTGATCAGCATGCCGCCGATCAGGAGGAAGTCGGAGAGTTGGTGCAGAGCCTTGATGACGAAATATAGCATTATCGATCACTCCAGATCATGGATTCGGTAAACCCGAGTTCAGCAAGATCCTGCGCTCGAAGCGCCTGTTCTGCCGGGTCGGATGGAAAGAATTCGTCCAGTTGCGGTGGCTTTACGCCGGTTGCGGATAACATTGCATGAACCTGTCCGCGATGATGTATCTGATGCTGGAAGAGATGCAGCAGAATACGGTCTGCCGGTTCCACCTGGACATGGGTGTCGCGCGGAATACGAACCTCGGCGCAAAGCGCCTCGTCCGTCAAGCCGCGACAGTGGTGAATGAGGCGGCGATCGGCGGCGCGCTGCTCGCGGTCCAGATCTGCAAACGCGGGAAACGGGATTTCCTGCTCGAAGGCGGAAGCACCGGGACAGTCGCCCTCCAGCGCACCGATATAAAGCCAATCGACTGTCAGTATGTGGTTCAGCGTGTGGATGATCGACGGGAAGAAGTTTTGGCGCGGTGCGGCCAGCTCGTCGGAAGACAGCAGGGCGCAGGCTCTCAGCAGCCGGTGATTGGCCCAGGCGTTGTTGTATGCCTGGGCTATGAGGTAGCGCTCCGGCGTCATGGGGCCGTTCTCCGTTGAGACGAAGAAATTATCCCTTCAACTTCGCGATGACCAGATGGCCCGGGCTGGGATTGCCGTCCTGCATCCGCACGTTGATATCGCTCATTTCGACAAGTTCGAAACCGGTATCGGCAAGCCGTGCGCGGATATAGGCCGGCGAATGCATGAAGCGCTGATGCGGGCCGACCGTGTAGGTGCGTTCATCACCTTCCGGCAGGGATTCGGAGGAAAAGATGAACAGGCCGCCAGCGACCATGTTTTCGGCTGCACCGAAGAACAGCGGTTCGAGCGCACCGAGATAGGGAAGCACGTCGGTCGCGGTGATCAGGTCGAAAGGCTCGTCGTCATTGTCCTCGAGGAAATCCTCGACTTCGGCGACATAAAGCGTCTCGTAGAGATCCTTCTCATGGGCGATCTCGACCATGTTTTCGGAAATGTCGAGACCGGTAATGTCGTCGACCATGTCGCGCAGGGTGTCGCCGGTCAGACCCGTGCCGCAGCCGAGATCGAGCATGCGCTTGAACGGGCCGAGCTTCAGTTCCTGCAGGCGCTGGCGCACCAGAACAGGTACCGCATAACCGAGTTGTTCGACGAGAATGTCTTCAAAGCTTTCCGCATGCTGGTCGAACAGCGTTTCGACATAGGCGTCGGGCGCCTTCGGAGGCGCTTCGCCGCGGCCCATCGAGGCGATGCGAACGGCGGCACCACCATGATCTTCGGGATCGATTTCCAGCACCTGGCGATAAGCTTCGACGGCAGCATCGATCTCGCCGGCCTTTTCATGCGCGAGCGCCCGGTTATAGGCTTCCGCCAATGCTTCTTCGTCGATCTTCGCCATAACCATATCCTCGTTGTTGCCAGCCGCTTTACGTGTCGCGGCAGCGTTTGGCAATTGCGAGGATCATAGCCAAGCGCAATCAGTGCAGTATGATTTCGCCCTTCACCTGCCGCCACTCGCTGGCCGAGATCAGCTTGCGATGCACGTAGCGGACAGAATGGATCGGCCCTTCCAGCTTCTCCTGCCAGAATTTCAGAAAGCCGTTCATTTCGGGAAAGTCGGGGGCGAGATCATAGTCCTGCCAGACATAGCTCTGCAGCAAGGCAGGGTGATCCGGCATGCGGTAGAAGATCTGGGCGGTGGTGAGGCCGTAGCCTCGCAGCATCATTTCGAGTTCCGACATCTGCTGTTCCCTTTGTTCAAGGACGCATTGTCTGCGTCATTGAAATGGGATCATGTCATGCTTAACGGAAGCTTGACAATTGTCGCTTTTGGCTGAAATTGATGTTTTATTTCAGCCTGTTAGCATCCATCGTCTAGGAGTGCTGCTAACGCATGTCTCCCGAACGTGCTCAACCGCTTCGGGGGTTAGGCATGCGTAAAAACAAAGAGCTAAAGCACGGCGAACGGATCTGAAATATCGCGACGTGCTTTAGCGCACCAAATGGCGGGTCAGGCGCCGTTCGATGAAGTTCCACAGATGCCGCAGCGCTTCGACCATGGTGAGGTAGAAGATCGCAGCCCAGAGATAGGTCTGGTAGTCGAACGTCCGCGAGAAGGCGTAGCGCGTCTCGCCCATCAGGTCGTAGACGGTGACGATCGCGACGACGGCCGAGCCTTTGATCATCAGGATGATCTCGTTGCCGTACGGGCGCAGTGCCACGATCAATGCCTGAGGCAGAATGATCTTCCAGAAGGCGACGCGCTTGGAAATGCCGAGTGCGGCTGCGCCCTCATGCTGGCCGACGGGAACACTCTGGATCGCGCCACGCAGGATTTCCGCCTGATAGGCGGCCGTGTTCAGTGTCAGCGAGAAGAGGCCGCAATACCAGGCTTCGCGGAAGAACCACCACAGGCCGACGGATTCCAGCTGCGGTCGGAAACTGCCGAGACCGTAATAGATCAGGAACAGCTGGGCGAGCAGCGGCGTCGAGCGGAAGATGTAGACATAGGCGTAAGCAACCGCATTCAGCACGCGGTTCTTCGACATGCGGGCAAACGCGATCGGCAGCGAGAGAACGGCGCCGAGCACGATGGAGATTCCGACCAGCGAAATCGTCGTCCATAAACCGTTCAGGTAACGCGGTCCGTAACGCTCGAATTTGGCCGGATCCCATCCCTCGATCACCATGCTGATCAGCGCCATGGCAAGCAGGGCCCAAAGGATCAGCACGCCGATGCCGACGACTTTCGCTGTCGTCAGAGGCCGGTGCAGCACTGCAGGTGCCGGGCGTGGCGGGATCATTTCTTTCGCCACGCTCATCGGGAAACCTCCGACCGCTTGGCCCAGCGCTCGACAAAGCCAAGACCGTAAGACGAGATCATCGCCAGGATCAGATAAAGCAGGCAGGCCAGGAAATAGAAGAAGAAGGCTTCCTTGCTGACGCGCGCCGCAACGCCCGTCTGGCGCACGATATCGGCAAGTCCAATGACGGAGACATAGGACGTGTCTTTCAGGAGGATCAGCCAGAGATTGGTAAGGCCGGGCAGGGCGATGCGGATGAGCTGCGGCAGGACGATCAGAACCATCGTCTTGCCGCGACGAAGACCGAGCGCGTCGCCGGCCTCATATTGCCCGCGCGGAATGGCGCGGAAGGCAGACAGCAGAACTTCCGACGAATAGGAGGAGAACACCACCGCGAGTGCCACCATGCCGGCTACGAAGGCGTTGATCTCGATGCGACCGTCATATCCGAAGAAAGCCAGCACCGACTGGATCAGCATCTGCGCGCCGTAATAGACGATGAACAGCGTCAGCAGTTCGGGCAGGCCGCGAAAGATGGTGGTGTAGATACCGGCGGCCAGCCTGAGCAGTTTTTCCTGCGACTGCGCGGCAAGCGCGATCAGGAAACCGATCAGCAGCCCGACAGGCAGTGTGGCGAGCGCCAGCGAGATCGTCACCTTGACGCCGAAGGCGATTTCGTCGCCCCAGCCGGTGTCGCCACAGGAGACGAGGCCGGTGCCGCCGAACCAGGTGAAGACACCGGCGGGGCCGCAAAACGGGTCGAGTGTATTAAAGAGGGCGGAGAGCCATCCGCTCATAGGATCATGTTCCGGTTCATATTCCCCTGCGGCTTATGTCGTGCCGCTTTCAAATGCCAATTAAAAAGGAAAATTTTCTGAGGACAAGTGCTTGATGAAAATGAAAACGGCGGAAGGTGACCCTTCCGCCGTTTTTTTAGCGATTGGACGGATTACTTGTCGCCGCCATAGACGTCGAAGTCGAAATACTTGTCCTGGATCTTCTTGTAGGTGCCGTCGGCGCGGATTGACGCGATTGCGGTGGTGAACTTGTCTGCGAGCGCCTGTTCGTCCTTGCGCACGGCAATGCCGGCGCCCTGACCGTTGATTTCCGGATCGACCGGCAGCGGGGTCAGGATTTTGCAGCAGGAGCCGGCATCCGACTTCACCCATTCGGTGAGCACGACGATATCATCGACAACACCGTCAATACGGCCGTTGGTCAGGTCGAGCTTGTATTCGTCAGCTGTCGGATAGAGCTTCTCATCCGCATCGGGGAAATGCTTTTCGACATAGTTGGCGTGGCTGGTCGAACCCTGCGCGCCGATGGCCTTGCCCTTCAGCGAAGCAGCAGTTGCTTCCGTCAGCGGCGAATCCTTCGGCACGGCAATTGCCGGAGGCGTGTTGTAGTACTTCTTGGAGAAGGTGACCTGCTGCTGGCGCTCAGGCGTGATCGACATGGAAGCGATGATCGCGTCGAACTTCTTGGACTGCAGGGCCGGAATGATGCCGTCCCAGTCATTGGTGACAAAGGTGCACTCGGTCTTCATCTGGACGCAGAGTGCCTTGGCGATGTCGATGTCGAAGCCGGTCAGTTCGCCGTTGGATTCCAGAACGTTGAAGGGCGGGTATGCGCCTTCCGTGCCGATGACCAGCTTGTCCTGGGCCGAAGCGGCGCCAGCAAAAAGCGAGATCGCCGCGATCGACGCGGCAGCAAACAAACGGGTGGAGATCTTCATAATTGTCCTCTCTGTTGGCAAGCCGGCGACGTGTTCTCGGTTTTTCGCAGCCGGCGAGGGGCATTTCGCAGCCCTTGTTTTTTTATAGATACCGGCTCCGGCAAAATTGCAACGGCATTTTCTACGGCAACCTCGGGCTTCACATGCGTTTGACGTTTACGTCCAAACCCTGATGTCGCCAGAGGGTTCCTGGAGGAGATTGTTGCCGGAAGAAAATGCCTGACATCGCAGGCGGAGCTTTTTGTGATGCGCCAAGATAGCGCAGCGATAATTGCCGGATGAATACAGCATTCAAGCGTAGTTCAGACTTTGGTCCCGATGATACGGACCTTTGCAGGCGGCCATAATGGGAACCAAATTGGAACAAATACAGTTGTGGTGCCGCGAAAAACTGCCCGCAAGAGGTGGGCCTCAACAGTCATGATCATTGGGGCCGTCGCGAGCATCTAGGGACGAAAGCCAGAAGAAGGAAAATGTCATGTCGATGAAATCCAGATTGTTCGCCAGCGTGGCGGCGCCTGTTTTGTCCCTGCCATTGTTGATGCAACCTGCCTATGCCCTGCCATCCGGTGTGGATCTCGGATCGGTGCAGCCGGCGGCGCCCGGTATCATTCGGGTGCAGGAGCAGGTTCCGGCAGAGGGCGAGGAGCTTCCGAAGCGCCGCAAGCCGCAGGCTGATCAGGGCGAAGGAGCTGAACGTCCGCGCGGCGAGCGCCAGCAGCGGGCAGAACAGCCAGAGGGTGAACGTCCCCAGCGTCGCCAGCAGCAGGCAGATCAGGGTGAGGGTGGTGAACGGCCGCAACCCCGCCAACGTGAACAGCGTGCCGAGCAGCCGGACGCCGAGCGCCCTCAGCGCCGTGAGCAGCAGGCAGATCAGGGCGCGGGCAGCGAACGTCCGCAACGGCGTCAGCAGAACGCCGAGCAGGCCCCCGATCTCCGTCAACAGGCAAAGCCGGATGCAGATCAGGCCGAACAGCCCAAGCCGCGCAAGGAACGCCAGCAGCAAGCGGAACAGCCGCAGGCTGAGCAGCCTCAAGGCCGTCCGCAGCAGGCCGAGCGTCCTCAGACTGAACGGCCGCAGCGTCAACAGGCAGATCAGGGCGATGCGATCCAGCCGCCAAAACCTCGCGCACAACAGAATGCCGATCAGGCACCTGAACCAAAGCCGACAGCAAAGCCGCCTGCACAGGCGGATGCGGAACAGCCCAAGCCGCGGCAGGAACGCCAGCAACAGGCGGAACAGCCGCAGGCCGAGCAGCCTCAAGGCCGTCCGCAGCAGGCCGAGCGTCCTCAGACTGAACGGCCGCAGCGTCAACAGGCAGATCAGGGAGATGTGATTCAGCCGCCAAAGCCTCGCGCGCAGCAGAATGCCGATCAGGCGCCGGTGCCCCAGCAGCAGCCGGGCCAGCCGCCCAAACCTGCCCGACAGCAGGCTCAGGACGCGGACAAGGCACCTGATCAGGCGGTGAGCGGTGGAGAGCGCAATCAGCCGCGTCCCGTTGAGCAGAGCGCCGAGCAGCCGAAGCTTCCGGTCGAAAACGGAGCCGCCGTGCTCGACAGTGCCAAGGAACAGCGGCCGGATCGTGCGCAACGCGGCGGTGACCGTCCGCAGGATCCGAGCCGTCCGGACAGACGCGGAAATCCGAGCGCGCCAGACCAGCAGCAGGCACAGGAACGCGCGGCTCCGCCGCCGCGTAACGATGCAGACGCGCAGGCCAATGATCGTGTCACCCGCGAAGACCGGGAGCGCTGGCGCAACCAGCGTCGCGAGCTGGTAGAGGAACGCGGCCAGCGTATCGATGGCCGGCCCGATTTCGAACGGCCGCGCGGCTGGGATGTTTTGGGCCCGATCGGCGACGCTCTTCTGGGACAGAACCAAAACCAGGATCGCAATCGTGACCGTGGCCGCGACAGGAATTGGGATCAGGACCGTGACGATGGTCGCGTTATCATCTCGATCGACAACCAGACCTATGTGCGCCACGACGACAGCCGCCGCTTCTACGATGATGGAGGCCGTCCGGAATATGAGCGTCTGGGCGACGGTCGCTATCGCGAGGTCGTCGAACGCAACGACGGTACCCGCGTGGTGACGATCCGCAACCGCTATGGCGAAGTCGTCCAGCGTTCGCGCATCGTCCGTGGCGGTCGGGAATATGTGCTCTATTACGCACCGGAGCTTCTGGAAGACCGTCAGGACTATACCTGGCGCGATCCGGGTGACGACCTGCCGCCGATGCGTCTTGGTGTGCCGATTGACGACTACATCATCGATACATCCAGCCAGCCGGATCGCGACTATTACCGCTTCCTTGAGCAGCCGCCGGTGGAGCGGGTCGAACGGCCCTATTCGCTCGATGAGGTCCGTTATTCGGCCCGTATCCGCGACAAGGTTCCGCGTATCGACCTCGATACCATCACCTTTGCCACGGGCAGCGCCGAGATTCCGATGAACCAGGCAACCTCGCTGCGCAAGGTTGCAGACGCGATCAACAAGGTGCTGGAAAAGGATCCGTCGGAAACCTTCCTGATCGAAGGCCATACGGATGCGGTCGGCTCGGATGAAAGCAATCTAGTCCTTTCGGACAAGCGCGCAGAATCGGTGGCTGTTGTCCTGTCGGATGCTTTCGGCATTCCGCCCGAAAACATGACGACGCAAGGTTATGGCGAGCGGTATCTGAAAGTGAGTACCGAAGCCGCAAACCAGGAAAACCGCCGCGTTACAATCCGCCGGATCACGCCGCTCGTAAAACCTGTCGCCTCGAACCAGTAACGGGTCGGACAGGCAGGAATTGGAAGCCGTCGGCCATTCGGTCGGCGGCTTTCAGCGTTTTGGAAGGCCTGTGGTGTCGATGATGAAGTCGGCAATGGATGCCGTGTCGTCGAGCTCGAAGACGGGCAAGGTTTGCGAAGCGAGCGAGTGATCCGTGGCGATCGCAACGATATGGGGATCAATCGGTGCCAGAGGTTCGCGGCTTTTCGATTCCAGCCGGCGCAGTTCTATCTTCGGGATGGCCTCGTGCTTGTAGCCCTCTACGAGTACGAGATCACAAGGTGCCAGCCGTGAAAGGATTTCGGCAAGCGTCGGCTCAGCTTCGTCTCGCAGTTCATGCATGATCGCAAAGCGCGTTCCCGAGACAATTGCCACTTCCCCGGCGCCCGCCTCCCTGTGCCGAAATGAATCCGCACCGGGCTTGTCGATGTCAAAGTCATGATGCGCGTGCTTGACGGTGGAAACGCGATAACCGCGGGCGGTGAGCTCCTCAACCAGACGAACGGTCAGTCCCGTCTTTCCAGAATTCTTCCAGCCGGAAATCCCGAAGGCGGGCGTGGTGTTCATTCGAGGCTCTCCGTAAAGGCCGCGGCTTGGGTAAGCTCTTCTGGTGTGTTGATGTTGAAGAAGGGATCAAGCAGGCCGCGGCGTGTCTGAAGCGACGGGAAATCGACAGTCACCGTGCGGTGACGGCTCAGGAACGCATTGATGCGGCGATTATCGCTATCAATCAGCCAGTGTTCGAGATCCTCCGCAAGAGCGATCGGCCAGAGGCCGAAAACCGGGTGACGGCGCTCCAGTGAGGTGGCGATGACGATGGTTTCCGGATTGGAACAGGCTGCGCTCAATTGCGGCACAAGATCTAACGGCAGAAAAGGGCTGTCGCACGGAACGCTGCCGAAATGCGACACTTCTGCGAGCAGGCGGGAATAATGGCGCATCCCGGTAAGGATGCCGGCGAGTGGTCCTAGCTGTCCGGCGAGATCATCTGCAAGATAGCGATAGCTCTCAAACCCCGGGAAGGGGGCATCGGCGTTGACGGCGAGATCCGATACCTGAGGAGCCAGTCGCCTAATGACATGAGCGAGAACGCTTTTGTCGCCGAGCGGAAGCAGCGCCTTGTTCGCTCCCATGCGGCTGGAGCGGCCACCGGCAAGAATGAGACCGGGCGGGCGCATCCTCAGCCACCCGCCGTGGGCGTCACCGCCTTTTTGGCCGTATCGATGGCGCGGCGGCTTTCGCGGTAGAATGTATAGAGGCCGGAGCAGATCACGACGGCTGCGCCCAGGAGTACTGTCATGCCCGGACGCTCACCGAAAACCAGGACCCCGATGAGGAGCGCCCAGATCAGGCTGGTATAGCGGAACGGCGCAATGAAGGAGATTTCTCCACCGCGCATGGCGAGGATGATTGCCTGATAGCCGCAGAATACCGCAATCGCCGTCAGCGCCAGAAGCAGCCAGTTGAAACCCGAAATCGGGTGCCATCCGCCTGTCGGGCCGACGAGAACAAAGCCGACGACCATGATGATGAAGGAGGTGAAGAGGGTCACGTGGATGGTCGGGATTTCCGTCGCGATCCTGCGTGTCACGAGATCCCGGCAGGCGGTGAAGAAAACAGCGGCGAGAGGGAACAGCGCGTCGGTGGAAAAGCCTTCAGGTCCCGGCTGGATGATCAAAAGCACACCCAGGAAGCCGACGATGATGGCGCTCCAGCGCCGCCAGCCGACCGGTTCCTGAAACAGAAGCGCAGCACCGAGCGTAACCGCAAGCGGCAGCGACTGCATGATCGAGGAAGCCGAAGCGAAATCGATCCTGGCAAGCGCGTTAAAGAAGGACAAAGTTCCGCCGAGTTCGCAGGCGGTGCGCAAAAGCACCAGCGGATGGGTGAAGGCGCGTAGCGAGAATTTGGCGCGCAGGAGAATGGAGACCGCAAATACGAGTATGGTTGTCAGAACCCCACGTACTGCCATGATCTGCGGAATGCTGAGGTCATGCGTCAATGCCTTGACCATCGCGTCATTGCAGGAAAACACCGCCATCGCGGTCGCCATGAGCAGCGCACCGCGCGTGTTATCCGACAATGCCATCCCGATTCCTCCACCCTTTGCGTCCCGTCTTTACGTGATCGGCAAGTTTGCTGCCAGCAGATTTCCATCTGATTTTTCCGCGCGCAAATGTCGCCGGCTGCCATTAACGGTTGCTCAACCGAAAGTGGCCATCGTGTGCAGATGTTCCCGCATGAGGCTGGAATCGCTCCGTTGTGCACACATGCAATCGTGCCTTCAGCGCAGCTAATGACGGGGAAAAAATTGTTTATCGATCGACTTTTGCAAAGCCGGAAAATTGTAACCAAGGTTCTTCTGTTCGTTGTTCCTCTCGTTCTGCTGATCGCGGGCGTGGGCCTTGCCGGATATTACACGGCCAATACTCTGAATGGCCATATGACCGTGACCCGCGCCACGATTGAGAACATCGGCGATTTCGAGCGCCTTCAGTCGAGCTTGCAGGAATATTCCGCTACGCCGAATGAAAAGACGCTTTCGGCACTGAGAGCCGATATCGATGCCCAGCAACAGGGTGTCGGTGTGCTTGAGGGACTTCTGACAAGCGAAGGAGATCGGTCACGGGTTGCACCGGTTATGGGGCTCGCCTCGGCAATGCGCAGTCATGTCGATGCGCTGTGGGCCGTCAAGCTGCTGCGGGACGAAACGGATGCGCAGATGGCCAGCGCCGTGACGGAAATCGATACGCTCGGCACGGAAGTGGAGGCGCAGGTGGGCAGCCTGCGCAAGCAGAGCGCCGGCAAGGAGAAATTTGCCAAGGGCATGTTGCTGGAAGCCTATGCCTATAACGCCATTTCGGGCAGGGTCTCGGACTTGCGTGAAGCAATGCGTCGTGCCGAAAGCGACGATGCGGCCATTAATACGGCCAAGCTCTACCTCGGCCCATTGGAAGAGGAATTCGCAAAAATCAGCACTCTCGTATCGGAAAAGGCGGGCAAGGCTTTCGATCCGGCGCGACAGGCCGCTGCCAGCTTGAAAGCGACCATTGCCGGCGACGCCCCGATCGCCGACAAGGCACAGGCGGTGCGTGTTGGAACAAGTGCCCTCATGCCGATCCAGCGAGATTTGGATAATCTGTCCAACAGCCGGGCCGTAACGGCAGCTGAACGGTTTGTCGGTCTTGAAGGTGATGTGGCCGTCCAGCGTGAGCTGCTTGCCCAGACAGAGGATTCGCTGCGCAGGATCGATGAGCTCAAACTGCTTGTCGAGCGGATGAGCGGTACGATGAGCGAGGCTTCGCAGAAGCCGCTTCTTGAATCGACGGCGGGTTTGCGTACCGTCTCGGCGCGTGTTTCTGAACTTGCCAAGACCAACTTCACCATGGCTGGCTTTGCTGTGAAGCTGGAGCCGCTTCTCGCATCGCTGGACGCCGGATCGACAAAGCTGATCGTGATCGCTTCCGACTGGCAGAAGAAGAGGGCGGAAGCCACGGCCACTCTGACCGGCGCAATGGCCGGGCTGAAAAATTTTGTTGCCCAGGCTCAGGAAGTCGGCAAGGAAGATAGCGAACGGTCGGCAAACCTTTCGGTCGTCGCCATGGTGGTCGGTACGATATTAGCGATCGCTGGCGGCCTGATGCTGGTCGAGACATTGCGTGGCCCTCTGCGCCTGGTGACCGAAGTGATGAAGCGTCTTGCCGACGGCGATCTCGAAGTTTCGATCGAAGGCCGCGAGCGTGGCGATGAGATCGGTGACATGGTTCGTTCCGTTACGGTATTCCGCGACGCTGCGAGAGAAAATGTTCGGCTGGAGCAGGAAGCCGCCGCCGCCCGGGAGCTCTCTTCGGCGGAAGCAGAACAGCGTGCCGGCGAACGTGCCCGCATCGCGGCCGATCAGCAGCATGCGTTGACCGCGCTCTCGGGCGTGCTCGGCAATCTGGCCGAGGGCGATCTGGCAACGGGGATGGACGAAAATCTCCCGGCAGATTTCGTCATGATGGCCAGAACTTATAATCAGGCTGTCGATGCTCTGCGTGGGACTTTGTCCGAAGTCGGTTTTGCGGCGCAGGAGATCAATGGCGGTACGGCCAATCTTTCCGCCTCCGCCGACGATCTGGCGAAACGCACGGAACAGCAGGCGGCAGCACTGGAAGAAAGCTCTCGGGCGTTGCGCCACTTGAGCGATGTTGTGCGCAGCACCGCAACCAATGCCCGTCAGACGTCTCAATCGGTCAACGAGACCGAAGAGTTCGCCGTCCGCTCAGGCGAGGTCGTGGCACGCGCAGTCAATGCCATGGGCGAGATCAGCCGCTCCTCCGACAAGATCAGCCAGATCATTGGCGTCATTGACGAGATCGCCTTTCAGACGAACCTCCTGGCGCTGAATGCCGGCGTCGAGGCTGCTCGCGCCGGTGAAGCCGGCCGCGGTTTTGCTGTTGTCGCCCAGGAGGTCCGCGAACTGGCCCAGCGCTGCGCGGGTGCGGCTCGCGAGATCAAGCAGTTGATTTCGGCAAGTGCAACGCAGGTCGAAAGCGGCGTGCAGCTCGTCGAGGAAACCGGCGAAGCACTCTCCAGGATCATTGCCCATGTGACCGACGTTCGAAAACTGGTAGCGCAGATTTCCTCGGCCGCCGCAGAGCAGTCGACTGGCATCACGCAGGTCACGCAGGCTGTCAACGACGTCGAACTGATAACCCAGCAGAATGCCGCCATGGTCGAGGAGAACAATGCCGAAATACGTGGCCTGCGTCACCGGGTGGAGGATCTGACCCAGAAGATCGGCCGCTTCAGGACCAGCGACAGCAGTGGGACCTATTACCAGGAGCCTCAGCCGCGTTTGCACCGTAGCAGCGCCGCATGACGTGAAGGCAGATGCCCAGAACCTCGTGAAACTTCAAAAGCCGCCGCCAGATACGACGGCGGCTTTCGGGGCTAAGGCTAAGCCCGCATCTCGCCGCATTTGCGTAAAAAGGCTGGAATCGCGGCTCATCATCCGGTAGTTGTCGATCATGACAGGGGCGTCCGGCGAAAGCCGGGCTGAGAAGTACCCTTTGAACCTGAACCAGATCATGCTGGCGGAGGGAGTCGTTCGGGTCTTCGTTCTTGACGTCGCATCCCCACGTCCACCTCCGCCTCAAAAGGAGGCGCAGATGGAAGACGATTCCGCTCAATCATTGAAACCCGGCGCATTGCTGGCAGCGATGCGGCAGAAAAATCCGTTGGTGCAGAACATCACCAATTTCGTCGCGATGAACATTGCCGCCAATGTGATGCTGGCTGCGGGCGCATCGCCTGCAATGGTGCACAGCCCGGAAGAGGCGGCGGAATTCGCAGGCATAGCGGCGGCACTGACCGTCAATATAGGGACCATCTCGCCGGACTTTTTCGACGGCATGAAGCAGGCCGCCGAGGCTGCAAGCGAAGCGGGAAAACCCTGGATACTCGATCCGGTTGCGCATTTCGCGACCGCCTATCGGCGTGCCGCAGTGTCCGCGCTTCTGGAGCACAGGCCGACGGTGATCCGCGGCAACGCTTCCGAAATCATCACGCTTGCCGGCGAGCATGCATCGGGGCAGGGGGTGGATTCCGGTGATAGCGTGGCTTCCGCGCAGGCTGCTGCCCGCGCTCTTGCCATTCGTCATGGCTGTGTCGTCGCCGTGACCGGGGAACGGGATTTCGTCACCGACGGTCATCGTGCCGTTCATGTTCTCGGCGGATCTGCGCTGATGCCGAAATTGACGGCGCTCGGTTGCTCGCTGACCTGTGTCATCGGCGGTTTTGCAGCAACCGTGCCGGATAGGCCGTTTGAGGCAACGGTTGCGGCGCTTGCCTTGTTTGCTGCAGCTGGCGAACTGGCGGGACGGGACGCTCATGCGCCGGGTTCCTTTGCCGTGCGTTTCCTCGATCTGCTTGCGGAAGTGACCCCGGATGCCGTTGATGCCGTAGCGCGAGTGATACCGGCATGAAGCAGTTCGACCTTTCCCTTTATCTGGTGCTGGACCCGGATCTTTGTCGCGCGATCGGCATGGTCGAGACGGCGCGACTTGCCGTGCTGGGCGGGGCAACGATGGTGCAGTTGCGCGACAAGCAGGCAACGACCGCAGAGATGATCGCGACGGGCCAGCAGCTGAAAGCTGCCCTTTCAGGGAGCGGCGTGTCGCTGATTGTCAACGATGATGTGGAGGCCGCGCTCGCGATCGGTGCAGACGGTATTCATGTCGGGCAGGAAGACATGAATGCGACGGAGGTTCGAAAGCGTGTTGGCGATAGGCTAATCCTTGGTCTCTCCGTAGAGACGGAAGATCTGGCGCGACGGGTTGATCCGGCGGTGGTTGATTATGTCGGCGTCGGCCCGGTCTTCGCGACCGGCACGAAGCCGGATCACAAGCAGCCGGTCGGTTTTGAAGGCCTTGCGCGGATCGTGGCGGCATCCCCGATACCCGCAGTGGCGATCGGCGGCGTCAAGGTTCAACATGTCGAAGAAATCTTTCGCGCAGGGGCAAAGGGTCTCGCGGTCGTATCCGCCATATGCGGATCGCCCGATCCCCAAGCTGCCACAAGATTGATCGCCGATAAAATTGCGGAGGTGAAGAAATGACGATTCGCAATGTCTTGTCGATTGCCGGCTCCGATCCATCCGGCGGCGCCGGCATACAGGCGGACCTCAAGGCATTTTCCGCCCGCGGCACTTATGGCATGGCAGCGCTGACGGCGTTGACGGCCCAGAATACGCAGGGCGTGACCGCCATTCATGCGTTGCCTCCGGAGTTCGTTCGCGCCCAGATCGAGGCGATTTTTGCCGACATAAGGGTCGATGCGGTGAAGATTGGCATGATCGCCAATGCGCAGATTGCGCGCACCGTTGCAGAATTGCTTGAGACCCATGCAATGGGTATGCCGATCGTGCTTGATCCGGTGATGGTCGCAAAGGGTGGCGCTCCGCTTCTTGCCTCCGATGCCGGTCAAGCGGTTATCGACCGGCTGCTGCCGCTTGCTTCCGTCATCACGCCGAACCTTCCCGAAGCTGCAGTCCTGCTGGGCGAGAATGAGGCTAAGACACGGGCGGAAATGGCCAGCCAGGCGACGGGTTTGCTGCAGCAAGGACCGGGTGCCGTGCTGATCAAGGGAGGCCATCTCGCTAGCGATGACAGCCCGGATGTACTGGCGGATGTTGGTGGCGTGACCTGGTTTGAAGGGCCGCGAACGACGACAAGGAACACCCATGGCACCGGCTGCACCCTGTCGAGCGCCGTTGCCGCCGAACTTGCCAAGGGACGATCCATGGTGGAGGCGGTGAAGTTGGCGAAAGCTTATCTGGCCAAGGCTATAAACGCTGCCGACACTTTATCCGTCGGCAACGGACACGGGCCGGTCAATCATTTCGTCGAGCTGTGGGAGAATGAGGTCACCCGCCGGTGACGCTCATGTGTCGCGCGACGGCGGGGCGTTTGTGAGTGCGGTCGATGATGAAGTCATGGCCTTTCGGCTTGCGGGTGATCGCCTCATCGATAGCATTGGCGAGGTAATCATCATCGTCGGAGCCGCGCAAGGCGGAACGCAGGTCCGCGGCGTCGTTCTGGCCGAGACACATGTAGAGCGTGCCGGTGCAGGTGAGACGCACGCGGTTGCAGCTTTCGCAGAAATTATGCGTCATCGGCGTGATGAAGCCTAATCGTCCATTTGTTTCCTTTACCTCGACATAACGGGCGGGACCGCCTGTCTTGTAAGGAATTTCGGAAAGAGTGAACTGCTCTTCAAGGCTTTCCCGAACCTGCGACAGGGGGAGATAGCGGTCAGTGCGGTCCTCTTCGATCTCGCCCATCGGCATGGTCTCGATCAGCGTCAGGTCCATGTCCCGGCCATGTGCGAAACGGATCATTTCCGGGATTTCATGCTCATTGAAATCCTTCAGCGCCACGGCATTGAGCTTGATCTTGATCCCGGCTTTCTGGGCAGCATCAATACCGTTCATGACCTGACGGAAATTGCCCCAGCGGGTGATAGCCTTGAATTTCGCTTCGTCGAGCGTGTCGAGCGAAACATTGATGCGGCGCACACCGTTGTCATGAAGCTCTTGCGCATAACGGGCAAGCTGCGAACCATTGGTCGTCAGCGTCAGCTCATCGAGCCTTCCTGCATCGATTTGTTTTCCAAGCGCCTCGACCAGGAACATAATGTTCTTGCGCACAAGCGGTTCGCCGCCTGTGAGTCTCAATTTGCGAACACCCTTCGCGATGAAGGCGGAACAGAGACGTTCCAGCTCTTCGAGCGTCAGCAGATCCTTCTTCGGCAGAAAAGTCATGTTTTCTGCCATGCAATAGGTACAGCGGAAATCGCAGCGATCCGTCACTGACACACGAAGATAAGTCACCGCACGACCAAACGGATCGATCATCGGCGCTTGGGCCGATGCTGGATTGCCGAACAATGGTGGGGTAACGATGGAATTCAAGTCAATATACTCCTGATTGCCGGAATCTGGTGGTCATCATCGATGACGTCAAGCTTTATACCGACAAAGCGGATGGCACTTTGATCAAAACGGCGCGACGCACAGGGTTGCGGCGAATTGATGAAATCCATAATCCTGAGCGGGTGAAATTGGAAGAGCGGATATGACCGAGGTTTCGAACGACAGCTGGCCCACCGAACTGCGCGTGGCCGAAGACAAGCGGACGTTGACGGTGACATTCGACGATGGAGCGCGTTTTGCGCTGCCCGCCGAGCGGCTGCGGGTTCTCTCGCCCTCGGCCGAGGTTCAAGGCCATGGCCCGGGCCAAAAGGTGACGGTTCCCGGCAAGCGTATGGTGGCGATCCGAAATTTGGTTGCGGCCGGAAATTATGCCGTGCGTATTGCTTTCGACGACGGACACGACAGTGGAATTTTCACCTGGCGTTATCTGCGCGAGTTGGGAACGGACGGTGACGATCTTTTTCGACAATACGAAGAGGAACTGGCTGCTAAGGGCCTGAGCCGAGACGGCGCGCGAGCGCGTTAACAGGATAAGCAAGGGGAAAAGCGGGTGGCGGCAGAATCGAATGCAGGTGAACTGGTACAGGTCGTGGCGCTTTTGGGCGCAGGCGTTATCGCCGCGCCGCTGTTCAAGCGGATAGGGCTTGGCTCGGTTCTCGGTTATCTGGCGGCAGGCCTGGTTGTCGGCCCATTCGGCCTGAAGCTGGTCTCCGATCCGCAAGCCATCCTCCACATTGCCGAACTCGGCGTGGTCATGTTCCTCTTCATCATTGGGCTGGAAATGCAGCCCTCGCGCCTATGGAGCATGCGCAAGGATATATTCGGCCTCGGCGCACTTCAGGTTTGCGCCTGTATTGTGGCGCTGATGGCGATTGGAATGGGGTTTGGCCAGACGGCTCCCGTTGCCTTCGTGGCAGGGACAGGTTTCGTCCTGACATCGACGGCAATCGTCATGCAGATGCTGCAGGAGCGCAATCATCTGCATACACCGAAAGGCCAGCATATCGTTTCGATCCTGCTCTTCGAGGATTTGGCCATTGTACCCCTGCTGGCGATTGTCGCGCTCCTTGCTTCGCACGGTGAGACCGTATCCATCATGGAACGCTTCCAGTCTGTTGCTATCGGCTTTGCCGCGCTGGTGGCTCTCGTTCTTGCGGGACGTTATCTTCTCAACCCCTTTTTCCGGTTATTGGCCAATTCCGGTGCCCGTGAAGTTATGACGGCAGCCGCCCTGCTGGTGGTGCTCGGGTCAGCACTGCTGATGGATTTCGCCGGACTTTCCATGGCTATGGGCGCCTTCCTTGCTGGCGTTCTCCTGTCCGAATCCTCTTTCCGGCACCAGCTCGAAGCCGATATCGAACCTTTCCGGGGGATATTGCTCGGCCTGTTCTTCCTGGGCGTCGGGATGGCGGTTGATCTCGCAGTCATCGCCGCGAACTGGCAGCATGTCGTTCTTGCCGTGATCGCCTACATGATCGTAAAGGCACTGGTAATCTATGGTGTTGCCCGCCTTCTCGGTGCGCCTCATCCGGAAAGTGTCGGCCGTGCGATCCTGATGGCGCAGGGCGGTGAATTCGCATTCGTGCTCTATGCCGCTGCGACATCGGCCGGCATTTTCGACGCAGAGACGAATGCAGTGCTGACCGCAACGATCGTGTTGTCCATGGTGGTCACACCGCTTGTCGTGGCTGTTTATGTCCGAATTGCTCCCAAGCCGCAGGTCGACACAAGCGGGCTTGACGCGCCGGAAGATATTGCGGGCACTGTGCTGATGATCGGTTTCGGCCGTTTCGGCCAGATCGTCAGCCAGCCGGTGCTGGCGCGCGGTTATACGCTGTCGATCATCGACAAGGATGCCGAATTCATCCGGGATATCGGTGATTTCGGCTTCAAGGTCTTTTACGGGGACGGCTCCCGCCCGGAAATCCTCCACGCCGCGGGGGCAGCGACCGCAAAGGCGATCCTCATCTGCATTGACGACAAGGAAGCGGCCATCAAGATAGCCGAGATCGTCAAGGATGAATTTCCCATGGTGCCGCTGCTTGCCCGTGCCTATGACCGCGGCCACGCGATAGATCTCTTGAAAGCCGGCGTCGACTACCAGATTCGGGAGACCTACGAATCGGCGCTGAATTTCGGCAGCGAAGTGCTGAGCGTGCTTGGCGAGGAGGAAGAACTTGCAGCCCAGATCATCGAGGAATTTCGCGAGACTGATCGCGAGCGTTTCGCACTAGAGCAGATCGGTGGCATCTATGCCGGTCGCTCGCTGATCAAGGGCAACGCACGTCCCGCCGATGTCATTGCCGCAAGAACGGGACGGCAAAGAGAGCAACGCGCGGCAGAACAGGCCGCCGCGCAGGAGGCTGTAAGGTGAATGACGAAACCATGATCATCCGCTCGATCGAAGAATTAAAAGCGATCTATGGCGTTTCGAGCGAAGCGTCGACTGCCAAGGTGACGACAAAATTGACGCCGGAATATCGGCACATGATCGAGATCTCTCCGTTCGTAGCGCTTGCGACGGTGGGGCCGGAAGGTCTCGATTGTTCGCCGCGCGGCGATATTGGCGGTGTTGTCAGGGTCGAGGATGAAAATACGCTGCTGCTGCCGGATTGGCGCGGCAACAACCGTGTCGATTCGCTTATCAACATCGTTCGCGATCCTCGTGTCGCCCTGATGTTCCTTATTCCTGGTTCGACCACCACAATGCGCGTCAACGGCAGGGCCGTCGTTTCCGCCGAGCCATCTCTCCTGCAGAGCTTCGAGATGGATGGCAAACATCCGCGAACGGTTGCGATCGTCAGCATCGATGAGGTCTATTTCCAATGCGCCCGCGCACTGATGCGATCCGAGCTGTGGAATGTCGATCGTTTCGTCGACCCGATGACATTGCCGACGCCAGGGCAATTGTTGAAGGCGGCAAAAGCGGATTTCGACCGGGAAACCTATGATCGCGAATGGCCGGCGCGTGCGGCCAAAACCATGTGGTGAGTGAGAGATATCCTGAAAGAGAAAAGGCAGGCCGGGCGGCCTGCCTTTTACTTTTTGTAGATCAGCCAGTTCTTGCTGATGTAATGACTCTTCATGCTCTCTTCGAAGAAGACCGAGCGATTGCGACCGCTGTTCTTGGCATAATAGAGAGCTGCATCCGACTGTGCGTAAAGCTCGCCGGGATCGGCTGCCTGGACGGCCATCGAATAACCGAGCGAGATTGTCACCGGTCCGTAGTTTACGCCCGAGCGAGAGTTGCGGAAGGTTCTTGTCTCAAGGGCACGGCGCACGCGCTCGCAGATCACCATTACTTCGTCCGGCGTATTGCCTTCAACGATGATCGCAAACTCTTCACCGCCGGTGCGCGCGACGAATACATCTTTCCGTACATTGGCGCGCAGTACAGAAGCGACAGTCGCGAGAATTTTGTCGCCAACCGGATGGCCAAAATTGTCGTTTATTTTCTTGAAATTATCGATGTCAGCCAGAACAAGCGCGGTGAGGGGCAGGGCCGTCTGGTTGTCGAATGAACTGGCCAGGCGCTCATCAAAGGCGCGACGGTTTGAAAGTCGCGTCAGTGAATCGGTATTGGCAATGCGCTTGTACTCATCAAGTTCACGGCGCACCTGATCCATTTCGTTGGATCGTTGAACCATGTCGTCGACGGTCTTTTCGCCATGCGCCATCTTGTCATCGGTTGCCTGGTGCAAGAGGCTGATGGCACTGCGGATGATATCCGTAGAGAAACTGTTCTTCGTATTGATTCTCGACGCGGTCTCGCTGAGCAGCTTGCCGTAACTTTCGAGCGAGTTCTGCTCTTGGCGCAGAAGCTTCAGCAGCGCATCGAGTTCCCCGAGCAAACGGTCGTTTGCCTTCTCGATAACGGCAGCTTGAGGCCCGCCGAGATAACGTTCTGAAATTATGTCCAGATCTTCCTGAGTAGCTCGGCTGCCAAGAGCTGCGAGTTCTCGAGTAAGATCCGGGTTCGAGCCTATGTAGGCTTCATAGAAAAGCTGATAATTGCGCGGTATGGGCGATACGCCCATTGACCGCACTGCATAGATGATCTGCCCCATCAGGTCACCCGAATGCGGCTTCGATGCAGATATCGTCGTCATCGACGACCCCCAGTTAGACCCTATGGATTTGATAAAATCTTATATTAAAATCTATTGGAAAATAATTAAGGATCTATTTCGTCGACGCTTCGTTCAAGTAGTAAAAGGAATTTTTGGTGTCGCTAAAATTTATTATTACTCAATACGATAAGTGATTATGTGTCGCAACTAAGTATCTTTTGATTTATCTATAGTTGTATGATGATGGGTGCAATTGTGGTATGCAGTGGCCGCATTCCGGCTGCGCGCCGGAATGCGAAACCCTGTTTCATGATATTTATTTCGGGCCGATCATGTTTTCCGGACGGACATACTGATCGAATTCTTCATTCGTCAAGTAACCGCCGCCAACGGCTTCGTCGCGTAGCGTCGTGCCATTCTTGTGAGCGGTCTTGGCGATCTTGGCGCAGATGTCGTAGCCGAGCTTCGAATTCAGGGCGGTGACGAGCATAAGTGAGTTCTCGACACCCTTTCTGATATTGTCTTCGCGGGCCTCGATGCCGACAACGCAATTGTCGGTGAAGGAGACTGCGGCATCGCCAAGAAGCTGTACCGACTGCAGGAAGTTGTAGGCCATCATCGGATTGTAGACGTTGAGCTCGAAATGGCCCTGGCTACCGGCGAAAGTCAGCGCCGCATGGTTGCCGAAAATGTGCGCGCAGACTTGGGTGAGCGCTTCAGACTGGGTTGGGTTGACCTTGCCCGGCATGATCGATGAGCCCGGTTCGTTTTCCGGCAGCGACAGTTCGCCGAGGCCGGCGCGCGGACCTGAGCCAAGGAAACGGATGTCGTTGGCGATCTTGAAGAGGGCGGCCGCAGCGGCGTTGATAGCGCCATGCGAGAAGACCATCGAATCATGCGAGGCGAGAGCCTCGAACTTGTTCGGTGCCGTGACGAAAGGCAGGCCGGTAATCTTGGAGATTTCGTTGGCAACCTTTTCAGCAAAACCGATCGGGGCGTTCAGGCCGGTACCGACGGCAGTGCCGCCCTGCGCCAGCTTTGAAAGCGCCGGCAGCGTCAGTTCGATATTGGCGATCGCCGATGCGACCTGGGCTGCGTAACCCGAAAATTCCTGGCCGAGCGTCAGCGGCGTTGCGTCCTGCGTGTGGGTGCGGCCGATCTTGATGATGTGGCTGAAGGCCTTGACCTTCGCTTCCAGCGCTTCGTGGAGATGCTTCAGCGACGGCAGGAGGTGGCGAACGATCGTTTCGACGCAGGCGATATGCATGGCCGTCGGATAGGTATCGTTCGACGACTGGCTCATATTGACGTGATCGTTCGGATGTACCGGCTTCTTGGAGCCCATGACGCCCCCGAGCATTTCGATTGCCCGGTTGGAGATCACTTCATTGGCATTCATGTTCGACTGCGTGCCTGAGCCGGTCTGCCAGACGACGAGCGGGAAATGCTCGTTGAGCTTTCCGTCGATAACTTCCTGGGCGGCGTCGATAATTGCTTTACCAAGGCCTTTGTCGAGACCTGCCAGTTCCATATTGGCAACAGCTGCGGCCTGCTTGACGATGCCGAGTGCGCGAACCACCGCAAGCGGCTGCTTTTCCCAGCCGATCTTGAAGTTTCCAAGCGAACGCTGCGCCTGAGCGCCCCAATAGCGGTCGCTCGCGACCTCGATCGGGCCAAACGTATCGGTTTCGGTGCGGGTCGATGCCATGGTTGTTGCCTTTTCTCCCTGATGCATTCACCGGAGTCGCGATCCTCGATAAACATATGGTGGAGGCGTAACCGTACCGGCGCGGCGCATTACTATACGATTGCCGGACGTCCGCAAGCTTCCGATGCGGCTTTTTGCAGCAGCAAATGCGTGTCCTTCATGACACGCCGAACCGATTTATGCGGAGGGTAGGCCGACGCTGCGGGTAAGATCGTGTCGGCTGTCAGCAAAAAATTAACCAATACTTTCTTAACCTTTATGCAGATCGGCGCGTCGCTTTTTCAGTCTTTTGGAACCGAGAAGTGAACGACCGTTTTCTTTCCATCCCTCACGCGATCGGATAGATGGCGTGATACTGAAGTCGAGCCCGCCAACGAGACGCGGACGAAGGTCACGGGGACTACATTGCAGCACAAACATAAGAAGACATCGATCGCACTGGCGCTCCTGTCGGGTATTTCCATCTTTGCAGGAGCGGCTGCTCCGGCCCATGCCATCACTCTTATGGATATTCTTCGCGGTGGGCCAGGCAAGCGCGATGGTGCAGCTCAGGCAAATGCAAGGGCGCAAGAGGCAATGCCGAGCGAGCGCGCCTTGGCTGATCCCGAGCCTCTGCCCAAGGTTACCGGTCCTCGATACTACACATACAAGGCGGACAGTCAGCGTCTGGTAAGGACAGGTTTCTCTTCCTCCGCTGTGGCCCCGTTCCAGGCAATGGCGAACGCCAAGGTGTCCGCACCCGGAGATATAGCATCCGTGCTTGAGGCCTATTATGGCAAGGCCACGGCGCCGCTTTGGGTTTCCGGTGGTGAGATCAACGACAAGGCGAGGGCAGTCCTCGCGCTTTTCGAAAGAGCAGGGGACTACGGGCTTGATCCGGCCGACTATCTGCTGACGCCGCCGGTACTGACAACCGCAAGCGTTGAGCCGGCTGCTGCACCCGCAGTCGATGCGACGGCTGCGGACGTTGCCCCTGTAGCTGCACAGGCGCCGGTTGCTGACACAACTGCCGCCCCGGCCACCGATAATGCATCTGCGCCTTCAGTTGAAACCGCTGCATCTGCTCCCGTTGTCGCTGCAGAGCCGGCGGTTTCCCATGATGCCGAACTGATGCAGTTCGAGCTAGCGCTGTCCGGCAAGGCGCTGCTGTTCGCGCAGGATATGGTGCGTGGCCGGATCGATCCGAACCGCATTTCCGGATATCACGATTTCAAACGTAAGGACGTCAATCTTTCGCAGACCCTGTCATCGACTGCGACGGCACCCGATGCTGCAGTCTATCTCGAAGGCCTGGCGCCCAAGGGTCCGAATTTTATGGCACTCAAGGCGGAACTCGCAAAGCTGAAGGCCGAGGCAGCTAGCGCCGGTGACGATATCCTTTTGCCTGAGAAACTGTTGCTGAAGCCCGGTAATGTAAGCACAGACCTGCCGCAGATCGTGGCCGTGATCGAGAAGAAGGGCTCAGAATCGCTTAGGACGCAGCATGCCGCAACGCTTGCCGCCTATCAGAAGACTCCGGAATACACGCCTGAACTGGTCGAACTGGTGAAATCGTTTCAAGGTGAGGTCGGTCTGAAGGCCGACGGCGTCATCGGTACCGCGACGCTGCGAAAGATGGCCGGTCATTCTCCGCAGGCCATGATCGACAAGGTGGTCGTTGCCATGGAGCAGGCGCGCTGGCTGCCGGATGATCTCGGTCAGCGCTACGTCTTCATCAACCAGCCCGCCTACCGCGTCTATTATCACGATCACGGCGCTGAGCAGTTCTCGATGCGCGTCGTCATCGGCGCCAAGGCGCATCAGACATTCTTCTTCGAGGACCAGATCCAGACGGTCGAGTTCAACCCCTATTGGGGCGTGCCGCAGTCGATCATCGTCAACGAGATGCTGCC
>RCUQ01000135.1_pt1 | contig 59993 bp, 61 predicted proteins | sample 2166351 | NCBI WGS metagenome assembly RCUQ01 (sample SAMN09932597, study PRJNA488358) | compost metagenome | feature: garden; material: soil; isolation source: compost soil in acetonitrile-enriched culture | place: Germany: Experimental Botanical Garden Goettingen | collected 2016-01-27
GCCGCGGTCCCCCGCGATCAGGATGCGACGAACCCCGTCAGGCGCAGACCAGTTGGCCAGGTTGCCGGCCGACAGCAGGGCCCAACCCGGAAGACCGAAACGCGCCATGGCCGAGAGCGTCGTCGCCACACCCTCGCCCACCACCATTTCCGCCGCCGTCGGGCTAAGGCGCACAGCCACGCCGGGGGGCGCCGACCCGACTGTCTTGCGCGGCAGCCGAAGGCGACGCGCGGCTCGCCCATCCGGATCGAGATAGGCGATCTCAACGGCGCTGATCGCGCCGTCGAGCGTGCGGATCGCCGCGACCAGGGCCGGACAGGTCGGCCCTGCCTGGCGAAACACGGACACCGGCGCGGCCGGATGGCGGCGCAGATCCTCGGGCGCCGATCGGAGTCGGACCCCGCGATGCCGAAAATAGCGGAAGCAGAGATCGCCCTCCGCGAGCGGCCAAGCCTCCGCCCATAGCGCCTGGGCTGCTGCGATCCGGACGCGAGGCGGCGGCCTGGCCGGTGCGCTCCGCCCTGCCCCGGAGTCGGCTGTCGTCGCGCCGGTCAGGCGCCCCCCGGCGTCGATGAGGCCCAAACTCTGAAGATGGGTGTGGACGTCGCGCCAGTCCGCGGAACCAAAGCCGTGGATCACAAGCCGGTCGCCGTCGAGCAGCAGGGAGACGGACCGGTCCGCATGGCTGTGGCCGGGCGCCGGCACGTTGGCGCTCCGGCCGCCATGGTGGAGATCGCCGCCCAGGGCAGCGACAATGTCGCGGAGGTTCAGAGCTCCGGTCTGGGCTCGGGTCTGGACGCGGGTCATGAGGCCGCCTCACATCAGGCCGAGGGCGCGAAAGCTCTTCGTACCCTCTCGCCCGACGATCACATGGTCGTGGACCTGGATATCGAAGACCTGTGCGGCGTCGGTGATCTTGCGGGTCATGTCGATGTCGGCCCGCGACGGCGTGGGATCGCCCGAAGGATGATTATGGACGAGGATCATGGCCGAGGCCGAGAGCTCGAGCGCCCGTCGCACCACCTCCCGGACGTAGACCGGCGCATGGTCGACCGTCCCGTCCGCCCACATTTCATCGCGCATCAGGATGTTGCGCTTGTCCAGGTAGAGGGCGCGGAATTGCTCGCGCGGCGCATGAGCCAGTGACGCACGAAGATAGGTCATCAAGGCGCTCCAGGAGGACACCACCGGCCGCCGGCAGGCCTGATCCCGCGTCATGGCGAGAGCCAGGGCGCGAACACGGCCGAGATCGGCGACGGCGCCTGACGGCAGACCCGCGCGCCTGAGGGCGGCGGCGTCAGCCGCGGCGACGCCGGCCAGACCGTCGAACATATCGATCAGGGCCGCTGCTGCGGCCCGACCGGAGCCCGGCAAGGTCCTGCCCTCCAGAATGGCGGCCAACAGGTCGAGATCAGCGGCCGCCTCAGACGGGGAGACAGGGGTCGTGCAGTCGATTGCGCCGAGCGGCGACATGGCGGTGTCCTCTCTACGCTCCCTATCGGAGCGCCCCTGACCGCCCTTCCTTTTCTCTCCGAGAGGGGGGCCGGAACACGGCCTCGATCGCGTGCCGGATCACCGCCTGTTCACCTGTTCGCCCTAGCCTGGCCTGGATGAGAATTCCCAGATCACCCCGCCGCGCGAAGAGGCGCCCCCGCCGGGACCGGCGCTTCCAGGTCGCGACGGCGCTTGTCGTCGTCGTCGCCTTCTTCGCTACGCTGAGCTGGCCGCGACCGGATGTCCGGCCCGAAGCCCCCGGCCCCGTAGCGGCGCGGGCGACGACGCCGGCGACGGGCGGCGCCCGCTTCGAGTGCGACGTGGCCTATGTGAACGACGGCGACACCTTGCGCTGCAAGGACGGTACAAAAGTCAGACTTCACGCCGTGGCCGCCAGGGAGGCGGACGAAACCTGTTCGCCGGGTCATCCCTGCCCCGCCGCCAGCGGCGCCTCTGCGACTGCGCTCCTGAATCGGCTCGCCGCCGGCAAGAGGCTGACGTGCGAACCGACCGGCCGAAGCTACAAGCGCGTCACAGCCATCTGCCAAACGGCGGACGGCGAAGAGATCAACTGCACCATGGTGCGCAGCGGGACCACCCTGGTCTGGGACAGGTTCGACCGGCAGCACCCGCTTTGCGGGCGCTGAAGGACGATTGAAACGAGACGACAGATCCGAGACGAGGCGCTTGGACCTTAGCCCTGGTTGATCAGCTCGGCGGCGCGCGACCGCGCCTTGGGCGGTGTTCTGGACGATCCCGTCGCCCTTGGCGCGTCCACGAATTCCAGCAGGGAGACGGCTCTGGCAGGACCACCGGCACCTGGCGATCCTGTCCACCGAAAGCGAGCAAGATCTTCCTGACGAACGCCATCCGCAGCGCAGTTCGACGCGAAGATCGCACCCGAATACACGACACATCGGCACTCAATGTACAAAACTAATATTGAATTGCACTCAAGTCCAACTAAACTCCCCTTTTAAATTGACATGATCACATGATTTAAAAGAAACACTACACCATGAGTTCTCTACAAGAGCTATTTGACGAGCGCTCTATCCATAAAGGTCTAGCGACGTTCGCTCGAATTCTGAATCGGAGAGACTGGCTTAATCTCTCCGAGGTTTTCGCCACGGACGTGACATTTGACTACGGCTCAGGCGAAACCATGAGCGGCATCGCCACGCTCGAGCAAATGATGCGAGGGTTCCTGGACCCCTGCGGACCGACCCAGCACCTCATCGGCAGCATGACGGTTGATATTGACGGCGACCTCGCGGTCAGCAGCGCCTATGTTCAGGCGCGCCATCAAAAGCCTGCCGATCCGGCAGGTGCGATTTTCGATACGTCGGGGGAATATGTCGATCGCTGGGCGCGCCTCCCGCAAGGTTGGCGGATCGTCCACCGGCACGCCATCTGGCTGATGCATGCCGGCGATCCAGCCGTGCTTTACCCGGCCCCGCCGCCCGGCTGAGCCTCCGCCGAGCCGCCCCTTCCAGGACGGCCCCACGGTTGAGCGGGTCAGGATGTCGCAAGCCGCCATCAACCGCTCACGCCGCCCGAGAAACGGCCGACCGACTTGCCGACCGGACCGCGTGCGCTTCGTCGGTTGCGCGGGGAGCTTCAGAGCAGCCCGGCTCTGACGCCTTCCGGGCGCACGCCACAGGCGCGACGCACTCCATCGCCGCTCGGGCGCAACGCGCTTTCGCCTCAAGCGCCTCAGCCAACCGCGTCAGGGTCCGCCTCCAATGCTCGACGCGCTCGCCGTCCGACTGCTGGCGATCGATCAGCGGACGGATTTCCTCGACGGGCAGATCGAGGCGTCGAAGGAGCGCAATCTCCTGCGCCAGCGCGCATTGAGCCGGCGAGTAAAGACGCTTGCCGCCGCCGGAGCGCAAAGGCTGCAGCAACCCGACAGCCTCATAAAATCGCAGAGCGCGTTGACTGACCCCGGTCGCCTTGGAAAGCGCCGAGATCGTGACCACACCGACAGCATCGGTCGACAAATCCCCACTGAGAGGCCACGCCGGGCGCGCGCCGTCCGGGGGCGTTCCTTCGTCGCCGGCTTCACCCCCGCTTCGAGAACGCCCACCGCCGCCGGCGATCCGCGCTTGCCCCTGCGCCCTGTCTGTGGCGAAGACGCCCTGGCCCGACGCGATCGTCAACTCGAAACGTTCACGATCAGCCCCTCCAGACTGTCGGTGACGACAATCTGGCAAGACAGCCTCGACGAGGCCGGCGCATAGCCGTCGACAAACTCCAGCAAAGCGACCTCGTCGTCGCCGGCGGGGCCGACGCAGTCCCGCCAGATCTGGTCCACATGGACGTGGCAGGTGCCGCAGGACATGGCCCCCCCGCACTCGGCGTCGATCCCGGGCACAGCCGCGCCGACAGCCGCCGACATCAGACTGGCGCCCGCCCGGGCCTGGACGCTCTGCTGACGTCCGTCAGACTGGATGAAAATCACTTTCGGCATATCACTCTTCACTCAGGTCAGGACGTGCGACGGCGAGCGTCAGGCGTGAACGCCGCCGTCGACACGGACGATCTCGCCGGTCATGAAGGCCGCGTCGTCAGACGCCAGCATGGCGATCACCCCGGCCACCTGTTCCGGCTGTCCGACCTGGAAGTCTGGGCGCGACAGATGCATGAACAGGGAGAGATCCACGCCTTCCGGGAAGTTGCTCTGGATCTGCGCCGTCATCGGCGTGGCGATTCCGCCCGGAGCCACGGCGTTCACGCGCACCCCGCGCTTGATATACTCCCACGCCAGGGTGCGGGTCATGGCCGCGACCCCGCCCTTGGAGGCGGCATAGGCGGCCATGAAGGGATGCCCGAAGAAGCTGGACGTTGAGGCCGCGTTGACAATGGCCCCGCCCGTCTTCTCAAGCAGCGGAAGGGCTTCCCTGCAGCAGAGGAAGGCCCCGATCAGATTGACCTCCAGGACGGCGCGGAAAGCCTCCAGCGACGTCTCCGTCGTATGGGTGGCGTGAAGGACGCCCGCCAGGTTGATCACCCCGTGAAGCGGGCCGCTCTCGGCGACGCTGCGGAAGAGCGCCACGACCGCGGCCTCGTCGGCGACGGACAGGGTGCGACAGACGATCTCGCCGCCGGCCAGGGCGGCCGTCTCGGCCAGGCCCTCCTCAGACATGTCGACCGCGACGACCGTCGCGCCCTCCTGCACAAGACGGATGACGGTGGCGCGGCCAATGCCCGACGCCGCGCCTGTGACGACCAACCGCCGCCCGGCGAAACGCTCCAGGATCTTCAGGGACTGGGCCATCTGTCAGCCCGCGCTCTGCAGGAACTGGACGATTTCAATCAGATGCCCCTCGGGATCCTTGGCGAAGGCCACCCGAATGCCGAGGTGGGGCATGTCGCGCACGCCTTCGGCGAGGGCGCCGCCTGCGGCTTCAACCTCTGACAGGACCGCGTCGAGATCGCCGACGGTGAAGCCGATGATGGCCTCGCCTCCGGCGGGTTCGGGCGCATCGTCAAAGGCGAGCAGGACGAAGGTCGCCCCGCCCTCCTGGGTGGGTTCGTACATGACCTCGCGGATCGTGCGTCCCGTGATGGCGTCTTCCACCCGCGCCTGCTCTCGCAGCTGGAAGACGCGAGCATAGAAATCCGCCGAACGGTCGAGATCGCCGACCACAAGCTTGCTGAAATTAAAGGAGACCGGACTGCTCATGACCTACTGTTCCTGAAACTACGAAAAAGGCGCCCGACGCCTTTCGGCGTCGGGCTCAAGTCGAGGGAGGCCGCCTCAGCGGCAAACGCCTTAGAAACGGACGCGAAGAGAGACGCCGATTTCACGAGGCGGGTTCACGGTCACCTGACGGTAGCCGGAATCGATGGACGGACCGGGCGACAGGGTGAAGTCCGGGTTCAGGACGCTGGTCTGCTTCAGATAGTCGCCGTCAGCCGCGGAGCGCACCGCCGTTTCGTCAAAGAGGTTCTTGGCGAAGACCGACAGTTCCCAACCCTGCTCGGAGCGGAGGCCGAGGTAGAGGTTGACCGAGGCCAGGGCGTCGAACTCGTAGTCGATCAGATCGGAGTCGAAGCCGGGGCTATAGGTCACCAGGCCCCGGATGAAGGGTTCAAGCGCGCCGATCGGAGTGAAGCGATATTCAGAGTTGGCCGACAGCTGGAACGGCGACTGGTCGCCCATCTTGCCGGTCGCCGCGCAATAAGACGCCTGCTGCCCGATCGGCACGAAGATGTCGCCGTTGCCGTCCACCTGGTTGCACGGTCGTTCGCCGCCGTCGAACTGCGCGTCGGTGTAGCTGGCCGAAGCCGAGACGTCCCAGTTCGGGGACGGCTTGCCCCAGACAGTGGCCTCCACGCCTTTCACGACAGCGTCGGCGTTGTAGTTCACCTTGAGCACGGAATCGATGATGCCGTTGCGCCCGCTGGCCATGCGGATCATTTCCGGCGTACGCGCGATGTAGTTGTCGAAGGTCTGGTAGAAGGCGTTGACCGTGAAGCTGGCGCGGCGGTCGAACAGATTGCCCTTGAACCCGATCTCGAAGGCGTCCGAGGTTTCGTCATCGGTGATGACCAGGTTGTCGTCGAGCGGCGCCGTATTGCCGACCGCAGCCGCGCCGGTCCGGAACGATCGCCCGTAGCTGGCGTAGGCGCTGATCCCGTCGCTGATTTTGTAGACCAGACTCGCGCCGCCGGTGACGGCGTCCGTGTTGCGACGGGCTTGATCGGCCGGCAGGGTCGGATAGCCGTCCAGCACGACTGAACCGCCCGCGTCCACTGTCAGGAAGCTCTGCTGGTAGGTCTTGTAACGCGTGTAACGCACGCCGCCGTTAAACTGGAGACGGTCGGACAGGTCATAGGTGATGCTGCCGAAGGCTGAACTGTTGCGAGCCTCGGTAGGGGACGTGATATCCACAATGACCGGACTGATCGAATACAGCGGGAAGGTGGAGACCACGCCCAGCTCCGGGGGGAGCCCCATCAGGAAGGCGGGAACGCCGCTGAGCAGGGTGTCCGTACGCTGGTGTACGGTTACCGGCGAGGACATGTTCTCAGCGTAGTTGACCCCTGCCTGGAAGTTGAACGGCCCCGACAGATCCGAAGCATACCGCAGCTCCAGATAGGTGTTGTCGTAGGGGATGTAGAGGAACTGGTATTCGTCGTAGTTCAGCACGGCGTTGCCGATGTCGTAGTCGAGCCTCTGGTCCAGGGTCGCGTCCATCTTCGACGCATTCAGCGACAGGACGCCCGAGCCGATCGTCCAGTCTGCCCCAAAGGTCAGCAGGTCGTATTCGCGGTTGAAGGTGGCTGGGCCGTCGGTGACCGATATCCGGTCGGCCGGACCCGCTACCGGACCGTTGGGACCGAAGGTGATGTCGGGAAGCGGGCCGACAGGCAGAACGGCGCCGGCGCCGATGACCTGCGGGTACTGGCGCTCTTCGGACTCCAACCGCTGGTAGGACAGGTTGACCGCCACAGCGTCCGTCGGCCTGGCGAGCAGGGAGACCCGGAAGCTCTTCGTATGGCCCTCGGAATCGTCATTGCGGATCACGTTGCGCACGCCGTTGACCGCATTGCGGTCGTCCAGGATCGCCAGGCGAACGCCCAGGCGATCGGTCACGAGGGGCGCCGAGATCGCGGCCTGGAAGTTGGTGGCGTCCTGATCCGTGGCCGTCGCCTGGATGTAGCCTTCCAGCCCGTCGAGGCTCGGCTTGCGCGACACCATGGTGATAGCGCCGCCGGGCGCGGTGCGACCGCGCAGGACGCCCTGGGGTCCGCGCAGGACCTCGATCTGGGCGATATCGTAGATGGCCGAGAAGGCCAGCTGGGGATCGACCGGGTTTTCGTTGAAATAGACGTCGACCGACGGAACCGTGCCGGAGTCGGGATCATAGGCGATGCCGCGCAGGGTGGCGGTGTTGGAACGCCCGTCCTTGTTCGTCATGGTCAGGCCAGGCGCAAGTTGCTGCACGTCCTTGGCGTCGAGAATGCTGAGCTGTTCAAGCTGCTCGCCGGTCGCGACGTCCACGGCCAGCGGCACATCCTTCAGCAACCTCGCATTGCGGGTCGCAGTGACCACCACGTCGGCGACGGTGGAGGTCGACTGTGCGGCCTGGTCCTGCGCGGCCTGCGCATCCGCCCCTGTCGCCAGGGCCATGCCTGCAGCGCTGCAAAGCAGCACGGCGATGAGGTTCTTAGGCTTGCTCATTTGTTTCTTCCTTCCCCTTGAGCCATGCGGACGCTTCTTGTCGTCTCTGGGCTCGCTTTGATTGAGTACTTATTTGATTTTGCTTATTTAATTGCCGCACGCCTTGTAGACGCAGGACGTCGTCACGGGACCCAGGCCGGAACGTTGCGCGTTTCTTCAGGCACGCTCAGCGGCCACCGCCTTGTGAGCGGGCAAGCCTTTGATTTCATAGAATCCGTTGGCGCGAGCCTGGAACTCAGCCGCCTGGTCGCGCGGATTGTAGAACTGCTGGTACCAGATCTTCACCTTGCCGTAGGGGCCGTCGCCCGGAACGGCCATGGGGGTGATGCAGGGCGCCTTGTTGCGCCAGATGTCGAAGTCCTGGGCGAAGGCGGCCAGGCTTCCCGCCTGGTAGGCCTGCTGCATCGCCTTGTCGGCGGGCTCGGCCTCGGCCTTTCCTGAATGGACCAGCAGGCCGTGCCAGGCCTTGATCAGACCGTCATCGACGGGGGTGTGGGCGATGAACATGATCGAGCCGCCCCCGTTGAAATAGGACAGCAGAACGCCAGGGCCGGTATAGAAGGTGTCGGTTTCCAGCATTTCGCCGACCGCAAGGCTGCGGTGCTGGGCGCCCTGGCGCTGACGAACGACCACCCCGTCGATCTCGTTGTGGAAATACTCGCTAGGCCCGCCATGGGTCGGGCCGAGGTGGGCCACGTCGGCGATATTGTCCACCACCTCCTTGGGATGGCAGGGCAGCTCGCCCAGGTGGTCCAGATCCCACCTCACATAGGCGGGGTCATCCCACTCGGCGATGACCGGAAGATCAAAGTCGGGCTCTCCGCCCTCCGGGTCATGCCAGGCGAAGATGCAGCCGTATTTCTCCTGCACGCGCCAGGTGCGAATGCGGGCCGCCGCAGGGATAGGCCCCTTGGCGTAGGGGATTTCATTACACTTGCCGTCCGGTCCGAAACGCCAGGCGTGGTAGGGGCAGCGGATATTGTCCCCCTCGACGTGGATGCGGTCCTGAACGACGTAGGAACTGGTGTTGCGCGCCAGATGAGTGCCCATGTGCGGGCAGAAGGCGTCGACCATGTAGGCCGCGCCGCTCTCGCCGCGATAGAGCACGAGCTCCTGGCCGAAATATCGCACCGCCAGCGGCGCGCCGGCCACCTCCGCCGCCTCGGCGACGACGAACCAGCCCCGAGGAAAGGTATGCGATCCCAGGCCGTAGTCCTGTGTGCGAGCCATGTCACCCTCCCCATGCGGCTACTTGTAAGTAAACGCTAACATATGAAATCGACTTCGCAAAGCGTCGTTGTGGCGCTAGACATCATCTTTAATTGCGTAGCTCTCTCGACACATAAAAACGCATAAGAACAATTTCGCCGGGACAGAGGGTAAGAGATGCATACAGGAACCGGGGTTTCGGAAACGCAGGTGCTGATCGTGGGCTCGGGCGCCGGCGGGCTGGTCGCCGCGCTCCGCGCCGCCGAATCCGGAGCCTCGGTCCTGGTCATTGAGAAGTCCGACGAAATTGGCGGAACCTCCGCCACGTCCGGAGGCGGAATCTGGATCCCTTGCAGCCGCCTTGCGTCCACGATCGAGAACCACACGGACGACGAGGACGAGGCGTTCGGCTATGTGCGCGCCCTGGCCGAAAGCTGGTCGCCCGACGACAACATCCGCTCCTTTCTGCGCCACGCGCCGCGGATGCTGGACTGGCTGACCGACCGCACGGCGGTGCGCTACGCGTCCCTGCCCTACCCGGACTATCATCCCGAGCTGAAGGGCGGAAAGACGGGCTGGAGAACCCACCTTCCCGAGCCCATTGACGCGCGCGCGCTGAAAAAGGACATGCGCAGACTGCGCCGGGCCTCTCCCGCCGCGAGCCTCGGCGGGGTCGTCAACTGGACCTTCACCGAGACCTACGCCCTGCTCTACCGACCCAGGGGGTGGATGCGGACGCTGGCGCGCATGGCGTCGCGCTACGCCTTCGACCTGCCCTATCGCCTGACCACCTCGCGCGACCGCTACCTGACGCTCGGAACCGCCCTCACCGGGGGCCTTCTGATGGCTGCGGAAGCGGCCGGGGTCCGGATACAGCTCGGCACGGCCCTGTCCTCCCTGATCGTAGAGGATGGACAGGTGACCGGCGCGCGCGTGCGCCGCGACGGCAGGGTCGAGACGATCGCGGCGCGCCGCGTCATCCTGGCCGCCGGAGGCTATGAGAGGAACGCCGGTCTGCGCGCGCGGCACCTGCCCGTCATCCCCGACCCGACCCACTCCGGCTCCCAGATCAACAACACGGGCGACGCCATCCTCGCCGCCGAGGCCGCGGGCGCGGCGCTCAAGGGCCTGGGAGCGGCCTGGTGGGCGCCCGTCTTCCGCGTCCCCGGGGAGAGCCGCGCGCGCCTGTGCACCATCGAACGCGCCCTGCCCGGCTGCATCATGGTCGACCAGAGCGGACGACGATTCATGAACGAGGCGACCTCCTACCATCTCGCCGGACAGGCCATGGCGGCGCATGCGGAAAAGACCGGCGCGCCGTCCTTCTGGATGATCTTCGACAGCCGCTATCGCCGCCTCTACCCCATGGGGCCTCTGCTGCCGCTCATTCCCGACCGGCTTCACAGGACGGCGGTCCGGCGCATGGTCCGCAAGGCGGCGGATCCGGCAAGCCTGGCGAAAATGATCGGGGCCGACCCCCAGACGCTCAAGGCCACGCTCGAACGCTTCAATCCGTTCGCCCAGGAAGGCCGCGATCCGGATTTCGCCCGAGGTGAAAGCGCCTATGACCGCATGTACGGCGACCAAAGGATCGCGCCCAATCCGACGCTCGCCCCGATCGACCGACCGCCCTTCTACGCCGTCCCCATATACCCAGGAGACATCGGCACATGCGGGGGAATCGCAACAGACCCCGTGGGCCGCGCCTTGACCCCGGAGGGCGAGGTGATCAATGGCCTCTACGCCGTCGGCAACTGCGCCGCCTCGGTCATGGGCGGCGCCTATCCCGGCGCCGGCTCGACTCTGGGCCCCGCCATGACGTTCGCCTATACGGCGGCCAGCCATGCGACAGGCCGGTCGCCGGATTGAGGCCTGAGGACTGAGGCCTTAGGCCTCAGGCCGCGCCGCCGTTCACCGGACGCGTGATCCTGGCCAGGCGCGCGTCATATTTGAAGGTCTGGATGGACCAGGAGGTTTCGACGCCGCGAACCCCCGGCAAGGGCCGAATCTCGGAACGGACCAGGCGATCCACCGCCTCGACCGAGGTGAAGAGACCGGTCGCCAAAAGGCTGTAACGCCCCAGCATCACGACCACCCCGCCGATCTCTGGCAGGGCCGAAAGCTGGGCGGCCAGTTGGGGCACGCGCGACGGCTCGGCGTGAATCCCCATCATCACGAGATTGGGCGAACCGGCCATGCGGAAGTCGGTGACCACCGTAAACTGGATCATGCCGTCGCCCTGCAGGCGACGCAGCCGCGTGCGTATCGTTCCCTCGGTGACGCCCAGCTCCCCGGCGACCTGTCGGTTCGAGACCCGCGCATCGCGGCTGAAAACCTCGATGATGCGATGGTCGAGTTCGTCCAGACCAGCCTTGCTCATAGGGGCGCCACGCTGAATTCGAATTTCACGATGTCGGCTGCAATTCCCGGAGCGAGCTCACTCACGCCCTCGATCCTGGCCACATGGTCGGTGAGGAAGACGCCGATCTCGTCGAACTCGCGCAAGGCGACCAGCAGTTCGAGGTCGTAACGGCCGTTCATCAGGTTGATCGAGAAGACTTCCGGCAGCAGCGCCAGGTCGGCGGCGACCGCCTCGACGTCCCGACCGTGCACCTTGACGCCGACCGCGATGAGGATGTCATAGCCGTGGGCGGCGAAGTCGGACACGGCGACGACCCGCATGGCCTTGCTGTCTTCCAACCGTCGGATGCGCGACGACACGGTCGCCGGCGTAACGCCCAGCCGGTCGGCGATCTCGAGGTTGGTGGCCCGACCGTTGTCACGAAGTATATCGACGATGCCGTTGTCGACCTCGTCCAACGCCGGAATGGCGGACGTCGCCCCTTCCCTGATCTTCATTCTGCTCCGCCGGCTGGCTGATGATTTGATCGTCTTCATAGCCTGCCTCTGCGAAATTTGCGATCAGCCGCCGCCGGACATCAGGGATTTCGCAGCCCGTCGTCCTGAGAAGACGCAGTCGGCGACCGACAGGCCGCTGACATAGAGGTTGGAGCAGACGCCGACGGCCGACCGGCCTGCGGCGTAGAGGCCCCCGACGCCCGTCTCGTCCGGCCTCAGCACCTGACCGGTGGCCTCGTCCACCTTCAACCCGCCCAGCGTCAGGGTCGGCAGGGGGAAGAAGGCCGCATCGATGGAGACGTCCACGGCATAGAAGGGTCCTGAGGTCAGCGCAGCGGCGTCCGAGGCGCGCTTGTGGAACGGATCGGCGATGCGTCCTGCGGCGACGTCGTTGTGCAGGGCGACGGCCTGTTTGAAGACGGCGGGATCAAACCCGCAACGCCGTGCCAGACCCTCCAGGTCCCGCGCCTTCTTGCGCCCCAGAAGCATAGCCGCCAGGGCAGGCCACTTCTGGAACGGGAGCACCCCGGGGGCGCCGGCCTCCGCGCGGGCGGCCGCCATAAGGGCGCGATCCAAAATGACCCAGGCCTTGCCGTCCCGGCCGTCGCACATGGCCTTGCCCAAGGCCGCCCCATAGAGGGTCTCGTCGATGAAGCGCGCGCCGGCGGCGTTCACCATGGGCGCCCGCGCCCAGGAGAAGGGCGGATTGATAAACCGCCAGGCGCTGATGCGGTCCATGCCGGTCATCGCCCCGCCCGCCGTCAATCCGAGAGCCACGCCTGACCCATCGTCGCCCGGCGTCCCCAGGGGGAGACCCTTGAGGTAGTCGGGGGAAAAGGCCCGGATCATTTCCCGATTGAACACGTGGCCGCCGGCGGCGATCACCACGCCGCGGCGGGCGCGTATCCTCAACAATCGCCCTTCGGCCTCGTCGATACGCCGCAATCTTTGGCGCAGTTTGTCCGCCCGCCGCGCCATCCAGGCCGCGCCGGGCATGGCCGGGGGAACCGAGGTCAGGGCGCGAATGCTCGAAATCAGCTTCAGTCGCGTGCGGGCGGAAGGCGCATCGGCCGGCGCCTGTCGCGCCTCCAGGCCCGCCACGCGCCCCTGATCGTCCAGGATCAGGGCCTCCACCGTGGTCTGGGTGAGGACCTGCACGCCAGAGCGAAGCGCGGCGTCCCGCAGCGGATCGAAGAAGCCCTTGCCGTAGCCGTCGGCCTTGTTCTCCGCCGGCATATGGACGCGGTGGCCCCGCGCCGCAGGACGCGCCCTGGCTGCGTAGGACTGCGCCAGGGAGCTGTCGGAATGATAGAGATAATAGTCCGTGGGCGGATAGGAGGTCTTCTCCTCGTAGAGCCGCGCGTTGAATGCGACGCCGTGTCCCGCCAGCCAGGCGTGATCTGCGACGCTGCCGCGACAGAAGCGCACCAGGGTCTCGTCGAGGACCACGCCCTGCACCTCCTGGCGGAGATAGTCGAACATGTCCTTGGCCGTATCCGTCACCCCGGCTTCGACCTGGGTCGCCGTGCCGCCGCCGGCGTAGTAGACGCCGCCGTTGATCCGGGTCGCGCCGCCGCCGTCGAAACGATCGAGCGCCAGAACCTCGAGCCCGCCCTCCCGCGCCTCAAGCGCCGCGCAGACGCCGGCGCCGCCGAAACCGACGACCGCCACATCCGTCTCATGCGTCCAGCCGCCGGCCGCGACGTCCTCCAGGCGAACCGGCTGGCGAATGTCGCCAGGCCACCACGCCTCCTCCCTGCGCGCCGTCATCAGGCGTCCAGAAGCGCCCGGGTTTCGTCGGTCAGTGCGGGCGCCTCCCGTTCGGTCAGGAAGCGGGCGCGATTTCCAGCGATGCTCTGGGTCATTTCCGGCTGGGTGGAGACCCAGAAGGCGCCGTCCGCGACCTGCTCGAGAATGACCTTGCAGGCCTCGTCCAGCTCCATGCCGTAGGCGGCCATGGATTGGCGCATGACCTCCTGGTGACGCGCCGCCTGAGCGTCGGCGGCAGGCTTGGCGTCGTCAAAGATGCGGGTCTTCACCATGCCCGGGATGATGGAGCTCACCTGGATCGGCGCCTTCTTGAGCTCCAGCTCCAGATAGAGGCACTCGGTGAAGGCCTGGACCGCGTGCTTGGTGACGATGTAGGCCGTCTGCAGGGGCATCTGTCCAAAGGCGCCGACGGACGCCAGGTTGGCGATGTAGGAGCGGTTGGGCGAGGCCAGCATGCGCGGCGTAAAGGCCCGAACGCCATGGATGACCCCGTGGATATTGATGTCCAGGGTGCGTTCCCAGAGATCCGCGGACAGCTCCCAGCTGTTGCCGATGGTCTCCACGCCCGCATTGTTGATCAGGAGACGGACTTCGTCGTGGCGCGCATAGACCCAGTCGGCCAGGCGATCGAGTTCCTCCGCGCGCGACACGTCCACCTTGACGGCGTCTGCCGATCCCCCCGCCGCCCGGATGTCGGCGGCGACGACCTGGGCGCGGGCCTCGTCGATATCGGCGACGACGACCGCCATGCCCAGCGCCGCCGCGCGACGGGCCAGCCCTTCGCCCAGCCCGGCGCCCGCGCCTGTGATGACGGCCACGCCGCCGTCGAAGGCCTTGCGATCATTGCTCATGTGAAAATCCTTGTCCTTGGGAGCGCGGGTTCAGGCCCAGCGCGGCTTGAGCCAGGCGGCCGTGCGATCGATGGTGCGGCGGGCCTCGTCGACCGCGCCGAGGAAGGAGAGGAAGCCATGGATCATGCCCGGCGCCCGGTCCGTGACCGCCTCGCCGCCGGCGGCGCGGATGCGCTCGGCGTAGTCCTCGCCGTGGTCGCGGGTCGGATCGAGTTCGGCGGTGACGGCGTAGGCCGGGGCCACGCCGGCGAGATCGGCGAAACGGGGCGCCGCGTCGGGCTCGCGCCCCCGCCCCTCCACGTCGCCGAGGTAGAGCTCCCAGAAATAGGCGACGTCGTCGGTGTTCAGCAGAGCGCCGTCCTTGAACGCCTCGAACGACGGTGTCTTGTCGAAGGGATAGCCGCCGGCGCCGTAGAAGAGGACCTGGGCCCTCAGGGCTATCCCTGCCCGCTTCGCCCGAAGGGCGGCGACCGCCGCCAGTTCGGCGCCGGCGCTGTCGCCCGCGACGGCCAGGCGCGACGGGTCGCCCCCGAGCAGCCCCGCATTCTTGGAGGCCCAGCGAAGCGCCGCGAAGGCGTCGTCGGCCGCCGCGGGATAAGGGTGTTCCGGGGCCAGGCGATAGTCGACGGATAGAATAATGGTCCTGGCGGCCTCGGCGAGAGCGCGACAGATCATGTCCTGACTGTCGAGATCGCCCATGACGAACCCCCCGCCATGATAGAAGAGGGTCACGGGCCATGCCCCCTCGCCTTCCGGCCTGTAGCTGCGCAGCCTCAGTTGACCGCGATCGGGTCCGAGGATCTGGAGGTCGCGGACCTCGGTCAGTCTGGCGGGATATCGGGGGGCGGCGGCCGCCGTCTGGCGGATGTAGGCGCGCAGATCCTCCAGCGGTATGGCGCGCGCCCCGGGATAGGGCGGCGCATGCTGCAGCAGGGCGGCGAGTTGCGGGTCCAGTTGGGAAGACATCAATGGCTCCGTGAATGAGCGGCTGCGGCGTCCGCCGCCGCCATGCCGAATGAGACCGCTGGGCCGAGCGTGCCGCCGGCGCCGGGATAGGAGGCCCCCATGAGCGAGGCTGCGGTGTTGCCGACGGCGTACAGCCCGGGAATCGGCTGATCCCCTTCGTCCAGAACCGCCCCGTCGACGTTGGTTTTCAGCCCCCCGTTGGTGCCAAGGTCCCCCAGGACGATGCGGACGGCGTAGAAGGGCGCTTCGGCCACCGGCGCCAGGTTCGGATTGGGGAAGGCCTCGTCGCCGAAATAGCGGTCATAGATATTGTCGCCGCGACCAAAGTCCGGATCCTCGCCCCTCTCGGCATGGGCGTTGAAGCGCGAGACGCTCTCGGCCACGGCGGCGGGCGGCAAACCGATCTGCCTGGCCAGTCCATCAAGGGTCAGGGCGCGAAAATAGACCTCGCCCAGCCAGTGCTTGGGCAGGCGCGCGTCCGGGGTGATGGACCCCGCCATCAGCGGGCCCACCATGTATCTTTCCCGAAATCCCGCGTCGAAGATCAGCCAGACGTCGGAAGACCCGCCGGTCTTCTGCTGATCGTCGATCATGTCGAGGCCGAAGTCATTGTAGGACTTGGCCTCGTTGGCGAAACGGCGGCCCTCCTTGTTGAGGATCAGCCCGCCGGGGAAGGCCCGCTCCATGAAGAGAACATAGACGGCGTCCTCACGGTCCCCCATAGGCCCCCGCATGGAGGGCGCCCACCAGGCGTTGCCCAGATTCTCGGTCGCCGCGCCCAGCGCCACGGCCGCCTTGAGCGCGTCGCCGGTGTTCTGCCCCGGCGGCGAGGCGCTGTGATCGACCCTGGCGGCTTGCGGCAGGTGGGCGCTGCGGAGTTCCGCTGAATGTTCGAAACCGCCTGCTCCCAGAATGACCGCGCCCGCGTCGATGCGGAGAAGTCCGTCGGGCGTGGCCGCCTCAGCGGTCAAGCGGCCGTTCTCCGCCCGCCTCAGCGACGTCAGGCGATGATTGAGCCGGATGCGGCCCTGACGGTCCAGGAAGGCCTTGCCGAGGGGCGCCACGAGGGAGGAGCCCATCGTCAGCCTGCGCCCGCGCTTCGTCTTCAGCCGCCAAGGGATGTCCAGCCAATAGGCGGCGACCATGCGAAGCAGCAGGCCTACCCATCCCTTGCGTCGGCGCGACAACATCCGTCCTTCAGGGTTGGACAGGGAGATGCGTCCGAACACCTTCATGAAGGGCAGTTGATCGCGCAGGGTATGGAAATGCTCGCCGAGCAGACCCCCGTCGAAGGGCTGCGGGTCCATGGTGCGCCCGCCCGGCGCCGCCCCGGCGTGGTCCTGACGATAGTCGGGATATTCGACGTTGGCTTGCAGTTCGATCCCGTGGCTGGAGAGGAAGTCGAGCGTCGCCGGGACGCGTTCGACATAGGCCTGCACCCTCTCCTCGGACGCCGCGCCGCCGATACAGGCGCGCATGTAGGAAGCGGCGCTCCGGGCGTCGTCACTGGCGATCTGGCCGTTGGCCGGCAACCACAGGGCGCCGCCCGAGAGCGCCGAGGTCCCGCCCCATTCAGACGCCTTCTCCAGCAGGATCACTGTCAGCCCCCGATCCATGGCCCGGACAGCGGCCGATAGGGCGGCGGCGCCGCTGCCTATCACCAGAACGTCGCATCGCTCCACGAGCACCCCCACAAGTCAAACAGAAACACACCCCTCAGAATACGCATCTGATGGATTATCTGCCATAAAAATCGAGTAATTCGATATAAATATATTTACAAAAAACGCATCCTGATACCCAATCCCGAAACGGGCCCACCAAGAGGTCCTGGGAGGAAGATCATGACGAACGACGCTCAAAGCCGGTTTGCGTGCGGCGCCCTCTACGGGGTCAGCCTGTTCCTGCTCACCGTGGCCCTCTGGGGCTCAATCCACTTCATTGCGGAACATCAGGCTCAACGCGTCGCTTCGACGCCCTTCGCCTCTTCCCTGGAAGCCGTCGTCTACCGGGTCGGACACGCCCGGTAGACGACCGCCGCCCGACTCAGGCCGCGAGTTGCCGGGGTCCGGGCGCCTCGGCGGGATAGACCCGCGGCACGCCGATATCGTAGTTCGCGACCAGAGCGCCGATGAAGGCCTGGTCGTGCAGAGGATCGGACGGCGTCTCGACCTGCACGCCCTTGGACCGAAGGTCCTTCAGGAAGGTGTCGATCACCTGGTCCTTGGTCAGGTCCGCCGTGTGCTGCAAGGTCCGGCGCATGTCCTGGATGTCCATGAAGACCTCGCCGTTCCAGTGGACGAGGAAGCGCATTTCCTCGGCCGGAACCTTCTGGATCACCTCGCCGTCGGTCGTGATGCGCCAGCCGTCGGCGACATCCGGATCGGCGCTGAACAGGGAGTTCAGGGCCAGTCCCTGGGGACGGCGCAGCGCGGCCGGGCCGTTGGCCTCGCCGCGGTGGTACATCATCTCGTTCTGGACCACGACGCCCTTGCCCCACATCGGCGCGGCCAGGCGCTTGGGTTGAGCGGCCGGTCCCTCGGGCCAGTAGGTGAAGCCGCCGCCGTCCGAGCCGCGATAATACCAGGTGATGACCTGGGCCATCTTGCGCACATAGTCCGCGAACAGGCCGGACTTGCCCATGATGTTGAGCAGCCAGACAGGCGTGTCCTGATAGGACAGGCCGCGGAACGACACGCCGTCCAGGTGGCCCGGGTCTTCGGAGTGGCAGGCGCCCTGGATATTGAACAGCATCAGGGTCGGATGCGCGTACTGGGCGCCCCAGTAGGCCTTGGCGTGGTTGAGGAACTCGGTGTTGTAGAAGGTGTCCTCGATCCCCTCGTGCAGGCAGACGCCGCCTTCGGCGAAGTGCCCCCGGAAACAGGGCGTCAGGAACATGTCCATCGTCGGCGTCACCCCCGGAGGCAGCTGACCCGACATGGTGGCGATCACCTCTTCGGCCGACTTGAAGTGCTGCGCCAGGATGAGGGACCAGGGCCCTTCACGACGGACGACGTCCAGCAGGCGTCGGTGCTGATCCTCGGAATAGACATTCTCCAGGACGACGGGTTCGGCGACAGGCCGGAGCAGAGCGCTGCGGGCGACGGACATGGCAGTTCCTCCTTGTTGTAAGTATTTACTTACTTACATTATAAGCGTCGTTTCTGACTTCCGGCAACGGGATTCTGCCAAGGCGCTTCTGATCCGCGTCACAAAACGCTAGAGCTTCGTCATGACCCGCAAGCGCCTCTCCGCCGCCGACCGGCGCGCTGAAATTCTCGCCGGCGCGCGGCGCGCCTACGCCCGGCACGGACTCAAGGCCTCCTCGCAGCAGCTCGCCGCCGAAGCCGGCGTGTCCGAAGCGCTCGTTTTTCGGCATTTCGGCAGCAAGACCGGCCTCTACAAGGCGGTGCTGCGGGAGCTGATCGAAGACCAGAACGCCGCCTACGACACGATGGGCCTGACCGGCCCGGGCGCTCGAGGCCTGACGTCCATGATGACGGCCTACTTCAGCGCCTGCCTGGAAGGCTCCAGCGCGCCACACGCCGAACGGGTCAGGATCATCTTCGCCAATCTGGCGGGCGAAGGCGACTACGCCCGCATGACCTACCGCCGCGCCATCCGGCTGGGGCTGAAGCCGCTGCAACAGGCTCTGGACCAGGCCCGCGCGGACGGCGACCTCGTCGGCCTCCCTATTTCTCCGGCCAATCTGATCATGCTGCTTGAGCACCTCGGCTCCATGGTCACCCTGGCGTCCGGTCCCGGACAGCCGGTCGGCGGATATGACGGCACGCACGAGGACCGCCTCCGCCAGCTGGTCTTGTTCGCCGGTCGAGGCATGGGCCTGACCGAAGCCGCCCTCGTCGCCCACATGCCCGAGGCGCTGCTTGCCGCGAAAGCCTCACACAATTGACGCTATGCGTTTTTATAGGCTCTAAATTTAACGCAAATTGATTATTTTCGTAGAAAAATCCATCCACCACCATTAAGTCTATCCTCAGAAAATACGAGGGGACAGATGAATGGATTTCCAACTCACGGCTGATCAGGCCGCCTTGCGCGATGCGGCGCGAACCTTCGCCAGGGAAGAAATGGCGACCGTCGCCCTTGAGGTCGAGCGCACCAACGAACCCCTCTCCAAGGACTGGAAGAAGAAGCTCGGCGAGATGGGCTTCATGGGGATCAACATCTCCCAGCAATACGGCGGCCTCGGCCTCGGCGCGCTGGAGGCCCTGCTGGTGCTGGAGGAGTTCGGCAAGATTCACACCGGCATGGCCTTCCCGATCTTCGAAAGCTGCGTCGGCCCGGTGAAGGTGATCGAGCACATGGGCAGCGAGGCGCTGAAGCAGCGCATCCTGCCCGCGGTCTGTCGCGGCGAGCATGTGGTGGCCATCGCCATGTCGGAGCCCGACGCCGGCACCGCCCTGACCGACCTGACCGCGCGCGGCGAGATCAAGGGCGACCGGATCGTCCTGAACGGCCTCAAGCGCTGGTCCAGCGGCGGCGGCCGGTCCGACGGCTACCTCGTCTACTGCAAGCTCAGCGACGCCCCCGGCGCCAAGGGGATCGGCGCGGTCTACGTCGACCATGACACGCCGGGCCTGTCGTTCGGGGCCCGCGAAATGCTGATGGGTTTCCGCGGCGTCTACAGCGCCGACATCATTCTCGACAACGTCGAGGTCCCGCTCGAGAACCTCGTGGCGCCGGCGGGCGGATTCCCCGATCTGATGGGGGCCTTCTGTCTCGAGCGATGCGGCAACGCCACCATGTCCATGGCGATCGCCGCGGCCGCCTATGAGGACGTCCTCGACTATGTCCAGGAACGCCACGCCTTCTCCAAGCCGCTGATCGATTTCCAGGCCGTGCAGATGAAGATCGCCGAAATGGCCATGCAGGTCGAAGCCTCGCGCCTGCTGATCCACAAGGCCGTCGCCGGCGTGGGCCAGGGCTTCCCCGGAGTGGCCGACAGCTCGATGGCCAAGTGCTTCGCCAATGAAATGGTGCGCGACGTGACCAGCAAGGCCATGCAGCTGATGGGCGGCTACGGCTACTCCAAGGAGTATCCGGCCGAGCAGAGGTTCCGCGACGCCTGGGGTTGGGGCATCGCCGGCGGCTCCATCGACATCCAGAAGGTCAACATCGCCTCGGCCCTGGTCGGCCGCCGGTTCAACCAGCGCGCCAAATGACCGCCGAAGCCCCGTCCTCTGATCCCGTCGGCCCCCTGGCCGGCCTCAGGGTCCTGGACCTCTCGAAGGTTCTGGCCGGCCCCTGGGCCACCCAGATCTTCGGCGATCTCGGCGCCGAGGTGGTCAAGGTGGAGCTTCCCGGCGGCGGCGACGAGACGCGCCGCTGGGGGCCGCCCTTCCTCGACGACGGTTCCGGCGACGCCGCCTATTACCTGGCCGCGAACCGCAACAAGCGCGCCATCGCCGTCGACCTGTCGACGCAGGACGGCGCCGACCTGATCCGCAGGCTGGCGGCGGACAGCGACATTCTCGTCGAGAATTTCAAGGTCGGCGCCCTGGCGCGCTACGGCCTCGACTACGCCGCCCTCTCGGCCGTCAACCCCCGACTGATCTACTGTTCGATCACCGGCTTTGGTCAGGACGGGCCCCACGCGCAGCGCGGCGGCTACGACTTCCTCGTCCAGGGCATGAGCGGGCTGATGAGCGTCACCGGCTTCCCCGACGACCAGGGCGGCGCGCCGACCAAGGTCGGCGTGCCCGTCAGCGATCTCTTCACCGGCCTCTACGCCGCCGTCGCCGTCCTGGCCGCCGTCCAGCATCGGACCCGGACAGGCGAAGGCCAGCATGTGGATTGCGCCCTGCTCGACACCCAGCTGTGCCTGCTGGCCAACCAGGCGTCGAACTGGCTGAACGGCGGCATGACGCCGGGCCGCCTGGGCAACGAGCATCCCAACGTCGTCCCCTACCAGGACTTCGCCACCTCGGACGGCCATGTCCTGGTGGCCATCGGCACCGACCGGCAGTTCCGCGACTTCTGCGCCCTGATCGGCCTGCCCGAGGTCGGAACGGACGCACGCTTCGCCGACAACCGCGGCCGGAGCGTCAACCGGCGCGCCCTGCAGGACCTGTTCGGCCCCGCCATCGCCCGCTGGACGGCCGCCGATCTTCTGGCGGCCATGAAGGCGAACCACCTGCCGGGCGGTCCCGTCAACTCCGTGCCCGAGGCGCTCGCCGACCCGCAGATCGCGGCGCACGACCTTGTCCGGACCATGGACCGGGACGGCCAGGCGGTGAAGACCATCGCCTTCCCGGCGCGCCTGTCGCGCAGTCCGGCGACCTACCGCCGCCCGCCCCCGGTTCGAGCCGCCGACACCCGCGCCGTTCTGGCCGAACGGCTGGGCCTGACGGCCGAAGAAGTATCAGAATTCGCCCGCAGAGGCGTCATCGAGGAAGCTGCGCAGTGACCGGAACACCCTTCAAGGGCCTGAACCTGATCGACGGCCTCTGGCGCGGCGACGGGACAGAGTTCGCCACCTTCAGCCCATCGGATCTCGATCATCAGGTCGGAACCTACTTCGCCGCCTCGCCGGCCATGGCCGACGAAGCGGCCGAGGCCGCGCAGCGGGCGCTGGACGCCTGGAGCCGGTCCAACATCCAGACCCGCTCGGACATTTTGCGCAAGACCGGCGACATCCTGCTGGCCAAGGCCCAGGACATCGGCCGCCTCCTCGCCGAGGAGGAAGGCAAGATCCTGGCGGACGCCGTAGGCGAGACGATCCGCGCCGGCCAGGTCTTCCACTATTTCGCCGGCGAGGCCCTGCGTCACCCGGGCGCCTCCCTGCCCAGCCTCCGGCAGGGCCACAGCGTGCGGGTCGACTATGAACCCGTGGGCGTCTGCCTGATCGTCACGCCATGGAACTTCCCCATCGCCATACCGGCCTGGAAGATCGCCGCGGCGCTGGCCTTCGGAAACACCTGCATTCTAAAGCCGTCCAACTTCACGCCCGGCTGCGCCGTCCTGCTCGCACAGGCTCTAGAGGCGGCGGGCCTGCCGCCCGGAGTGTTGAACCTCGTCAACGGATCCGGGCGCAACCTGGTCCCTCGCCTCCTGGCCCGGGCCGATGCGCTTTCCTTCACCGGATCAACCTCCGCCGGCCGCGACCTGCTGGAGCAAGCCGCTCCCACCATGACCAAGGTGCAGCTGGAGCTCGGCGGCAAGAATCCGCTGGTGGTGCTCGACGACGCCGATCTGGACCTGGCGGTCGACGTCGCCCTCCAGGGCACCTGGGGGCAGACCGGCCAGCGCTGCACGGGGTCGTCGCGCCTGATCGTCACCGAGGGCGTGCACGACGCCTTCGTCGAAAAGCTGACCGCCCGCGTGAAGGCCCTGAAGGTCGGGCACGCTCTTGATGAGGCTTCCCAGATCGGACCGGTCGCCAACGCCGGCCAGCTGGCCAAGGACAAGGAATTCATCCAGTTCGCCCTGGACGACGGTTGCGAGCTGGTCGCCGGAGGGGCCGAGATCGACGTCGGCCATCGCGGCCACTACCTGGCCCCGACCCTGTTCATCGGCACGCGCAACGACATGGTTCTGAACCGCGAGGAGGTGTTCGGACCGGTCGCAGGCGTCATCAAGGTCCACGACCTGGACGAAGCCATCGCCACGGCGCGCGACTGCGATCTCGCCCTCTCGTCGGGCATCTGCACCACCAGCCTGAGCGCCGCCGAACGGTTCCGCCGGCGGTCGCCGGCGGGCATGGTGATGATCAACGCGCCCACGGCCGGCATCGAATATCACGTCCCCTTCGGCGGCCGCGCGCCGTCCGGCTATGGCGGAGCCGAACAGGGCGCGGCGGCGGCCGACTTCTTCACCGAGTTAAAGACCACCTACACCAACCACGGGGAGGCCTGACCATGAGCGACGCCCGCAAGATCGCCTTTATCGGACTGGGGGCCATGGGCCTGCCGATGGCGTCCAACCTGGTGCGAAAAGGCTTCGACGTCGTCGCCTACGACATCGACGCCGAAAAGCTCGCCCGATTGACCGCCCTCGGCGCGAAGAAGGCCGGATCGGCCTCAGAGGCCGCCGCCCAGGCCGGGATCGTCGTCACCATGCTGCCCGCCACACAGCATGTGGAGGCCGTGGTCCTCGGCGACGGCGGCGTGCTGGCCGCCATGCAGGCCGACACGGTGCTGATGGACATGAGCACGATCGATCCCAAGGGCACCGACAGGATCTCCGCCGCCTGCGCCGACAAGGGGGTTCGCTTCATCGACACTCCGGTCGGTCGCCTGACGTCGCACGCCGAGCGTGGCGAAAGCCTCTTCATGGTGGGCGGCGACGACGCGACCTTCGCCCGCGTCGAACCCCTGCTGAACGCCATGGGCAACAGCATTCACCGTTGCGGCGCGGCCGGCATGGGCCAGCGCATGAAGGTGATCAACAACTTCATGTTGCTGACCACGGCGCAGGTGGTGTCCGAAGCCATCACCCTGGGGGCCAAGCTCGGCCTGGACGTGGACACGATGAAGACGGTCACCGGCGCGACGACGGCCAACAACGGCCAGTTCCAGATCGCGCTCGCGGCCAAGGTCCTGACCGGCGACATCGCCCCGGGCTTCACCATCGACCTGGCCTTCAAGGACATGACCTTGGCCATCAACGCCGCCGCGGAACAGCGCGTCGGGTTGCCCGTCGGGTCCGCCGCCCACGCCGTCTTCGGCGCCGCCCGCGCCACCCCGCTCCACGACAAGGACTACTCCGCCCTTCTGGAGCAGTCCTGCCGCCTGGCGGGAATTGAAACCCCGCGCCTTCGCGCCTGAGGAACCAAACCATGCTGAAACACACCCTGCTCGGCGCCACCGACCTGAAGGTCAGCGCCCTCTGCCTCGGCTCGAACATGTTCGGCACAGCCTACGACCAGGACAAGTCGAACGGCCTGCTGGACGCCTTCGTCGCCGGCGGCGGCGCCTTCATCGATACGGCGCGCTCTTACGGCGACTGGATCCCCGACGCCCCCAAGGGCGCCAGTGAACGCGCCATCGGCGCCTGGCTGAAGGGCCAGGACCGCTCCTCCCTCGTCATCGCCACCAAGGGGGGCTTCTTCGACATGCGCGTGGGCGACTGGCGTCCGCGCGTGACGCCGGAGGACATCGCCGCAGACCTTGACGAGAGCCTGGACCATCTCGGCCTTGAGACCATCGACCTCTACTGGCTGCACGCCGACAATCCCGGCGTCGCCGTGGAGCCGATCATCGACGCCCTGATCGCCCATCAGAAGGCGGGACGGATCCGCTACTTCGGGGCCTCCAACTGGACGCCCGAGCGGATCCAGGCGGCCCAGGCCTACGCCGCCTCGATCGGTCACAAGGGCTTCGCCGCCGTCCAGCCCTTCTGGGGACTGGCTACGCCCAACGCCGAAGGCGCGGCGGCGGCCGGCTACGGCTTCTACTACGAGGACGGCCTGGCCGCCGTTCATGCCAAGGACCTGCCCATGGTCCCCTACGCCGGCCAGAGCCGGGGCGTCTTCGCCAAATGGATCGAGAACGGCGAGGACGCGCTCCGTGACGACCTCAAGGCCATGTACGTCAATGCGGCGAACCGCGAACGCCTGCCCGTGCTGCAGGACATCGCCTCGACGCGCGGCGCGAGCGTCAATGACGTGGTGCTGGCCTATCTGACGAGCCAGCCCCTGCAGACGGTCCCGATCATCGGCGCCTCGTCCGTGGGGCAGCTGGAGGAGAGCCTCAGGGCGGCGGCGCTACAGCTGACCGCAGAGGAGCTGGCGCAACTCGCACGCCCCTGATCGCACGCCGATGGCCGCACGCCGCCGGGCCGGCTCATCCGAGACAAGGACCATGACCCTGATCGCAACGCCCCTGAGCGCCGGCCCGGCGCCGATGGCCCATCGCCGCGTCGGCGCCGAGAGCCTCCCGCATCAGCATGAGCGCGCGGGCCTCGCCTGGCGGAGCCTCTAGCCATGGCCATGGCGCCGCCGGAGGCCCTGGCCAGGACGCCTGTGCGTCAGCGAAATGCGGAAGCGACCCGCAGCGCCATCCTCGAAGCCGCCGGCAACCGCTTCGCGACCGAGTGTTACGAGGATGTGGGCATGCGCGACATCGCCCGCGATGTCGGGGTCGATGCGGCCATGGTCGCTCGCTACTTCGGCTCCAAGGCCGAGCTTTTCACCCGCGTCCTGCAGAGCTGCGGCAGCGCCCACGAGCTGATCGCCGGCGACCGCCAGACCTTCGGTCGACGCCTCGCCCAGGAGATCGTCTTCGGCGCGGAACGGACCGGCAAGCTCAAGGCCTTGCAGATCATCCTCAGATCCCTGGGGTCGGCCAAGGCCCGGGACATCATCCGGGCCAGCACGGCCGACGACTTCCTGGCCCCCTTCACCGGGTGGATCGGCGGTCCCGAGGCGCGCATCCGGGCCCGTCTGGTGTCCGGCCTGCTGATGGGCATGGCCGTCGACCGGGAACTGGACGGGGGTTATGGTCTCGACACGGTCGAGTCCGTCGGCCTTTGCCATCGCCTGGCGGCCGCGCTGCAGGCCTGGATTGATTAGGCGCCTTTCGCGACGCCGCCGCCGCCCGTGGCTCCCGCCCTCTGGACCGCGAACAGAGCCTCCGGGCGACGAGCCCGCCCGGAGGCAGAGGCCCCTCGTTCAGTACCGCCGGCCGAGCCCGCCGTCGTGATACAGGGACGCCCCTGTGACGAAGCGCGCCTCCTCCGACGCCAGGTAGACGAAGGCGTGGGCCACTTCATCGGGTCGACCGGGCGTGCTGAGCGGCGCCATATGAGCGACTGCCGATATCGCCGCCTCGGTCGTCTCCCACATCCCGGCGCTGGCGTATTCGGCGAACGCCTCCTCGACGAGGGGCGTCAGGGTGAGACCCGGATGAACGGAGTTCACGCGAACCCTTTGGGGGCCGAACTGGGCGGCGGCGCACAATGTCAGCATCCGGGCGGCGGCCTTGGAGACCTGATAGCCGAGATTATTGGCGTTCGGCATGTAGGACGCCATCGACAGGTTGTTGATGACGGCCCCTCCGCCCTCGAAACGCTCGCTCGACCTCGCCAGCGCGGGCAGGCAGACCTGCATCCCCAGGAAGAGGGCGTCGTGATTGACCGCCATCGCCGCATTGATCTGTTCGAGGCTGCTGTCCGCGACGCCCCCCTGGAAGGACACGCCCGCATTATTGACGAGCACATCGAGGCCCCCGAACGCGGCTTCGGTCTCGGCGAGAATACGCACCCAGTCCTCCCTGGACGTCACGTCCATGGTCCAGAACCGGAACTGGTCGCCCCTCCCCGTGCGCATCATCTGATCGGTGATCGCGTCGATCTCGTCATCTCGCCGATCGACGGCGACGACCCTGGCGCCCTGCCTGAGAAAGGCTTCGCAGATGGCGACGCCGATATTGCCCATCCGCCCCGCGCCTGTGACGAGAGCGACCTTGTCCTTCAACCTCGGCATACTGCCTCCTTCATAATTGCATTCAGCGCTGCGCGCGCCCGGTCGGCGCGCTGCTCCATCGTGACGCCCGCAAGCACAGCCTCTTCATCGGGCGCCTCGACGCTGAGGGTTGCGGATGGGGGAAGGGCCTTGAGAAAGGCTCCAAGCGCGAACGCCCCTCGCCCCGGCAAGGCCCTCTGGTTCGCGGCCTCATAGGCGGCATCCTCCGGCGGGCGCAGCGGTCCGTCCGCGACCTGCGCAAACCCGATGTTTCGAGCGGCGGCCTCGAGTTCGCCTGTCGTCCCGCCGGATCGGTACAGGTGGAGGACATCCACGTTTATCGCCAGGCGCCCTTCGCCGACTGCGGTTACGATCGCCACGGCGTCCGCCAGGGAGCCCACGGCGGACGGGGGATAGAATTCAAGAACAGATCTCATGCCAAGGGATGCGGCCAGGTCGGCCGCCCGCCCCAGCTGATCCACCCGGCGGCCGGGATCGCGATCATAGGACAGGAGGTTCACGGCCCTGGCGCCCAGCCAGGCCGCAGCCTCCAGGGCCGGCAGAAAATCCTCCGCCCTGGTCCGTGCGGTCAGGGTGAAGGGATAGACCAGGTCGAGGCCCACTGCGTGGTCGCTCAAGGCGTCGCGCGCACGGGCTCGAGACGCCAGGTCGTCGATCAGAGAATACCTCGGCAGCCTGGGAACCACATCCATGGATTCCAGGAAGAGGCAGCACCCCTGAAACCCGGCCCCCGCGGACAGTTCGGCGAGACCCCAGGGCGTCGCGTCGGCCGTCGTCAGATGGTCGAGGGCCAGACGCGGCGCCATGCTCAGCGCCCCTGGGCCTTGAGCATGTCCAGAGCGACGTCGACGATCATGTCTTCCTGGCCGCCCACCATGCGGCGGCGACCCAGCTCGACCAGGATGTCCCGGGTCGACAGGCCGTAGTCGTTGGCCGCCTTTTCGGCGTGGCGGAGGAAGGAGGAGTAGACCCCGGCGTAGCCGAGGCTCAGGGTCTCCCGGTCCACGCGGACAGGCCGGTCCTGCAGCGGACGCACCAGATCCTCGGCGGCGTCGATCAGGGCGTTGACGTCGCAACCGTGGTTCCAGCCCTTGCGGTCGGCCGCCGCGACAAAGACCTCCAGCGGCGCATTGCCCGCCCCCGCGCCCATGCCGGTCAGGGAGGCGTCGATCCGGATCGCGCCTTCCTGGGCCGCCACGAGGGAGTTGGCGACGCCGAGCGACAGGTTGTGGTGGGCATGCATGCCGCGCTGGGTCTCGGGCTTCAGCACGCGGTCATAGGCCTGCAGACGCTCGCGCACCCCGTCCATGTCGAGGGCTCCGCCGCTGTCGGTCACATAGACGCAGTGGGCGCCATAGCCCTCCATCAGCAGAGCCTGCTGCGCCAGGGCGTCGGCGTCGATCATATGGCTCATCATCAGGAAGCCGGAGACGTCCATGCCCAGGTCGCGCGCTATGCCGATGTGCTGCTTGGAGACGTCGGCCTCCGTGCAGTGGGTCGCCACCCGCACCGAGCGCACGCCCAGGTCATAGGCCCGTTTCAATTCCTCGACCGTGCCCAATCCAGGCAGGATCAGCGTGGTCAGGACGGCCTTCTCCAGAACCTCGGCGGCGGCCTCCAGCCATTCCCAGTCGGTGTGGGCGCCGAAGCCGTAGTTGAAGCTGCCGCCCGACAGGCCGTCCCCGTGCGCCACCTCGATGGCCGCGACGCCCGCGCGGTCCAGCGCCCTCACGATCGTCTTCACATGATCCAGGGAATACATGTGACGGATGGCGTGCATGCCGTCGCGCAGGGTGACGTCCTGGATATACAACCGGTCGCTGTTCACATCGAACCCCATCACGCGGCCTCCTTCTGCAGACGGCGCGCGGCCAGAAGTTCTCCCGTCGCCTTGGCGGCGGCGGTCATGATGTCCAGATTGCCGGCGTAGGCCGGCAGGTAGTCCCCGGCCCCCTCGACCTCGAGGTAGACCGAGGTCTTGACCCCCGTGAAGACGCCCCGACCGGGAATGGTCAGGGGATTGTTGTCGCCGAACCGCTCGAACTGGACCGCCTGCTTCAGACGATAGCCGGGCACATAGGCCTGCACCCTGGCGACCATGGCCTCGACCGAGGCGCGAATGGCCTCCTCGTCGGCGCCGTCGGACAGGGTGAAGACCGTGTCTCGCATGATCATCGGCGGCTCGGCGGGATTCAGGATGATGATGGCCTTGCCCTGCTCGGCGCCGCCGACCTTCTCGATGGCGCGGGCGGTCGTGCGGGTGAACTCGTCGATATTGGCCCGGGTGCCGGGCCCCGCCGACCGCGACGACACCGAGGCGATGATCTCGGCGTAACGGACCTGCGCCACCTGGCTGACGGCGGCCACGATGGGGATGGTGGCCTGCCCGCCGCAGGTGACCATGTTGACATTGCCCCTGTCCAGATGGGCCTCGCCGTTGACCGCCGGCACGATGAAGGGGCCGATCGCGGCCGGCGTCAGGTCGACCACCAGCTTGCCGTCGGCCTGCAGGGCGGCGTCGTGGGCCTTGTGCGCGTAGGCGGAGGTGGCGTCGAACACCACGCCGATTTCGGCGTAGACGGGCGACGCCTTCAAGCCTTCGAGACCTTCATGGGTGGCGAAGACGCCATGGGCGCGCGCGCGCGCCAACCCCTCGCTGGCCGGATCGACCCCGACCATGGCCGCGAGCTCCAACGTCCCCGGATAGCGGATCAGCTTTTCCATCAGATCCGTGCCGATATTGCCCGATCCTATGATCGCGCACTTGACCCTGCTCATACCTGTTTTCCCTATCGGAAGCGGGCGACGCAGCGCCCGACCCCGTCCAGAACCATTTCAAATTCGTCGCCGGGCGCCGCGTCTTCGAGCGGCACCAGCGAGCCCGAGAGAATGACGTCGCCAGCGTCGAGGGAGACGCCGTAACGTCCCAGCGTGTTCGCCAGCCAGGCCACGGCGGTCAGGGGCGACCCCTGCACGGCCGAGCCCAGACCTTCGGAAAGGAAGCGGCCGTTCTTGGTCACCGTCGCCTTGAGAGCGGCCAGATCCAGGGCGGCCGGGTCGGCGTGCGCGTCCCCGATCACGAAGACGCCGCAAGACGCATTGTCGGCCACCGTATCGACGATGCCGATCTTCCAGTCGCGAATGCGGCTGTCGACGATCTCGAAACAGGCCGCGATCCGATCCGTGGCGGCCAGAACATCGGCCTCGGTCACCCCCGGTCCGCACAGCGGGGCCTTGAGGAAGAAGGCGATCTCCGCCTCGGCGCGCGGCGCGATCAGTCGGTGCGCGGCGATGTCGATCTCGCCATCCACATGCATCACATCGGTCAGGAAGCCGAAGTCGGGCTGATCGACGCCCAGCATGTCCTGCACCACCTTTGAGGTGACGCCGATCTTCTTGCCGATCACCGTCTCCCCATCGGCGCGCCGGCGTTCCAGCACCGCCAGGGAGATGGCGTAGGCGTCATCGATCATCAGGCTCGGGTCCTGTTCGATCAGGGGCGCCACGGTCACGCCTTCGCGGAGAGCGCGGTGCAGCTGGTCGGCGAAGCGGGTGCGGGTCGTCATAGATATTGTCCGTCCTGATAGATCAGCGGCTGGACGGCGCCGGAGACCGAAACCGAGCGGACGGCGCCGATCACGATGGAGTGGGTGCCGTAGGTCACCAGGCGATCGACCTCGCAGCTGATCCTGGCCTGGGCGTCCGCCAGCTCGGGTATGCCCACGTCGTCGGGCCGCCAGTCGCCCACGCCGAAGCGCAGCTCGCGGGCCATCCGGCCGCCGAAGGCGTTCGCGACCTCGCGGTGCTGAACCCCCAGGAGGTTCACGTTGAAGCGCGTGCCGATGAACAGGCAGGCGTGCAGACCCGCCTGCCTGTTCACGCACACGAGCAGGGAGGCGGGATCCATGGATAGCGACGTGACTGACGTCGCCGCCATCCCGACCGCGCCCCCGTCCCGTCCGCGCGCCGAAACCACCGCGACGGCGGACGCCAGGCGGCGCATGGCGTCCCTGAGCCCAAGGCTGACGTCGTCCGGCGTCTGCACAGGATCAGCCACCGAGGAAGCCGATCGTGTAACGATTGAACTCCTCGGCCCGCTCGACCTGGACCCAGTGCCCGACCTTGTTGAAGGTCATGAAGCGGACGTCGTCGCAGTCCTCGAGGAAGTAGTCGATGCCGGTCAACGGCATGAACTGGTCCTGATAGCCCCAGAAGCCGAGGATCGGCATCCTGAGCTCCTTCAGCCGGGGCCGCACATTGTGCGTCTTCATCCGCGCCAGCACGTCCTTGGGCTGGTCCTTCGCCACGGCGTAGCGTTCCGCCACCAAGGCGTCCGTCACATGGACCGGATCATAAACCAGGCTTTCAGCCAGGCGCCGCTGGTCCGCAGGGCTGAAGTCCGGGCTGCCGAAGGCGCTTCTCATATTGGCGATGCCCGGCATGGCGAAGTAGACGGGCAACTCCTCGATGCAGCCCGGCGACATCAGCACCAGGCGCTCGACGAAGGCCGGGTGGTCCAGGGCCGCCTGGATCGCGACCCCGCCGCCGAGAGAGTTGCCGACCAGGACCGCCCTTTCGATCCCGTGCGCCGCAAGGGCCTCGTACAAGGTGTCCGTGAACAGGGTCAGGGTGTAGTCGATCCCCTCCGGCTTGGACGATGCGCCATAGCCGATCAGGTCGGGCAGGACGACGCGGAAGCCGGCGTCGACGAAGGCGTCGACGTTCTGACGGAAGTTCGACAGGCCGGACGCGCCCGGCCCGCTGCCGTGGATGAAGACCACGGCGGGGCCGGCTCCGGCTTCCTGGATACAGATGTCGTAGCCGCCAGAAACACGATGGACGGACCGGGAGACGACGGCGCGAGTCACGCCCGCCTCACAGGAAGACAAAGGAGGGCGCCTGGCCGTCCCGGGTCCCGATGACGTCGGCGCCCATGTTGTTGGGATCATTGGCCACGTGCTGGCGGGCCGCGTTGAGATCCAGCCAGGGTTGAACCAGGGGGCTGCTGTTGTAGATGGCCCGCCCGCCCAGGAGCGGCATCAGGGCGTCGACGATCTCGGCGCAGCGGCGCGCCACGCTGGCGGACTGATAACGGTACATGGCGCGGTCCTCCATGGGGATGTCCTCGCCGGCCTCCGCATGGGCGATCAGCGCGGCCATGTTCCGCTGCAGCACGGCTTCCATCTCGTCGATCTGCGCGCGGCCGCGGGCGATGGCGTTGATCAGGAGAGGATCGGTCTTCGACGCCTTGCCCGTATTGGTCGAGATGCGGCTGGCCATGATCTCGGTAGCGCCGTTCAAGGCCGCCTTGGCCCCGCCGATGGCGGCGGTGGACACCAGACGCACGAAGACCTGGGCCCAGGGCAGACGGAACAGCGGCCCCTTGTTCTCGGCCTGGCCCGGATTGGCGCAGAGGAATCCGTCGATCGACTTGTGCGTCCGGTGCTCGGGCACGAAGGCGTTCTCGACCACGATGTCCTGGCTGCCGGTGCCCTGGAGCCCGAAGGTGTACCAGGCGTCCTCGATCCGATAGTCCGAGCGCGGCACCAGGAAGGTCCGCATGTCCGGCGGATCCCCGGCGTTCACCGGCGGGATCATGGCCCCGAGAAGCACCCAGTTGCAGTGTTCGGATCCTGACGAGAAGCCCCAGTGGCCCGAAATCCTGAAGCCGCCTTCCACGCGCTCGACCTTGCCGACCGGCTGATAGGACGAGGACAGGAGGACCGAGTCGTCCTCGCCCCAGACGTCCGCCTGGGCCTGATGCGGGAACAGGGCCAGCTGGTAGGGATGGCCGCCCACGACGCCCAGCACCCAGCCGGACGACATACAGCCTTCGGCGACCAGCTTCTGCACCTCGAAGAAGACGTTCGGCTCCATCTCGTAGCCGCCCCAGCGACGCGGCTGGAGGATGCGGAAGAAGCCGGCCTCATGCATCTCGCGCATGGTCTCCGTGGGCACCCGGCGCTCCGCCGTGCAGCGTGACGCGCGCGCCTTCAGGACAGGGATCATGGCCCGGGCGCGTTCGATCAGTTCTGTCGGCGACGGGGCCGCAGCGGGGGCGTCTTCCGCCTGCGCCGCATATGCAGAAACAACGACCATTCAGCTTGCATCCTTCTGCTTGAAAGCGGATAGAACTTACATATTGCGTAAAAAGCGATATTGTTTATTACGCAAAACGTCAAGCAAGCGCCATGCGGAAAATGCGATGCGGCGCGCTAATGGGGAGGCGAATTGAATGTCCGCGAGCTCTTTGGGCTATATCGTCGTCGAAGCGACGGACCTGGACGCCTGGCGCGCTTTCGCGACCCAGTTCCTGGGCATGATGGAATCGGCGTCGCACGACCCCGACGTCGCCCTCTTCCGGATCGACGACCGCCCCTTCCGCTTCTGGATCCAGAAGGGCGAACGCGACCGCTTCGTCGCCCCGGGTTGGGAGTTCGCGGACAAGACCGCCTTCGACGCCGCCGTCGCCCGGCTTGAGGCGGCGGGGCGCCCGGTTGAACACGCTGACGTCATGGAAGCCCGCGCCCGGCAGACCTATGAGATCGTCCGGTCTTCCGACCCCTCGGGCAACGCCTTCGAGATCTTCCACGGCCGCTTCTGCGACTATGCGCCCTTCAGCTCTCCGGCCGGGGTCAGCGGCTTTGTCACCGGCTCAAACGGCGACCTCGGAATGGGTCACGTCGTGCTGACCGCCCCGCAGTTCGCCGAAACCCATGACTTCTACAAGACGGTGATGGGTTTCCGGGACACGGATCTCGGCCGCTTCTATCTGCAGGGGGGCGGACGCGACGACCCGGGAATCGGCTTCGCCTTCCTGCACGGCGCCAACGGCCGCCACCACAGCCTGGCGCTCGGCGAAATGCCCGAATCCCCGAGCGGGGCCGTCCACATCATGCTGGAGACCGCCAGCCTCTCGGACGTCGGCCGCGCCTATGACCGGGCGCTCAAGAGCAAGGGCGCCATTCCGATCTCCGCCACCCTGGGCCAGCACGTCAACGACAAGATGACGTCCTTCTACGTCCAGACGCCCGGTGGATTCGACATCGAGTACGGCTGGAACGGCCTGGTCATCGACCCCGCGACCTGGGTCCCGACCACCAGCCTGGCCGTCAGCGCCTGGGGCCACAAATGGGCCCACGAGACTGAGGACTGAGCCATGATTGACAAGCGCATGACCCTCGACGAGATCGTCGACCAGCTTGAGGACGGCATGACCCTCGGCATCGGCGGATGGGCGACCCGTCGCAAGCCCATGGCCCTCGTCCGCGCCATCGCCCGCAGCGCCCTCAAGGACCTGACGATCGTCTGCTACGGCGGGCCCGACGTCGGCCTTCTGGCGGCCTCCGGCAAGATCAAAAAGCTTATCTTCTCCTTCGTCAGCCTGGACCATATCCCGCTCGACCCCCACTTCCGCGCCGCCCGTCAGGCGGCCGGCTTCGAGGTGCTGGAGCTTGACGAGGGCCTCTATCAATGGGGGTTGAGGGCCGCCGCCATGCGCCTCCCCTTCCTGCCCAGCCGTATCGGCCTGGGCACGGATCTGGTCCGGCAGCCGGAATTGTCGAAGACGGTCGTCAGCCCCTTCGACGACGGCGAGACCCTGCTGGCCATGCCCGCCATCAAGCTCGACGCGGCCCTGCTGCACGTCCACCGTTCCGACGAGCGCGGCAATGTGCTGACGCTGTCCCCCGACCCGCTCTTCGATGAACTTCTGGCCCGCGCCGCCGACCGGACCTTCGTCACGACGGAACGGCTGGTCGCCACGGCCGACCTGGATCTGCGCGCCAACAGCCGGTTCAACATCTTCGAGCGGGCTCTGGTGACGGGCGTGGCGGAAGTCCCGTTCGGGGCGCACCCGACCAGCGCATCGCCCGACTACCAGCTCGATTCGGGTCACCTGAAGACCTACTGCGACGCCGCCGCCTCGCCTGAAGCCTGGGCCGAATACCGCGCCCGCTTCGTCGAGGCTTCCCAAGACCAATACCTGGCCGCCGTCGGCGGGCCTGACGCCGTGCGCGCCCTGCGCCGGCCCATTTACTGAGGGAGCGCGGACATGAGCGAGCAGCCCTATAGCCTTGCCGAATTGATGATCGCGGTCGCCGCCCAGAGCTGGCGCGACGACGGAGAGATCATGGGGACCGGGATCGGCCCGCTGGCCCGGATCGCGGTCGGCGTATGCAAGACCCTCTACAACCCCGCCCTGGCCACCACCGACGGCGAGTGCTGGTATACGACCGAGCCCCTCGGCCCGGGCCAATCGTCCGCCGACGTCGAGATCGAGGGCTGGATTCCCTACGAGCGGGTCTTCACCAGCCTGTGGGGCGGACGACGCCACGCCATGGTCGCCCCGGTGCAGATGGACCGGTTCGGCCAGACCAACATCAGCGTCATCGGCGACCACAAGCAGCCCAAGTCGGCCATGCTGGGGGCCCGGGGCTTCCCCGGCAACACCACCTGCCACCCGAACAGCTTCCTCTTCACCCAGCACACCAAGCGCGCCTTCGTCACGGGCGAGGTCGACTACGTCTGCTCGCCCGGTTTCAACCCCGCCCGCTTCGGCGGAAGCGTCCCCCGATGGCTGGACCTGCGCCGCATCGTGACCAATCTCGCCGTGATGGACTTCGGCGGTCCGGCGCGTGCGATCCGCATCATCTCCCTGCACCCCGGCGTCACCTTCGACGAGGTCCAGGACAATACCGGCTTCGCCCTGGCCCGGCCCGAGACCATCCCGACCACCGCCGCCCCCACCGACGCGGAACTGGCGGCGATCGCCAAGGTCGATGTCAACGACGCCCGGTCCAGGGCGCTCAAGGACAATCCTCCAGGCGTCCGGAGCTGACCCATGGACCTCAACAGCCTGGTCGAGCCGAAAACCGCCGACGTCGTCTACGAGACCGATGAACCGGTCCTCTATGAGGTGAAGGGCGCCGTCGCGGTCGTCACCATGAACCGTCCGGGCTTCAACAACGCCCAGAACAGCCAGATGACCTATGCGCTGGACGCCGCCTTCCGGCGGGCCGTCGACGACGATGCGGTGCGCGCCATCGTCCTGGCGGGATCCGGCAAGCATTTCTCGGCCGGCCACGACATCGGCAGCCCGGGACGGGACGTGGTGAGAAGCTGGGACCGTCAGGCCCTGGTGCCGGACCACGTCAACAAGCCCGGCGCGGAGTTTCTCTACACCCGCGAACATGAGGTCTACATCGGCATGTGCCGCCGCTGGCGCGACATCCCCAAGCCGACCATTGCGGCGGTCCAGGGAGCCTGCATCGCCGGCGGCCTGATGCTGGCCTGGGTGTGCGACTTCATCGTCGCCACGGACGACGCCTTCTTCCAGGACCCGGTGAACCGCATGGGGATCCCGGGCGTGGAGTATTTCGCTCACGGTTTCGAACTGCCGCCGCGCATCGCCAAGGAGTTCATCATGCTGGGCGAGCGCATGACCGCCGAACGCGCCCATGGCTTCGGCATGGTGAACCGCCTGTCGACGCGCGAACGGCTGACGGAAGACGTCATGGCCATGGCCGAGGAGCTGGCCAGGCGCCCCCGCCTCGGCAACTGGCTGACCAAGCAGGCCCTCAACCATGTCGAGGACCTGCGCGGCAAGCGCACGGCGACCGACGCCCATTTCCACATGCACCACTTCGCCCACGCCCAGTCCGACCTGCTGCGCGGGGACAGCCTCGGCGGCATGGATGCGAAGTCGATGGCCGCCGCCAACAAGGCCGCCGCCGAAGACGCCAAGGGCGGCGGCGCATGAGCGCCAGGCGGATCCACACGATCCTGACCGAGCGGCTGGGCTGCACCGCGCCCATCATCCAGACCGCCATGGGCTGGGTGGCCGAACCCTCCCTTGTGATCGGCAGCGTCGAGGCCGGCGCCTTCGGCTTCCTGGGCGCGGCCGTCATGACGCCGGACGAGGCGCGGACAAAGCTGCTGGATGTTCGTCGCGGCACGGATCGTCCCTTCGGCGTGAACTTTCACATGTTCCAGCCGGGCGCCGAACAGATCGTCGACCTGATCCTGTCCAACCGGGATCAGGTCCGTGCGGTCTCCTTCGGCCGCGGGCCGGACGCGAGAATGATCGGGCGCTTCAAGGACGCCGGCATCCTGTGCATCCCGACGGTCGGAGCGGTGAAGCACGCCCGCAAGATGCAGGACCTCGGCGTGGACATGATCAATGTCCAGGGCGGCGAGGGCGGCGGCCATACCGGCTCGGTGCCGACCACCGTCCTCCTGCCCCAGGTGCTCGACACGGTCTCCATTCCCGTGATCGCCAGCGGCGGCTTCGGCGACGGTCGCGGGCTGGCGGCGGCCCTGGCCTATGGGGCCGTCGGCATCGCCATGGGCACCCGCTTCCTGCTGACGCGGGAAAGCCCCGTGCCCGAGACGACCAAGGCGGCCTACCTCAAGGCCGGCACCGATCAGATCGTCCTGACCACCAGACTCGACGGCATTCCCCAGCGCATGGTCCGCACCCCGTTGATGGACCGGATCGAACGGTCCGGCCAGGCGGCGATGTGGCTGCGCGCCCTCGAGGCCGCCCTGATCATGAAGAAGCAGACGGGCGCCTCGGTGCTCGACCTGCTTCGCTCGGCCAGGGCCATGGCGACCCATGGCGACCAGCCGCTGCGACAGGTTCTCATGGCCGCCACCATGCCGACCCTCATCCAGAAGGCCGTCGTCCACGGCGACGTCGTCAACGGCGTCATGGCCACGGGCGTCATCGGCGGCCGCATCGACGAAGTTCCGACCTGCCAGGCCCTGGTCGACCGCATCCTCGAGGAAGCGACAGGGCGTCTCGACGCCCTCGCCTCGCCCGCCCTCCTTTCTCCCGTTTCGTGAGCGCGACATGCCGATTTCTCTCACCATCAAGGACCGGATCGCCGAGATCGTCTTCGACCATCCGCCCGTCAACGCCTTCGACACCCAGGGATGGGAGGCCCTGCCGGATCTGATCCGCAAGGCCGCGACCGATCCGGAGGCGCGCTGCATCCTGATTCGCGCCGAGGGACGGGGCTTCTGCGCCGGCGTCGACATCAAGGAGATGCAGGCCCACCCCGAACGGATCGCCAAGCTCAACCGCGACAACTACCTGAGCTTCAAGGCCATCCGCGACGCCGAGATCCCGGTCGTCGGCGCCCTGCACGGCTTCGTCATCGGCGGCGGGGTCAATCTCGCCGGGGCCTGCGACGCCCTGATCGCGGCCGAGGGGGCCTATCTCTCCCTGCCCGAGATCGACCGCGGGGCCATGGGCGGCGCGGCCTTCCTGTCACGCATGGCGCCGGTGCAAAAGGTGCGGGCGGCCTTCTTCACAGGCGGCCGTATTCCGGTGGAGGACCTGCATCGCTACGGCGCTGTCGAAAAGGTCGTGCCCGCGGCGGACCTGCACGCCGAGGCCCGCGCCTTCTGCGCGATCATCGCCGCCAAGAGCCGGGTCGCCCTGGTCATCGCCAAACAGGCCCTGAACCTGATCGAGCCGAGCAATCCCTCCGACCATTACCGCATCGAACAGGGCTTCACCCTGGAGATGTACGCCGAGGAAGACAGCCAGAAGGCCCGCGACGCCTTCGTCGACGGCGGCAAGCAGGCCGCCTTCTGATGCAGTTGTCCTACACCCCCGAGCAGAACGCCTTCCGGGCCGAGGTGCGCGCCTGGCTGGCGGATCACGTCCCGGCCGGTCCGCTGGAGCATTTTGACGCGACCCGGGAGGGCTTCGAGGCCCATCGCGCCTGGGAGCGCACGCTCAAGTCCGGCGACTGGGGCATGGTCACCTGGCCCCAGGCCTACGGCGGCCGCGGCCTGGACCTGATCAGCTGGCTGATCTTCGAGGAAGAATACTACCGCGCCGGCGCGCCGGGCCGCGTCAATCAGAACGGCGTCTTCCTGCTGGGCCCCACCCTGATCGAGTTCGGAACCGACGCCCAGAAGGCCCGCTTCCTGCCGCCCATGGCGTCCGGCGACGAAATCTGGGCCCAGGCCTGGTCCGAGCCCCAGGCCGGCAGCGATCTGGCCGGGGTGCGCGCCACCTGCGTGCAGGACGGCGACGACTATGTCCTGAACGGCCACAAGATCTGGTCATCCCGCGCCGTCTTCGCCGACTGGGCCTTCGGCCTGTTCCGGACGCCCGGGACCGAGCGCCACAAGGGCCTCAGCCTGATCTTCTTCCCGCTCGACGCGCCCGGCGTCACCGTCAACGCCATCCAGAAGATGAACGGTCACGTCGGCTTCGCCGAGATCTTCCTCGAGGACGTCCGCGTGCCCGCCTTCAACCGGCTCGGAGACGAGGGTCAGGGCTGGTCGATCTGCATGGCCACGGCCGGTTTCGAACGCGGCCTCATGCTGCGCTCGCCCGCCCGATACCAGGTGGCGGCGGCCAAGCTGGCCGCCCTCTACGCGGACAGAAAAGACCATTGTGATCCGCGACTTGAGGCCGAGGTCCTCACAGCCTGGATGAATGCTGAAGCCTATGCGCTGAACATCTATTCGACGGCCAGCCGCCTGATGAACGGCGGCGCGATCGGCCCCGAGACCAGCACCAACAAGATCTTCTGGTCCGAGCTGGACATCCACCTGCACCAGACCGCCCTGGCCATCCTGGGAGCCGAGGCGGAGCTGATCCCCGCGCCCGAGGAGACGGCCTGGATCGACGACTACATCTTCGCCCTGGCCGGCCCGATCTACGCCGGCTCCAACGAGATCCAGCGCAACATCATCGCCGAGCGCATGCTCGGCCTGCCGCGGTGACCCCGTCATGAATTTCACTTTCTCCGACGAGCAGAAGATGTTCGCCGATGCGGCCGAGACGGTCCTCAAGGACGCCTGCGACCCCTTGCGCCTGCGACGGATGCTGAGCGACCGTGCGCCGCTGGACCCTGAACGCTGGGCCGCCGTCGTCGAGACGGGACTGACCCAGGTCCTCCTGCCCGAAGCGTCCAGGGGCCTGGGTCTGGGCGCCCTGGACTTCATGCTGATCGCCGAGGCGGCTGGGCGCCGCCTCCTCCCCGAACCCCTGGTCGAGAGCGCGGGCGTCGCCGTCCCCCTCCTGGCCGCCGTCAGCCCGGCCTCGGCCCTCCTGGCCGATCCCGGCGTGCGGCTGGCCATCGCCCATCCCGTCAATCCTCTCGTGGCCGACGCCGACATCGCCGACGCCATCCTGCTGCACCACGAAGGAACGACCCACCTGGCCACCCCCTCGCAGGTGACCCTCGTCCGCCGCGAAAGCATCGACCCCTTCCGCCGACTGTTCTCGGTCGAATGGACTCCGGCGCGCCGCAGTCAGATCGCAGGCGATGTCCGCCTCTGGGACGACGCCCTCGACAGGGGAGCCCTGTTCGCGGCCGCCCAGGGCCTGGGCCTGGCGCAGCGCGCCGTCGACCTGGCGGTCGATTACGCCCGCGATCGACAGCAGTTCGGCAAGCCGATCGGCAGCTATCAGGCCGTCAAGCACCAGCTCGCGTCAGCCCAGGTGAAGATCGAGTTCGCCCGCCCGGTCCTTCACGCCGCGGCCGCCGGCTTCGAAGCGCGCGACATCTTCTCTCGCGCCCGGATCAGCCAGGCCAAGATCGCCTGCCTCGAGGCCGCCGACCACGCCGCCCGGGCCAGCCTGCAGGTCCACGGGGCCATGGGCTACAGCTACGAGGTCGACGTCCACCTCATCCTGAAGCGCGCCCTAGGACTGACCTACACCTGGGGCGATCCCGTCTTCCATCGCACCCGCGTGGCGGCGCGCGTCTTCACGCGCCCGACCGGGCCCGATCAAACCTTCGCAACCGAGATCGCCTGATGGCTGAAGCCTATATCATCGACGCCGTCCGCACGCCGACGGGGCGGCGCAAGGGCAGCCTCGCGGCCCTGCACCCCGCGGACCTCGCCGCTCACCCGATCCAGGCCCTGATGGCGCGCTTCGATGTCGATCCCGCCCTCGTGGATGACGTGGTCTGGGGCTGCAACGACACCATCGGCGGCCAGGCCGGAGACATCGCCCGCACCGCCTGGCTCTGCGCGGGCCTGCCCGAGGACGTGCCCGGCGTCACCATCGACCGCCAGTGCGGCAGCGCCCAGCAGGCCATCCATTTCGCCGCCCAGGGCGTGATGAGCGGCGTCCAGGATCTCGTCGTGGCCGGCGGCAGCCAGGCGATGAACCGCATCCCCATCTCCTCGGCCATGACCGTCGGCGTTCCCCTCGGCTTCGACACCCCGTTCAGCGGCTCCGAGGGCTGGACGGCCCGCTACGGCGACGCGGAGATCAACCAGATCCGCTCGGCCGAAATGATCGCCGCCCGGTGGGGCCTCACGCGTGAGGCGATGGAAGCTTTCGCCCTGACCTCCCACCAGCGCGCCCAGGCCGCCACCGACGCCGGTTGGCTGGCCAAGGACATCGCGCCCCTGGCCGGCCTCGCCCACGACGAAACGGTCCGCCCCACGACCTCGCTCGAAGCGCTCGCCGGTCTCAGTCCGGTCAACGAGGGCGGCCTGATCACGGCCGGCGTCGCCAGCCAGAACTGTGATGCGGCGGCGGCGCTCCTGATCGCCTCGGAAAAGGCGGTGAAGCAGCACGGACTGAAGCCGCGCGCCCGCATCCATCACCTGTCGGTCAGGGCCGACAACCCCGTGTGGATGCTCACCGGCCCCATCCGCGCGACCCGCTACGCCCTGGACCGCGCCGGCATGACGATCGCGGACATCGACCTGTTCGAGTGCAACGAAGCCTTCGCCTCGGTGCCGATGGCCTGGATGCAGGAGCTCGAGGTTCCCCACGACCGGGTCAATGTGATGGGCGGGGCCATCGCCCTGGGACACCCGATCGGCGCCACGGGGGCCCGCCTGATGATGAACCTGCTGAACGCCCTGGAGCGCACCGGCGGCCGCTACGGCCTCCAGACCATGTGCGAGGGCGGCGGCCAGGCCAACGTCACCATCATCGAACGCCTCTGAACACCGACCGACGCCATCTGGGAGAGTAGAAAGCGATGTCTCGAATTTGCGAAGGACGGGTCGTCATCGTCACCGGCGCCGGCGCCGGCCTCGGCAAGGCCTATGCCCTTGAACTGGCGGCCCAGGGCGCCCGGGTCGTGGTCAACGACCTCGGCGTGGGCACGCACGGCGAGGACGGCGCCTCCAGGGGGGCCGCCGAGGCCACGGCGGAGGAGATCCGCGCGCTCGGCGGCCAGGCCGTCGCCGACACCGGCGACGTGGCCGACTGGGAGGCCGGTCGGCGGATGGTCGAAACGGCGGTCGAGGCCTTCGGCGACCTGCACGCCGTGGTCAACAACGCCGGCTTCGTGCGGGACCGGATGTTCGTCTCCTGCACGCCCGATGAATGGGACGCCGTGCTTCGCGTCCACCTGCGCGGTCATTTCTGCACCAGCCGCCACGCCGTGGACTTCTGGCGCAGTCGCCAGAAGGCGGGCGAGACGGTCGACGCCCGGATCATCAACACCTCGTCGGGCGCCGGCCTCCAGGGCTCGGTCGGCCAATCGGCCTATTCCACCGCCAAGGCCGGCATCGCCGGCCTGACCCTGGTCCAGGCCGCAGAACTGAAGCGTTACGGCGTGACCGCCAATGCGGTGGCTCCGAACGCCCGTACGCGCATGACCGAGACCGGCGGCTTCGACATGTCGCCCAGGGACGGGTTCGACGTCTACGCCCCCGCCAACACCGCCCCCCTGATCGCCTGGCTGTGCAGCGCCGGGTCCGCCCATGTGACCGGCCAGGTCTTCGAACTGCTGGGCGGGCGCATCCATCTGTCCGAAGGCTGGACCGACAGCCCCGCTCACGACAAGGGGGCGCGCCTGCGCGCCGACGAACTCGGCCCGATCGTCGACGGGCTGATCGCCGGACGCCGCCCCGCCAAGCCGGTCTACGGGGCCGGCTGATGGCCTCCAGCGAGGAACACCAGCTGATCGGCGACGCCGTCCAGTCCCTGCTGGCCGAGACGGCGGGGATCGACCGCCTTCGCGTCGTCGTCGAGGACCCGCTGGGCTGGGACGCCGCGCTTTGGGCCGCCATGGCCGCAGACATGGGCCTGGTCGGGCTGATGGCGCCCGAAGCCCACGGCGGGGCCGGACTGGACGCTGCGGCCATGGCCCTGGTGCTAGAGGAGACGGGCCGCCGCCTGGCCGTGGTCCCCTTCTTCGAAACCGCCGTCCTGGGCCTCCAGTCCATCCTGGCCGCCGGCGACGAGGATCAGAAGGCCGCCCTCCTGCCCGAAATCGCGGCGGGCGGCCGGCGGCTCGCCGTGGCCGGCCTGGCCTCGCGCCCCGCTTTCGACGGCGACCGCCTCACGGGGGTCGCCGACCACGTCAGCTTCGCCCATGTCGCCGACGCCCTGATCGTCTTCGCCGCAGATGGTCGCATCCTGCACCTTCCGGCGGACGCCGAGGGCGTGACGATCGTCCGCACCCCCGCCCTGGACCCCACGCGCCCGCTGTCCCGCGTGACGTTCGACGTGGCGGCCTGCGACCTGATCGTCCTGACGAACGGCGCCCAGGCGGCCCAGGACCGCGTCCGGTTGCTGGGGGCGGGTCTCCTGGCCGCCGAGCAGACGGGCGCCGCCGCCTTCTGCCTGGAGGCCACCGTCGCCTATGGCCGCGAGCGCTTCCAGTTCGGACGGGCCATCGCCTCCTTCCAGGCGGTCAAGCACAGGCTGGCGGAGATGATGGTGAGGATCGAGGCCGCTCGCTCGGGCCTCCTCTACGCCGTCACCGCCATCGACCGGGGCATTGATGTCGAGGACGCCTGCGCCGTCGCCGCCTCGTGGGCGACCGAGACCCTGCAGTTCTGCGCCAGCGAACAGATCCAGCTCCACGGCGGGGTCGGCTTCACCTGGGAACACCACGCCCATCTTTATTTCAAACGCGCCCGATCCAGCGCCAGTTGGCTGACCTCCCCGTCGACCCACCGCGAAATGATCGCCGCCCGCCTGTTCGGAGAGGCCGCATGAGCCGCATCAACCCCCCCCCCGCCTATCCCGAGCCCCGCGGCCTGCTGAAGGGCAAGACCGCCGTCGTCACCGCAGCCGCCGGCACCGGCATCGGCTTCTCCGTCGCCCGGCGCGCCGCCGAGGAAGGCGCGACCCTGCTGATCTCCGACTTTCACGAGCGCCGGCTTGGCGAAGCCGCCGACGCCATCGCCGAAGCCGTCGGCGTCCGGCCCCACACCCTGGTCTGCGACGTCACCCGCCAGGAGGATGTCGATCGTCTGCGCGACGAGGCGCTGGCTCGCCTCGGCCGCGTCGACATCCTGATCAACAACGCCGGTCTGGGCGGAGAGGCCGACGTCGTCGACATGACCGACGACCAGTGGTCGCGGGTCCTCGACGTGACCCTGACCTCCGTCTTTCGCATGAGCCGCGCCTTCCTGCCCCTCATGTACGAGGCCGGCTCCGGCGCAGTGGTCAACAACGCCTCCGTCCTCGGCTGGCGCGCCCAGAAGGGCCAGGCCCACTACGCCGCCGCCAAGGCCGGGGTCATGGCCTTCACCCGCTGTTCGGCCCTAGAGGCCGCCGAATACGGGGTGCGGGTCAACGCCGTCTCGCCGAGCCTGGCCATGCATCCCTTCCTCGCGCGGGTCACCACCGAGGAGGCCCTGGCCAAGCTGGTTGAGCGCGAGGCTTTCGGCCGGCCCGCCGAGGTGTGGGAGATCGCCAACATCATGATCTTCCTGGCCAGCGACCTGTCCTCCTACATGACAGGCGAGATCGTCTCGGCCTCGAGCCAGAGGGCCTGAGCATGGGCGTCGTCTTCGCCACGCCGGGCGCCCTGCTGACCGCGGAAGGGCGCGACCTCGGCGTCACCGGCTGGCTCGACATCCAGCAGGACCGCATCACCCGTTTCGGCGAGACCACCGGGGACATGCAGTGGATCCACGTCGATCCCGAGCGCGCCGCCGAGGGCCCCTTCGGCGTCACGATCGCCCACGGCTATCTCACGCTGAGCCTGATCAACGCCTTCATGCCGGACCTGATCACGGTCCACGGCGTCTCCTCGGGTCTCAATATCGGGCTGGACCGGGTGCGCTTCCTCGCCCCCGTCAAGGTCGGTTCGCGCATCCGGGCCCGCGGCGTCATGGGCCGCGTCGAGGCCAAGGGCGCCGCTGTCCAGACGACGGTGGAGGTCACGATCGAGATCGAAGGCCATGACAAGCCCGCCTGCGTCGCCTCCGTCATCAGCCGCTATCTTCCTTGAGGCCGCCCATGTCCCTGACGCCCCTATCCATGGTCCAGGCCGTCGAGGCCTATGTCGCCGCCTTCGACCGCGGCGACGCCGAGACGGTCGCAGACCTCTACGCCCTGGACGCCGAGGTGCGCGATCCGGCGGACGCCGAGCCCCTCAGGGGGCGCGAGGCCATCCTGGCCTTCTACCAGCAGTCCATGGCGACGGGCGCCCGCCTCCGCCTCGACGGCCCCGTGCGGACAGCCGGGCGGGTCGCCGCCTTCGCTTTCGGCGTCCATCTCGACCTGCCGCAGGGCGAGGGTCGGATCGACGTCATCGACACCTTCGAATTCAACCCCGACGGCCGGATCGCTCGCATGACCGCCTACTGGGGCCCCCTCAACATGCACGGATTTCTGGAGCAAGCCTGATGCGCGAAGCCGCTATCGTTTCCACCGCCCGCACCGGGGTCGGCAAGGCCTATCGGGGCGCCTTCAACAATACCGAAGCGCCGGTTCTTTCCGCCCATGTCATCGACGCGGCCGTGGCGCGCGCCGGCATCGACCCGGCCCGCGTCGACGACCTCTACCTCGGCGTCGGCAACCACTGGGGCACCCAGAGCTACAACCTCGGCCGGCTGAGCGTCCATGCCTCCGTTCTCCCCGACGAAACCGTCTCCGGCTTTACCCTGGACCGCAAATGCTCGTCCGGCCTGAACGCCCTCGCCCTGGCGGCGCGCGGCGTCATGGCCGACGAGATCGACGTCGCGGTCACCGGCGGGGTGGAAAGCATCTCCCTGACCCTCAATGCTCACGCCCCCGCCTTCCGCAATCGGTCGGAACGGGTGAAGGCCCACGATCCGCACGCCTATATGGCCATGATCGAGACCGCCGAACTGGTGGCCGACCGCTACGGCGTCACCCGCGAGGACCAGGACCGTTTCGCCGCCACGAGCCAGCAGCGCGCCGCCGCGGCCCAGTCCGCCGGTCTGTTCGACGACGAGATCGTCCCCCTGACGACCAGCCGGACCCTGTTCGCCAAGACGGGCGAGGAGCTCGGACAGGAAGAGATCACCCTGTCCGCCGACGAGGGCGTCCGCGCCGGCACCACCTATGAGGCCCTGGCGGGGCTCAAGCCGGTGTTCAGGGACGGCCTGCTGGTCAAGGAGGGCCGTCATGTCACGGCCGGCAACGCCAGCCAGCTTTCCGACGGCGCCTCCGCCCAGGTGGTGATGGATCTCGGCGCCGCGCAAAGGGAGAACCTGCCCGTTCTCGGCCTCTATCGCGGCTTCCAGGTCGCCGCCTGCAAGGCCGAGGAGATGGGCGTCGGCCCCGTCTTCGCCATTCCCAAGCTGCTCAAGCGGGCCGGGCTGAAGATGAGCGACATCGGCCTGTTCGAGATCAACGAAGCCTTCGCCTCCCAGGCCCTCTACTGCCAGCGCGCCCTGGACATCGATCCGGAGATCCTCAACGTCAACGGCGGCGGCATCGCCATCGGCCACCCGTTCGGCATGACCGGATCGCGACTGGTGGGGCACGCCCTGATCGAGGGCCGCCGCCGCGGCGTCCGCTACGTCGTCGTGTCCATGTGCGTGGCGGGCGGCATGGGGGCGGCCGGCCTGTTCGAGGTGGCCTGATGTCCGCCGATTTCGCGCCGGAGCTCGCCACCTTTCGAGCAGAGGCCGCCGCCTGGCTTTCCAGCCAGCTGGAGGGACCGTTCAACGACCTCAAGGGCCAGGTCAACCAGGTCGACAAGGTCGAGCGGCGACGGCAGTGGGAAGAGACCCTCGGCGCCGCCGGCTGGAGCGTCATCGGCTGGCCGACCGAGCACGGCGGTCGGGGCGCCTCCGTCTCCGAGCAGGTCGTCTTCGCCGAGGAATACGCCCGGGCCAAGGGACCGCCTCGCGTCGGGCACCTCGGCGTCGAACTCCTGGGGCCCACCCTGATCGCCCTGGGGGACGACGCCCAGCAGCAGAGGTTCCTGCCCGCCATCCGGCGTGGCGAGGCCATCTGGTGTCAGGGCTATTCCGAACCCGGCGCCGGGTCGGACCTCGCCGCCGTCCAGACGAAGGCCAGGCGAGAAGGCGACCGCTATGTCATCGACGGCCAGAAGATCTGGACCTCCATGGGGGCCATCGCCGACTGGTGCTTCGTCCTCGCCCGCACTGAACCGGGAAGCATCGGCCCCAGGGGCCTGTCCTTCCTGCTGACGCGGCTGGATCAGCCCGGGATCGAGGTCAGGCCCATCCGCCAGATGACCGGGGACTCGGAATTCGCCGAGGTCTTCTTCGACGGCGCCGTGGCGCTTGAAGCGGACAGGATCGGCGCCGATGGCGAGGGTTGGGCCGTGGCCATGGCCCTGTTGGGCTACGAACGCGGCGTCTCCACCCTGGCCCAGCAGATGCATTTCCAGACCGAGCTGGACCAGATCGTCGCCGCCGCCAAGTCCAACGGCCGCTCGCGCGACGCCCTGATCCGCCAGAAGGTCGCCCAAGCTCACGCCGGACTGCGCATCATGCGCTTCAACGCCCTGCGGATGCTGGAGGGCCGCGACAGCGCCCATCTGTCGGGCGCCGCCTACACCTACAAGCTCTACTGGTCGTCATGGCGGCGCGACCTGGGGGAGCTGGCGATGGACGTCCTGGGCCAGGACGGCGAACTGGCCTCCCCCGACGGCGGGTTCGACGGCCTGACCAATATGTTCCTCATGTCGCGCGCCGACACCCTCTACGCCGGGGCCAGCGAGATCCAGAAGAACATCATCGCCGAGCGCGGGCTGGGCCTGCCGAGGGAGCCGAGAGGCTGATGCCCCCGCCAACCCTCACCATTCCCGGCGCCGCCCGGTCGGCCGCCGCGCGATGGCCCGACGCCACGGCCCTGATCGAAGGCGATCGCCGCTGGACCTTCCAGGCCCTCTGGCGCGACGCCCTCGGCTTCGCCGCCGCCTGCCAGGCGGCCGGCCTGGGCCACGGCGACCGCGTCGCGATCTGGGCCCCGAACAGCCGCGAGTGGATCCTGGCCGCGCTCGGCGCCCAGACCCTCGGCTGTGTCCTGGTGCCGCTGAACACCCGGTTCAAGGGATCCGAGGCGGCCGAGCTGATACGACGGGCCGGGGTCAGGGCCCTCTTCACGGTCAGCGAATTCCTGGGCGTCCGCTATCCGGCGCTCATCGCCGCTGAAGAGGTCCCCGACCTGGAGCGGGTCATCCTTCTGGACCAGCTGGAGGATTTCCTGTCTGCGGCCGCAGGCGCGGACCTCGACGCCCTGGACGACGCGGCCGCCGGACTGTCGCCCGAGGACCTGTCTGACATCATCTTCACCTCCGGCACCACCGGCGCGCCCAAGGGCGCCATGTCGGCCCACGGCCAGGTCGTCGCCGCCATCACCGGCTGGAGCGAACGTGTCGGTCTGCGGGAGGGTGACCGGTTCCTGATCGTGAATCCCTTCTTCCACACCTTCGGCTACAAGGCCGGCTGGGTCGCCTGCCTGCTGAGGGGCGCCGCCATCGCCCCCATGCCGGTCTTCGACGTCGAGGGCGCGGCCCGCCTGGTCGAGGAGGCCCGCATCAGCGTCCTGCCCGGCCCGCCGACCATCTACCAGTCCCTGCTCGCCCTGCAGAGCACCGAGCGTCGACGCGACCTGTCCTCCCTTCGCGTCGCCATCACCGGCGCCGCGCCCGTCCCCCCGGTGCTGATCGAACGGATGCGCCGCGAACTGGGCATGGAGAGGGTCGTGAACGGCTACGGCATGACCGAATGCAGCGTCATCTGCATGAGCCGCCCCGACGACGACGCTGAGACCGTGTCCTCCACCTGCGGCCCGCCGCTCGACGGCGTCGAGCTGCGCTGCGTGGACGCCGAGGGCGGCGTCCTGCCCGTCGGCGAGGCCGGCGAGATCTGGGTCCGTTCCGCCCTCGTCATGCGCGGCTATCTGGACGACGAGGCCGCGACCGCCGCCGCCATCGACGCCGAGGGCTGGCTGCACACCGGCGACATCGGCGTCCTCGACGCGCGCGGCTACCTGAAGGTCACCGACCGCAAGAAGGACATGTATATCTGCGGCGGTTTCAACTGCTACCCGGCCGAGATCGAGAAGGTCCTGTCGGAGCACCCGGGCGTCGAGGTCGCCGCCGTGATCGGCGTTCCCGACGAACGCATGGGCGAGGTCGGGCGCGCCTTCATCGTGCCCCGCCCAGGCGCGCAGCTGAATGAAACCGAGCTGCTCGTCTGGGCCCGCGAGATCATGGCCAACTACAAGGTTCCCCGGTCCATCCGGATCGTCGCGGACCTGCCCCGCAATCCGGCCGGCAAGGTGCTGAAGACCCGGTTGCGGGACCCTGCTTGACGCTCACCGCGCCATTCGCCCTTGCCGAAAGCACGCGACACGCTAGTTTTCATACATATATTCAAAAAAGGGCGAAGCCCTGGGGAGGGAAACAAGACCATGGCCATCCAGACCACGTCACGCCGGTCCATAGGACATACGGCCCTGCACTATCCGACGCCCGAAGACGCCAGGGCGGCGGAGCGCCTCATGGCGCTTCTCGGGTTCATCAAGACCCAGGAACTGCCGCTGCCGACCGGCGCCTTCTACCGCTATGTCATTGCGGGCGAGCACCACGACCGGGGCGACGGCATCCTCTATATTTCGGCCTGCCCGCCCGCCCAGCGCGCCTATTTCGACGCGGTTCGCGCGGCCCTGAAATTCGGTCAGCCGGACGAACACCCTTCGGTCGCCGCCCTGCGCGCCGCCCAGGCGCTGGATCCGGAGTACGCCTTCCACCTCGGCATCCTCACAGACAGTCTCGACGAGCTCGAGGCCACCATGCTGGGCCTGCAGGAGGCCGCCGAAAGCGATCCCTTGCTGAAGGGCCGCATCACCGTCTCCTATAACCGTCCCCTGCCCGGCGACCCCCTCGTCGATGGACGACTGGACGCCTCCCCCGTCTTCGGGGGCGTGACCCGGCACGCCTATGGCCGCAACGGGGTCCAGGCCTTCGTGGCCACGGACCTTCTGATCAACGGGCCGACGGGCGACGGCCTGGTGATCGAGCTCGATTACATCTGGCCGGACGCCGCCCATCATATTCTCTCCGTCGTGGAGGTGGGCTGATGCGCCGCTATCTTGTCACCGGATCAGCGTCCGGGATTGGTCAATCCGTCGCCGAAGCCCTCCGGGCCGAGGGGCATCAGGTCATCGGCGTCGATCTGAAGGACGCCGAGATCATCGCCGACCTCGCCGCCCCTGAGGGACGCGCCGCCCTGGTCGCCGAGGCCGAGCGTCTGTCGGGCGGCGTGCTCGACGGCGTCGTCGCCGCGGCGGGCCTGTCGCGGCCCGACATGGCGGACGTCACCCTGGCGGTGAACTATTTCGGCGCCGTGGCCACGCTCGAAGGCCTGCGCCCCCTGCTCGCACGCGCCGAGCGGGGCCGCGCCGTCGCCCTCTGCTCCACGGCGGCCCTGCTCGGAGGCGATGAAGACGTCGTCGCCGCCTGCCTCGACGGCGACGAGGCCCTCGCCCAGGACCGGCTCAAGGCCAATCCATGGACCGTCTACATGACGTCGAAGCTGGCGCTGGGACGCTGGCTTCGACGCACCGCCGTCAAGCCGGAGTGGGCCGGGGCGGGCCTGCTGCTGAACGCCGTGGCGCCCGGCGTGGTGAAGACGCCGATGACCGCCCCGCTTCTGGCGGACGAAAACATGCTGTCCATGATCGCCCAGGCCAATCCCATGGCGGTCGAGGGCTATGCCGAACCCTGCGAGATCGCCGAGAGCATTCTTCATCTGCTCACGCTCAAGGGTCACTATGTGGTGGGGCAGATCCTCTACAGCGACGGCGGAACCGACGCCATCATGAGGCCGGACACGCTCTGATCCCGCAGCAGGCCTACGCAAGGGCGCAATCGGCGACGGCCGGTTGCGCCTTTTGCGTTTCAACCCCTTGCATCCCTCACGAAACCATACAAATGTTCAAATTCTAGATCGAGGGAAGGTTTCACGATGTTGACCAACGACCGGCCGCTGCCGCTTGAACCCACCGCGGAGCTGAGAGCCGCCCTGGATGAAGCCCACACGCCCACCCTGCTGATGGTCTACGTCCACCTCACCGGCGACACCGCCATGCTCGATCAGTTCGAGCCCTACATCACCTCGCCCTGGGCGCCGGAGCCGGCGCCGCCGCCGGCCGGCCTCGAGGACGACCTGCGCGAACAGCTGTTCCAGGTGCTGACGCGCGCCCCCGGCGCCGAGCCCAGGGCGCTCGACGCCGACACCATGCGCCGCATGATGTCCGTCGCCGTCGGCGAGCCCATCCCGACCGAGCAGGTGCCCCTGCTGCTGGAGCAGATGGGCTTTGAACTGCCCGCGTCCCGCGCGACCGTCCCCGGTCGCAAGGCGCCGCCGTCCGATTTCAACGTCCTGATCATCGGCGCGGGCCTGACCGGCATCGTCGCCTCGATCAAGCTGGCCGAGGCCGGCTACGAGCACGTCCTCATCGAGAAGAACCCGGAGGTCGGCGGCACCTGGTACGAGAACCGCTACCCAGGCTGCGGGGTCGACACCCCCAGCCACTTCTACTCCTACTCCTTCGAGATCAATCCGGAGTGGACGACCTATTATCCCAAGGCCCACGAGATGCAGGACTACCTCCTGCGGGTCGCTGACAAGTACCGCATCCGGGACCGCACCCGCTTCAATACGCGGGTGCTGGCCTGCCTGTGGGACGAGGTCTCCAAGCGCTGGCAGGTCACCTTGCAGAAGGCTGACGGTAGCGAGGAGGTCGTCACCGCCAAGGCCGTCATCAACGCCCATGGTCCGCTGAACCGCTGGAAGCTGCCGCCCATCCCGGGGCTAGAGACTTACAAGGGCGTCGCGGTCCACACCGCCGGCTGGTCGCCCGACATCGACGTCGCCGGCAAGAAGGTCATCCTGATCGGCACCGGCGCGAGCGCGATCCAGCTGGCTCCCGCCATCGCCGACCAGGTCCAGTCCCTGACCGTGCTGCAGCGCGACAAGCACTGGCTGCTGCACAATCCGGAAATCGCCGTCCCGGTGACCGAAGGCGTGCGTTTCGCCATGCGGCACATCCCCAAATACAAGGAATGGTTCCGCTTCCGCGTCTACTGGTTCGCCGGCGACGGCCTGTTCGTCAATGTGCTGAAGGACCCCGAGTGGGCCGATCACCCGACCTCGGTCTCGGCGGTCAACGACATGATGCGCAACATCGCCGTCGGCTATCTCCAAGCCAAGACCGAGGGCCGTCCCGACCTGTACGAGAAGCTGCTTCCCGACTTCCCGATCTTCTCCAAGCGGCTGCTCCTGGACACGGGATGGTTCGACACCCTGCGCCATCCCAATGTGCATCTTGAGAACACCGAGGTGACGCGGATCACCGAGACGGGCGTCGTGGTCTCCAACGGCGACGAGATCGAAGCCGACATCATCATCTTCGCCACGGGCTTCATCACCGCCAAGGCCCTCGGCCCGTTGACGGTCGTCGGACGTGAGGGGGCCAATCTCGGCGACATCTGGGGCGACGAGGATCCCCGCTCCTACCTGGGCGTCACCGTTCCCGGCTTCCCCAACTTCTTCCTCACGGTCGGACCCAATAGCGCGCCCAACCACGCCGCCGGCCAGAACCTGCTGTCCGAGGCCCAGACCCACTACATCATCGAGTGCCTGGACCGCGTCGTCGCCGAAGACGGCCACGGCATCGAGCCGACCACGGAGGCCTTCGAGGCCTGGAACCGCCAGATCGAGACCCGGATGCAGGACATGATCTGGAGCCACCCCAAGGCCAAGAGCTATTACAACAACTCCAAGGGCAGGAACTTCATGTCCTGGCCCTACCGGCTGGTCGACTACTGGAACGCGTCCCGGACGCCGCAGGCCGAGGCCTTCCGCATCCTCAAGTAGACCCGGACGCCGCCGGTTTCGTGCGGAATCCATGAGGGGAGAGGCTCGCGCCTCTCCCCCTTTCAAATTGGTATTTAGCCGATAGGGAAAACGCCAGCCCCCCGCCCAGGAGAGGGCCCTCGTCCCGTCCTCGCGCCTGACCAGGCTTGCTATCGAACGATGGCGGGATGGGGCATGCGAGGTTCGCCGAGCCTGTCCCGATACGACGGCGGCTCGCGGCCCCCGCTGTCCTTGACGCCATAGGATTTGGCCGCCTCCGCGACGATCAGCGTCCTGCCCGAAAGCGCCATGCGCTGTTCATCGCGATGAACAGCGCCGATGACCTCGCCGACGAATTCCGGCGTTTCGGCGTTGGCCATGAAGCCTTCGTACTGGTCAGGACGTTCAGCCAGCGAACGGGCCGTCCTTTCCGTCTTCAGAGGCCCCATCCAGAAAGACACGGCCGCGACATCCTGTTCGCGCAGATCAACCCCCATGTCGGCGGCGAACTTGTCGACGCCGGCCTTTTGCGCGCCGTAGGCAGGCCCATGCATATAGCAGACCGAGCCGAACGAAGACGTGAAGGCGATCAGTCCGCCGCCCGTCCGGATCATGAGCGGGGCCGCATAGAAGCTGGCGACATAGGCTGACCTGAGACCGACCTCCAGGATGTCGACCAGGCTGAGGGGCCGCTCCCAAAAACCGCCGGGCGTGATCAGGGCGTCGTCGATGACGGTCGCATTATTGACCAGGAGATCCAGTCGTCCCTGCTCGGCTTCAATCTGCGCGATCAGGCTGGCGACCTGTTCGTCCTGCCGATGATCAACAGCGACGGCGACGCCTTTACCGCCCGCTGCCGTGACTGCGGCGGCCGTCCCGCCAATGGCGCCGGGCAAGGGCGCAACGCCTTCCTCAACCGTCCTGCCCGTGACGTAGACCGTATAGCCCTGTCTTCCCAGGGCTCGAGCAATGCCGGCCCCCGCCCCGCGACTCGCCCCTGTCACCAGCGCCGTTTTCGACTGCGTCATATCTTGCCTCGCTGATGCGCCGTCTCTGCGGCGCGTGGATACTGCGGACGCGCTGAGCCCCGTCGGGCTCCCTCCCCTGCCTGGTCCCGTGCTTCAGCCTGCGGTCTGCGCACTGTCCACCGCCAGGATCGAGCCGGTGATGGAGCGGGCGTCGTCCGAAGCCAGGAAGAGGATCGAGGCGGCGACCTCGTCGGCTTCGATCAGTCGCCCCATCTTGGGGGCCGAACGCATGATCAGGCTCATGTCTCCACCCTCCGGAAGGCCCGCGGCCATGATCATCGGCGTCGCCACGCCTGACGGGCAGACCGCATTGACGCGCACCTGCTGGCCGGCCAGCTCCACCGCCATGGCCCTGGTCATGGCCACGACGCCGGCCTTGCTGGCGCAATAGGCGGAGTTGTAGGCGACGCCGACCAGGGCCGCGGCCGAGGCGACGTTGACGATATTGCCCTGGGTCGCCTTCAGGTGCGGCGCCGCCGCCTGGCTCAGGAAGAAGACGCCCCCCATGTTGATCGATATCAGGCGGTTCCAGCGCGCCGCGTTGAAATCGCCCAGCGGGGACCAGTCCAGCACGCCCGCCACATTGGCCAGGATGTCGATCCGGCGGTGCGCCGCCGCAGCCGCTTCAATGAAGGCCTCGCAGTCGGCCGGATCCCCGACATCGACGCGATGCAGGCTGGTGCGGGCGCCCTCGCCCAGAAGGGCGCGCGTGGCCTTCAGACCCTCCTCATTGATGTCGCCGAGCGCGAGGATCGCGCCCCTGGCCGCAAACCGGACGGCGGCCGCCTGGCCTATGCCCGAGGCCGCCCCGGTGATCACCACCACCTTGTCGTTGAAGTTCATTCTGTGTTTTCCCTGAGCGTCAGCGCGCCGTGGCCGGCGTCTGGTTCATGACTTGAGGATAGTCGTTGCCGCTGACCGGGCAGTTCAGGCCCTCGGGCGTGTACATGGTGGCCACGCACCGGTTGCAGCTGATGCAGTGCGAGCGGCCCGTCGGATCCTCCCGGAACCGATTGACCAGGCCGGGCTCATGGACAAGGGCCCGGGCCATGACGATGGCGTCGAAGCCTTCATCCAGAAGCTGCTCCGCCGCCGCGGCGCCCAGGACTCCGCCGACATAGCCGATGGCGCAGGCGACCTCGGCGCGGACCCGCCGGGCGGCCTCGAGAAAATAGAGCTCCCGGAAGACCGCCGTCTTGGGCGTGATCGCTTCCAGGAACGCGAACTGCAGGCTGTTCTTCAGTCCACGATGGATCTTCTTCAGGTCAGCGTAGGGCAAGGGGCTGTTGAAGATGGCCCAGGCGGATTCGACGTTCCGTCCTCCCGAGAGGACCAGCATGTCTGCGCCGGCGGCCTCCAGCGCACGGGCGGTGACAATGGCGTCCTCGACCGTGCCGCCGCCCTTGACGCCGTCGTACAGGTTCATCTTGGCGATGACCGCCACATGGACCCCCACCGCCGCCTTGACGGCCTTCAGCACCTCGGCCGGAAACCGGACCCTCGCCTCCGCCGATCCGCCGTAGGCGTCGCGACGATGGTTGGAGAGCGGCGAGATGAACTGGTTCAGCAGATAGCCGTGGCCCATGTGGATTTCGACCGCGTCGAACCCGGCCGTCCGGCATCGTTCCGCCGCCAGGACGAACTCGGCGATGATCTCGTCCATGTCGGCGCGGGTCATCTGCTGCTGGAAGAGGCGGCCCATGGCCATGCCCACCATGTCCAGCCCCCCGTCCGCCGACCGGGCGCGGGGCGTCGTGAGCTCCCGGTGCTGAACGAAGCTTCCGCCATGGGTGATCTGGGCCGAAGCCAGGGCGCCGTGCGCATGGACGGCGTCGACGACCGCCCGGTAGTGAGGAAGGCTGGCCTCGCTCATGACCCCCTGCTCGGCAAAGGTCCGCCCGTCGGGCGAGACCGCGACATAGGCCAGCGTGGTCATGCCCACCCCGCCGGCGGCCAGCCGCTCATGAAACGCCAGCAAGGCCTGCGACGGCGACTGCCCGCAGGTCATCATCTCATTGGCGCCGGAGCGGATGAAGCGGTTGGACAGGATCGCCGGGCCGATCCGCACCGGCGTGAAGCTCTTGCGAATGGTCAAAACCCCTCAGGACCTGTTCTGGGCGATATCGAGAAAGGCCGGGCGCTCTCCCCCGCCATGAACCTCCAGCACCGCGCCTGACACATAGGAGGCCGCGTCAGACGCGAGGAAGGCGACCGCCGCCGCGACTTCTTCCGCCCGCGCCAGCCGTTTCGCGCCGATGTTCCGCCCTATGCGGGCCTGGGCTTCGGCGTCGCCATAGGTGGCCTGCGTCTGTTCCGTCTCGACATAGCCGACCACCACGGCGTTGATCCGGATCTCCGGTCCCCATTCGTTGGCCAGACTGCGCGTCAGAGCCAAAAGCCCGCCCTTGGCCGCCGCATAGACCGAAGTGCCCGGCGAGGGACGAAGCGCCGAAACGCTGGAGATATTGATGATCGACCCGCCATGGGCCTTCATATGGGGATAGGCCGCCTGGGAAACCCAGAGCGGAGCCATGAGGTTCAGCCCGACAATCTTCTCGGCAAAGCGCGGCGAGGCCGTAGCCGCGTCGGCCTGCGGCGAGCCTCCTGCGTTGTTGACCGCAATGTCGACGCCGCCCGCCTGGTCCGTGATCGCGGCGAAGAGGGCGTTCACGCTATCCGGATCGCGAACGTCGCAGGTCAGGAAGGTCAGACCCTGCAGGTCGTCCGGCGCGGTTCGGCCGCATACGAAGACCTGAGCCCCCTCGTCGGCCAGGGCCCGCGCGGTTGCAAGCCCCAGCCCCCGCGTCCCGCCGGTGACGAGCGCCACCTTTCCCAATACCCGCCCCAATTGCCCGCTCCGATTACGCATTACGACACAATACGGATATCTTATGATCGTAACGCGTATTTGTGGCGAGCAAATTATGTCCGCAAACCAAATCAGCCTATAGATCGAGCCGCCCCTTTCGTCATGGAGTCGGCATGGACGCCACCGCAAAACGCCCGGCCGCAGACGGCCGACGATCACGCTCGCGCCAGGCGATCCTCGCCGCTGCGAGCAAGGTCCTTTCGGAACGCGGCCTCGCCCAGATGACCGTCGAGGACATTCTGGCGGAAGCCGGGGTGGCGCGGGCCACCTTCTATTCTCACTTCACCGACAAGAGCGACGTGACCCGCGCGGTCGTGGCCCAGATGTTCGCCCGGGCCGAGACCCTGTACCGTCGCTTCGCGGCCCTTCCCGCCGCCGACGAGACGGCTGTCCGCGCCTGGCTCGACGAGGCCTACGAGCAGTGGCGGGCCTACCAGAGCGAAGTGAGCGCCCTCGTGCGTGACCTGGGTCCGGCCGTCAGCGGACCGCAACTTCAATATCTGGGCGATTTCGCTGACGTCCTAGTCGCCGACGGCCGCCACTGGACCTGCGCCAAAGAGACCGCCCTGTTGCGCGCCCGACTTCTGATCCTCCAGTTGGAGCGCGCCATGATGGACGCCGTCAGCGGCGACTGGCCCGTCGCGAGGGCGACTCTGGTGGATGAGCTGACGACGCTGTGGATCTCGGCCCTGACGCGCCCCTAAACCTGGTCCCCGGCAGCGGCCTTGAGCGGCGTTTCGATATCCGCCAGGCGCACCGGATCGACCGTCGCGCCTCGGGCGATCATCTGCTTGCCGAACATGAAGGCGGGCGCCGCAGACACCGCCTCCACACAAACGATCCGCTCTCCCTTCATGTGGAAGACGGCGAAGCCCGGACGGGCAGGATCGCCGCGGACCACCTCCCTGTCCGCTCCAAAAGGCAGGCCGGCGATCTGCAGCTTCAGATCGTACTGGTCGGACCAGAACCAAGGCACCTCCCCCGCTGGAGCAGGATGGCCCGTAATGGCGGCCGCCGCCTGCTTCGCCTGCTCCACGGCGTTGCCCACGCTTTCCAGCCTGTGCATGCAGCCATAGAGCGGCATGGGCCGGCGCGTCATGTCGCCTACGGCGAAAATACCCGGATCGCTGGTCCGGGCTTCAAGGTCCACCAGGACCCCGTCCCGACACTCCAGGCCAGCGGCGCGGGCCAGTTCATCGCAGGCCGACGCGCCGACGCCGACCAGAACGGCGTCCGCTTCGACGTCCTCGCCGTTTGTCAGCGTCACGCAGCCCGACGAAATCGACGCCGCCTCCACCCTGGTTCGGATGTCCACGCCTTCGAGGCGATGGCGCGCGGCGTAAAAGGCGGAAAGGGTCTCGGAGGCCACGCGGGCCAGAATCCGCTCCATCCGCTCCAAAACCACGACCTCTGCGCCCAAAGCCCGCGCCGAGGCGGCGGCCTCCAGGCCGACATAGCCGCCGCCGATGACGGCCAGCCTCTTTCCCGGCTCCAGGGCGGCCTTCAGTCGCTCTGCATCTTGCAGGCTCCGCAGTTCCAGCAGACGCCTGCCGCCCTGGACGGGGACATCCAGCCTTCTGGCCGTGGATCCCATGGCGAGGATCAGGTGGTCGTAGGGTTCAGCCGATCCATCCGAAAAGCAGACGCGCTTCGTCTGCCGATCAATCGTCGTCGCCCGCACGCCCAGCCGGAGTTCGATTGCTCGATCCGAGTAGAAGGACGCGGGCCGAAGCAGGATATCCGCCGAAGCCATCGTTCCGGCCAGCCACCCCTTCGAAAGCGGCGGACGTTGATAGGGCGGCGTTTCCTCGTCCCCGACCAGGACGATGTCGCCTTCGTGGCCGAACTGCCTCAGGAAGGCCGCCGCCGCCCCTCCCGCATGGCCGGCGCCGATGATTAGAACCTTGCACATCGAGTTTTCATACAAACGTTCAAGTTGGCTCGCCAGCATTTTCCGCTCTCGAAAAGCGGAGATCCATGGCGGTCGGCGCCCGCGTCGATCACAGGCGTCACTAATGCGCCAACAGCGGTCACCCGTACCATGCCGCAAACACGACATTCCGCGCGTGTGCCGAAGGTCCGCTTTCGGGCGCGGCGCCTATTTCGCAAACCGACCCATTTGCGGACCTTTAGACGCCGCCGAACTTGGCGACCGTCATCCAAAACAAAGCCCCACCAACCAAGCCGACTGTTGACGCGATTAGATGGAACTTGGGCGATATCCCTTTCCCAATCCATCTCTGAAGCAAGATGGCGAGCAGCAGGAAGCCAAGACAGCCCCCCACGAGGCTTCCGTTTAGGAGATGGCTTTGCCACGGCTCGACATAGGACCATTCCCCGCGAGACGTCAGGCGGACGGTCCGGTAGGTCGCAGGATCGGCAATCGGTGAACCGGAGGCCCAAATCCGGCCGCTGAACCAGAATGCGCCCAGTCCAATCGTCCAGAACTGAACGATAAAATAGGACAAGATTGCCTCCAACGCCGAGCTGGATTTGTTCACAAACGCATCCTTTTGGAAGCCGAGGTCAAAGAGGCTGTCGCGCATACTCCACGCGTATGCCAGCTTTCCAATGCCCTCTAACCACCCATTGCAGAAATTATCGCTCTGTCTGAAGTTGCCCGTGTGGACACGCTAGAAGATCTCAGGCTCGACCGGGCGCATCTAGCGCACCTGCTCTATCTGACCGGCGGCATCGGGGCGGTGCAGGGCCGCGAGCATGGCACGACCTGGCAAGTCAATAATCTGGTCGCCTTGCTTGAAGACCGGGAAATGAGGGCCTTGGCATGACCGTCGAACTCTTCGCCCATCCGTTCTCGTCATACTGCCAGAAGGCGATCATCCCTTCTATGAGAACGACATCCCATTCAACTACCGGATGATGGAAGGTCAGGGCGTCGCCGAGGATTTCGCTTCCTTGTGGGCCGCTCAAACGCTTCCCGATCCTGCGCGACAACGGGCGCGTGGTGCTGGAGGCGACCATCGTGATCGAATACCTCCACCTCCATCATCCGGGACCTGTGAAGCTGATCCCCGAGGATCCCGATCTCGCCCTCGAGGCGCGGATGCTCGATCGCTTTTTCGCTAACTACGTCATGACGCCCCAGGGCAAGTTCGTGCTCGACGCCCTGCGACCGGTCGAGAGCCGCGATCCCCATGGCTCAAGGATCGCTCCATCCCATGACCCGAACGTGGGCCTGGGGTTGCGCACTGGAGGAAAACACCAGGGTCGCCCGCTTTTCGCCGCGCCCCGGCACGTAGTC